>Ga0257120_1000423_pt1 | contig 31369 bp, 29 predicted proteins | sample SI106_10metaG_FD_190153 | JGI IMG/M metagenome (GOLD analysis project Ga0257120, IMG submission 190153) | Marine microbial communities from Saanich Inlet, British Columbia, Canada - SI106_10 | ecosystem: Environmental > Aquatic > Marine > Inlet | place: Canada: British Columbia | collected... | reverse complement strand
GCTACCACGTCATGCGTAACGCCGTTCCTATCTGTAATTTTTATATTAATGTCTTGCATTCGTAACGAATTGTATGTCTTTTAAGAAAGCTCAAAGGTCTTAAAAAAAATTAAATTATTGGATGGATTTCACAACAGCTTTTGGAGCTTCTTTTCGGGTTCCATCAAAACCATCGACACCTCCTACTGTGGTGTATTTCATTACATATTTTTTGTCTGGAAAAATTCTCTTGTAAGCACTTTGACACATTAAAGTAGCTTCGTGAAATCCACATAAAATCAATTTCAATTTCCCTGGATAGGTATTAACGTCTCCAATGGCATAAATTCCAGGAATATTGGTTTGATAGTCTAGCGCATTGTTTACGACAATAGCATTTTTTTCAATCTCTAGCCCCCATTCTCCAATAGGCCCCAATTTTGGTGATAGTCCGAACAATGGAATAAAATGATCCGCATCAATAATAAAGGCATCTTCTCCTTTCTTTTCAACGGTAACTCCAGTGAGTCGTTCTGTACCCAAAAGCCCTACAACTTCCGCAGGAGTAATGATATTGATCTTTCCTAAATTCTTTAACTCCTGAGCTTTTTCTACAGAATCTAAAGCACCTCTGAACTCATTTCTTCGATGAATTAATGTTACTTCTGAAGCAATATCAGACAAAAAAATTGCCCAATCTAAAGCAGAATCTCCTCCCCCAGAAATGACAATTTTTTGATCTCTGTACAATTCAGGTTCTTTAATGATGTACTCTACCCCCTTATCTTCAAAATTTGCAATATTGTCAATCAATGGTTTTCTAGGTTCAAAAGACCCAAGTCCTCCAGCGATAGCAACTACTTTTGCATGATGTTGAGTTCCCTTATTTGTTGTAACAATAAAGGTTTCATCCTCTTGTTTTTCAATACTTTCTGCACGTTCTCCAAAAGTAAATCCGGGTTCAAACTGTTTGATTTGCTCCAACAAGTTTTTTGTTAAGTCGCCTGCAAGAATCTCTGGATAAGCGGGAATATCATAAATGGGTTTCTTTGGATAAATCTCTGAGCATTGTCCTCCTGCCTGGGGCAAAGCATCAATTAAATGACACTTTAGTTTCAGCAAGCCAGCTTCAAATACCGTAAACAATCCTGTAGGTCCCGCTCCAATAATTAATATATCTGTTGTAATCATTTTACTGTTTTTTTTTCAATTAATCCTTTTGTAAATTCGTTCAGCGTTGTTACTTTATGTTCAAAATCACCTTTGATTGTTTTCCTGAATTCGTTTAAGTTTTTTACCATATCATTAATATCTTCTGGAATTACATCCTCAAAAAACTGTCGCAATCTTTTGGCTGTAGTTGGTGATTTTCCATTGGTAGAAATGGCGATTTTTACATTTCCTTTGGTGACAATCCCTCCCATATAAAAATCACAATAAGGAGGGTTATCGGCTACATTTACCAAAATATTTTTTGCTTTACAATCTTTGTACACTTCAATATTTACCTCTATCTGATCGGTGGTAGCAATCACCATGTGTTTGTGAAGTAAATAAGATGCATGGTACTTGTCAACAATCATTTCGATCTGATATCGATTTGCGAGTTCTTGGGTTTCTTTTCTAAAAAAAGGAGACACCATAGTGACTTTCGAATTGGGGCTCGATTTCATCAAGAAAGACAACTTCTCTAAAGCCACAAAACCTCCACCAACAATTAATGTATCTAACTGGTGCGTTTTTAAGAAAATTGGGTACAATTCGTTTTGTTCCATAATCTTTAAGCAATAAGTGTTTTTGAAGATGTTCGCTGCACATTTTCAATGACACTTCGATGTTGCACCACCTCGCCTATAACGATGATAGCGGGATTGCTCAACGCTTCTTTTTCTACAACTTCCAAAATAGTATCTATAGTAGCAATGCCTACTTTTTCATGAATCGTGGTTCCATTTTGAACAATGGCAATTGGCAAATTGTTTTTGGATTCACTTTGAAACAGTTTTACAATTTCTGGCAGCTTACCCATTCCCATTAGAATCACTACCGTAGCATTTGACTTTGCCGCTAAGGCAACATCTTTAGATAATTTATGTTCTTTTGTAGTTCCTGTAATGACCCAAAAACTTTCTGCGCTTCCACGCTTTGTTAAGGGGATATTTTGATAGGCAGGAACAGCCAAAGAAGAGGAGATACCCGGAACCATGGCAACTTCAATTCCATAACTAGCTGCGTGTTCCATCTCTTCTGCACCTCTTCCAAAGATAAATGGATCTCCACCTTTTAAGCGTACCACATGCCCATGGGTGTAGGCGCGAGCTACAATCAAATCGTTAATTTGCTCTTGTTGATACTGATAGCATCCTTTTCGTTTACCAACAAAAATTAATTCGGCATTTGGAGGAACATAGCTCAATAACTCTTCGTTGACCAAGGCATCATACAAGATCACGTCTGCTGTTTTTAAAACTTTAATAGCCTTTACAGTAATCAAATCTACGTCGCCAGGACCTGCACCAATTACGGTTAATTTTGGAATTTTATGATACATGATTTACGGCTTGTTTTCTGAAATTATCTACTTGTTTATAAAATGATTTGGTATCCTGCAAATACTTTTCTGCAAATAGCTTTGAGGGTTGTTCTTTTTGAATTTGAAGAACAAGCTCTTGAAAAGAACCATTGAGATCTATTTGTTGTGTATCTACAAAATGTTCTTGAAAACTAGAAATAATTCCCGCTTGGGTATTGGTGGTTCTATTTTCAGAAATCAACAATGCTTTTGCGGTATTGACCAATGAAGTATAGGAGTAATAAATACTGTCTGAAAACTGCCCTTCTTTTAAAGAATCTTCTGCATGACTTATTTTCTCTTCACTTTCAAATAAAAGTGTTGCAATTAAATCAATCACAACCCCTGCACATTCTCCTACTCCAATTGCTTTTACATAGTTTTCAGAATGCCCCCAATCGATAAAATCGCTAGGTTCTAAGTGAGTTGTATCAGACAATGCTTTAAGTAAATCATAAAAATACATTTTTCCCTTTCGGTCGTAATAAGCAAGAAAATCTTCTCCCGCTTGTTTGTTCTTTTCAAAATCATTTAACAAAATGCGCAATGACTCAGGGCCTCTTTTACTTGGGATTTTAATCAGTTTGTCAGAAAAACGTCCTTTTCCATCTCCTAAAATTCCACCTCCAATTAAAATTTGTAAGGCAGGTGCCTGAAGCGCTCCTACTTTGATAGACATCCCTTGAAAGCCAATATGTGCCATATTGTGTTGTCCACAAGCATTCATACAACCACTAATTTTAATTGTAATTTCTTTATTCTGCTGGTAATTTGGATATTCATTTTCCAATACTTTTTCTAGTTCTACGGCAATGCCTGTGCTACTTGCAATTCCTAAATTACAGGTGTCCGTTCCAGGACAAGCAGTGATGTCTTGAGTCGAGTTATACCCCAATTTTGCAAAGCCCAATTTCTCTAATTCTACATAAAACAATGGCAATAAGGATTCTCTTACATGGCGAATTAATATATTTTGACGTAAGGTCAACCGAATTTCATTGGCGGCATATTTTTTGACTAAATCGGCCAACAATCTCGCTTTAGGAGTATAAAAATCACCCAAATGGACTTTAATACCAACCGCAAATAAGCCTTCCTGTTTTTGAGGAATGACATTGGTTTCTTTCCATTTGTCATAAGCTTGCTGATTTTTAATAGATACCGAAGGAATGTCTACTTCTTGAAAAGTGATCGCTTCTTCAAAAGAAGCCGTATTGATCAAAACCCTTTGGCTGGCCAAAGCGTTAATTTCATCAGCAACCAATTGTAAAAAAGTAGTAACCCCAATTTCTTTAATCAAAAATTTCAATCGGGCTTTGGCTCTTTTTACGCGTTCTCCATAACGATCAAAAACCCTTAAAACTCCTTCTATTGTTGAAATCAACAAGTCTTCTTCCAGAAATTCATAGATTACATCGGCATGTCGTGGCTGCGACCCCAGACCACCACCCAACAAGACTTTAAATCCTTTTTTCAGAATTCCATGTTCGTTTTTGACTTTGGCAATAAACCCCAAATCATGAATAAAACTGATCGCAGTATCTTCTTCGGTCCCCGAAAAAGATATTTTGAATTTTCGACCCATATCTTGACAAATAGGATTTCTTAAAAAGAATTGAAAAGTTGCATCGGCATAAGGAGACACATCAAAAGGTTCTTTGATATCGATTCCTGCAGTTTCGGAGGCGGTGATATTCCTAACGGCATTCCCACAAGCTTCTCGCAAGGTAATGTCATCTTTTTCCAATTGAGCCCACAATTCTGGAGTTCGATCTAAACTAACATGGTGAATTTGAATATCTTGTCGTGTCGTAATATGTAATCTTCCGCGCGAATATTCATCAGAAACATCTGAAATTCGGTGCAATTGTTCACTGGTCACTTTTCCAAACGGCAACTTGATACGAATCATTTGTACGCCAAATTGACGTTGTCCATACACTCCTCGAGCCAAACGTAAACTTCTAAAGCGCTCTTCGTCAATCTTTCCTTCTTTGAACAGTTGGATTTTTCGTTCCAACTCTAAAATATCTTTTTCAACGATTGTATTTTCTATTTCGGTTCTAAAACTTTGCATGTTTTCTATTTTTTATCGGATAAAACCGACACCAACGGTATTGTTTGTTATAGGGTTTATTAAAATAAATGACCCGTTCGATTTATTTTGGTTGAAACTGTCAAACATTAAAGGTTTGCTTAGCTTCAAATGCACATCGCCAATTTGATTTAAAAGGAGTTGCGAAGGGTGCGCTTCTACCCCCGAAAAGTCAATTTTGATAAGGCTAGAAAGATTTGAGATCTTTGCTTGCGCATCGTTTACACCATGTTTTATAAAATATTTTTGGGAAGCTTTTAAAGGTTCTTTGTCCATCCAACAAATGGTAGCATTAATTTCTTTGGAAAGGGTTGGTTCTTCATTTGTTTTGACCAACATATCTCCTCGACTCACATTGACATTGTCTTCTAAGGTGATCACAACAGAACTTCCTCTTTTGGCAGTTGCATATTCTTGATCAAAAAAATGAATGCCTTTGATGGCTGATTTTGTGTATGATGGCAATACTGTTATCGAATCTCCAATGGAAAAATCACCTCCATAAATCTTACCTGCATAACCTCTAAAATCATGATATTCTTCTTTTTTTGGACGAATTACAGATTGAACAGGGAAACGAACTTGAGAAATTTCTTGCACATCTTCTGTTTCTAAATTTTCTAAATGATGCATTAAAGTTTCTCCATTGTACCAGGGCATATTTTCTGAATGCTCAACTACATTATCGCCTTGCAACGCAGAAAGTGGAATAAAGGTTAAATTCTGCTCTTTATAATCACTGATGCTTGCTAAATATTGAATATCTTTTTTAATAGTATTATACTGATCTTCAGAGAAATTCACCAAATCCATTTTGTTAATTGCAATAACCACCTCTTTAATTCGCAATAAATTATTGATAAAAAAATGACGATAGGTTTGTTCTACAACTCCTTTTCTAGCATCAATTAAAATGATAGATACTTGCGCTGTAGAGGCACCCGTGATCATGTTTCGAGTATATTCTATATGTCCAGGCGTATCTGCTACGATAAAACTTTTGGACGGTGTTGAAAAATAAATATGTGCGACATCAATGGTAATTCCTTGTTCGCGTTCGGCCATCAAACCATCAGTTGCAAGAGAAAAGTCTAAGTAATCAAACCCTTTTTGCTTGCTTTTCTGGGTGATTTCCTCTAATTTATCATCTGTTAACGATTTGGTATCGTATAAAATACGACCAATTAGGGTACTTTTTCCATCATCGACACTCCCTGCTGTTGCTATTTTTAAAACATTCATTTCTACTACTTTTTCTTTATTAAAAATACCCTTGTTGTTTTCTCTTTTCCATCGCAGCTTCAGATCGTTTGTCATCAATTCTTGCCCCTCTTTCAGAAATAGAAGAATCTCTAATTTCTTCCACTACTTTTGCAATGTCTACTGCATTCGACAAAACAGCAGCTGTACAGCTCATGTCTCCAACGGTTCGAAAGCGAACCATTCGCTCTACAACTTCCTCATCTTCATCTCGATACACCACATTATCATCAGCAGACCAGATCAATTGATCTCTTAAAAAGGTTTTTCTTTTGTGAGCAAAATAAATAGAAGGTATTTCAATTTTTTCTTTTTCTATATAAGACCAAACATCGAGTTCAGTCCAGTTTGAAATTGGAAATACTCGAACATTCTGACCTAAATCAATTTTTCCGTTGAGCATGTCAAATAATTCTGGCCGTTGATTTTTTTCATCCCATTGACCAAAATCATCTCTTACAGAAAAAATACGTTCTTTTGCTCTTGCCTTTTCTTCATCTCTGCGCGCACCACCAATACAGGCATCAAATCCAAATTCATCAATGGCATCAAAAAGAGTTTGCGTTTGTAATATATTTCTACTGGCATATCTACCTGTTTCCTCTTTTACAACCCCTTTGTCTATATTGTCTTGTACATTTCGAACAATTAATTCTAAATCCAATTCTTTTGCCAAACGATCTCTAAACTCGATGGTCTCTGGAAAGTTGTGCCCAGTATCAATATGTAATAACGGAAAGGGTACTTTTGCAGGATAAAATGCTTTTTGAGCAAGTCGTACCAAGGTAATACTGTCTTTTCCTCCAGAAAAAAGAAGTACTGGCTTTTCAAATTGCGCTAGAACTTCTCTCAAAATATAAATGGCTTCACTTTCTAAAGCATCTACGGGTATTGTTCTTTGATTCATGATCATGTCTTTTAAATATGCAAACCACATTCTCTGTTATTCTCTACTTTTGTTGGGTCGAAATAGGTAAACTCATTGGGTAAATCGTGCTTTGCTAGGTACGTATCCAATTCTGTATCTGACCAATGATAAAAAGGGCTGACTTTTAAAATTCCATCTTTTGAAAATGACAGAATGTCGATACTGTCTCTAAAGGCGGTTTGTCCTTTTCGTAAGTTGGTAAACCATATTTCGGGTTGGTGCTTTTTCATTGCTCTACGAAAAGGCTCCAACTTTACTTGTTCTGTAAAAAGAAGATGTGCTTTGGTGTTGACCTCTGGAAGCCCCAAAAGAACATTTCGATGTGCAGCTGTTTGCTCTGGCACAAATAAATCTATCTGTAAATTTAATTTTTTGATTAAGGTTTCTGCATGCCTATAGGTTTGAGGAGTATTGTACCCTGAGTCGCACCAAATAATTTTCGCTTCTGGATTCTCTTTGGTAACTGCATGTAAGATGGCAGCTTCGTAAGGCCTGAAATTTGTGGTAACAATAGTTTTCCTTTTGAGTTCAAAAACCCACTCCACAATTTCATTTGGTGTAAACTTCTTCAAACCTTTGTTCAAAACTTCTATATCTAGTATGGTCTTTAATGTGCTCATTTTCCCCATTTTATTTTATTCCAAACTCTCTCGTGAAAGAAATACAAAACTAGTTTGGAAAGTAATTCTACCACTCCAATTGAAAAAGCCAATGCCATAGTTCCTGTAATCAGATATGAGATCAGCACTGTTGAAACTGTCCCAACAACCCTCCAACTGGCTGTTTTGGCAATACTTCTCTTTAATTTTTCTTCTTTAATTTCTGTTTCCATATTCAAAAAAATTATTCTTTTTCCTATAAACCTAATTACCCTATCGGGTTTATATGTTAAAGAAGCAAAACTATACAAACTATTTTAAAATTCTAATAAAAAATTGAAAATAATTGGGGGCTTTTATTACGAATTACACAAATCCGATAGTCGTCTATTCTTAAAAATAGCTAGAGTGCTATCTCGAACCTCTTCCATTAAACGATGTACACCACATGCATTTTCATCGGGACAGTCATCGCACTTTTCATAAAAATTGAGGCTTACGCAAGGCACCATTGAAATGGGACCTTCTAAAACTCTCATGATTGTAGTCATGCTAATTTCTTTAGGGTCTTGAAGAAGATAATATCCTCCTCCTTTTCCTTTTTTAGCACCTAAAAACCCATTTTTACGAAGTGTCAGTAAGATACTTTCTAAAAATTTTAGCGAGATATTTTCACTCTCAGAAATTACTGCAATGGCAACAGGATTTCTACTCTCCTGTTTTGCCAAATAAATCAGCGCTTTAATTCCATATTTTGTTTTTTTCGAAAGCATAGCACAAAGATACTTTATTTTAAAATGATGCCAATGCCTGCTTTAAATCATTCAAAATATCTGATATATTTTCCAAACCAACAGAAACTCTTACCAACCCATCTGTAATTCCAACTTCCAATCTGTCTTCTTCCGACAATTTTCCGTGAGTCGTACTCGCTGGATGCGTCACAATGGTTCTGGTATCTCCTAAATTTGCAGAAAGAGAACACATTTTGATACTGTTCAAAAATGTTCTTCCTGCGGCAATTCCCCCTTTCAACTCAAAAGCGACAATATTACCTCCCAATTTCATTTGCTTCTGGGCAATTTTGTATTGAGAATGCGATTTTAAAAATGGATATTTTACCAACTGAATGTTTGGCTCTTGTTCTAAGAACTCGGCAACTTTTAATGCATTTTCACAATGTTTTTCTACTCTTACAGCCAAAGTTTCTAAACTTTTAGACAATACCCAAGCATTAAAAGGAGACATGGCAGGTCCTGTATTTCTGGCGAACAGATAAATTTCACGCATCAATTCTTTAGTCCCTACAGTAATTCCTCCCAAGACTCTTCCTTGTCCGTCAATTAATTTTGTTGCAGAATGAATGACCAAATCTGCTCCAAATTGAATGGGTTTTTGCACATAAGGTGTCGCAAAACAATTGTCAACAATAAAAATAAGACCGTGTTTTTTGGACAAAGCTCCTAAAACTTCCAAATCTAAAATATCTACTGCTGGGTTTGTAGGAGTTTCTATGTAAAGAATTTTGGTATTCTCCTGAATCAAACTTTCTACGATGTCAACTTCATCTACTTTGAAATAACTGGTAGAGATATTCCATTTGGGAAGATACTTGGTAAACATACTGTGGGTAGACCCAAAAACAGAGCGACATGAAAGAACATGATCACCAGCATTTAGCAAGGCCGCAAAGGTTGAAAAAATAGCAGACATCCCAGTAGCAAAAGCATACCCCGCCTCTGCACCTTCCATCGCCACGATTTTATCTACAAATTCGGTCGTATTCGGATTGGTAAATCTACTGTATAAATTTCGCTCTTTTTCTTCTGCAAAAGAAGCTCGCATCTCTTCAGCATCCTCAAATACAAAACTAGATGTTAAGTATAAAGGTGTCGAATGCTCTTGATGTTGAGTCCGATCGGTTTGTGTCCGTATTGCATTGGTTTCAAAACTAAAATCTTCCATTATTTAAAATATTTGACTTTTTAAAACTGTCTAGGCCTTAAAAATAGGTTCAATAATTTTTGCTAACTGATCAAATTCTATCAAAAAAGCATCATGCCCATGAATAGATTTTATTTCTGAATAAGCGACGTCACTTTTTACTTTAAACAATTCAATAAAGGTTTGTTGATTCTCTTCTGCTGTAAAAAACAAATCAGAATCTACACTGATGATATGAATGCTACTTTGAATACTACTCAAAGTACTAATACTCGATTCATTCTCTCGGGTAACATCGATAGACTTTAACAAATGATTCATCAATTTATAAGCCGATAATTGAAATCTTTTCTGTAATTTTTTTCCGTGATGCAACAACCAGCTTTCAATATTAAATATTTTTAAATCTTTATTTACAGTCCTATTAAAACGCTTGTTGAAAGATCCCGGAGTTCGATACAATAGCATTGCATGCATTCTAGCATCATTGATTGGGTTTGACGAATTGTTTAAAAACAATGCTTGTATTTTACAATTGGCGATGAGCCAATCGGTTCCTTTAAAGTCTGAAGCAATTGGAATTAAATGTTTGCAAATTGTAGGATGTAAAACTGCCATTTGCCACGCAATTCCTCCGCCCAAAGACCCTCCTATAATCGCATACAATTGTTCAATTTTCAATGCTTCCAATCCTAATAAGAAAAGTTTTGCAATGTCTTTGGCAATAAAATCTTGATAGTTTTCAATCAAAAATCCATCAAAACCATTTCCAGGAATATTAAACGCTAAAATAGTATAGCGATTGGTATCAATCGCTTTGCCGTTACCAATTAAATCTTTCCACCAACCATGCTCTCCACACACATCAGAATTCCCCGTTAAAGCATGATTCACCAAAACGATTGGAGCATCTGATAAGGGCTGACCAAAAATCTGGTAAGACAATTGCAAAGAAATTGTCTTACCACTTTCGGTTATAAAATGATCTATCGGTATATGTTGAAGTGTCGGATTCACGTGGTTTTTTTATTCAAAAATTTATGATGAAATAGATGAAAAAGCAGCTTTTAAATCGGCTTTTAAGTCTTCAATATCTTCAATTCCAACAGACAATCGAATTAAGTCTTGAGTTACCCCAGCACTTTCTTGTTCGGATACCGATAACTGTTGATGTGTGGTACTAGCAGGATGGATAATCAACGATTTTGTATCTCCAATATTGGCTAATAGAGAGAATACTTTGGTTGCATCTGTAATAGATTTTGCCGATTCATAGCCTCCTTTGGTTCCGAAGGTCACAATTCCACTTTGTCCCTTTGGCAAATATTTATCTGCTAACGTTTTATATTTACTACTTTCCAAACCTGGATAGTTTACCCAAGCAACCTCTTCTTGCGTTTCTAACCAAGTTGCCAGTTCTAAGGCATTTTTGGAATGCTGCTGAATTCGAACTGGTAAAGTTTCTAAACCTTGAATAATGTGAAAAGCGTTGGTTGGACTTAATGCCCCTCCAAAATCACGCAACCCTTCTAAAATCAATTTAAAAATAAAAGAAGCGGCTCCAAGGGTTTCATAATATTTCAATCCGTGATATCCTGCTGAAGGCTCTGTAAACTCTGGGAACTTACCGCTAGACCAGTCAAAAGTTCCTGCATCTACAATAGCACCTCCTAAAGAATTTCCTTGTCCGCCTATGTATTTTGTTAACGAATGAATAACGATATCTGCTCCATGCTGAATTGGATTTAACAAAACAGGAGTTGCTACAGTATTGTCAACAATAAAAGGAACTTTAGCTGCTTTTGAATGCACCGAAATAGCTTCTAAGTCTAAGACATCCAATTTTGGATTCCCTAGAGATTCAACAAAAAATGCTCTTGTATTGTCTTGTACAGCCGCAGCAAAATTATCAGGATTGGACGCATCTACAAAAGTAGTAGTAATGCCTAATCTTGGTAAAGTAACACTCAATAAATTGTAAGTTCCACCATACAAGCTACTAGACGCAACAATATGATCTCCAGATTTTAAGAGCGTTAATAACCCTGTTGCAATTGCAGCGGTTCCCGAGGCAAAAACTACAGCTCCAATTCCACCTTCAATGGCCGCCAAACGGTCTTGTAAAATTTGATTGGTAGGATTATTTAAACGTGTATAAATAAATCCGAGCTCTTGTAATGAAAAAAGATTAGCTGCATGTTCTGAATTGTTAAAAACATACGAAGTTGTTTGATAAATTGGAACTGCTCTTGCTCCTCCATTAAGTGTGGTGTCATGACCAACGTGCAACGCTTGAGTTGCTAATTTTTGTGTACTCATTTTTCTATTTTTTTGAGTTAATTAAATAATTCTGCTTTCGCTAGAATAAAATTTCTTCAAAATGAAACACCAACATATTAGGTGAAACTTCTTGAAATTAAACCAAAAGTCAAATCCATCAAGTTTTGATGTACTTACTAGAAAAATATTAAAAAGAAAAATAGAATTTTCCTGAGAGGAAATTCTCTTTTGTTATCTATCCTTCATTACTGATAAAGTACCGAATCAAATTCTGTACGAGGGTAGAATTTAGCACCTTCTTTATTTCTAAAGGGTTGCTAAGGTTTCATAGGGTCTAATCCCTCCACCTTTCTTGATAACATTTCAATAAGTTATTGAACTTTGTGAGTGCAAATATAGGGTTAGAAAAATCGAATATCCTAATGTTTTTTAATTTTTTTTTTAATTTTTGAGGAATTCAAATTTTAAGAAACTCCTCATTATCGATTTCCTATTATCTTTAAAAAGGATTTCATTTTTACTAAAAATAGATAACTCTTTAAAAAGAAAAATATGAAAAGGGGACTTGCATTTAAAATTTAACTGTAAATTTGCAGTAGAATTTAAGAGGAAAAATTTGAACTGATTGCAACCTCTTTGTTGTCAGGTTTTTTTAGCACTAAAAACCGCAACATAACAAAATGCTAAAGCAGTAATTTCTACTTCTTTTGGCGACCAAGCAATCATTTTATTTTTCTGACAACACTAATAGAAAAAGATTATGTCATATTTATTCACCTCAGAAAGTGTTTCTGAAGGACATCCAGACAAAGTTGCAGATCAAATTTCTGATGCTTTAATTGATAACTTTTTAGCTTTCGATCCCAGTTCGAAAGTAGCTTGTGAAACGCTTGTAACTACAGGACAGGTTATTTTGGCCGGAGAAGTCAAATCCAAAACCTATTTAGATGTTCAAAAAATTGCACGAGATGTGATTAATAAAATTGGATATACCAAAGGTGCTTATATGTTTGATGGGAATTCGTGTGGGGTGCTTTCTGCAATTCACGAACAATCACCAGATATCAATCAAGGAGTTGACAAGGCAAATCCAGAAGATCAGGGCGCAGGAGATCAAGGAATGATGTTTGGATACGCAACCGACGAAACCGAAAATTACATGCCTTTGGCATTGGAATTGTCGCATAGACTATTGATTGAATTGGCAGCTTTGCGCAGAGAAAATAAGGAAATTTCTTATTTACGACCCGATGCAAAATCTCAAGTCACTATTGAATATTCTGATGACAATATCCCACAAAGAATCGATGCAATAGTAGTCTCTACGCAACATGATGATTTTGATGCCTCAGACGAAGTAATGCTGAATCAAATCAAAAAGGACGTTGTTACGATTTTGATTCCACGGGTAGTTGCAAAATTGCCTGCACACCTTCAAAAATTATTCACCTCAGAAATTACATATCATATCAACCCAACAGGAACTTTTGTCATTGGAGGACCACACGGAGATACAGGACTTACTGGGCGTAAAATTATAGTAGACACCTATGGAGGAAAAGGGGCTCACGGTGGTGGTGCTTTTTCTGGAAAAGATCCTAGTAAAGTAGACCGTTCTGGAGCCTATGCAACCAGACATATTGCCAAAAATTTAGTTGCTGCCGGACTCTGTAAAGAGGTTTTAGTACAAGTATCTTATGCGATAGGAGTTGCAACACCCACCAGTATCAACGTAGAAACTTATGGGACTTCCAAGGTTCAATTGACCGATGGAGAAATCAGTAAAATAGTAGAAACAATTTTTGACATGCGTCCATATTTTATCGAACAACGTCTGAAATTAAGAACTCCTATCTATTCTGAAACAGCGGCCTATGGACATATGGGAAGAACTCCAGAAACCAAAGTAGTCTCGTTTACAAACCCAATGGGAGAAACCGTTTCGCAAGAAGTAGAAACTTTTACATGGGAAAAGTTAGATTTTGTTGATGTAGTAAAAGAAGCTTTTCAACTTTAAGACCTCTTTCTTTAAAATGGAATATAGTTCGCATTAAAGGTGTTCTTTTAACAATTCTAAGAGTTATTTAAAACTAAAAAAGAGGTACCATTAAATGGCACCTCTTTTTTGTTATTTATGAAAAGAACACTACAATTGATACCGCACTCTTAAACTTACAAACCTTGGTAAAATAAAAGTTTCATTAACTCTAAAAGAGATCTCACTTTGAGAAACTGAAGCTCGTGAACCCGTAGCCAATAAGTTGTTCCCTACCAATTCGTACTCCCATTTTGCATCTCGATCTTTTCGATATGCTAAAGTAGTGTTCCAAATTTGAAAGGTGTTGATCACAGCACCATCTTGTCGCTGTTCATTATAGGTGAAATCTGATTTTAGGGTTACCGAATCCCAAATATAAGCATCAAAGTCAATAGAAGGCGCATGGGTAATACTTTTGAGGGTTGCGCGTCTAGCACTATTTGTCTGATCGGTAAAAGAGAGTCGATAATTCAAACTTACATTGGGTGCTTTTGTAAAATTGGTTCCTATTCGTGTATTAACAGATCGCACTAAACTTTCATTGGTATTCTCTGACGAATTGATAAATTGGTAACTTTTATTGTATGAAAAATTACCTCCTAATCTTCCCGTAATTTTTTTGATTGTTTTACTAAGACTTCCATAGGCAGTAAGATTCTCATTCTCAAATGGTGAATTGATCGTTGTGCTACTAGAAACTACAGAACCTGGCTCAAAAATTGTATTTCTATTGACTTGATCTGATGTTTTACGATAAACCAATCCTCCAAAAATACTGCTGTTATTAAACAAATTAAAACTTCTGTAATTCAAACTAAAATTGTGTGAGCTCGCATTGACTAATTTGGAATTTCCTGCAAAAAAAGAGTTGTAATTATTGGCGACAATTCCTCTAGCAATTTGATTGACATCTGTAAAATTCACTTCTTGTTGATACCTAAAATTTAAACTCTCACTTCTTTTAAATTGAACAATCATTTCAAACTCGGGTAAGAGTTTCGAAAATGTATCTTGAAAAACTTCTGTTCCAAACTGAGTGTTTTTTGAATTGTAAGAATGCATAGTAAACCCTGGCGTAAAGGTAAAAATCCCCGACTTCAAACGATACCTCAATCCTGCATAAAAGTCTGTAAAATCGTATTGAGTATCGTTGGTAGTTTGTGCATCTTCAATCCCAGGAATCGCAGGGCTTGGAGTAAACTCATTCCCATTTTCTAAAACTTGGAAAAACCGTGAATCAAAATTTTGAGAACTCAGTATCGAACCAGCAACAACGTTTAAGTTACTTTTTGAATTTAGAATATAATAGTAATCTAATTTTGCATCCCATTGGTTGGTTTTCACCTTTCGATCTTGTTCCAATCCGTAAAAAGAATTGCTTCTATCCAAACCTAAACTATTTGCAGCAGCATCAAAACCATCTTGGTCTGCATCATCATTATTTGTAGGGTCATTTTCTAAAGAAGCCACATAAAAAGGATCTTCATCTTGCAATAAATGCTGCACTTCCAATGCAAAAATACTTGTTTCACTAGCGGTGTAGAAATAACTTAAATTTTGATTGATCTTGTAAGGCGTTGCTCTTTCCATTTCAGCGATATTACTCAACACGCGAGAAGTCACATCTTCTTTTCTAAATTCGTTTGAAAAACGTCCCGTAACATCATAGTTCAACTGGTTGTTATAGTCTTTTTTATAGATTGCACTAAATCGAAACAGTCCAGTATTACTGGTCTGATCAGTCGTATTATCAACCAGATCATCGGGAGTTGTAGGATCTACATAATCGATGGTATTGATATTTCGTTGTCCATTACTATTACCCGACCAAATTAAAAATCCACCGAGATCCAATTTCGCATTCGGCGAATAACTAAAATTCAATGCCGATAATTTTGTTTCAATTTTGTTGGCATTTCTTGCATTTGCAGATAAAAAACCAATACCCGCATCTGCGATATTAATGTTTGTTCCATTGGATGGGCTCTGACTTTGAAAGCCTCCACCAAAACTTCGAACATCTCTTCTACTCAAAACTACATCTCCAGTATTATTTAAATCTCCAATTACATTGATTGTATATTTTGGAGTGTAATAAAATAATTTTGGCTGAAAAAGGTATAAGCCTGTATTGGGCGAATTTCCGGCACCTGCAGTCACATCTCCAAACCAAAAATTCTTTTTCCCTTCTTTTAATTTGATATCAATGGCAACTCGATCTTGATTGTTTTGAACACCACTTAACTGGCTTACATTGGAATAATTTCGTAGTACTTGAATTTTATCAACCGCATTTGATGGAATATTTTTGGTCGCTAATTTGGTGTCGCCACTAAAAAAATCTTTCCCATCTACCGTTATTTTTTCAACAGCCTTTCCTTCCACTTCTATTTGCCCTGCGTCATTGATTTCGACTCCTGGCAATTTCTTTAAAATGTCTTCTAATTTTCGCTCGGTTCCATTGGTGAAAGAATCTGCATTGTAAACTATCGTGTCTCCTTTAATAGTTACTGGCATTTTGGAAACAATATTGATACCATCCAGCATATTGTCTTCATACAAAGTGTAATTTTTAGAAGTATTCGATTCTGAAGTCTTTAAAAACTCACTAAGATCTTTAAAGCCAACATAACTAATTTTGATATTATAGGTCGTATTGGGATTCAAATCCAATTTGAAATTCCCTTGCGCATCGCTAAAACCATAAGAAGCAATTCTTTTGGCAACAGTATCTAATGCGATAATATTTGCCATTTCTAAAGGATTTCCAATAGAATCTTTTACAACACCTGTCAATTGAATTTGACTCATTAAAATCCCTGCCCAAAATAGGAAGGCTATACTGATTGTTTTTTTCATAAATTCTGTGATTTGTATGACTTAGTTTCTTCGTCCTCTACCTCTTCTACCATTGCCTTGAAACCGTTCTTTAAGTTCTTCCGTTTTCTTTTTCACAATGATGTTGTATTCTTCTCGAGACACATTTTCCCCTTTGGTAGGTTCCTTAATTTCTAGCACTTCATTTGAGTTTATAGAAACTTCTGTACACAACATGGTTGTTCTTCCTGCGCTCAGTTCCAAAATCAAGCCTGGCAAACCCCAATAAGTATCTGGACCTGCGCTTACTGGAATCTGAGGAGTATACCATGCGGTTACATTTAACAACTTCTTTTCAGGCTGTGTTGATTTTGTATTGGTAGAATCTTTTTTTTGATCATTTCCTCTTCTACTAAACATACTACCCCAATCGATACTAGTGTCTTCTTTGACTAAGGTTGCTTTGTAACAGGTATAATTTCCAATCTTTTTGGTTTCTATTCCTAACTCCCATTTCAGTGGCTCCATCTTTTCTGTAATTAAAAAACGTTTGCTAAACTGCTCAGTATCTTCTACCATTTTACTGTCTGTCAAACTCTTATAAATAGAGCCTTGTCCATTACTTCTCCCCCAACTAGGTCCTGAAGTTCCTGGCCCTTCTAATTGTACGTCTTCTTTAAAAGAAGAGGTTGTCTTATTAAAAGTAAGGGTATAGGTTTTTTCCAAAAAACTTTTAAAACGTGCCATCATTTGCTTTTTTTGTTGTTCTGGCATTTTGTCAAAACGACTCATGTCCATCGATGTTTTAGACATGTAAATGGCTTTTCCATTAAAATTACTCTGCGAAAAGAGAGTAAGGGTTGCTAGGGTAAATACAAGGGTAAACAGGGATTTCATAGTGCTGAGGTATCTTTTATTAAAAATAATTGTTTTTTATTACTCTTAGACTTCAAATCTCTCCAAAAGTTTAATCCATCTAAAATAAAACCTCACAATTATCCTCCTACTTCAATTTTAATTACATTTCCCGAACCCGAACCTTTTCTACTTTTAAAACGCTCCATTAGTTCCTTTGTTTTTTCGTCTTGAATCTTGTCAAACTTTTGTTGCGAGACAACTTCTCCTTTATTTGGAGCAACAATAGTTATTTTTTCGGAAGAGTTTAAAACAATTTCGGTACAAACAATAGTTTGTTCCCCATCATTCAATTCTAAAATCAACCCTGGCAGTCCTTGATAATGGTCTGGACCATTGCTAATTGGAACTTGAGTTGTATACCAAGCTGTGGTAGTCATCTCCTTTTTAACTTCCTTCTCAACGGCTTCTCCATCCTCAATAGTCATCTCTTTGTTGGTTACTTCTCTTGTAAAAAATGCTTTGTAACAGGTGTACTTTCCTATATTTTTAGTTTCTGAAGAAAGTTCCCATTTGTAATTTGGTAAAGTATCTTTAATTAAAAAACGTTTTCCCATGATTTCGGTTTGATAAACATACCGTTTTTCATTGATATCCTTAAAATAAATACTCCCATTGCCTGAACCTCCAAAAGTTTTGATCATGATTCCATTTCCACCTCCCAATTGTGGCGCTGGAACATCTAGAGGTATGTCCTCTTTATACGTAGAAGTCTTTTGATCAAAATGCAGTAGAAAGGTTTTCTGATTCATTTTTAAGATCCTTGCCTGAAGCTCTTTTTTCATATCCTCAGAAATTGTCGAATTCTTTTCTTCAATTTTAAAATTCGATTTTCTGCTTGTTTTATAAATCGCTTTTCCGGTAAAACTTTGCCCATTTGCAGCAAATGAAACTATAAGAATAACCAGGACTAGTTTTGTTTTGATTGTTTTCATAATAATCATATTAAATTGGATGCTACAAATATGCAACCTAAAATCTTCTTAGAGCGTTAATAACCGTTAATGAGTGTTAACTGACTGATTTTGTTGAAAAAAGAATTTACCTTTGAGGTATGAATGCAAAAAAACATACATGGATTCTCTATTTAATTGTAGTGACAATTATAGCAACAATTGGTGTGCAATTTTATTGGAACTTCAAAAACTACGAGCAAAATAAGCAAAGGGTTATTAACGAAATAAGACTCAGTTTAGACAATTCCTTAGAAGAATACTTTGCTGAACTAGCAAAAGAAGATTTTATAAGTATTATAAATGTAACTGACAAAAACAAAAGTGGTTTTAGTCACCTAAAATTGGATTCCATTTTTAGCAATAATGCCCGTATAAAAAAAATAAAAAAACGTCCAGATAGTTTCCCGAAAACCAAAACAAGTGTCAGTATTACAAATATTTCTTTGAGTTCAGACAAAAAATTGAGCACAAAAAAAGTAGACTCGATTTTAATACAGTTGAATGATAAAGTTCTTCAAAAAAATGAAATGATTAAATTTGAAACTGATACAAGTACAGCAAAAAATCTCATATACTTCAAAGGGAAAAAAGCAGTAGACAGTCTCAAATTAGTCAAAAATTTAAAACCTCTTTTCATTTCTATAACCAGTAATTTTATAGAATATGACAAATTAGATTCTCTATTAACAAATCAGTTAAATACCAAAGGAATACTTACTGAATACAATTTAAATCATTTAAAAAATGACACCATTTTCTTCACGTCAAAAAAGAATCTACCAAGTTTAAATCTTATTACTGTAGATTCTAAATCTACCTTTCTAAAAAACAATGAAGAATTTAAATTACAATTTAAAAACCCAACTTTAGAGGCACTTAAAAGAAGTTCTTCGGGGATCATTTTGTCTCTATTCTTGTCTTTAGCTGTAATTTCTTTGTTATTTTATTTGTTACGAATTATCAATCAGCAAAAAGAATTAGCCATTGTAAAAAACGACTTAATCAGTAACATAACTCACGAATTTAAAACACCAATTGCAACAGCAGCTACAGCTATTGAAGCAATGGAAAACTTCAATGTTTTAGACAATAAAGAAAAAACAGAAAAGTATCTTGCGATGTCCTCTTTTCAGTTAAAAAAATTGCACTTGATGGTAGAAAAACTTTTGGAAACGGCCACTTTAGACAGTGAGCAATTAATCTTAAAAAAAGAAAATGTTGACATTGTAGCAATTATAGAAAAACAAGTTACAAAGCACCCATTAATTACAGAAGGTAAAGAAATTGTGTTTTTTTCAAATGTCAAACCCATCTACTTGAATATTGATGTTTTTCATTTCGAAAACGCTCTTTCTAACTTGGTAGATAATGCCATAAAATATGGTGGAAATAATATTAAAATTGATATCCATTCTAATTTAACCTCCGTAGAAATTGCTGTTGAAGACAACGGAAAGGGTATTGATAAAAACCTACAGGAGAAAATTTTTGACAAATTCTATCGAATCCCAAAAGGCAATACACATGATGTAAAAGGCTTTGGAATTGGATTGTATTATAGCAAAAAAATTATCGAAAAACACAAGGGTTTGTTAAACTTAGAATCCACCAAAACAAAGACAACTTTTAAAATAATCATGCCAAATGAGTAATGTAAAAATACTTTTAGCCGAAGATGAAGCAAGCCTAGGCATGATTGTTAAAGAAAGTTTGGAAAGCAGAAATTTCGATGTTTATTTAGCTGAAAATGGTGAGCAGGCCCTCAAAATATATCATACAAAAAAACCCGACATCTTGGTCTTAGATATAATGATGCCTAAAAAAGATGGTTTTACACTCGCTAAAGAAATTAGAGAAACAAACAAACACATTCCTATTGTGTTCTTAACTGCAAAATCGCAAACAAAAGATGTTTTAGAGGGGTTTAAACACGGAGGGAACGATTACTTAAAAAAACCTTTTTCTATGGAAGAATTAATTGTAAGAATTAACTCTTTATTAAATAGGGTCGTTCTAAAACAAGATGTAGAGCATATTATAATTGGTGAATACTCTTTTAACTTTACCAAACAAACCATTGAATTTAGAAACGAAAAAACACAATTAACGCATAGAGAAACAGACTTGTTGTTTAATTTGTATCAGCAAAAAAATGAAGTTTTAGACAGAAGTTATATTTTGAAAAAACTTTGGGGAAAAGACGATTTCTTTACTGCCAGAAGCATGGATGTCTTTATTTCTAAACTGAGAAAGAAACTTCAAAATGACACAAATGTTCAAATAATAAACATTAGAGGTTTTGGGTATAAATTGATCTGTTAGCAAACTACTAATCACAAAAATTTACTACCTTTATCATCCCAACCAACCATCTAACATTTAATATATGCACGTTGCAATTGCAGGAAATATTGGCGTAGGTAAAACCACGCTAACCAAACTTTTAGCCAAACATTATAACTGGAAACCCCATTATGAGTCGGTAGACGAAAACCCATATTTAGATGATTTTTACGGTGAAATGGAGCGTTGGTCTTTCAATTTACAAGTATACTTTTTAAATAGTCGATTTCGACAAATCTTAGAATTACGTGAATCTGGCAAAAAGATTGTTCAAGACAGAACAATCTACGAAGATGCTCATATTTTTGCCCCCAATCTTCATGCCATGGGATTGATGACCAATAGAGACTACACCAATTATAGTTCTTTGTTTGAATTGATGGAAAAATTGGTAACACCTCCCGATTTATTAATCTACTTACGTGCTGATATTTCTACCTTAGTAGGACAAATTCACAAAAGAGGACGAGAATATGAAAACTCGATTAGTATTGATTATCTAAGTCGTTTGAACGAACGCTACGAAGCGTGGATCTCAACGTATACCAAAGGAAAATTATTAATTATCGATGTGGATAATCTTAATTTCGTTGACAATCAAGAAGATTTGGGCTATGTGATCGATCGAATAGATGCACAAATTAATGGTCTTTTCTAAAAAAACCATACAATATTATAAAAAGAGACCCCACAAAAGAGGTCTTTTTTTATGTTCACAAAGATTTAAAATTATTTTTTTGAAATAAAAGAACACTTTTTGTAACATAAAGAGTCTTTGCTACGTATAATTAATCGAGACATCATATGAATCCCAAATTTTTGACACTAGCATGAGACAGCTTAAAATAACAAAGCAGGTTACCAATAGAGAAACTGCATCCTTAGACAAATATTTACAAGAAATTGGAAAAGTAGACTTAATTACTGCCGATGAAGAAGTAGAATTAGCACAGTTAATCAAAGCAGGTGATCAAAGAGCTTTAGAGAAATTGACAAAAGCAAATTTACGATTTGTGGTATCAGTTGCAAAACAATACCAAAACCAAGGATTAACCCTACCCGATTTAATTAATGAAGGAAACTTAGGTTTGATCAAAGCAGCAAAACGTTTTGATGAAACAAGAGGTTTTAAATTTATATCTTATGCCGTTTGGTGGATTCGTCAATCCATCTTACAAGCACTAGCAGAGCAATCTAGAATTGTACGTTTACCGTTAAACAAAATTGGTTCTATCAATAAAATTAACAAAATGTACGCCTTCCTAGAACAAGAAAATGAGCGTCCACCGAGTGCTGAAGAAATTGCAAAGAAATTAGACATGACTGTCAATGACGTAAAAGAATCTATGAAAAATTCTGGTCGTCACGTATCTATGGATGCCCCTTTAATTGAAGGTGAGGATTCTAATTTATACGATGTACTGAACTCTGGAGAATCTCCAAATCCTGATAGACAATTATTGCACGAATCTTTGCGAATTGAAATCAACAGAGCATTAGAGACCTTAACTCCTCGTGAAGCAGATGTTGTAAAATTATACTTTGGCCTAGGAGAACACCAACCAATGACCCTAGAAGAAATTGGAGAAACATTCGATTTAACTCGTGAACGTGTTCGCCAAATTAAAGAAAAAGCAATTCGAAGACTGAAACATACTTCTCGAAGTAAAATTTTAATGACTTATTTAGGATAGGTCTCTTCTTTCAAAAACAACAAAGCTCCCAAAAAAATGGGAGCTTTGTTGTTCAAATTTGTTAAAAATATCACCTCAAAAAATGAAATACTGAAATCCTAAAAAGATTCATCAGCATTCCGTTATACATTAACGAATTAATTATCTTTGTAAAAAATAAACATTCAACGCCAACCCATGAGTAATTTAATTGCACCTTCAATTTTAGCGGCAGATTTCGCCAATTTAAAACGAGATATCGAAATGGTAAACAACAGTGAAGCTGACTGGTTTCACATCGACATCATGGACGGGGTGTTCGTTCCAAATATTTCGTTTGGAATGCCTGTTTTAAAAGCCATCTCAAAACACGCTACCAAGACTATTGATGTGCACTTAATGATCGTGAATCCCGATCAATATATAGAGACCTTTGCACAATTAGGAGCAAATATCTTAACAGTACACTATGAAGCATGCACTCATTTGCATAGAACCATTCAGGCAATTAAAGCTGCCGGAATGAAAGCTGGAGTGGCATTGAATCCTCACACACCCATCGCTGTTTTAGAAGACTCGATTGTAGATTTGGACCTGGTATGTATCATGAGTGTAAACCCGGGTTTTGGTGGGCAATCATTTATTGAGAACACCTACAAAAAAGTGAGTCAATTAAAGCATTTGATTGAATTTTCAAAATCTGATTGCCAGATTGAAATTGACGGTGGAGTTACCAATAAAAATGCAAATGCATTGATCGAAGCAGGTGCTGATGTATTGGTCGCAGGAAGCTATGTTTTTGGCGCAGAAAACCCTACAGAAACCATTGCAGATTTAAAAAATATTATTGGATAAACGATACGCTGTTGTAGACATAGAAACTACAGGAAATGGACACAAGGGGCAGAAAATAACCGAGATCTCCATTTTTATTTTTGATGGTACAAAAGTCCTTGACGAGTTTACAACACTCGTCAATCCGGAAGCGCCTATTCCTGCGTTTATTACAAATCTTACCGGCATTACCCAAGCAATGGTTCGGAACCAACCAAAGTTTTATGAGATTGCAAAAAAAGTAGCACAAATAACCAAAGACACTATTTTTGTTGCCCATAATGTCAACTTCGATTACAATATCATTCAGGCAGAATTTAAAGCATTGGGCTTTGACTTTAAGCTCCCCAAATTGTGTACTGTTCGTTTGGCCCGAAAAATAATTCCAGGCCTAAACTCCTATAGTTTAGGAAATATTTGTGCCGATGAAGGAATTCCTATTTCGGCGAGACACCGAGCGAGAGGTGACGTAGAAGCAACGGTAGAATTATTTCGCCGATTGATCCAACGAGATGATCAATTTATAATCAATTCTTTTTTAAACCCAAAATCCAGACAGGCCACCCTTCCTCCTCTTTTAGACAAATCTGTAGTAGATCTTCTATCCGAAAAACACGGGGTATATTATTTCAAAAACACTCAAAAAGAAATTATTTATATTGGAAAAGCAAATAATATAAAGCAGCGAGTCATCAGTCATTTTTATTACAAAAAAAAGAAAGAACTTTCAATGTGTATGGAGATTGCTGATATTTCTTACACAGAAACTGGCAGCGAATTATTGGCACTTTTACACGAGTCATCTGAAATTAAAGAACATTACCCAAAATACAACAGAGCCCAAAGAAGAGCTGGAGAGGCCGTGGGCCTTTTTTCTTATGAAGACCAAAAAGGGATCCTACATTTGGCGTACAATAGGTTGAAATTGGCTCCGAATCCTATCAATAAATATTACACAATTACAGAATGTCGAAATCATTTAGAACTCTTATGTAAAGAATTTGAATTGTGTCCAAAATATTGTCATTTACAAACCAATGTTTCGAGCTGCTTTCAGTACCAATTGAAAGATTGCAAAGGAATTTGTTGTGACCAAGAATCGGTAGAAAGCTACAATCTTCGCGTTAAAAAAGCCATTCAATCTGTTGGAATTGGTGCCCAAAATTTAGTAATTTCACAAAGTGGCAGAACAAAAAATGAAGTGGGATTTGCCTTAATTTTAAATGGTATTTACCAAGGATTTGGATATTTAGACAAAGAACAAGCAAAAAACTTGACTCAACCCGAAGACTACCAGTTTTTTGTACAACCACAAAAAGACAACAAAGATGTTCAACGAATTATTGCTGGGTATCTAAAGAAACAAAAGCATTTAAACGAATCAGAAAATGAAGAAATCGGCACATAATATCCACATTATTGGCGGAGGTATCAGCGGACTAGTCGCTGCAAAGGTTTTGGAAAACCATGGTCATGCACCTACCATTATTGAAGCTTCCGCATCAGTAGGAGGACGTGTAAAATCGGAAATTGTCAATGGATATACTTTAGACCACGGGTTCCAAGTATTGCTAACCTCCTACCCGGCAGCCCAGAAATACCTGGATTTTGAGAAGCTAAAAATTCAAGAATTAGTCCCTGGAGCGACCATTTTCAAAAACGGAAACTCACAAACAATTGGAGATCCTTTACGGAAGCTGTCATTGCTTATTCCAACATTGCGTTCTTCGATAGGTACCTTTTCTGACAAAATCAAAATCTTACAACTCAATCGACGACTTCAAAAAAAATCCATTCAAGCGATTTTTAAATCTACTGAAAAATCGACGTTACATTATCTTCAAAACCTTGGCTTTTCAAATGAAATTATCAACGATTTTTTTACTCCATTTTTTAGTGGTATTTTTTTAGAACCGCATTTAGAAACCTCAAGCAGAATGTTTGAGTTTGTTTACAAAATGTTTGGAGACGGACTGGCTGTAATTCCAGAATCAGGGATGCAGGCAATTTCAAATCAGTTAAAAGAAAGTTTGACACGTACCGAATTTCGTTTCAACAGCCCTGTGAAATCGATAAAAAACAATGCTATTGTTCTACAAGACGGTTCAGAAATGAATAGTGACTTCACAATTATAGCCACCGATGCCAGTCCTCTAATTGCCAACCTAAACAATCAGGAAACGAGCTGGAAATCATGTGATACTCTGTATTTTGAAACTTCCAAAAAAACAATACAAAAACCGATTATTGGTCTGATTGCCGATTCAGGTGCCTTGATCAACAATCTCTTTTATCACACCTCTATAGCAACAGCCACCAAGGGAACTCACGAGTTATTGTCTGTAACTATTGTAAAACAGCATGATTTCAATGAAGCCACATTGGTTGAAAAAGTGACTCAAGAATTGCAGCTGTTTTGCGGAATTATAGATCCAAAATTCATCAAACGCTTTCAAATACATAAAGCATTGCCAAAACTTGACAACCTTCAGTATGAAATTTCGAGCACAGAAACCAAACTGACTGCTTCTCTATTTTTAGCTGGAGATCAACTCTTAAATGGCTCTTTAAATGCTGCCATGATTTCTGGAGAAAGAGCTGCTATGGGTGTTTTGGGAACTCTTCAGGATGGCTATATTGTAGATGAATTGACTTCTGAATATTCATAAAAGAAGCCCAAAAACGTTACTTTATTTTTGTTTACAATACATATTGCTAATATTGCGAAATGAGATATTTGATCAAATCTGTGGTCGTTACAATCCCTACCAACTCCTTATCTTCTACCACTGGTAGAGCGTGAAAAGATTTTTTTGCCAACAATTCGGCAACTTCTTTAATGGTTGCATACGGAGGAATTATGTACACATCTTTTACCATAACTTGGGCAATGGTAAACAAATCATAAACAAAAGCCTCTACATTTTTTTCGTCATCAGTAACATCTGCAAAACTAATCCGCAGAAGATCAGAATAACTCAACATCCCAATAACCTCTTTGTTATTTACAACAGGTATGTGTTTGATATTGTGTTTTTTAAATAATTTTTCGGCAACCTCCAAGGTATCTATGGTATTTAAGGTTACCAAATCTGTTGACATTATCTCTGAAACTGGAGTTCTTTTTTTCATTGTAAATGGTTTTAAGTTCAACCTCAAATTTCTGAAATATAAATCTTTAAAAAGATGACTTTTATCAGCTTTATAAATCATTTTGTGTAAAAAATTAAATTTGGCACAACTGCTTAAAATAACTGTCCTACTATTTATAAAAACTTCTTACATTGCTTGAAATTCACCTAAACAATGAAAAAACAACATTCAAAAAACAAAATTGGTTTGGCTCCAGGAACCATGGTGTATACAGGAAACAAACAAAACACCAATACCTTTATTGATGTTTTTGATTATACGAAAAAAGCATTTACAGAAGAAAAATTCACTAATATCGAAGAGTGCTTTCAATTTAAGTCAACCAATTCTGTTACCTGGATTAATATTGATGGCTTGAACAACATTGCTGCCATCAAAAAAATTGGAGACCACTATCAACTGCATCCCCTTATTTTGGAAGACATTGTGCACACACAGCAAAGACCCAAAATAGATGAATATGAAGACGCCCTTTTTGTGGTTTTTAAAATGCTATACTATGAGAAGGACCAACTGATGATTGAGCACATTAGTTTGGTGTTGGGTGACACCTATGTACTCTCTTTTCAAGAAGCCGACGGAGATGTATTTGAACCTATTCGTGATCGCATTCGCTTTGACAAAGGAATTATTCGGAGTCATGGACCCGATTATTTGCTATACACCTTAATGGATGCTGTCATCGATCATTACTTTTTAATCATTGAAACCCTGGGTGAAAAAATTGAAAGCATTGAAGAAAGTCTTTTTGGGCAATCGAATGACAATACCGTCTTAGATATTCTGAATTTAAAAAAGGAAGCCTTAAAAATAAGACGCTCCATTTTTCCTCTTCGTGAAGTAGTGAGCAAATTGGAAAAAGCAGAAACCAACTTGGTTCAGGATAAAATGAAAAATTATTTTAGAGACTTGTATGACCATACCATTCAAGTTATCGAAACGATCGAAATCTATAGAGACATGCTTTGGGGCTTGATGGACATGCACATGACAAATATTAGCAATAAAATGAATGAGGTCATGAAAGTTCTGACCATCGTAGCTACAATTTTTATCCCATTGACCTTCATTGCAGGAATCTATGGAATGAACTTTGAAAACATGCCCGAATTAAAATCTGAATATGGCTACCCTGTTTTTTGGGGTGTCATTATCACCTTATTCTCCTTGATGTTCTACTACTTTAAACGAAAAAAATGGTTGTAAAATAAAACTGCAAACAGAATACTCACATATTTTAAAGGCAATTGGGTTGTTGACGAAATTCTAATTTTTTAGGTTTTTGAGCATCGCATTTAAATGTCGGCAATATTAAGTGAGGAAAAATAAAAAACCCTTTAAAACAAGGTGTTTCAAAGGGTTTCTGAGTGTAAAAAGTGACCCCGGTAGGATTCAAACCTACAACCGCTGGAGCCGAAATCCAGTGCGCTATTCAATTGCGCCACGAGGCCGAGTAATTAATTTGCGAGATGTTTTTTGACCAACATGGAAATGATTTTTCCATCGGCTTGTCCTGCCAATTCTTTGGAGACAATGCCCATTACTTTTCCCATATCTTTCATTCCTGCTGCGCCCACTTGAGCAATCGTAGCAATCACTACAGCTTCAATTTTTTCTTCAGACAAGGCTTCGGGTAAAAACTGTTCTAAAACTGCAATCTCTTTCAATTCTGGATCTGCCAAATCTTGTCTTCCTTGTGCTATAAAAATGGCAGCACTGTCTTTTCGTTGTTTCACTTGTTTTTGGACGATTTTCATCTCCTGCTCTTCCGTCAATTCTTCGGCAGCACCACTTTCCGTTCGTGCCAATAAAAATGCAGATTTCACAGCTCTCAGGGCTTGCAAAGCAATGGTATCTTTTGCTTTCATTGCCATTTTCATCTCCTCCATTATTTGTTTCTGCAAACTCATAGTTCTTTCTTTTTAATTGTTCAAAGATACAAAACTCAATTTCTTTTTTTTGCTTTTTTTAGGTACAAAATATTTTTATTATAATCGATAATCCCTTTTCCTTTCCCCAAAATATCTGCTCCAATAATTCCATGAACTTCCTCAGCATGATGATCCGTTAAAGCTTTATTTACGTGAGCCAAATTGAACAAAACCAAATGACATTTTTTAGTTTGCCAGTTGCCCAATTGTAAGTGATTCTTTTTAGATTGAAGGGTTTCCATATTGGTAGCACCTGCTCCAGCAGCTTTGGTTTCACTTTCTTCGGCATCGAGCTGAAACAACTCTATACAATCTAATCCTACACAAGAATTGGAAGCACCCGTGTCTAAAATAAATCGCCCTTGTACTCCATTTATTGAAGCGTTCAATTCCAAATGATTGGTCACCATTCTCTTTAAAGGAATATGTATATAATTCTTTTTCTTAAGTATCTTTTTTAAACTTGCCATTTACTGTATTTTTACGCTGCCTTAAGCTTAACAAAAATACACTTTTAATGATTACAGATACCCACACACATTTATATTCAGAACAATTTGATGAGGATCGAGAAGAAATGATGAAACGTGCGTTAGATGCTGGTGTAAGTCGTTTTTTTATTCCTGCAATTGACAGTAGCTATACCCAAAGAATGCTAGACTTGGAACAGCAATATCCTAAAGAAACTTTTCTGATGATGGGATTACACCCAACTTCTGTAAAAGAAAATTATCGAGAAGAATTAGCATTGGTACACGAATGGATCGAAAAACGAGATTTTATTGGTATTGGAGAAATCGGAATTGATTTGTATTGGGATCAATCTTTTTTAGTGCAGCAAAAAGAAGCCTTTCGAACTCAAATACAATGGGCAAAACAAAAAAAGCTACCCATTGTAATTCATTGCAGAGAAGCCTTTTCTGAAATTTTTGAGGTTCTTGAATCCGAAAAAGGAACCGATTTATTCGGAATTTTTCACTGTTTTTCAGGAACTTTAGAACAAGCTAAAAAAGCAATTTCGTACAATATGAAATTGGGTATTGGAGGTGTTGCTACTTTTAAAAATGGAAAAATTGATACTTTTTTAAACGATATTGACCTCAAACACATTGTTTTAGAAACAGATTCTCCATACTTAGCACCAGTTCCCTACAGAGGAAAAAGAAATGAAAGCAGTTATATTACAGCTGTCATAGACAAATTAGTCAATATATACGGGATGTCATTTCAAGAAATTGCAGACATCACTACTCAAAACTCAAAAGATATTTTTGGAATCTAAAACTACATACTTCAACACTCCAATAGGCACTGCAAAAATTGTGGGAAATGAAAACGGCATTCAATCGATTGCTGTTTTGGATTCTCCCATCAAAACCACAACAGAAGTTCCAAGGTGTTTGCAAGCCTGTGTGATTCAACTTCAAGAGTACTTTGAGGGGAAAAGGAAGCATTTTGATTTGACCGTCAATCCAAAAGGAACTCCCTTTCAAATCAAGATATGGAAATCATTACTCAAAATTTCCTGCGGAAAAACAGAAAGCTATTTGGAACAAAGCAAAGCCTTTGGAGATGTAAAAGCAATAAGAGCCATAGCCGCTGCAAACGGGAAGAACCCAATTTGGATTGTAATTCCTTGCCATCGAGTGGTGGGTTCTGATGGATCCTTGACTGGATATGCAGGTGGAATTTGGCGTAAGAAATGGCTTTTAAACCATGAAAACCCTACAAAACAGCAAACGCTTTTTGAGGACATCTTATACTAAAAAAGCGATTTACACGTTGAATACGTCACCCTTATATGTATAAAAAACAACTTCTATTAGCACTACTTCTCGTTGGATTTTCCATCCAATCACAGATTGTATCTAAAGATTTTAGACGAACAAAATTCAACATTCGAAAAGACAGCCTCCGAATAGACTCTGTCAGTATCAATTCTCAGAAATTTAAGGTTTTAAATGCAAAGCAACAGATAATTGATCCGCAAGAATATCAAATCAATTTTATAAAGGCACTGTTAATCATTGATTCAAAAATCTATCCTGAAATTACTGTAGAGTATTTTCGATTTCCCGAATTCGTCACCAAAGTTTATACCCCTTTCGACAAAAGTCGAATTGTTCCAAACAATACAAATACTGGAAAACTCTATAGCTTTACCAGTAATACAAAAAAATCTGTTACCCCTATTTTTCAGGGCTTAGAAACCAAAGGCTTCCTTACAAGGGGAATTACCTCTGGAAACAATCAAAATGCCGTTACCAATTCTGCCTTAGATTTAGAAATTTCGGGGAAGATATCGAGTTCAGTGAATGTACGCGCTAATATTTTTGATACCAATATTCCATTGCAAGAGAACGGGTACTCTCAGAATATTACAGACTTTGATCGAATTTTTATTGAACTATACAGTAAAAATTGGCGTGTAAAAGCCGGAGATATTCGTTTGAAAAATAACGAAAGTTATTTCATGTCCTTTTCGAAGCAAATTGCAGGACTAGAAGTAGAAGCACAAGTGAATGAGCACATACAAATTGGGGCCTCGGGAGCAGTTGCTAGGGGCGCTTTTAGCGGATATACCCTCGTGAGTATCGAAGGAAACCAGGGTCCTTATAAAATCCTAGGGCCCAACAATGAACCCGCCATTGTAATGGTTGCCGGAAGTGAAACTGTCTATGTAAATGGAACACCCATTGAAAGAGGCGAAAACAAAGCATATACCATCGATTATAACCTCTCAGAAATAACTTTTAATACCACTTACCCCATTACCAATGACATGCGAATTTTGGTTGAATTTCAATATTCAGACAGAAATTATACCCGCTTTGTGACCTATGAACAAGCCAAATACACGAGCGAAAAATTCAATATAAGCGGCTATTTTTATAGTGAAAATGATGCCAAAAATCAGCCCTTACAACAAGTACTATCCGAAAATCAAAAAGAAATATTGGCAAATGCTGGAAACAATACAGACTTAATGGTTTCTGAAAGTGCTTTTTTAGACGAATATTCAGAAAACAAAGTCTTGTATAAAAAATCGGTC
>Ga0257120_1000422_pt1 | contig 31396 bp, 23 predicted proteins | sample SI106_10metaG_FD_190153 | JGI IMG/M metagenome (GOLD analysis project Ga0257120, IMG submission 190153) | Marine microbial communities from Saanich Inlet, British Columbia, Canada - SI106_10 | ecosystem: Environmental > Aquatic > Marine > Inlet | place: Canada: British Columbia | collected... | reverse complement strand
GGATCACTAACTTGGCGTTGTAATTGTCGTTTTGCCGGACCGCCAGCAAATAAATTTAATACGGTTTGCGAGTATTTAAACCCTACCACGCGTGTTTCTAAGCCCCAATAAATTGCGCTTCTGAGAGTGTTGTATATCCATTTGACACCTAATAGTCGCTGCATCCATGCGGGAAACGTAATATCAGGCCGCGGTATAATCCAATGGGGAGAGCGTTGAAATACCGCGAGTGATTTGACCTCATCAACGATGGCCGGGATCACTTGTGCCGCAGATGCACCACTACCTACGATAGCGACACGTTTATCTGAAAGTTCAAGTTCATCTGGCCAGTTATTGGTATGGAAACTGGCTCCACTAAACCGGTCTTTGCCAGGGAAGTTTGGGATCACTGGCATGGATAAAGGACCCGTTGCATTAATAATATATTTTGCATATATAGCCGGTTTATTGTTTATTGCAATGCACCATTGTCGGCGCTCTTCATCCCATTTGCTGTTAATGACTTCATGATTAAGATGCACATGTGGGGTAAGGTTAAAGGTAGTGAATACTTGTTGTGTATACTGTGCCAGCTCAGGTTGAGTCACAAACATCTGAGTCCATTTATAGGGCATCGCGGATAAGGAATAAAGTGGCGATTGGACATCAACAGCTGCGCCAGGATAGCGATTTTGTAACCATGTACCACCAGCAAATGCACGGCGTTCAAGCATGATGAAATCGGTATAGCCACGTTGTTTTAGATTAATAGCGGCGGCTTGGCCACCAAATCCTGTCCCAATGATCACGACTTGATGTACGTCTGCTACTGAATTATCTGTCTTATCTGTCTTATCCGTCACACCAATTCCTTATTATGATTTTTATTATGGTTGGGTTTCGATCTGAGTTAAGTTTTTATGAATCCCATTAGACCAGAAAAACGTTTAAAAAAAAAATACTATACAAATGTTTAAAATATAAACTATATTTTTATGTAGGTATTATGTTTAAAGAGATGCTTACAACATGCTCTATTAGAAGTTTTACAAGATGTTTTAAAGGATTTTAACATGACACAGATTATTGACACCAAGGGCGTTATGCCGTCATCGTCATTACAAGATGCATTAATCGTTAATCTAAACGGCAAACCTGAAATCGTAGTCCAAAGTTTGGAACAATACGATCAACAACTTGAATTAATTGCTTATTATAAATACAAACCAATGATTGCAGATGGCGTAACCTAAGCTTTGCACTGCGCCTCAGTTTTACCCATTTTGAGGTTATTTTTTTGGTTTAAATGTATTTACTGCTATCCATCCGCATACCACTACACAAGCAAGGACAACAATACTAGCTTGCATATTGAATTGACCATATAACGCAAAGCGGATCATTTCAACGCAGTAAGTAAATGGATTATACTGGCAAATCCAATATAACCATAAACTCGATTCTTGAATTTTCCATAAAGGGTAGAGTGCACTAGAAAGAAAAAACATAGGAAAAATAACAAAGTTCATTACCCCTGCAAAGTTTTCCAATTGTTTGATGAAATTAGAAAGTATCAAACCCAATGCACCTAAAAAGAATGCACTCAAGAACACACTCGGGATCGCATATATAAAGGCCCACCCAGGGATCTCAACATCGACGATATTCGCTAAGAGCAAAAATATCACCACTTGTAACAGTGACAAACATGCCGCAGCAATCAATTTACACAATAGCAAAAAGCTTTTGGGAATAGGGCTCATCAAGAGTATTTTCATACTCCCCATTTCACGGTCGTAGACCATAGACAGTGACGTCTGCATCGAATTAAACAAAATGATCATGGCACATAATCCAGGGACAATATATTCTTGATATAAAATATAACTCTCGTAAGGTGGCATGATTGACACGCCCAATGCACTCCTAAAGCCTGCAGCAAATACGATCAACCATAATAATGGACGAACCAAAGCGCTCAACAAGCGAGAGCGTTGCTGAAAAAACCGTAAGACTTCGCGTTTTAATATTGCCCAAAAACAAATCAAATATGGGGGCATTAGAGCAATCCTTGTGGTTGAGTCAATGTGCGATATAAATCGAACACACTGCTTTGCTGATGCTTAGCCAGTAAAGTATGACACACGCCTTGTTCAATTAATTTACCTTGGTTAAGAATGAACAGGGGATCATCATCTAGGACTTCATCCATTAAATGAGTTGTCCATAATATGGTTAAGTGTTGGGCTGTTGCTAATGCACGAATATGTTCAATAATTAATTTGCGGCTATCGACATCTAAACCCACGGTTGCTTCATCTAATAATAAATACTGTGGCAAGTGGATCATACACCTCGCAATTTCAACCCGGCGGCGATGACCTTCATTTAACGATCTCACTTTATCCTGCAAACGGTTAATCAACGCTAACTCGGTCAATACAGGCGCAATACGATTTAACACCGTTGCCGCAGATAGACCATGCAACGCCCCAAAATACGTTAAATTTTGTAGCACTGTCAGGTCTAAATCGAGTGTGGTTTGTTGGAACACTACGCCCAGCTGCGCCATAATCGCCCGGGTGTCATGGCTAATATCGAAATCTGTAAATGTAATTTTACCCTGTTGTATCTTGCGTTGACCAGTTAACAAACTTAACAACGTACTTTTACCGGCTCCATTTGGACCTAGTAATACATTAAATCCAGGCTTAAGCGAAAGGTTAATATCGCTCAGTACAGGCTTGGCTTTGAAGCTATAAGTGACATCGGTGATAGTAATACTCATGAGTCGTTCTTAACCGCGATACCCCATGGATAACGTCCTACTTTGATGGATTTGATTGTAGATAACTTATCCGTGTCGATAATACTAATATCACCACTAATGCCATTAGTGGTTAATAACAGCGACTCATCTTGATTTAATGCCAACTGCCATACGCGACGTCCAACCAATAAATATTTAACGATTTCCATGGTCTGGGTATTAATGACCGCGACATGATTACTTGGTCCTAACGCAACAAACGCAAGTGGCTTAGATTGCATCAATAATATGCCTACAGGTTGAATGCGATCACGGTGAATGCCTTTTATAGCGAACGTGAGTTCATGTTTGACACTTTGGTCGGAGACATTAAATACCGTTAATTGCCCACCAATTTCAGAAGTCACCCATAATTGTGAGCTGTCTTTGGTAAACATTGCTGAACGAGGGCGCGCACCCACGAGACTATTGGCATAGTTTTGGTTAGTTTCTGTATCAATCCAATGCACCATATTCGTGGTTTCTGACGTCACAACCATTTTACTGCCATCAGGACTCACCGCTAATCCTTCTGGTTCTACGCCAACATCAATCTGGGTAATGACGTGTGCGCTAGGAATATCAATCACTGTTAATAACGCATCATCTTCATTTGCGGTATAAATAGTCGTACCGTTAGGATGCAGGGCGATAGTTTCTGGATCTTCGCCAGAGGGTAGTTCACCAATTATGGTGTCAGTTTGCATATCTAAGATTTGGATACGGTTTGCATCACTAGCACAAATATACGCTAATGTTTGGTCGTGGTTAAAGATAAAACCACGTGGACGTTCACCAACCTGAATATTTTTAATTACACTAAACGTCTCTAAATCGACAACAGAGATAGAATTATCTTTTTCATTGGTTACATATGCCAACTCTTGAGCGTCTACCGAAGAGAGTAAAACCCCAAATAAAAGAGCGGTGCGAGAGGCATGTTTAAATAGTGTGAACATGGGTAGTGTTTTCCTTGTATATATCATTGGCGTTATTGACAGACTTCACGACGATCAAAACCTAATGTGTCCAAATCAGTAATGGGATGCATAAAGCCTTCTTGGGGTGCACGCGCGACCAACCCTAACGGGTGAGTAAGTTCGATAGGCATACGTAGCTGACCATTGTAATCTCTAAAGGTTAATTTACGGCCTTTATAAGCAGCAAGTTGAAACGACTCACTACGTAAAAAAGTCGCTAATTGAGTTGGATCAACAGATTGTGTTTGTTGCACGCTATAAGCAATAGCTCGAACTGCAACATACGCATCATAATCTTGGTGATGCATAGTACGGGCATGTTGGTCATAAAAACGATTTTGTAATTGCTTAGCTCCCCATTGTTCAATACTTGGATGCCAAGTGTCAGCAACTAATCCAGCCGTACCGATAACGGGACGAGGATAATAAGTATTGTAAGGCACATACTGCCCAAAACGCTGATGAGTATCAGCGACCACTACGACATCATAAGGACGAGAAGTTTGGGTAAATAAGGGAATGTCTTGGCTCACGGTACGGCGTAAATCCGTATCGAAAGTCCATTTTTTGGACGCTTCAATCTTTAATTTGTAACGCTTTACAGTACGTTCAAATGAGGTTACCCAACGGTCATCTTCAGGGGTATCACCATCAATCAAAAAGACGCGATTTAGTCGTTTACTCAGTAACCATTGACCTAACGCATCAGTAATTTGCGCATTACTTGGCGTGGTATGCAATAACATTTTCGTGCATTGGCTTTGGCGCAGGGCGTTATCACGATTACTGATATTAATGATCAAATGAGGGGTGCTTAATGTTGCGTTATAAGCAAGCAGCTGCTGTAGATAAGGACTTACTAAATCGCTTAGTATCAAACCGGCTTGGGGTAAATGCTCAGCCCAATCTATGCGCGATGTTGATGCATTTGCTATATCGAGAAGATGGATGGGATGTAATGTGTAGTGCTGACCTAAAAACTTACCCGTTGTATTACTATCGCTAATGCCAAGTGCAGCGCCAGCTATGCCGGCATTGTCTGGGGCAACTAATAATGGATTAATAGCGTAATTTGTCAGGTCGTTATGCGAAAGATGATAGATTTTAACATCAATGTCCGCAGCATTAATGCTAGCTGAAACAATGAAAAATATGAAACACAATGCCATGAAGAACACGCCAAGTAAACTAGGTTTAAGCCTGTTATACACTGCACATGGTTTTAACATTAAATCACTTACCTCTAATCAATATCTAAAAAGTTACCAACACTCACTCTTGTATTTTTAACAAAATATCAATAATTTAGCATCTAAAAAAACGTTTTTCATACTAAAGGATGGGAAACGCTCAAGCCAAACTAGGCTAAAGTAGAGTTAGAGATTTGTTAATAATTATGTATATTACTGTATATTATTTTTAACGTATTTATATAATCATTCAAAGGATAATCCAAAATGAAACTATCATTAAAATTGAGTGCACTGACGCTAGCCTTAGCATTCTCTGCGAATGTCTTTGCACATGGTGCGGTAACGCCACAAGCTATCGACACATCTACAATCCCCCAAATAGGTGAAGAATGGGCTGATACTAATCCGTATCGTGACGTCGAAGGTGACACCAAAGCGGAAATCATCCGTGTTGGCGCATCTGCTTACAATCAAAACTGCGCGCGTTGTCATGGTCTAGAAGCTATTAGCGGTGGTATTGCGCCAGATCTACGTTATTTGGCGTCTGATTTTGATGGTGATGAATGGTATGTCTACCGGGTGAAAAATGGGGCAGTGCGAAATGGTGCTGTGTACATGCCTAAAATGACAGAGCATTTATCACAAGAAGCATTGTGGGCGGTACGTTCATTTGTAGAATCTGTTGCCGTGGCACAATAATTTGCGCAGGCTAATATTGCACAAGTTAAGCGCAGTCAAGTTCAACACACTTTTTTATAGTATGGTGAGCCTATGTCTATTGAGCTTGTGTGTTGCTAACGTCACTCATGCTCGTTCACTTGACGATATCAACGAATCTAAATACATCGTTATCTCGGTGTATGACAATTATTTACCTTTTTCTGCACGGTTGGAAGGTGTACCGACCGGAATTGATGTTGATATTGCTACCCATATTGCAAAAACAATGAACGTAGAGTTACGATTAAAGTGGATGACCGCTGACGAATCCACTGAGGATGATTTACGCAATAATTTGTGGAAAGGACACTTTTTAGATAAAACCAAAGCAGATTTAATGTTGCGCGTACCCTATGACAAAGATTACACGTTAAAAAGAGATGATGTTGGTTTGCTAGTTCACGAACAAGTACATATGTTTGCACCATATCATACCGAAACATGGAAAATCGTGTTTGATCAGTCTCGCTTAGTAGATGTACCGACCATGGCTTTATTTCAATATCATCCAATCGGGGTAGAAATTGATTCGATCCCGCAATTTTATTTAATGTCGGCGTTTCGTGGCAGTATGGCCAAAAACACACGTCAATTTGATACTTTAGCGTTGGCAGTTAAAGGCATGCAAGCTGCTAAAGTCGATGCAGTGATGGGCTTACGTTCGCAAATCACAGCTTTTCACCATACGCTTGATCCTAAACAATACCAACTCGCGAATAATTCGTTTCCTTTATTAGGCAAACAAAAGTGGGATATCGGTATGGCAGTTCAAACGGATTATCGCGCATTAGGCTACGAGGTAGGGGATATTGTGGGTGCAATGGTTAAAGACGGAACGTTAGCGAATATCTTTGCGGCACACCACGCCGAATATGAAGTGCCGGCTTATTACACCGAGTGAGCGGTTCTCCCTAGTACCATTCAATTAGCCAGCCCCTCATCATATTCTCATCCTAATGGATGAAAAAATTCACACCAGGGTCTGATAGGTTTATTTATTACAGACCTTTACTATAGTTATTAACTTGCCATTAACATACTTCGCTGAAGCATGCCATGGTAACTATTCGCAAGGTGTAAGACACATTAATTATAATTTCATGAGGAAATGAGAATGATAAATAAAGGTAAAGCAAAGGTTCTTTCTTTATCGGTGTTAGTTGCTTTAGCATTTACAGGTTCAGCCAATGCCCAAGTTACTGACAAAGATATTTTACAAGACCACTTAACAACTGACGAAATCGTCACCAATGGTTTAGGACTGCACGGCCAACGTTTCAGTACACTTGACACCATTAATACTTCTACCGTCGAAGATATACGTCCTGTATGGGCATTCTCTTTGGGTGGTGAAAAACAACGCGGTCAAGAATCCCAACCAATGGTCAAAGACGGCGTAATGTACATTACCGGTTCATATTCACGCGTGTTTGCGATTGATGCTCGTTCAGGTGAAGAGTTATGGCAATATGATGCACGTTTACCTGATGGCATTATGCCATGCTGTGATGTTATTAACCGTGGTGTAGCTTTATATGGCGACTTAGTTATTTTTGGTACCTTAGATGCCAAACTTGTCGCACTTAATAAAGACACAGGTAAGGTAGTATGGAAGAAAACCGTAGAAGATTATAAAGCCGGTTACTCTATCTCTGCAGCGCCTATTATCGTTAAAGGTAAAGTCATTACTGGTGTAGCGGGTGGTGAATTCGGCGTGGTTGGTAAAGTACGTGCGTATGACGCCACTAACGGTCAACTCGTATGGGAGCGCCCAACGGTTGAAGGTCACATGGGCTATCTAGTTAAAGATGGCAAGAAACAAGAAAATGGGATATCTGGTGGTGCACCGGGTAAAACTTGGCCTGCTGATTTATGGAAATCAGGTGGCGCAGCGCCATGGTTAGGTGGAACATATGATGCTGATACTGACTTGTTATTCTTTGGTACGGGAAACCCTGCACCGTGGAACTCACATTTGCGCCCAGGTGATAACTATTTTTCATCGTCACGCTTAGCCATCGATCCTGATACGGGAAAAATTGTCTGGCATTTCCAAACGACGCCACATGATGGCTGGGATTACGATGGTGTAAACGAAGTAATATCGTTTGACTATAACGACCAAGGTAAAACCGTAAAAGCCGCAGCGACAGCCGACCGTAATGGCTTCTTCTATGTCTTAAATCGCGAAAATGGTGACTTTATTCGTGGCTTCCCATTTGTCGATAAAATCACATGGGCTAAAGGCTTAGATGATAAAGGTCGCCCAATTTATAATGATGCTAATCGTCCAGGAAATCCGGCATCATCGGCTGATGGTAAAAAAGGGAATTCGGTTGTTTCTGCACCTTCATTCTTAGGTGGTAAAAATTGGCAACCTATGGCATTTAGCCAAGATACAGGCTTGTTTTATGTCCCTTCAAATGAGTGGGAAATGGAAATCTGGAATGAACCTACTGCTTATAAAAAAGGGGCAGCGTATTTAGGTGCAGGATTTACTATCACAGCAATGAACGATGATTATATCGGTGTGTTACGTGCGATTGATCCTAAAACAGGTGAAACTGTGTGGCGCTATAACAACTATGCGCCATTATGGGGTGGTGTCTTAGCCACTGCGGGTAATTTAGTATTTACTGGGAACCCAGAAGGTTATTTACTTGGCTTCAATGCCAAAACAGGTGAAGAAGTGTTTAAATTTAACACAGGATCAGGCATTGTCGGATCACCTGTTACTTGGGAAATGGACGGAGAACAATACATTTCAGTCTTATCGGGTTGGGGTGGAGCTGTGCCATTATGGGGCGGTGAAGTGGCTAAACGTGTTAAAGACCTAAACCAAGGTGGCAGCGTTTGGACATTTAAACTTCCTAAAAAGTACGCACAATTTGCGAAAAACTAACTTTCATTAATAATTGAAGGTATGGTGAAAGCCTCGGTAAGAAATCGTATTTCTTCCGAGGTTTTTTTTCGTGAAACAACACAATAAACGCACCAAATAATGGTTATAAAAATGTTAAAAATCATCCCAAAGTAGGAAGTTTTTAAATCCATAGAGTAATAGTAGTGAATGCTGAACGAGCGCACTATGGATATGTAAATTTTAACTAGTTAATTGGAAATCATGCAATTTTCGATTAACACTTATTATTAGGTTGCTCTTTTATCCGCGGCCTATCTTAACTATGTACCGAGGTGATTATGATCTATGCAAATCCAGGGAGTGAAGGCTCCGTATTCACGTTTAAAGCGAAATACGATAATTTTATCGGTGGCAAATGGATTGCCCCAGTGAAAGGTGAGTATTTTACTAACACCACTCCTGTAAATGGCAGTGATATATGTCAAATTGCACGTTCTACAGCTGAAGATATCGAGCTTGCATTAGACGCTGCTCATGCAGCAAAAGACGCGTGGGGCAGTTCATCTGTTACTGAGCGTTCAAATATTTTATTAAAAATAGCTGACCGTATTGAACAAAATATTGAATTGTTAGCGGTTGCTGAAACATGGGATAACGGTAAAGCGGTTCGTGAAACACTCAATGCTGATGTACCTTTATTTGTTGACCATTTCCGTTACTTCGCAGGGTCAATTCGTGCCCAAGAAGGGCACATGTCACAGATTGATGACAATACTGTTGCTTATCATTTCCAAGAACCATTAGGTGTAGTTGGTCAGATTATCCCTTGGAACTTCCCATTATTAATGGCTGCTTGGAAAATTGCCCCGGCTCTTGCTGCAGGCAACTGTATTGTTATGAAACCTGCTGAACAAACCCCAGCAAGTATCATGGTGATGCTTGAGCTTATTGAAGATCTCTTACCAGCAGGTGTGCTTAATGTGGTCAATGGTTTTGGTAAAGAAGCCGGTGAAGCATTAGCGACGTCGACTCGTATTGCGAAAATCGCCTTCACAGGTTCTACGCCAATAGGTGAGCACATCCTTAAGTGTGCCGCAGAAAACATGATCCCATCTACCGTAGAATTAGGTGGTAAATCGCCTAACATTTTCTTTGAAGATATCATGAATCAAGAAGATGCATTTATTGATAAATGTGCTGAAGGGTTTGTATTAGGTTACTTTAACCAAGGCGAAGTCTGTACTTGTCCATCACGTGCGTTAATACAAGAAAGCATTTATGACAAGTTTATGGAACGCGTACTTGCCAAAACCAAAGCCATTAAACGTGGTAATCCATTAGATACTGATACGATGGTCGGCGCGCAAGCCTCTGGTCAGCAATATGAAAAAATCTTATCGTATATTGATATTGGTCGTGCTGAAGGCGCTGAAGTCGTTACCGGTGGTGAAAAAGAAATGATCGATGATAGCCTCGATACTGGGTATTACGTACAGCCAACTATCCTTAAAGGGGATAACAGCATGCGTGTATTCCAAGATGAAATTTTTGGTCCAGTTATCGCTGTTACTACGTTCAAAACGGAAGAAGAAGCATTAGCGATTGCAAATGATACTCAATTTGGTTTAGGTGCAGGTCTATGGACGCGTGACTCTAACCGTGCTTATCGTGTTGGTCGTAAAATTGAAGCTGGACGTGTATGGACTAACTGTTATCACTTATATCCTGCTCATGCAGCATTCGGTGGTTACAAAAAATCAGGTATCGGTCGTGAAAACCACAAGATGATGCTTGATCATTATCAGCAAACCAAAAATTTATTAGTCAGCTATGACATTAACCCATTAGGTTTTTTCTAAGCCCAAATAAGTAACGAGTTATTCAGTAATAATCGAATGGTGGCTTAATATGATAATGAATATTGAGTCACCATTTTTTTTCACTTTTAATAAGGTTTATATCCATGCACATCATCGCTGTGGTTAGTCGAGTATGTTTATTGATATTAATCTTAATGTGTGTGTATTTGCCTGAAGTCTTTAGCAAAGAAGGGGATGTCACATATATTCCTGCCGATATCGAAGCGATATTTCCAACTGCGACACGAATTGGCACACGAGATCCTGATATTCCAGTCATTCCCGTTTATCAATTAAATCAACTTTTAGGTTATGTATTTGAATCCAATGATTTTGTTGATTTTATGGGGTTTGCCGGAGAGCCTATTAATATTTTGATTGGCCTGGACCTGCAAGGTGTGATGAAAGGATTAAAGATCCTGCAGCACAATGAACCGATATTTGTATATGGGCTAGGACAAGCGCCATTTGTTGATTTTGTTAATAAATATAAAGAACATTCGATACGAGAGCGCTTTATCATTGATAGTGCAGATCAACGTTCTGCTAATTCAACATATTTTGATGGGGTAACCAAAGCAACCGTGTCGGTATTAGTTGCCAACGATACAATTATTTCCTCTGCGCTAAAAGTCGCTAGGGCGAAATTAGATGGCTTTATTGCGCCAAGTAATATGATGCTAAAACCGAGTATTGGACCAGTTGAAACCTTGTCATTTGCACAGTTACTTGAGCGAGGCTTAATTACCCATTGGCAAATGCCATTAAATGAGGTGTTAGCAGACCAAACCTTAGAGAGTGAAGTACTCAGTGCGATTTCCGATATTGAACCTAAAACTGGACAGTTTTTGGATCTGTATTTAGCATTTATTAATATTCCTATAATAGGTGAAAATTTATTAGGCAAACAAGAGTTTGCGCGCTTACAAGAAAACCTTAAGCCAGGGGAGCATGCTTTATTAGTGTTCAGTAATGGCGATTATTCTTATGTTAGCGAAGAATTTATACCCCAGACCATTCCCACACGTTTATCTTTAACGCAAAGTGGCTTCCCGACGGATATTCGAGATATTGATTTTTATAGTTATTATGAACCGAGTTTTGCTATTCCGCTCCCTGAATATCAAGATATACATGTATTACGCTTAAAATCACAGTCAGGATTTGAGCTAAGTCGGGAAATGACGTTGGGTATTGGTGTAAACTACAAAGCGTCTTTTTTTGATGTACAGCAACATTTATTTACCCGCGAGATGACGTTATCAGATAGCTTATTTATGCTCAACCCTGATGCCATAAACAGCGAACCAAAGCCATTGTGGATGCAGATCTGGGAGGATAGAGCTGGCATTATCGCAATAACGTGTTTATACCTCATTGGGATCAGTGTGTTGTTTGTCAAACAAACAGCGTTAGTCAAACATGAAAAACTAACACATTGGATCCGCGGTGGTTCGATGTTATTTGTGTTATTTTTTATCGGTTTTTATGCCCAAGGTCAGCTTTCGGTTGTCAACATCTATACATTATTACTCGCTTTATATAACGGTTTTAAGATCCAAGTGTTTTTACTCGACCCTGTGATATTTATTTTATGGGTTTTTGTCTTTATAAGCTTATTTATTGTTGGACGTGGTTTGTACTGTGGCTGGCTATGTCCTTTTGGGGCACTGCAAGAGTTTGCTGGGTTACTCGCTAAAAAACTCCGAATAAAACAAATTAAAATCAAACCCCAACAGCATAAATGGGGTCAGACCCTAAAATATTTTATTTTACTAGGATTGCTCGTTAGTGCGTTTTTCTCGTTAAATATTGCTGAAAAACTGGCAGAAGTTGAACCCTTTAAAACATCCATTACATTACATTTTGTGCGGACATGGCCTTTTGTGGTTTACGCTGTATTGCTACTGTTACTCAGTATGAAAATTCATAAAGTGTATTGCCGGTATTTATGCCCATTAGGTGCGGGACTTGCTATTGTTGGCCGGTTCCCACTCTTTAAGTTGTTACGTCGACGTGATGAATGTGGCACTCCATGTCAATTATGTAAAACCAAAAAATGTGATATTGATGCCATCAATAAAGACGGTAGTATTGATTATGGTGAATGCATTCAATGTCTCGAGTGTGTTGTGACAATCGAAAACCCTAATCTGTGTGTGATTGATAAATACAAAGATAAAAAGGGAAAGACGACTAAACCAGCTTCATCGATTAAAGCCAGCGATGTCATTGTGGTTCAGCCATTGTGATAAAATTGACCTACTAAAGTCGTAGCTTAATAGCTAGGCATTTACTTTATATTAACAAACGTTGTAAACACTAAAAAAATGATCCTTTGATATGATAAGTACTACCGCTATAAGCCACTCGCTCGATCCTCATATCGCGTGTCTTGACATTAAAACTCAGCTAGATCTAGGCAAAATGAGTACCATCATTTTTTATTGTTCATCGGCGTATGATTTAGATGTATTGGCTACTAACATTAATGAGCATTTTCCTGACCATAAGTGTATCGGGTGTACTACTGCCGGTGAGTTTGCAGGTAACGGTTATGAAACCAATAGTATGGTGGCATTGGGTTATCATGACAGTCATTTTGTCATCCAAAGTACATTAGTTGAAAACCTGCAATCGTTTACGGTCATTGATGCCCAAAACGTGATGAACACGTTAAGAGATGCAATTGCACCTAAAGCGATAGCCCCGTTAGAACGTCAGAGTTTCTTATTTTCATTGGTCGACGGTTTAGCATCTAAAGAAGAAGAGTTTTTAATTACGTTCGATAGCTGTACCCAAGGCTTACCGCATTTTGGTGGCTCGGCTGGTGATGACTTAAACCTTAATAAAACTTATGTGTTTTACGATGGTAAATTTCGTTCTTCGGCTGCGATTATTTTGTTATTCAATACGCCACAAAAGTTTTCGGTGTTTTCTGTCAATCATGTTAATGATTCACTGAGTAAATTAGTGGTCACAGATGCCGATCCTAATACCCGTCAAGTATTTGAAATTAACGGTGAACCAGCGGCAACTGTCTATGCTGATTTATTAGGTATCACGGTAGACGAGTTAGAGCCCGAAGTGTTTTCGTTACATCCTGTGGCTGTAAAAATCGGCGGTGAGTATTACACTCGTTCGATTCAACGTGTAAATAAAGACTTTTATTCTTTGTCTTTTTATTGCGCGGTGGATATTGGTATTGTGCTCAATGAAGTTGACTTGATTGATATTAATTATCCACTATCTACTAAGTTAGAGCGAATTCGCAACAGCTTAGGTCCGGCGCATCTGGTGATGGGGTGTGATTGTTTTTTACGTCGGTTGGAAGTGCGAAGTAAGTCGTTAAATGAAGAAACTCGTGATATTCAAAATGAGTTTAACTTGGTTGGTTTTAATGCATATGGCGAACATATTAATGGGTTGCACTTAAATCAAACGTTTACTGGGGTCTATATCAGTGAGGATACGTATGAATAATAGGCTAGCTCCTGAATTTATGTCGTCGGCAGATGAAATTACGTATCTCAAAGCACAAAATACTAAACTTCAGAAAATCAATGATGCATTAATATTCCGGGTCGAAGAGGGCCCTGGTAATAATGCTGCGTATTCAGCGTTTGAAAACTCGGTGCATTTAGCCTTGCAAGTTAACCTCAAAACTCATGAATTAAATGAAGCATTATCTAAATTACAAGGGTTAAACCAGCGTTTGTCTGACGCTAATAAAGAAGCGAATTTATTTAGACAACGGTTTATCGATGCGATCGAAAGTATTTCAGAGGCATTTGTATTACTTGATAAGCAAGGCAATATTATTTTCCAAAACTCTAACTTTATTCGTTTCTGGCAACACACGGATATGACGTCATTGGTGGGGACCAATTATTACGAACTTAAATCTTTGGCCAAAACCAAAGGCATCATCCTAAGTGTTACGCCCAACAGTGAAGAAAATAACTCGGTGTATCATCTCAACAATGATCGCTGGTATCAACTCACAGAACGCCGTATTCAAGATGGCGGGATGGTGTTGTTATTTACTGATATAACACGTATCAAACAAGCTGAATTACAACGCTACGAACGCGCCATTGCGCAGAAAAATAAACTCTTACAAGATTTGATTGATAATTTATCGCAAGGTGTATTATTACTCAATAAGGATGAAATACCGGAGGTCTGGAATGCCCAGTTTGAGTATTTTTGTGGCTTATCTCATGAAGCCATTCAGCAAGTAACACAGTTAGCGGAATTTAGCAGTATTACCGATGTCTATTTGGATGCTAATCAACACTCCCACTATCATATACAAGAATTGTCCAATGGTAAGGTGATTGATGTGCATCGGCATTATTTGCATGATGGTAAAAGTATCATTACGCTTTCTGATATCACTGAGCAACATCAGTACGAACAATCCATCAAAGAAAGTGAAAACTGGCTGCGCACCATTACCGATAATGTTCCTGCGATGATTGCTTATGTTAATAACAACAAGCAATTTATGTTTACCAACAAAGTCTATAATAAATGGTATGGCGGCAGCGCAGGCGATCTTGTTGGGCAAAATGTCGCACAAAGTAAACTGTTTGATGAATATGAACAAATCGCAGTCTATGTTGATCGCGCCTTAGATGGTGAAACGGTTACATTTGAAACTAAAGAAACAAATGAGGACGGTACAGAGTATTATCTTTTAAAATCGTATGTACCCAATAAAACAGACAGGGGAGAGGTACTGGGATTTTTCGTTTTAATTAATGATGTGACTGAGCGGATTAATGCCGCACAAGCACTCAAAGATGCTAACTTTGAACTTGAACAACGTGTACAGACGCGCACGCAAGCATTAGAAAATGAAATCGATAACCGACGTGCGGCTCAACAACGATTATCATTAGCGATGCTCGAAGCAAAATCAGCGACTGAATCAAAATCGAAATTTCTAGCAGCAGTGTCTCACGATTTATTACAGCCGTTAAATGCGGCGCAATTATTTGCGGCGTCGTTACTCGGTGATTTTGATCCTACCGAAAAACCACTCTTAAACTCAATAAAAAGTTCACTTAATGATTTAGAAAATTTGATTGTGACATTAGTGGATATTTCTAAACTGGATGCAGGAGTGATTAAACCAGACAAACAAATCTTTGCCCTTAACTCATTATTAGAAAATATCTCTGCCGATTATGAAAAAATTTCACTCGTACATGATATTGATTTTACATTTGTTCCAACCAGTGTGTATGTTGAATCAGATAGTTTATTACTGGCTCGAATTTTACGAAACTATTTATCCAATGCCGTACGATATGCCCGCGGTAGAAAAGTCACTCTAGGCTGTCGTCGGCGTCTTGCTCATATTGAAATTCAAGTATGGGATACGGGGGGCGGTATTGAAGCGGCAAATTTACAAGAGATTTTTAAAGAATTTAAACGCTTAAAAGGTGCGGTTCAAGCACAACAAAGTTTAGGCTTAGGTCTAGCAATTGTTGATAAAATGGCAAAAGTACTTGGGCATGACATTAATGTGGTGTCTGAATATGGTAAGGGTTCGTGTTTTTCAGTTAGTTTACCCATCATGGATAAACCGCGAAAAACTAATTATACACAACAACAGCCAGCACTATTTACTCATGATTTAGACGGGGCTGTCGTATGGATGGTAGATAATGATCCGACGATCTGCGATGCGATGCAAACCTTATTGTCAAAATGGGGCTGTGAAATAGAAACAGCCACGTCGTTGGATGTATTAGGCGATAGCGTTGATTTGGTAGACGGTACATGTGATTTATTATTAGTAGATTACCATTTAGATAATGACCAAACCGGTATTATGGTTGCGGATGCTATTAATCAACTGAGAGCTCAGGCAATACCGACAATTATGATTTCTGCCAATTACTCAAAAGAGTTACAAGAGCAATGCAAGGCCTTAGAGATATCGTTACTCAATAAACCAGTCAAACCACTAAAATTGAGAATGACCATGCAACAATGCATTAAGGTTTATAACGAATAAGGTTAGCGTTTTAAGTATTGGTCAAAATCAATATTAGCGCTACCCACAACGACTTTCACACGGTTTGACGCTCCGAGCTTTTTCAATATAGACGACACATGGGACTTAACCGTGGTTTCTGAAATGTTCATTTCATAGGCAATGTATTTATTGGCTTCGCCTTGAGTCAGGTATTTTAATACCATCAGTTCTTTGCGGGTCAACAATTGCATTTTCTCGGGTAAGATCTCAAAATCTCTGTTTTTAGATGATGACTGCGGTTTAATTGGAGCACGGATCAAATCAGAAGGTAGGCAAACATTGCCATTAAAAATTGATTCTAATGAACTCGTAATCGTATCAACACTGGATGATTTGGAAATAAAGCCTACCGCCCCATAAGAAATCGTTTGTAAAATTTGTTGTTTTTCACTTTCAGCCGAAATAATTACAACAGGGATCGTAGGATGCTCATTACGTAATTCAAGTAGTCCATTTAACCCAGATGTACTAGGCATATTCAAATCTAATAACACCAAATCAATATCTTCATGAACTTTGAGCACCGAGTGTGTTGCTTCAATAGATTCGGCTTCTAAGCATGAAGAACCTGGGAAATTATTGGCGATAATTCCCGTAATGGCTTGTCTGAAAATGGGGTGGTCATCGACCACTAATAACTTATACATAACACCTACTTCACAAGTAAATAACAAGCTTGATGATAACACTATTTGCCAGCCTATTGTGCATCATAATACTGATGGATGATAAAATAAAAAGGGCACCTAATACAGGTACCCGTTGGATTTAATCACAATGTTTCAACATTATTTTTAGTCATCTAAAAACTAATGCACATATCTATTAATAATTAAAAAGTAACAACGGTTCCGATAGAGAACGTCTTGTTATCTTCTGCGACACTAGATACTGAATTTTCCGATTCCGTGTTGTTATATTCGGCCACCAAAATGACCCCAGGACGAACCGTACGGAAATAACCTAACGCAAAGTTTTTATGCGTAGTTGTACCTGCAGCAGTATTAGCAGTATCTAGATTTTCTGTTTCACCGGAGGAGATGACAAAACGATTATCACCCATCGTGTAAGAAGCTTGTAATAACATACCATCGGATTCATTCGATTCTGCGCCGACAACATGGTCAAGCCCAGCTACATGGCCTAAACCTTCAGATGAATAACCTGATGCGGTGAGTGAAAGACCTGAGAATTTCACATTAAGACCATAACCAACACCAGATTGGTCTTGACTAATACCTGCGACTTCACTCGATTGTGATACGCCATTTACCCACGCTTTTAAAGCTGCGCTGTCAAGGTCAACGGAGTAGGAGGCTTCAAATTCCATTCGCGGTGTATCTTCTGAAGAATCCGCTGCCGCTTTATTTGGATCCATGATCCCAACAGCAATATTAAAACCATTCATATCAGTAGAGCGGTAAGTAATTTGGGCCTTAGGGAACGGATAAACATAACCGGTAGAAATATTACCAAAAGAAACATTACCACCATCAACTAAACCGAAGGTATCAGAAGTTTGGCCATAACCTAATAACAGCTCATCGCCAAGGATATTGGTGCGGTTAAATAAACCGAAGTCTTTACCTAAGGTGACAGAGCCCCAGTCTCCAGACAACACAGCATAAAACTGACGCACATCAATTAATGAGTTTGTTCCCAGTGCGTTTGCACCTCGATTCAAATCGGTATCGTTAACACTTACCCAAAAAGAAGAACGCACTTCGATCTTCATATCGTCTAACTGTTTGCCGTAACCGAATCCAATGTTATTCGGTAAAAATCCCATTTTGACTCGAGATTGATCGCGCTCCGATACTGCGCCCAGGGCGTCAGTCGCTTCGATGTTACTGTTGACATAAAATATATTAATCAAGCCATCTGCTGAAAAAGTCGTGCCATCATTATTATATATTTCGACAGCAGCTTGTGTAGCAAATGAACCAGCTAAGATTGCAGTAGCAAGTAAACTTTTAGTAAAAGTGTGTTTCATAATTGCGTCCTAATGTGTGTTTTATGTTATTGAAATGACACAATACTGTGAATGGACGATTTTATTAATTCCACAATCTACCGAATTGTAACGTTATTTGGACATAGACTTGGTACGTAACACTTTAGGATGAAGAAAATAATACTCAAGTGCTAATCCTGATATAATTGACCTTCTAAGATTTTAGGAAAGCGCTTGAATAACTCACTCTTGAGGTTGGTTTGGGCGGCAGAATCATATGCTTCGTAAACATTGTTTAGGGCTAGTTCATGAATAATACGCGCAGGGCTTGGTGATAAAAAGACGACACGATCACCTAAATATAATGCTTCATTCAAATCATGGGTTACAAATATAATCGTGGTTTTGTGGATCTTCGCTAGGCTGATTAATAACTCGCGACATTGCATAGCCGTTGGCGCATCTAACGACACAAAAGGCTCATCTAATAATAATATCAGAGGCTCAATAACAAACGCACGAGCAATACTTGCACGGCGCTGCATGCCTCCAGACAGATGATTAGGGTAGCTATTGGCTTGAGCTGCTAAGCCAACCGCGTCTAATATAGCGGTGATTTTGGCCGGATCATCTTTGGGCATGACTAATGCGATATTTTCATACAGTGTCAGCCACGGCATTAAACGCGGCTCTTGAAATATATATCCGATAGTGGGAGAGGGAGTCGCAAATTGCAACATGATATTGCCGCTAACGTGTTCATTTACATCATCATTCTGCGTATTAATTATCCCTGCCACAGCATTTAATAATGTCGTTTTACCACAGCCAGAAGGGCCAACAATACAGACACACTCGTTAGGTTTAATATCCAATGCAATATCAGCAATAATAAGTTCACTTGCTTTGGTCGAACTATTTTCATTTTGCGTATTGTATGCTAATTGATTAATGTGGATACTTAAGGCACTCATCTTAACGCCCTCTTTGAATACGTGCATCAAACGGGGTGAAACACACCCATTCAATCATGAAGACGACCGCAATGAACGCCATGGTGTAAGCTAAAATACCAGCGATATCAAAAAATTGAAACATACTATGCAACGCAAAACCCACACCATCACTGCGTCCGAGTAATTCGACGACGAGGACGATTTTCCATATCAATGAAAGACCGTTGCGAGCCGCTGCCAAGAAAAATGGGTAGAGTTGCGGCAGATATATTTTGCGCATAAACCGCCACCAGGGGATGTTGTAAACTTGGGCGACTTGAGCTAGCTTTGGATCGGTAGTACGTGCGCCTTCGCGCAGCATAACCGCGACTGTGGGGATCTTATTGATGACCACGGCGGTAATCGCCGCCGCTTCGACCAATCCGATCCAGATATAGGATAAAATGATCACTACCAACGCTGGCACATTTAATAAAATAATTAAGAAGCTATCACTGATTTGGTTAAACCATGCACGCGCGCCCATTGCAATTCCAAAGATACTGCCAAGCAACATAGCTAGAATAAAACTAATCGCAACACGAGTTACTGTTATTGCAACGTTTATGATTAAGTCACCAGATACACTATGATAATACAGGGCAGATAAAGTTTGTGTAAAAGAGGGGAAATCAGGCTGAGCCAACACAAAGGCTAATGTTTGCCACATAACCAAAAACAGTACAAACATACTTAATTTTATCAACGTGGCCATTCGGGCGGCACGTGATGACGCAGATGCGCCAGCTAGAGCTGAGATTGCCATATTCGTAACGCATCAGACCAATATATATCGGCATTGAACTTGGTGGTAGTACCCATTAATTCTTGACCTCCAACCTCTGCAAAAACAGCAAAAAGTTGTTGTGTTGCCGCAATTTCTTGAATTGTGAATTGTGTTAATAATGTACCAGGATAATTGGCTTGCAAGGAAGTAAAGACCTGTTCATTTTCGGCTTTAGTTAAATCACGTATACGCAGCCATTCTTGAGGTTGAGTTTGCAGGATTGTTTTAGCAGCAAATGACGCTTTAAAAAAGTTAGTGACTAATTGTTTATGCTTATTGCCCCATTGTTCATCAAATACCCACCCCAACAATGGCACATCAGCATGTATTTTTAAACTCATCAACATGGTGGTTACAGGGAGGGTTAAAGTGAAGCCGGCCGCATCTAAACGGGCATTGTAATGCCAAAAATTGATACTCGCGTCTAATTCATTGTTCATCATAAAACGGTTAAGTAAGGGGGGCGCCGCAAATTTAGGGGTGAAATGAGCTAATAAATCAAGTTCTTGTTGTTTGGCGTACGCTTGTAATAATAACCAGTTTTTATCAACTGAACCGCCAGCGACACCAATACTATTATTATTTTGTTGTAACAATTGCGTAAAGGATTGTTTTTCATTTGTATACACACCACCTGAAGCTTTGGTGGTAGGCATAATCACATAAGGTTTACCTTGCCCACGTTGTCGGCTCACCCAAAACAAATCGGTCATGATGACATCCACTGCGCCACTTTGCAGGGCAACGGCGGATGCATTTTTACTGGCAAAAGGATGTACGGCTAATCTAAATCCACGTTGTGTGTCTAATTGATGATGAATAATGGTATCCATCTCCCAATTGATGGTACCAAATTGTAATACGCCCACTCGTATTATGGGCAAATCAGATATCGCCCCTTGTGCAGCGTTTTTAGCAGAGTTGGCATTGGATGTCATTGCAAGTACCGAGCTCGTCCATAATCCAGAACCTATAATGCCGATCAAACAAACCACCCTGGCCATAGACACTAACTTGCATATCGAAAGTTTCATCCATTATCCTTAAAAGTTAACGGTCACACCGACTTTAACATTGCGCGATTGACCACCAAAGAAACGATACGTCCCGAATGCATAATCAGCTCGGGATGCATAGGCTTCATCCGTTAAGTTATCAATATTGGCTGTTAGAGTTACCTTATCATTCATGCGATAGTTGGTACGCAAATGCACTAAATTATGACCGTCATATTCGTGTTCATTAGCAGGCTCTAGATAGTATTGTCCCATGTGTAACCATTCCAGCTCGATTGATAATGCGTCTGTGGGCTGCCAAGTGACTTGAACATTACTCATAGTACTAGGAGCGGTATCAATTTCATTGCCATTAACGACACCCGAATTAGCACGCTCAAAGTCGTATTCGTGTGAAGCTAAAGAGTAATTAACGCCTACGTTGAGCGTTTGCGTCAATTGATAATCTAATCCAAGCTCAAGCCCTGTATGCGTCGTTTTACCATCGGTCACATTAAGTCCATCGGCGTCACGAAAAAAGAAGTTGTCTTTTTTCATGGTGTACCATACCACTTCATAATTGAGATCTTGTGACTGTTGACGATAACCAATTTCGATACTATCTGTGCTTTCAGAATCAATTGTGCCAATGCTTTGCTGATTTTGTAACCGGTATAAATCAGTGGTTTGCGGCGCTCTAAAGCCTGAGGCTATTGAGGCGAATAGGGCAGTGTTATCGGTTAATAAATAGTTTGCACCCGCTTTTATCGAGGTGTTACTAAAATCATCGTTACGATCTGCTGGGCGTAAAAACAAGCAATCAATTGCTGCTCCGTTGTTATTTGTACAACTTGTCCCATCTGCTTTTGTCGTACCATCAGCGATTAAATTATCATAATCGTATTGGGTATTATCAAAGCGCGCACTGGCATCAAATGATAGCTGTTCATTGGCTTGATACATTACCTGAATAAATGGTGCGATAATTTGTGCATCCACTTCGTAATTAAAGTGTTGTCCTTGCTGACGGGCTTTACCCCAACTGTATTTATCGGCGGCATCTTGAGTTTCTATTAACAAACCTGTGGTAGATTCAAGATCGATGCCAGCAACTATGTCTATGTCGTTATTTACCGATTGACTATAAATGGTTTTGACACCCACACTAGAATGGCTATTTTCTTCAATGGCACGCGATGGTAAATAATGCTGCCTAAATTCCATGTGATTATTTCGATAAAATGGGGTCAGAGTCAATTTAGCACCGTTATCAAGTGACCACTCCCATTTTGAAGCCCAGCGCACACTTGACCATTGACGATATGCATCAGGATCACAGTTTTTGGACATAGCAGCCGTGTCTTCATACAAAACATTATCGGCTAACGAAGAAGTATAACATTCACCATTACTGCCAGATGAAATAAATCCAGCGGTCTCTTGATCAAGATTAAACCCTGAGAACGTTGTCGTCACAGTGGCATCTGAAAATTGTGTAATGAACTTGGCGTCTAATTTATTACTCACAAAATCACTTTCGTCACGAAAACCACCATCATTAATATGTTGATAATCAATGGCATAGTCTTCACCGCTAAATTTAGTGGCGATATTTATATGGTTATTCTCGCCATACAAAAAACGTAAGTGACCCGGTTGATCGACATTCGCTGATAAGGCATTGACTACGCCATGCACTGCATTTGAGCCGTAAATAGCACTGGCTGGGCCACGAATAACCTCGACAGCCGAAGCCCCTGCAAGATTCAGTTCAGATAACCCATTGTTATTCGCAAAACCAGCTGCACGAGTGGCGACCCCATCTTGCGCAAAAATAAACGCACCCGCTGCGCCTGGGCCCGTTAATACCGGTGAACGCATTGCCGGTAACGATTCCATGCCATTATTTGTATGTATATGAACACCTGTGATGCGATTCAATAAATCCGCAGGTGTTACCGCAAGGACACGTTCAATTTCATCTTGAGTGATCACATCCACATTGTTTGAGGCTGTTAGTTTTGCGATTGGAGTATGCGAGCCTGTGACGACAATCACATCTTCAATTGGCGCGCTATTAGTTTGTGAAGCCATTTGCTGTGGCAATTGTTGAGCAAACGCCATGTTAGATACACACAATGCTAATGTAATCGCAGATAATGTAAATGAAGGAGCGATAGCTGGGGAACAAGAATAGGGTTTAGTCATTATTTCTCTCATTTGGTATAAATATGTTAAGTATTCGTTAATTTACTTCTCGTAGGATTCTAGCGTATATCCTCCCAAGTGTATCATCACCTTTAGACGCATAAGACCGAATTATTTCTCCTCCTTTAGGAGGAGAGTACAACCTTAAAATGTATATTGAGCATTGACGGATAGCATCCGTGGGTGACCCACGCCTATGAAGTAAGGAGAGTTGATTTGAGGATAAATATCCTCTAGCACTTCGTCAGCTTCTCCATATGTACCAAAGGTGTCATAGTGATGATCTAACGCGTTATCAATACGGATAGAAAAAGAAAGAGCATTCGAATATTCGTAATTTGAGTATAAGTTAATTAACCCATAACCAGTAATGGCTTTGTTTTCATTGGCTTCATCACCACGATAGTATTGTTTGGAAGCATAAATGTATTGTGCTCCGAGTAACCAGTTAGTCGATACTGAATACTCTGCACGTAGTTTGACTTGATGTTTAGGTTGGCCGGGAATGCTATCACCCGGGTTGACTTGGCGATCTGGCCCTAATGGATTCATCGGACTAAAAGACGTAAAACTCGATTCAAATGTAGCGTCTAAGTAGTTATAAGACCCACTCACTAACACATTATCATATTGGCGTTGTGCCGATAATTCTGCACCTAGGCGCTGAGTTTTATCAATATTGATAAAATACCCGCGTGATGAAGTCGTCCCAGCTTGTTGAAAAATGATGTCATCAATACTTTGTGAATAAAACACGGTGGCATTGTAATTCGTCATCGAAAACTTACCCGTAGCACTCATCTCAAGGGTACGCGTAACCACCTTATCTAAGGGGGGATCGGCTACAAAGCCATTGGGTAAGCGGCATGGATCGTTTTCATCAGCACAGCTGAGTTCCGCAGGGCTTGGCACTCGAGTAGCTTGTGCCAGTGAAATATTGAACAGGGTATCGGCATCAAATTGATGCGACAGACCGATTGCTGGATTAAAACTGGTAAAGCGATGATCGCCATCTAACGATCCTTCACCATCAGCCAGATGATCATTCATTAATATATGATCACGATTATATCGCGCGGCTATATTGATGTTTGTTGCCGATGATAATTGAGTAATATTAGATATATAAGCAAAAGTAGCACGTGTATCAACGTCAAGTCTCACCATCGCTTCAGCGTCCATAATACCCCTAATAGGGGTCACAGTCCGACTAGATAGTGCTGAATCGTTGTCCAATATCCCAAACGTCGTGTCTGCTGCGTAATGTATATCACCATTAATAGCACCAAACCCAATAATCGTCGTCGCCGGTTTAGCGCCTAAGCTATGGCGTTGAGTGAATTGAGTCGTAAAACCAAAGCTTTGGTTATCGGCTTGACCGGTATTGTATGTTCCATCAACGTCACTAGGATCGATATTGCTGATTTGACTAAATGCTAAATCCTCAAAACCAACAAATTCAACAACTTCAAAATCACCCGCGTCTGCAATTTGAGCATCATCATCGTCATCCATTTCACATAATGTAATAAACCCGTTATCTAGCTCACAGGCGCCAAAATCACTATCATCACCATTGATTGAAGAAGTCGTATTATCCCGATAAAATGCATTCACGATCATACTCAAAGAATCACTTAATTCTGAGTTGATATTGACCGAAACAAAATCTAATTCATTATTGGTTTGATCTGGGTGAGTATATACTGAGGCACGTGATTCAAACGCAGGTAAATCTTCTGGTATTGCGCCATTTCCAAGTAATTCGTTATCGGCATGCAGCCAACTCAGATCGACTTGCGTTGTTGTATTATGATAAGACAGCGTACTGAAAAGTTGCAGTACTTCACTAGGTGAATAATCGCGCCACCCCTTTTCTTGGTATTGATTTAATAATCCATACCAACCCCAGTTACCGCTTTGATTACCAGTTTGAATAGACCACTCTTCACGGCCATACTGACCTAAAGAAGCATTGATTTGAGTATCGGTATAGTTAAAGCCATTTTTGGTATTCAATGCCAATGCACCGCCTAAGGTGTTTTGACCAAATATTGGATTTGATGTAGAAAACAATACAACATTATCTAACGCTTCTAACGGCAACAAATCCCAATTGACAGTATCACCAAAGGGCTCATTGACGCGTGTACCATTTAAATAGATCGACAGGCCTTGAGGTAAACCTAACAAAGGGGAGGCGGTAAATCCGCGATACTGAACATCGGGTTGAAACGGATTGTTCTGCACATCGTTAATGTTGACACTAACCAGTTGATTGCGCAGGATCTCCGCTAATGAACGAGTCGGGGTGTCATGCAGGTCTGTTCGGCTCAATGTTTGAGTTTGCCCAATAATGGATTGAGTCTGGGAAAGTTGGCTGAGAGGATTGGCACCCGTTACCACGATATTTTCTATACCGTCAATATCCGCACTGGTCTCAACAGCACTCGCGTTAAATGCGATCCCAATACAGGTCAAAAGATACCGCTTTTTTATCGTTTTTTGCTTATTATTATTATGCATAGCATTATGATCAATTGAAAAACTGACAGGCATCGAATATAAGGAATTTACGTTGTAAGATCAAATATCGTATTAACTTATATAATAAAAGTTTTTATATATATATCAGTATCATAGGTGGTTTTTTAGCTTTGTGACTAGTACTAAGGTATGAAATGATTGCATACTTAGATTGTAGCTAAGCCTAGTTTAGGGATATAAAGGTTAGTCAAAAATAAAAGGGTCTTTTTTAGCTTTTATTCTTATCCAATTTAAGGTGGACCTGACTGATTGTTTGGCAAGTATCTGTTGTTCCAGTTTGTGTTTACCTGGAAACGGAATAATACTCAGGCCGACTAAAATGGTGATTAATCCTTGACCGGGTAAAACCAGCATTATGATCCCTAGTATTACTAAACAAATCCCAATCAGTATTTTTACAATATGAAGTAGATATTTTACACTACGAGATAGGTGAGGGAGGTTTCCACCATTATTACCTAATGTTATGGCTAGGTTGTCAGCGGAATCCTTTTTAGACATAAAATATTGTTTATCTAATTGCGTAATGCTACAGCTAACTATAATGAAATAGACTACCGACGTAATACTGGTTATCAAGACAGTGAAAAATATAACATTCGGACCAAATAAGATATCGACAAGTAGACGATTTTCTTTTGCTTTATTTGTGTGTTTTTTGTACAAATTTGATTTGTGGAGTATTTATACTATGACCAGAGAGTGCTAATCATTGTTTTTAATTAACCGTTGTCGTGCTATTTATTTAAATTTGTCTCTGATGTATTATTGAATCAATGAAAAAAATAACAGCACTCTCATCTACATTATTGATACTCTTCTTGCTTACCGCACAAGTTGGCAATGCTATTACAGGTGCGTCATTGTTTTTATCAACACTGATACCGTCTCCATGCTCAATGGATATGACTGATGATGAGCATGAAGTCATGGCCATGAATGACATGAGCCCCAAAATGGATTGCTGTGATATGCCTGATGTAACATCGTGTTGTGCTCATGAATGTGAATGTAAGGCGTTATCCAGTTCATTTGTTTTTTTAGATGGTCATACAATAATCACGATTGCTTTAGTTAACGATGCACCGGTTATTTATTATGAGCTTGGTGCTATTCCACCACACAACACCCTCACACAACGTCCTCCTATAACAACATTCTCTTAACGTCGAATTACTTCCCTATATATATTACTAGGTATTTTTCTAATACATTGAGAATCTAGAATGCACAATTTAATTAACATCACGATGGCGCTTATCGTTTGCATCGCTTTTACCCTATCAAGCGATAGCATAGCGCAAAATGACAAAGCGCAGACTATCAACGTACATACGGCACCACCCGAGCGAGTATTATCGCTCCAAGAAGCCATCGCAATAGCGCAAAAGAATGATGATTGGCTTGTAAAAAGTAAGTTTTCAGAGCTACGATTATTGGATTTAAGTTATGGTGCACTTGCTTTGCCGGACCCAACGATAAGCATCGGTTTGCTTAATTTACCCACTGATGGATTTGCCTTTAACCAAGAGCCGATGACTCAATTTAAAGTCGGCATATCGCAAATGTTACCAAGAGGTAACACTCTTGCTTTGCAAGAAAAACATTATCAAACAGCGGCGGCAGAACAACCTTATCTACGTGCTGATCGAATACTCAAGGTTGCACTACAAACATCAATATTGTGGTTAGACGCGTATCGAGACAGTGCAAATTATGAGTTAGTTCAAGACGCTATACCCTTATTTAATAAGTTAAAAGATATTGTCGGTGCGAGTTATACCTCTTCAGCGGGTAATACCAAGCAACAAGATTTCATACGTGCTGAACTAGAATTAGTGCGATTAGAGGACCGTCTATTAAGACTTGATAGTGATCGACGCGTAGCTAGGGCAAAATTATCCCAGTTTTTATCCGACCAATCTCAATCAGCGAATACCAGCTATGAAAATAGTAACGGATATCATAACAAACGCCTTGCTGATGTCGTTCTACCACAATCACTGACGCCCGTTATACAACAAAAACAACGGGCAATATCATGGTTACAGCATGCTTCAATGCAATCCAAATATGCCATACTCGCTACACACCCCGTTGTATTAGCCATCGAACAGCGCATTTTAGCGAGTACGATTGAGGTCGATATTGCCAAACAAGCATTGCAGCCTCAGTACGCTGTGAATGCGAGTTATGCCTTACGAGATGATGCGTCAGCAGGGATGGGGGGCAATAGCCGTGCGGACTTTTTGTCTGTAGGAGTAAATGTATCTCTGCCGTTATTTTCCTCTACACGACAAGACGCACAAATTAGCGCAAGTACTAAGGCAATGGCAGTAATGCGCACCGACAAACGTTTATTACTGCAAGATTTATTAGCTGGACTCAATAGCGTTTATGAGCAATTTATCGGGGCCGAAAAGCGTGCAATGGCATATAAGCAAAAAATTCTGCCACAACTGCGTCAACTGTCACAGACCGCACTCAATGCTTACACCAATGACACGGGAAGTTTTGCCGACGTGGTTACCGCGAAAATTATGGAATTGAATGCGCAGGCTAGCTTAAACACGATTACGATTGAAAAACGCAAAGCACTAGCACACATTGATTATTATTTAGCCCATTCAATTAATACGACAGGAACTGCTCATCATGAATAATCAGACATGTAAATTTTTATCCTTAGGGATTGTTTTTGGCGTATTGCTAACTGTGTCGGTATATCTATTTTTTATATCACCATTTACGTCTGAACGTAGCCACGACTCGAACAAACAACAAGAAAAGAGTGACGTGCCTTTATATTGGGTCGCACCGATGGACGCAAATTTTAAACGTGATAAACCGGGGAAGTCCCCCATGGGAATGGATCTGGTACCTGTTTATGCTAACGTAAACTCTGACCTGACTGGAGGAAGCTCTCCTGGCACCGTCACCATTGACCCTGTCACAATCCAAAATCTAGGTGTTAAAACCGCGACCATCGACACGGTCATCCCAGAGCTAACAATTAATACGTTTGGACAAGTTACATTTGCGCAAGATAGCATTAGCAATATGCATCCTCGCGTAGCAGGCTGGGTTGAAACATTGTTTGTTCGCGCTAAAGGAGAATTTATCGAAAAAGGCGCCCCTGTATATTCTCTCTATGCCCCGGATTTGGTTAATGCTCAAGCCGAGTTTATCCTTGCGTTAAACTTAAATAATAACGCGTTAATAACAGCGGCGCGAAGCCGATTAGCTGCCCTTAACGCCCCAGATAGCTTAATTAAGGCGATTGAAAAAACGCGCAATACACAACGCACCATCACCTTTTATGCCACCCAAAGTGGCGTAGTGTCACAGCTAAATATTCAAGATGGTATGTATGTAAAACCTAGTACGCTCATGTTAACTATCGCCTCAATGGATAGTATATGGGTGCTTGCTGATATTTTTGCGAATGATTTGGGAAAAATTGCAATTGGTCAGCCAGCAACGATGACATTTGAGTCATTACCGGGTCGACGTTTTAGCGCTGAGTTACAATATATTTATCCGAGTCTAAACAATGCTACGCGCACAGCCACTGCACGTTTTGTCCTACCTAACCCGGATCTTGTTATCAAGCCTGAGATGTTTGCTAATGTGAATATTCATGCTGACTTAAGTCACTCAATGACTAATACAAATACCGACATGGCTAATAATGACATGGTTAATAGTGACAACATACTCGCGGTGCCAGTTCAAGCAGTGATCAGAACGGGGGGCCAAGATCGTGTAGTGCTCGCATTAGGCGATGGTCGATATAAATCTATAGCAGTGACAATCGGTAACCAATTCAACGATGTATATGCGGTTATTGATGGCTTAGTTGCTGGTGATGAGGTTGTGACGTCAGCGCAGTTTTTATTGGACTCTGAAAGTAGTATTAGTTCTGACTTTCTGCGTATGGAAGCGCCTTCGCAACTACCTATGCAAGTACCTTCGCACGTACCTGTGCAAGAGAGCGAAATAACCAGTGCCTGGACGCACGCCACCGTCAATGACGTTATGGTCAGCGATCGCCTCGTGAATCTCACACACGGACCACTTGATGCCTTTAATATGATGGGCATGACAATGAATTTTTCAGTTGCAGCGGGGATTGATATTCAACAATTTCAAGTTGGAGACCAAGTTCATGTCGAGATTGTAGAGGGTATGTTTGGTATGTATCAAATCAACACGGTGCATTTTACTCGTGATATGGATGACATGTACTCAGATCATGACCAAGGAGAGCAGCAATGATTACAGCGATTATCCAATGGTCAATCCACAATCGTTTTTTTGTATTGCTGGCAACGCTTATGGTGGTGGGAGGCGGTTTATATTCGATAAAAAACACCCCCATAGATGCGATACCCGATTTATCTGATGTGCAGGTGATTATCAAAACATCCTACCCTGGACAAGCGCCACAGGTGGTTGAAGATCAGGTTACATACCCTTTAACCACTGCGATGCTGTCTGTGCCTGGTGCTAAAACGGTACGCGGCTTTTCATTTTTTGGTGATTCATATGTGTATATTATTTTCGAAGACAGCACTGATATATATTGGGCAAGAAGTCGGGTGTTGGAGTATCTATCACAGGTTATCCCTAGTTTACCAACCGCAGCTAAACCTCAATTAGGGCCGGATGCAACGGGTGTGGGTTGGGTATATATGTATGCGTTAACTGATCCGAGTGGAAAGCACGACTTGAGTGAGCTTAGAAGTATTCAAGATTGGTTTTTAAAATACGAATTACAAACTGTGGCGGGTGTGTCAGAAGTGGCGACTGTTGGAGGGATGGTCAAACAATATCAAGTGATCGTTGATCCTCTGAAATTACAAGCATTGAATATCCCATTAGCGCATGTGCAAATGGCAATACAACGAGGTAATCAAGAAACCGGTGCTTCGGTGATAGAAATGGCCGAGGCCGAATATATGGTGCGCACAACTGGGTATATTTCTAGTGTCGAAGATATCCAGAATATTCCGATAGGCTTAGACGTAACCACTGACAATCGTAGTATTCCGATTTTGATTAAGGATCTTGCCCAAGTAGAAGTTGGGCCACAAATGCGTAGAGGCTTAGCGGATCTCAATGGGGAAGGTGAAACCGTGGGCGGAATAGTGGTAATGCGTTTTGGTGAAAATGCCCAAACCACCATTGATGGGGTTAAAGCTAAACTTGAATCGTTACAAAATAGTTTGCCTGATGGCGTTGAGGTCACGACCGTTTATGATCGCTCTGGGCTGATTGAGCGCTCAGTTGATAATTTAACGCATAAAATTCTTGCTGAATTTGCTGTTGTTGCCTTAATTTGTGTGGCGTTTTTATTCCATGTTAGGTCATCTCTGGTTGCCATTATCAGTTTACCCATCGGTGTACTGGTGGCTTTTATTGTGATGCATATGCAAGGTATTAATGCGAA
>Ga0257120_1000416_pt1 | contig 31544 bp, 19 predicted proteins | sample SI106_10metaG_FD_190153 | JGI IMG/M metagenome (GOLD analysis project Ga0257120, IMG submission 190153) | Marine microbial communities from Saanich Inlet, British Columbia, Canada - SI106_10 | ecosystem: Environmental > Aquatic > Marine > Inlet | place: Canada: British Columbia | collected... | reverse complement strand
TTCCAAGAAATAAAGCGATTTTATCCTCATCAGCCCAAAGTTTTTTTAACCCATCAATATCATTATTTAAATAATGTTTATAATGTCCTCTAATTGCATTCGACTTATCATCTTCAAATTCAACGATAGTAACACCCGTTTTATTACAACTAACAGTTGTGATAATAATTAATAGTAATAATAGTTTTTTCATGTTTTAAGTTTTTTAATTCATCAAAATCCCAGAAAGCAGGTGTATTTAGGAATTAAGTTTTTAGTAGATTTTTTCCTTTTTGATAAAAAAATCCCTGCTAAAAGTTTGTTACCGATAGATATTATTTCATCTGAAAATATAGCGTCATACATCGATGAATCAAAGTAGAGTTATGCTTATAACTTATTTGTGCGTTTGTAATCGTATTACAAATAGTGAGTTCTGCAGGAATTGGTCTTAAAGCCCCCCTCCAAAGAATATAGTGCCTCACTACAAAAAATTAATTATTCGGTATTTTTACAAAAAAAAGTATGTCACGCAATCTCTGTAAACCATTATTAGTAGTATTTGCATTTTTTTTAATTATTTCACACGCGAATGCTCAAAACCCTAGTGGGTTATATCAAAATTGGGTAGATGCTCAGGTAAATAACTCGGTTCCTACACTACCTACTTTTAGTTATGCAGGATATAAGCATGGAGAAGTTGGTTTGCCAGTATTTTTTTCTCAACCAATTTTTAATGTAACTGATTATGGAGCTGTTGCAAACGATAATATTTCGGATAAAGAGGCTATAAAGGCTGCCATAGCAGCGGCTGAATCTGGTTCTAATGGAGGAATCATTTTTTTTCCTCCAGGAAGATTTATTGTGAATGATGCAAATCCAACTGAAACTGGAGTGGCTGCTGATGATGCATCAGAAGTCATACGTATTTCTAAAAGTAACATTGTTATCAAAGGAAGTGGTTCTGGAGCTGGTGGTACGGAACTATTTCAAAAAAGTCATACGACTAGCCCAAATATGGCTACAAAAAATTGGTCTTGTCCCTATCTATTCTTATTTTGGAATGGAGAAGATTCTGCGAATACATTTATTACAGAGGTTACTGGAAATGCAGAAAGAGAATCGCATACCATTGAAGTTGCTAGTACGTCAAATATTTCAGTGGGTCAATGGGTTGAATTATACATTAAAGACACAAACACGAATCTATTAGCAGAAGAATTAGCACCTTTTTCTACAGCAGACTTTCATGAGCCAGAGAATTTGAAAATTATAAATGAAGGAGTGGAAGTTAGAGAATTTCATCAAGTATTAAGTAAAACAAGTAATACAATTACTTTTAAAGAGCCTATTCATAGAGCAGTAAATGCAAATTACAATTGGAAAATAAATAATTTTAAAGCGCTCGAAGATGTAGGGATTCAAGATTTGAAATATACGGGTGGATTTATATGGGAGCACATCCATCATAAAGCTCCTGAAGAATTATATCCGAATGAACCGGTTAGTGGGCCCAATTCATTTTTAAGTTCTTCAGGTTGGAGTGGCGTACAGTTTAACCACACGGTAAATAGTTGGATTTCTAATGTGGAATTTTCTGCAATGTCTCAAGCAGCACAATTCGTTTTTACGGCGAATGCAACAGCTTTCAATAACAGATATACAGGAAATCCAGGACATAATTTTATTGTTACCAACTCTGCAACTCGCTGTTTTTTGGGTAGAAATGATGATTTGACAACCGGAGTTTGGCATGGAGCTGGAGTTAATGGTAAATCTATAGGAAATGTACTGTGGAGAAATAATCATCCACAGAATGGGAATTCTGGAATGGAAATGCATGCAAGTCAGCCAAGGTCTAATTTGTTTGATGCTTGCACGGGAGGTGTCTTTTTTCATCAAGGAGGGGCTACAGGGTCTCTGCCAAATCATTTAAAAAATATGGTTTTATGGAATTTTGAGGGTGTGTCTTATCAAACTTCTAATGTCAAATCCTTTCGTCCCAATTCTGAAACGGTATATGCAAAATTTATCATGCCTATAATTTCTGGTTTAAAGGGATTTACGATGTCTTCAGGAGCAAATCAATACCAAGTAAACGAATCACCTCGAGTACATGTAGATGAAGAGTCTTTATACGAAGCGCAACTAAAATATCGCTTGGGATCTCTTCCTGATTGGATTAATGGCATAGCAACGAATCATTTTTATCCAATTTTCTTTTATGAGGATTTTAGATATCTGAACCAAGGTTTTTCAGTGTATATTGCTCAAAATCCAGAGGCACTTATTGAGTCAAATATTGGAAAACGAATTAGTGACCTTCCGGATGCATTAGACTCAAATAATGAATTTACAGAGGAAAGACCTGCAAATAGAGTGCCCGTAAATACAGCAAGAGACCAAAGAGCCATTTCAATTTCGGGATCGGCTTCAAATAAAAACTATGAAATAGACGCTTGGGTGCTCATGACTCCTGTAAATTTAGCTACGAGTAATCCTTACATCACTGAAGAAGATACCTATAAAAATGTGAGTTTTTGGACACAACAAAGATATGCCAATGGAAATACATCATCTTTAGACGTATATGTTTCTACAGATTATACAGATGATGTTGACGCTGCTAGTTGGACCAAGGTAACGGATAAAGTTGGGCAAATAGCTACTTCCGGTCAAAATTCACAAACCTATATAAAATCTATTTTAGATATTTCTGAATATGAAAAAAGTGAAAATTTTACCCTAGCTTTTAGATATACTAGCAATGATGCAGTATATTCTCAAACAAGTAGAAATGGAACTTTCTATATTTCTGATGTGAAGTATTTTGTTGCTAGTTCAAGTTTATCAAATGATGGTTTTGAGTTGAAAAATAGTTCTAAAGTATATCCAAACCCTTTTTCATCAGAAATTAAGTTAAGCAATTTAAAGGCTCAATTTGAACAAGCTGTTTTATTTGATGCTTTTGGTCGCGAAGTGCTATCAAAAAATATTCAAGGGTTGGATAGTTTTCAGTTCAGCTTGGCATCAGAAAACCTAGCGAATGGCATCTATTTTATGAAGTTAATTGGTAGTAAAGCCTCTGAAAGTATCAAACTAATAAAAAAATAATGCTACGTAGTTGAAAAAAAATGGGATTGAATGTGTTTTCAATCCCATTTTTTATCTTCTTAACTTATTTCTACAACTTTGAACTATTTATTGTGAATAGCTACCTCTAACGGATTATTAATCTGTTTAGAAAACATATTCAAATAGGCTTCCCATTCTTTTTTAGATGAAAAATGATTGCTTTTTGCCCAAGTAAATCCGGCATAATAGCTTGTTGAATTCCCTGCTACTTTAAGATGCGCGTAGGCATTACTTAAATCTTTGGTTTTTACATCGTATTTTTCAAAACCTATAAATGTATTTTTTGCTGCTACAATTGCTGTTCCCAATTCTGAGTCTGCATGAGGTTGCCAATAACTAATCCATCCATTTTTCTTGTTGCCTACAACTTCTCCGTCTTTTTCGTGTAAGGTTAAACCGGTAGAAATGATCGCTGTTCCTGTGATATTCGTTTCAAATTTAGTTAAATTACTTCCTAAATCTAAAGTAACTATTTTAGATTCCGTAATGGTTTTTCCATTGGCATCCCAATCTGCATATTCTAGATAAAAGCTGGTTCTTAGAGGGCCAGTTGTAATGGTTCTCCATTTGGTGTAATTTTTAGAAAAATAATAAGTGCTATCTTCCTTTACGGCAATACCGCCAACACCTCTGCTCGTTCCTACATGAAAATTGTCTAAACCTTCACCTCTGTCTTCATGATAAGATTTTTGAGCTAAATAGTTCTTGTACCATTTATTAATGATTGGATATTCTACTCTTTTTAACCAAGCATCGACACCGCTTGATAGGGTAGGTTCTGGCAAATTATTTTCTGCTCTATATTGAGCGTTAGGGCCAAAAACTCTAAAAGCAACTAGGTTATTTTCCCATGTATAATCGTCTGTTCGCTCCGGAACAAATCGAGAGTAGCATAAATTTTCTGCTTTGGGTTGCTCTGCCTCTGTAATGGTTATCACTTCAAAACTTGCAACAGAATTTGCAGCTACTTTTGGTTGAAAAAGAATGTGATCCATGGTTCCATCGCCTTCAACGTCTACCAATTGGGTAACTTGTAATTCATCAGTTTCTTGGTTTTTAATGCCTATTGTTGCCGCATCATCAAGGTGTAAGGAAGATATTTTAATTTCTATAACTTCTTTAGTGCGCTCGAAATTGAGTGAATTTTTTATAGTAATTATTGTATTTCTATTTTCTTGTTTGCACGAAATGAAACAAGCAATAAAAAGTAGGTATAAGAATTTTTTAAAAGTTTTCATTGTATCTAAATTTTAATGATCAAATTAAAAGCCTGTCCAATTAGATAATATTGAAGACAGGCTTTGTAAACTATTAGGGAATGACGAATAGTTAGTCTTCGTTTGCAGGTTTTCCGATGGTGGCTAAAATACCGCCATCTACATATAGAATATGTCCGTTCACAAAATCACTAGCTTTGGAACTTAAGAATATGGCTGCACCTTGCAAATCTTCGGGAGCACCCCATCTTGCAGAGGGAGTTCTTTTTATGATGAATTCATTAAAAGGATGTCCATCTACACGAATTGGTGCGGTTTGACTTGTTGCAAAATATCCAGGGCCAATACCATTTGTTTGAATGTTATATTTTGCCCATTCGGTAGCCATACTTTTGGTAAGCATTTTTAAGCCACCTTTCGCAGCTGCATATGCACTTACAGTATCTCTACCCAACTCACTCATCATAGAACAGATATTAATAATTTTTCCTCTACCTCTTTTTATCATGCCTTTTGCAACATATTTAGAAACTATAAAAGGACCCACCAAATCAACATCGATTACTTGTTTAAAGTCGGATGTTTCCATTTCTACAATTGGAGTTCTTTTAATGATACCTGCATTATTAACTAAAATATCTATAGGTCCAACTTCTTCTTCAATTTTCTCTATTGCCTCTTGTACAGCTTTATCATCAGTTACATCAAAAACATAACCATATGCATTTAATCCGCAAGCTTTGTATTCAGCTACTGCTTTAGCTGAAGTGTTTTGTGAGTGATTGTTTACAACAATGGTTGCGCCAGCATTTCCTAATCCCTTCGCCATCGCCATTCCCAAACCATGAACAGCTCCTGTAACCAAAGCTACTTTACCTGTTAAATCAAATAAGTTAATTGACATATTGTTACGAGTTGTTTGATTATCTTAATTCGTTAATTTTACAATGATCCATATCACCATAATCTAAATTTTCACCAGCCATTCCCCAAATAAAAGAATAACTACTGGTACCTGAGCCTGAATGTATAGACCAAGGTGGAGAAATTACAGCTTGGTTGTTGCCCATCCAAATATGTCTTGTTTCTGTAGGTTCTCCCATAAAATGACAAACGGCTTGATCTGCTGGGACTTCGAAATAAAAATATACTTCCATTCTTCTGTCATGCACGTGAGCCGGCATTGTATTCCATGAGCTTCCTTCTTTAATGGTGGTCATTCCCATTTGCAATTGACAAACATCCACAACACTATTTACAATGTATTTTCTTAAGGTTCTTGCGTTTGCAGTTTCTGCTGCCCCTAACTCAATAGTTTCTACATCATCTTTGCCAATTTTTTTAGTAGGATACGCTTTGTGAGCAGGAGTAGAGTTGAGGTAGAATAGTGCAGGGTTTTCTGCAGATGCACTAGAAAATTCAACATTTTTATTTCCTTTGCCCACATATAATGCTTCTTTGTGCTCTAAAGTATAAAATGTACCATCAACAGTTACCGTTCCTGTTTGTCCAACATTTATAATCCCTAACTCTCTTCTGTCTAAAAAGTTTTCAGATTTAAGCGCTTCTAAAGTCTCTAACTTTAATTTTGATGATGTCGGAACCGCACTACCTGAAATAAAACGATCGTAGTGAGAATAGGTGAAGTGAATAGTGTTTTTCATCATTAAATCATCAATTAAAAACTCTTTTCTTATTCTAGCGGTGTCATAGCTTTTTACATCGGTTGGAGATGCAGCATATCTAGTACTGTAGTTTGTGCTCATAGTTGTACTTTTTATTTAAAATGAATGAATTTCAATATTTTATGTCGCAAAAGTAATAAAAAAATAAAATACAATCGATTGTATTTTATTTTTTTATCTTCGCTAAATAAATGATATCCTTATAAATGTTTCATTTCATTGCATACTATTAGGATAAAAAGAGTTTTTTAGAGCATGGAAAACAGTGAGATAACCATACACGATATCGCTAAAATTTTAAATATTGATAGTTCAACAGTTTCTAGAGCCTTAAATAATAGCCCAAGAGTTGCTCAAAAAACCAAAAATAAAATTCAAGCAAAGGCACATGAATTAGGATATCAAAGAAATCATTTAGCATCTAATTTACGTAAAAACAAAACCTATACTTTAGGCGTAATTGTGCCGAGGATTTCGCGTCACTTTTTCTCTTCTGCAATTGCTGGTATAGAAGAAACTGCTTTTAAAGCTGGGTATAATGTAATCATTTGTCAGTCTTTAGAAAGTTTAGAAAGAGAAGAGAGCATTATTAATACTTTGATTGCAAACAGAGTTGATGGTGTGTTAATTTCTATTTCTATGGAAACGTTAAATTATCAACATTTAGAAGGGCTAAAGCAAAGAAATATACCTTTTGTTTTTTTTGATAGGCATTGTAATATTTCTGGTCATAGCAATGTTGTAATAGATGATTTTAATGCTGCATTCAAAGCTACAGACCATCTGATCAAAGAAAACTGTAAAGAGATAGCTCATTTTGCTGGTCCACAAGAATTAGAGATCTATAAGAATCGTTTGAGAGGTTACAAAGCTGCTTTAAACAAATACAATTTTTCATTCAGAGAAGAATTGGTAATTCCCTCCAGATTAATGAAAACAGATGGAGAGAGAAATGTTCAATTAATGCTAGAAACCTCGTACAAAGTGGATGGATTATTTTGTGCAAATGATGTGATTGCTATTGGAGCAATAAAATATTTAAAACAATTGGGTAAAAAGATTCCTGAAGAAATTGCAATAGTTGGTTTTAGTAATGAAACGATATCATCTGTAATAGAACCTGCATTGACAACAATACATCAATCTGGTTCCAAAATAGGAATCGCTGCTGCCAATCTACTAATGGAAAAAATGTCTGATAACAACATACACAAAACCATTACAATTAAAACAGATTTGATCATACGTAAATCTTCTTTGAAAGCAATCAAATAATTTGTATATTTCTTTTTCCTAATGCTATTTTATGAATTCTAAAAATAGAATACTCTTTTTTTTTCTGTTCATTATCTCCAACAATTTTGTTGCTCAAAATTCAACGAACTTAAATCAACCTTTAAATTTTAAACATTTTTCGCTATCCGAGGGACTTTCACAAAGTTCTGTAAGATGTATACTTCAAGATTCAAAAGGCTTTCTTTGGTTTGGCACTAGAGATGGTTTAAATAAATATGACGGTCACTCTTTTAAGACCTATAGATACAATCAAAAAGATAAAAATAGTATTAGTAATAGCTTTATAAAATCGATACTAGAAGATGAAACAGGAAATATTTGGATAGGCACAAACAATGGTTTAAATAAATACATTCCCCACAAAGATAATTTTAAGCGATACCAGCAAAGCAATAATGAAAATAGTTTGATTAATAATGAAATTTGGTCTTTATCATCTGCTAATGAAAATTTCTTGTGGGTTGCTACGAATGCTGGGCTTGAAAAATTTGAGATATCAACAGGAAACTGTGAACATATAAAAATTGGTGACAGTGTTAATGAAAATGAAATTAGATCTATTTTTAAAGATTCAAAAAATAATTTATGGATTTGTAACACAGAAAATATAGCAGTTTATAATTCACAAAAGAATCAGTTTAAAGAAATTCCTTACCCATCAATTCAAATAAGAGAATCAAATAGAAATTACGCGCCTGTAATTTATGAAGATACAAATAATACAATTTGGCTTGGTTTGAGAGATGGTTTGACAAAATATGATACTCATAAAAAAAGATTTATTCATTTTGCAATAGCATCTGAAAAGACAAATACTATTCAAGATGAGATACGGGCAATATATCAAGATTTTTTTGGAAACTATTGGATTGGAACCTACAATGGTTTGTACCTAATGAATAAAGAGAAAACAGAAATAAATCACTTTATTCATGATGAAAATAACCTACACAGTTTAAGTCAAAATTCAGTATATAGTATTATTGGAGATACAAAGGGAGATATATGGATTGGAACGTATGCAGGCGGAATCAATTACTTTGATCGAAGTTTTGATGTGTTTAAAAATTATTATGCAGGTACAAATATTTATAAATTAAACTATAAAGTAGTTAGTTCAATTATAGAAGAATCTTCAGGGAATCTTTGGATTGGTACAGAAGGTGGTGGATTGAATTTTTTAAATAGAAAAACAGGTAAGTTTCAGTATTATAAGCACAACAGAAATAATCTGAATAGTATTAGTACCAACAATGTAAAATCAGTGATTAAGACGGAAAAAGGGAATCTTTGGATTGGTACTCATGATGGCGGTCTGAATTTTTTAAATCCAAATAAAAAGCCTTTTATCTTTAAAAAGTATAGATTTAATAATACCACTAAAAATAGTTTAAGTAATGATAGGGTAATCTCTTTGTTTGAAGACAGCCAAAATAGAATTTGGGTTGGTACATCTGGAGGAGGTCTGGATATTCTTGACACAAATACCGATAGTTTTTCAAAAGTTAAAAACTTACATACTATTGTCGGAGAAATCATCTATAACATTGCCCCCTCAAAAGAAAAAGATATCTTACTGATCTCCGGTAATAAAGGTTTGGCAAAAGTAGATGCAAATACAAAAGAAGTAACCGCTATTAACTATCAAATACTTCGCAAAAGTGATAAAAACACCATTGTAACTTTATGTGCCTATGAAGATAATACCCATAATTATTGGATAGGTACAGAAGGGAGTGGACTCTTTTATTATGATACAAAAACCAAAAAAAGCAGAAAATATGGAACTCCTGATGGCTTACCTAATGAAGTTATTTATTCTATTTTACCTGATGACTATAATAATTTATGGTTTAGTACCAACAAGGGTTTAAGTAGATATAGCATAGAAAAAAATCAGTTTAAAAATTTTGATGTTTCTGACGGGCTTGTTGAAAATGAATTTAATGCTGGCGCAAAATTAAAACTAAATAATAAAGAACTCATGTTTGGTAGCACAAACGGAATTGTGTTCTATGATCCCAGTGAAATTAAAGAAAACATGTTTTTACCTCCTGTGTATATTACATCAGTTTCAGTAAATAATAAATCCTATTTGTCTGGTAGAAACATTACTAGAGACTTAAAACTAACGCACAAGCAAAATGTTTTTAGCTTTAATTTTATTGCATTAAGTTATTCACAAGCAGATAAAAATAATTATGCCTATAAACTTGATGGATTTGACGAGAGTTGGAATTATGTAGGCAATAAAAAAACGGCAACCTACACAAATTTAGATGCTGGTAATTATGTGTTTAGGGTAAAAGCATCAAATAATGATAGACTTTGGAACGAGAAAGGACAATCAATACACATTCAAATTCTTCCACCTTTTTGGAAGACTTGGTGGGCATATCTCATGTATGCTTTGGTATTAGGCATTATATTTTATCAAATAAGAAAGTATAGTGTAATCAGAATATTAGAGAAAAATGAATTGAAACGGGAGCGTTTAGAAAAGGAAAAAATTGAAGAAATAAACAAGCTTAAATTAAAGTTGTTTACGAATATCTCTCACGATTTTAGAACACCACTTACACTTATTATTGGTCCTCTCGAAAGAATGTTGAAAAATAAGGACGGGAATATTCATTTGCAAAAACAGCATCAAACGATGTATAGAAATGCAAGTGTTTTATTGCAGTTGATTAATCAATTATTAGATTTTAGAAAAAGCGAATCGGGGAAATTAAAACTAAAAGCTTCCAAAAATAACATTATAGAATTCATAGAAAGTATAAAAAAATCTTTTGATGATTTAGCAGAACATAGAAATATCGATTATCGTTTTAAATCTAAAGAAGCTAATTTAGATATTTGGTTTGATGAAGTAAATCTGAAAAAAGTGGTTTTTAACCTTTTATCGAATGCCTTTAAGTTTACTGCTAACCATGGTAAAATTAGAATAAAAGTTGCTGTCGAGGAAAAAAACAACCATAATTATGTTAAAATTGAAATAAAGGATGATGGAAAAGGAATCCACAAAAAGAATCTAAAGTTTATTTTTGATAGATTCTATCAAGTTGAAAGAGACGAAAGTTCTCGTTCAGGCACAGGCATTGGGTTGGCACTTGCAAAAAGTGTTGTAGAGCTTCATAAAGGTACTATAAAAGTTAAAAGTAAAGAAAATCAGAGCACTTGCTTTACAATACTATTGCCATTTGGTAAAAAACATTTTTCCAACGACCAGTTCATTCATCGAATTGATAAAACTCAAGATATTCAGTTTTATGAAGGGATACCCCCCCATTCTTTGAAAGAAAAAGCAGCTAATGAAATTACTGCGAAAGTTGAAATAAATTCAGAGATACCCACATTATTAATTGTTGAAGATAATCTAGAAGTGCGTGTGTTTATCAAAGAAATATTTGAAGAAAATCACAATGTTTTTGAAGCAGAAAATGGAAAAGTTGCACTAGATATTGCTCAAAATAACACTGTAGACTTAATTATAAGCGATGTAATGATGCCAATTCTGAATGGTATAGACTTTTGTGATAAAATCAAAACAAATCTAATCACAAGTCATATCCCTGTTTTATTACTCACTGCAAAAACATCTCAAGACTCCCAAAAACAAGGGTACAAAATAGGTGCTGATGCTTATTTAACCAAACCCTTTGATGCCGGAATATTAGAACAAAAAGTAAAAAACCTATTAAGTACTAGGCAAAATTTAATCAAAAAATTTAAGAAAGATATTATTCTAAAACCTAAAGAATTAGAAATAACATCTGCCGATGAAATCTTCTTGAAAAAGAGTATTGATTTAATAGAAAACAATATCAATAATGCTGAATTTACAATTCAAGATTTTATATCAGAAATAGGAATGAGTAGATCTGCATTGTACAGAAAACTGAAAGCATTAACCGGGCAATCAATTTCAGAGTTTATAAAAGATATTAAATTAAAAAGAGCAGCCCAACTCATAGCCCAAACTAAAATGAATATTTCAGAGATCGCTTTTGATCTTGGCTTTAGTGATTTGAAACATTTTAGAAAATCATTTAAAAAACAATTCAATGAACTGCCTTCTCAGTATCGTCTGCTCAATGAAAATCAAAAAAGATAACCGATAAGATTTTCTAGTAATTATATTATTTTTAGTTCTTTGTTTCGCTTTTAGAACAATTACCCCCATCCTAAAGAGCCGTAATACCCCTTTTAATTGTCCGGTATACTCTAACTTTACATTGTTAATTTAAATCACAAAACTGATGGTAAAAAATCAAATGAAATGGTCCTTTTGCAAATCTAAAACAAGAAGAGGCTCACTGCTTTCTTTTGTTGTGTTTATGATGACTATTTGCAGTACTTATAGTCAAACAAAAACAATAACAGGCGTGGTGTATGATGAAGTGGGGTCTCCACTGCCAGGTGTTTCAGTTCTAGAAAAAGGTACTCTAAACGGCGTAAGTACAGATTTTGATGGTAAATACACCCTCAAAGCAAAGGTGGGTTCATCGATTACATTTAGTTATATCGGTTATAAATCAATTGAAAAGATTGTTGGTAAAGAGAACACCATAAATTTAAGTTTAAAACCAGATACACAAAACCTTGAGGAAGTAGTACTTATTGGGTTTGGCTCTGTGCAAAAGAAAGATTTAACGGGATCTGTTGCGTCTGTGAAAATGGAAAAACTTAATGAAGCTCCTGTAGTAAGTTTTGACAAAGCTTTGGCTGGTAGAGTTGCTGGTGTGCAAGTTACTAGCGGATCTGGAGAACCGGGCACTAGTGGAAATATTGTAATTCGAGGTGGTAATACCATTAATGGAGACAATTCTCCTTTGTACGTGTTGGATGGATTTATTGTAGAAAACTTTAATCCAAGTTTAATAGATCCCTCAGATATAGAGTCTATGAGCGTTTTAAAAGATGCCTCTGCAACAGCAATATACGGAGTCCGTGGTTCGAATGGTGTTATTATCATTACTACTAAAAAAGCAAAATCTGGTAAAACTACCATTTCTTATGAAGCAAGATTAGATGCAAAAGAAGTGACCAAAACCTTAGAGGTATTAGATTCTTACGAATTTTTAAAGTTATCATTAGACATTAACGAGTTTAGTACAGCATCGAGCTATTTTACAACAAGAGACCCTAACACAGGTATAGGTACCATCGTTGGTGGTTTAGAAGATTATATCGATTCACAATCAAGAAATTGGCAAGATGAGGCATTTAGAACAGCATTTGCACAAACACATAGAGTAAATGTTTCTAGTGGTGGGGAAAGAACAAAATTCAACTTTTCTCTAAATGCATTAGAGGAGGAAGGTTCTCTATTAAACTCAAACTTTTCAAGATTAAATGGAAGAATTGATATCAACCATAAAGTAAATGACAAGCTAGATACAAGAATTACGGTTTTGTATACAAATAGTGTACAATCTGGTTTAGATACTAAAGGTACCTCTGCATACTCTTTTATGAGAAATTTGATTACCTACAAGCCTGTTGCAAATAAGTTTCTAGATTATGGAGGTATAGATCCACTGGATGACGTTAGCGATGATTTTGATTTGATAAATATTGTAAGCTGGCACCCAATTGTTTCTTTAGAAAACGAGCAAAGAAATCGTGAAACTGATCAGTTCATAGCAAATTTAGGTTTAAAATATAAGGTAAACTCAAACTTTACACTAGAGTCTAAAGTGAGTTTTAACAAGCAATTTAGAACCAATGAATTATTTAATAATAGCAAAACAGTTTATGGAAGATTGATCAATAAAATTGACGGGATTAATGGTTCTGTAGATCTGAGAAGATGGAGTAATTTTAATAATGTAAATACAATTAACTATAGAAAAAACTGGAATGGACACGCTATAAATGCTTTGTTTGGTGCCACATTAGACGCTAGAAAAGTAAATAGAACCTATTCGAGATATATAGACATACCTCAGTATTTAGAGGATTTAGGGATCAATGGTATTGACGGAGGTACGCTCGATGAGTCCGGTGATGTAAATGGTTTAATCAACGAAACAAAAACTTTTTCGTTATTAGCAAGGTTGAATTATGGATATAAGGGTAAATATTTATTTACGGCCTCATTAAGAAGAGATGCTTCTTCTATTTTTCCAGAAAAAAATAGAGTAGGCTACTTCCCTTCTGCTGCACTTTCTTGGAATGCGCATAAAGAAGGTTTTATTCAAGATTTGGATATTTTTTCTCAATTAAAATTGAAAGCGGGTTATGGTAAAACAGGTAATGATAGAATTCCTCAAATTGCAAGATTTAATTTTTTAACCGATAACGATGCGTCTTACTTTTTCAACGGACAAACGGTACAAGGTTTAATTCCACCAACATTAGGTGCAAACCCAAATTTATTTTGGGAAACGACAGATCAGCTGAACCTTGGTTTAGATGTTGGTCTTTTTGATGGTAAATTTTCTCTTGCATTAGAAACATATCAAAAGGATACTAAAGATTTATTAATAAATGCAGATGCTGCGCCCTCTCAAACGGTTTTAAGTGTTTATGAAAATACAGGTCATGTTAGAAATAGAGGTATAGAAATAGGCTTATCTACAACGAATATATCCACAAAAGATTTTAGATGGACGTCAGATTTTAATATCTCTTTCAATCAAAATACAGTAGAGTCGTTGCCTAGTGGGAAGCCTATTTTTGGCACACCAAACTATTACCAAAGACTGAGAACAAATCAATTTATTGTAGAAGAAGGGCAACCTTTAGGAAATATGTATGGTTATGTTTCTGATGGCGTTTATCAAATAACTGATTTTGAAAATTACGATGCCACAGCAAGTACACACACCTTAGCTCCGGATCAACCTAGTTATAGAAACCATCAACCAGGAGACGAAAAGTATAAAGACTTAAATGGGGATGGACAAATTACGGCCGCAGATAAAACCATTATAGGGAATGCCTTACCTGTTCATTTTGGAGGTCTAACCAATACATTTAGCTATAAAAACTTTCAGTTAAGTGCTTTCTTACAATGGTCTTATGGAAATGATGTTTTAAATGCAAACAGGTTGGTTTTTGAGAGTATGCAGTTCCCAAATCAAAACCAATTGGCAAGTACTATGAATAGATGGACTCCAGAAAATCAAACTGCAACGTTGCATAGAGCAGGTGGTCAGGGTTTTGAGGATATTTCATCTAGAGTTGTAGAAGATGCCTCTTATTTAAGATTAAAAACAGTAAACTTTTCATACAATTTGCCGCAAGACTTTATAAAAAAGTATAAATTAAATAGTTTCAAAGTGTATTTGGCAGCGCAAAATTTAATTACGCTTACAAAGTATAGTGGTTTTGATCCAGATGTTTCTGTAGCTAGGTCATTAATTACACCGGGTATAGATTATTCTTCTTATCCTATTCATAGAATAATTAGTTTGGGTATAAACGTTACATTTTAAAAAATAAAATCATGAAAATAAAATCATTAACTATCACATTTTTTGCAGCCATTTTATTTTTTAGTTGTGATGATCAGCTAGAAATTCCGCAAAAAGATAATATTACATCAGAGAACCTATACAATACAAAATCTGGTGCATTAGCAGGGTTGGCAGGAGTGTACAGTAGGATTGTTTCAGTATATAGAGAAGCAGTTATTAATGCACAATATCCAACAAGTTTTACAGATGAAGGACATTATAATAGAAATGGGTTAAGAAGTATATTGAAAAATAACTTTACTGCTTCACACCCAGATTTAATAAAGATTTGGGGAACCTATTATCAGGCAATTGGAGCTGTCAATTCTTTAATTAATGGTTTGGAAAACTCACCTCTAGAAAATGATGTGAAACTTGAATTTTTAGCAGAAGCACATTTTATAAGAGCTTTTGTATATTTTGATATTCAAAAAGCCTTTGGCGGTCTACAAGGATTGCCAATGCCTTTAGAGGATACAAATACGCAAGTGTTATTGCCAAGAACACAAGGGATTGATGTTTTTAAACAAATCGTTGCAGATTTAGAATTGGCAGAAGCAAACTTGCCAACAGCACAAGAAAGTGTTCCTGGTAGAGCAAGTAAAGGCGCTGCAAGAGGCCTATTAGCGAGAGCATATTTGTATATGGCAAGTGCACCTTTTAATGAAGCAGGTGCTTACGAAAAGTCAAAAGAATGGAGTTTGAAAATTATGAATGATGGGTATCATGAATTAAACCCAAGTTATGAAGATGTTTTTAATGAGCTGGCAATAGGGAATTATGAGAAGCAAGAAATGTTGTTTCAAATTGGTTTCTCTTTTGATGATTTAGACGCTAACCAATCTTCAAAATTAGGTTCTGCTTTTGGTATGAAAATGGACGATGAACTATGCGGAGGTAAAGGTTTTGCATTGACTTTTGCAACCATAACTTTAATTCAGAAATACAGATCAGACCCAACTGATGAAAGAGGTTTTTGGAACACCTTTCCTTATTTTAATAGAAGAAACAATAATTGTGAATTAAGCACAATTAACAATCAATTTATGTATCCTGCATCTAAATACCGTAGGTTTTTAGAGCCTAATAATACCAACACAAGTTATGGTTCACACCATTGGCCTGTGTTGCGTTTCTCTGATGTACTTTTGATGTTTGCAGAAGTAGAAAACAAAATTAATCCAGGATCTGCTTTGGCATTAGATGCGTTAAATCGAGTAAGGAACAGAGCCAAAGCAACACCTTTATCCTTTGTAGATCATTCAGCGGTGCAAGAAGAGCGTTTACTAGAGTTGTGTTTTGAAGGGCATAGAAAATACGATTTAGTAAGATGGAATATCTTAGGACAAAAGGTGAATGAAACTAAAAATAGTATGATGGCTTTAGCGAACGATACTAACTTTATCAATGATGATTGGACGTCTTTTGGTGAACCAAATTTAGGTCCTGATGGAATTCCTGAAAGTGGAGACGAACCCGCGAATAGAAATATTAGAAAAAATGCTTTAAATAGTTCGTTTAATTACTTTGATGGGTACAATGATTTTAAACCAAGCCAAAATTATATTTTGCCAATTCCAGAGCAAGAGTTAGGCGTGAATACGCAAATATCTCAAAATGTAGGTTGGTAATTATAAAATAAAAACACAAAAAGATGAAAAATAAAATATATACAGCTTTACTACTCTTTGCTATTGTATTTCAGAGTTGTGAAAATACAGAAGAAGTAGAAACTCCAAACTTTACCGTTTCTTATGAGATGGTTGCTAAAGCTGGAGAACCAATTGAATTTAGTATTGGTAATGCTCCTCAATTTTTAAGCTTCTTTTCAGGAGAATTTGGTAAACAATATAAGAACAGAAACAGAACCAAGGCAGCAGGTGATTTTACAGTTTCGTTTGAAACATCTCGTCATTACCAAGATGGAAGCAGTAGGTCAGATGGTGCTTGGCGTTTCATGTATTCAACAGATTATACAGGCTCTGGTGCTGCTGCAGATGTAGCAGCAGCAACTTGGGTAAACATTTCAGATAGAGTGACCTTTGCAACAGCAAGAACTTATAATAAAACATTTTCAGGTATTGCAGATATCACAGATTTATCAACAGATAAACCTGTATATATGGCAATAAGGATATTAGCTGAGGGTCAAAAAACATCAGGAAACAGACAAGGTATTTTTGATTTTTTCAGTTTTGACCTTACATTGGCTTTAGACGAGACAAACAGCTTACAAATTGCAGATATGGATAGCCCAGGTTTTTTCCCCGTAAATGTTGCTGGAGAAAATTCAAATGCCTCTTTTGATCATTGGGTAGCAAGAGATAATAGTTATAGAATGCATGGAGGTAATGCAGAATATACCAATGATGACTGGTTAATAACAAAACCATTAAATCTATCAGGCACTGTTGCCCCAGACAGAGGAGAACCTTTAAAAACCTATTCAGAAAAATTAGAAAATTTTACACACACATATCAAACTCCAGGCTCTTACACTATAACATTTGTGGGCAGAAATGAAACCATATATGGCTCAGAAGAAACTGTAAAAGAATATACAATTGTAGTTGAGTAGAAGAAGTATTTCAACTCAATTAGAAAGTTTTTTTTGTCTTTGAAACTCCTAGCACCCATTATAGAACAGTTATCCCCCTTTGTAAAAAGAGATATCAGTGTAAATTTGATAAAAAATTATTTATTAACCTAAATTACAAGCAGCAATGAAAAAAATTACATTATTAATTTTTGGACTTATCGCATTTTCAATAAATGCTCAAACAACCTATTATGAAGATTTTAGATACGAAAATGATAGAGGATTTACCTTACAAAAAGTTACACTTGATGGACAAGCAGCAGATAGAGTAGGAAAAAGAGTTGGTGATGTTGTGGATGCAAGCGATTCAAATCCTATTTTTGATGAAAACTCGAGACCGACAAATAGAATACCTTCCGGGGCACCAAGAGAGCAAAGAGCAATCGCTTTTTATAATTCTAGTGGTTCTGATGACGCAATAACAAATCACGAAATTGAAGCTTGGGCTTTCATGACAAATCAAAATCTTACATCAGCAAATCAACCCAAAGTTTCTTTTTGGACAGAGCAACGTGATTTAGTTGGTGGAGGAGCAACATTATCTATATTAGTTTCAGAAAATTATACACATGGTAATCTACCTGCAACTGCAACTTGGACCGATGAAACTGCAAACATAACAGGTAGTATTGCTACATCAGACTTAAATCCTTTAACTTACGTTTTAGGAAGTTTAGATTTATCAAACTATACAGGTAATTCTGTAACAGTAGCATTTAAAATTGTTACAGATAATTCTGTTTATGAAAAAGATGTAAAACAACATGGTGCTTTTTATATTTCTGATGTTAAATTTGAAGTAACTCCAGAGGAAGTTCAAGGGGGAGCGTTTTCTGCATTAAATACAAGTTCTTCTGGGCAAACTAATATTTTTGATATTCCATCTGCAGCAATGTCTGAAAGTAATTTTTCTAATACATCAAAATGGGCAGACGTTTTAACCACAGAAGGTTCAGTACCAAGGCTTTCAAACGGAATTTTAATTCCTACAGGAGAAGGTTATAAGTTTAAAGTTGCAGATAAATACAATCCTATTGCTGTATCAGAAGTAAGATATGTTCAAGTCAATGGAGCTTCTAATAAAGGTGCCCCAGATAATTCTAAATGGATTGTTCAAGGAAGTAATGATGATACTAACTGGGATGATTTAAGTGATGTGATACAAATGTATAGTTCTACAAATAATGTTGAAACTTCAGAAGTATTAACAACTTCGAAAAGATACAGATATTATCAATTTGTTTTAGCTAATGCTTGGACACCAAATTCTAATTTTACTGCAATCAAACAAGTTGATTTTACAGTAGATGCATCTGTATTGTCAGTTAAAAATGAAACGGTAATGGAGGACTTTGCTCTATATCCAAATCCAACAAATAGTGTCATAAATATTTCTGATTTTAATAAACAAGTTAAAAATGTCAGGTTAATAGATGTTACAGGAAAAACAATCTATAAGAGTACAAATACGCAACCAATTGACGTTAGAGACTTCTCGAAAGGATTGTATATCTTAAAAATAGCATCTCAAACAGGCGGGGTTTCAAGTAAAAAAGTAATTATAAACTAAAAAGCCAGAAATTCTTTAAAAATATAAAAGGGTAATAGGTCTTTTAGGATTTATTGCCCTTTTTAGGTTTTTTTTAATGTAATGCGTCTTAAAATCAGGGGGTTGGATCAGTTAACAACCCATAATTGACCAATGGTAGCCCTATGTTTTTAGAGACATATTTTAATTTTGTGAATGAAAGACTAACAAATTATTTATCAACATAAAACATACAGACAATGCGTTTTAATATATTTTTCTTGTTTCTTCTAATAGCCTTTGTAAGCTGTAAAAAATCAGCTAAACCATCTATTATTGATTTGCAAAAGCAGATAGATGATTGTGAAAATCAACTGAAAATTGCAGTGCCAAAATTAACCGATTTAACAAAGCATCCTAGGTTAATAGATAAAGATAAAACAGCGTGGAAAGAAGTTACCAATGACAAACTTATTTGGACATCTGGTTTTTATCCAGGAATTTTATGGTATGCTTATGAGGTTACAGATAATGAGCGTTGGAAGAATGAAGCAATTCAACGTACAGAAGTTTTTGAAGACTTTCAAAACATAACAGAACACCACGATATTGGTTTTATGATGTTTCCAGCCTATGGAAATGGTTATGAAATTGGTGGTAAAAAAGAATATAAAGATATCTTATTGAACTCAGCTGCTTCTTTAGCATCAAGATTTAATCCAAATGTCGGTACAATTAGATCTTGGTCTAATAAAATGCATCCGCGCTGGAAACAACACATAACTATTATTGATAATATGTTAAATTTAGAATTGTTGTTTTGGGCTGCAAAAAACGGAGGTTATAAAAAATACTATGATATTGCTGTAAGTCATGCAGAAACAACGATGGAAAATCATTTCAGAAAAGATTTAACTTCATGGCATGTTTTAGAGTACGATTCTATCAACGGTAATGTATTAAACAGGCACACAAAACAAGGTTTTGCAGATGATAGCAGATGGTCTAGAGGTCAGGCTTGGGGGGTTTATGGTTATACAATGGTCTATAAGGAAACTAAAGATAAAAAGTTTCTCGATTTTGCTCAAAAATTAGCGGATACATACATCTCTTTATTACCGGAAGATCATGTGCCTGCTTGGGATTTTGACGTGCAAAGTGATCCGAAAGAAGAGAAAGATGCTTCTGCAGCTGCAATTGTAGCATCTGCACTAATGGATTTAAGTACGTTTGTCGATACGAAGTCAGAGCAAGAACGCTATTTTAATGCAGGTGTGGAAATGTTAAAATCATTAGGTTCAGATAAGTATTCGGCTGTTGGTAAAGCAGATTCTTTTCTACTTCATTCTACCGGAGCAAAATCTCTAGGGCATGAAATTGATGTGGCTTTAATATATGCAGATTATTACTACATAGAGGCATTATCTAGATTACAAAAACTCCAATCAAAAAAATAAAAGGGTACCATTAGAATGAAAAAAATAAGATTATTACTGTTTGTGTTCTGCTCAGTTATTGTTCTGTCTTGTGGGGAAAAATCAACATCAGAAGCGGTAAAAAATATCCAACCTAATATTCTATTTATATTTCCAGATCAATTTAGAAATGCTGCCATTGGTATCAATAACCAAGACCCTGTAATTACTCCAAATTTAGATAAATTAGGGAAAGAAGGTATGGTAATTTCTAATGCAATTAGTAATTACCCTTTGTGCAGCCCATACAGAGGCATGCTCATGACAGGTTTGTTACCATACAACAATAAGGTTTTAAGTAATAGTAATTCTAACCGCCACAAATACAATAATTCTTGGCAAAAAAACGATGTTAGTATTTCTGACGTTTTGGTCAAAAATGGATATGATGCTGGCTATGTAGGTAAGCTGCACCTTACTTCTCCACCTCCAATCCAAGGGAAAGATACCGTGCTTTGGGATGCATACCAGCCAAAAGAATTAAGACACGGATTTAATTTTTGGTACGCGTATGGTGCTTTCGATCAACACAATAATCCACATTATTGGATCAATGATGCCAAAGAAGATGAGGTAACCCAAATATATGAATGGTCTGCAAAACATGAGGCAGATGTAATTATTGATTATATCAAAAATCCATCAGCCAATACAAGAAGTTCAGAAAAACCATTTGCTTTATTTTGGTCGGTAAACCCTCCGCATCCACCCTATCAATTTGTGCCAGAAAAGTACGTAGAAGAGTATAAAGACAAATCTTTAGACGAATTATTAGTTAGAGAAAATGTATCGCTAGATTCTGATGCCGATGAATTTAAGTTTCATGCAGGTGCTACAAGAAAAAGAACACATTTAGCAAAAGAACACGTAAAGAATCATTTTGCCATGGTTACTGGTGTAGATAAACAAATTGGAAGGGTTTTAAAAGCATTAAAAGATAAGGGTTTAGAAGAGAATACCATTATTATTGTCACCTCTGATCATGGGGAAATGATGGGGAGCCATGGCTTAATGTCAAAAAATGTCTGGTTTGAAGAAGCTATAAACGTGCCTTTTATCATTAAATGGCCCAAGAAAATTAAACCGAATCAAAAAAGTGAGTTAATCATAAGTGTTACTGATATTATGCCCACAATTTTAAACTTGGCAGCCGCAACAGAGGGTATTCCAACAGGGTTAGATGGGAAAGATTTGTCAACAATAATTACCCATGACAAAGGAGATAAACCAACCTCCGCTTTGTATTATTTCATTGAAGAAGGGAAACCTGCATCTGGTCATAGAGGAATTAGAACTCATAAAAACACCTATGTAATTACCATAGATAAGGAGAATGTAGAACGTAAGTTTTTGTATGATAATGTGAATGACACTTATCAAAAAAATAACTTAATTGAAAAAGATAGTGTCACAGAAGAAATCTTACATGCAGCATTATTAAAAAAATTAAAAGAAAAGAAAGATCCTTGGTTGGAGAAATATCAAAATTTAAATCAACGATAACATAATGAAATTGTTCATGCGCCATTTTCTTCCATTTTCCAAAAACAAATTGATTCAATCCATTTGTGTTGTATTTGTTTTGATAATACTTGTGAGATGTAATCAAGAAAATTCAGAAACAATTATTTATAAAAGTAATGATACAAAAAAAGAAACTTCATCTTTTGAGAAATTAGAGTTTAAGACCGATAATCCTGAAGAATGGGAAGTGTCTAACAACAGAATAGCGTGTTTGGTAAGTGATGAAGATAGAAAAATAGAGCTGCTAACCAAAAAGTTAGAAAAGCAAAAAGGAGGTTTGGAATTGAAAGTTCGTTTAGGTTTCTTTAACGATGAAATATCAAGTTTAAATAAAAATTGGGCAGGTGTTCATATAGGTTCCAAATCAGTTGTTAATGTAAACTCAACCAGCTCCCAAAAAGGTCTGAGCATTGGATTATGTACAAATGGAGCTTTATTTATTGGAACTCCGAGCCCAAATCAGAAAAACAACACGGTTATCGACGCTTTAAAAAATGGAGTTGATTTAAAATTGTCAATTGTAAATAATTCTAAAAATTACACCATTGATTTTTCTGTATCTGATATTGAAACAAAAAAAATTTTAGGAAAAATTTCCAAAGAAGGGATTACAAAAGAGCAAATAATAGGCAATCTTGCACTCATTAGTAATTTCGAAAATCCAGAAAACAACTCAAATGATACTTCAAAAAGTGCTTGGTTTCAAGATTTGGAAATAAAAGGATCGAAAGTTGAAGAATTAATCAAATAGTTAGAACAACATTAGAAAAATAAAAAGGTATGTTATTTTTATCACGAGCAAAACTTTTTTTCATATTCATTTTTGTAGCTCAGGCTGCTGTTTACGCACAAAACAGGCCTGCTGTAGAATCTTTTGAAGATGAAGCCGTTTTAAGCACCTATAAAGCCCAAAACAGTAATTTGTCTGCAAGTGAAGTTCATTATAGATATGGTGAGAAATCTTTAAAATGGACCTGGACCGGCGAAGCCAAGTTTTCAACAAGTAATTTTAGACTCTTAACAAAAAAAGAGAGTCCATTGGCTTATGGAGATCATTTTCCTGCCAGTCCTACATTACAACTGCATTTTTATAATGAAAGTCCCCAAAATCAAAAAATTACTTTTTCTTTCAAAAAAAATGGGCAGAAAGAAGTTTGGTTTGATGTTATTTTAAATTTTAAAGGTTGGAGAACCATTTGGGTGCCTTTTTATGAAATGAAAGGGAATGCTCCGAAAAAAGGGGCATCAATAGATTATGATACTTTTCAAGTTTCTACAATGTCTAAAAGCGGAACCTTATTTTTTGATGATATTATTTTCTCTCAATATCAAGATGATAGACATCAATATCCAGATGAAATAGTGCCATTTGTGAAAGAAGGGCAAGATTTGGCAAAAGACCATTGGATGCCTCTCATAAGTAATTATGAGCGGGTAAAAAATGTACAACCGAAACCAATCTCTGTTGCAACGAGAATGGATTTAAAAAAGTTCGAACAAAAAATTGATGCAAATCAAACAATACCAAGTAGATATAAGGTATATATCAATACCTTGAAAGACTTGTTTGCGGGGTTAAATTTAAGAGCAAAAGAGGGTAGAATTATAGGACCACCTTTAACTTTTAAAAGAGAAAGACAGGAATCTTACTTTAATAAAGAACAACAAGGTAACCCTGTGTACAATGATATTTATGATTTTGGTAAGGTCATGAAAAAACTATCAAATTTTCATGGAAGAGCAAAAGAAGAAGAAAAAAGAGCCATAGAGGAAATGCTCATCATTGGTGCTAAATATTTTTTAGATCAAGGTTGGGCAGCAGGCTCTAATGGTGGAACAAGACACCACGTAGGATATAATGTAAGAGACATTACAGAAGCATTTTTTAACTGCCGAAAATTATTATATAGCGAGGGCTTACTGAATGAAATTGCAAGCAGCTTACATTGGTTGTTCAATATAGGGATGTTGCTAGAAGATGAAAGTAAATTTCATGTAAATATTGACTATTTAAATACGCAATCCTATTATCATTTAATGCTCATTTTTATGTTTGAAAAACAGGAAATGCAAGCAGCGATGTTAAGTGCATATTCAAAATATATATCCATTACATTGGCACAGCAAAAGGAAGAGTGGGGCTTTAAAATAGACGGTACAGCTTGGCATCACAATGGACATTATCCAGCCTATGGAATTGGTGCGTTCAACAATGTACCAAAGGTCATAAATACATTGGCAAGAACTCGTTTTAGAATTAGAACAGAAGGTCATGAAAACTTCAAAAAAGCATTTTTAGCATCAAGGATCTATAGCCAAAAGTTCAATTGGGGTTTTGGTAGTTCTGGCCGTCATCCTTTAGAAAATAATGGAATCCAAAAAATGAAGGATAGATTTTTGTGGATGGCAAATGCTGGAGATCCAACAGGAAAATCAAAAATAGATAAGGAGGTTGCTGCTGCATACCTCAGACTTTGGGGAAAAGAGGATATTTTCAATTCCTCGCTATTTACAGAAATGAATGGAATACAACAAGAAGATGTGTCTGGCTATTATACCTTTCCCTATGCATCACTTGCTGTGCATAGAAGAGACAATTGGGCAGCTTTCATAAAAGGATACAGTAAATATGTTTGGGCATCGGAAATTTATGTGGCTTCGAATAGGTATGGGAGGTATCAATCGAATGGCTCGATACAATTAGTAAATGAAAAGGGAGAAAAAGGAAGTGGTTTTCAACAAAAGGGGTGGAATTGGAATCGTTATCCCGGAACTACTGTAATTGATTTGCCTCTTAAAGAATTAGAACCAAAAATGCCATTAATCATGTTTCGCTCTGGAGAAACTTTTGCAGGAACAGTAAAACTAGGAGGAAATGGAGTTTTTGGAATGATTTTAAACGAAGGTAAAGGCTCTAATGCAGATGGTAGAGAAGTGAATGTTGGTTTTTCTGGAAAATTAAAAGCTAAAAAATCTGTTTTTTCTTTTGGTGACAAATTAATATGTATTGGTACAAATATTTCTAGTATTGATGATAAAAATCCTACACAAACCAACTTGTTTCAAACATTTTTAGAAGATAAAAAAGAGAAACTATATACCTCAATTGGTGAGGTTAAAAAGTTTTCTGTGAAAGGAGAAATCCCGAAAAGCACGGGACACAAAAACTGGATTATCGACAATTACGGAAATGGATATCATATGTTATCAAACGATATTGTGCATTACCAAAAAGAACATCAAAAATCGTATCATAATAAATACTCGATAAATACAGGTAAAATGAATCCGAAAGGAAAAGGAGCTAAAGAAACAGTAGGAAATTTTGCATCTGCTTGGATAGATCATGGTTTAGCGCCAAAAAATGCCAGTTATCAATATGTAATTTATCCTTTTCATAATGAAGATGAAATTAAAGATTTTGGAGAGAAAGTGAAAAATGACAAATCTTATACAATCTTAAAGGCCAATGAAACGGCTCATATTGTAAAAGATAAAAAAACAAATACTACCGCTTATGTTGTTTTTGAAGCGGATACAAATCTAGAAAATGGAATTTTAAAATCGGTTTCTAAACCTGCTTTAGTGATGGCAAGAAAAGAGGATGCAAATAGCACTACCATAAGTATTGTTCAGCCAGATTTAAACTTTGAACCAAAAGGCAGCAACAGATTTATAAATTTTAGCAGACCTGTGAAGTTTACAATTACTCTAGATGGAAAATGGTCGACAGCGCTCACAGAAAAGGTGCTTTCTGTTGATCATGATATTAAAGGAACCGTCATTTCTTTAGAATTAAAAGATGGTCTATCTCACGAGATTGCGTTAATGAAACAGTAGCTTTTGATAATCAAGATCAATTTATCCTAAATGTGAAAGTGATTTTTAAAAGCATTAAAAACATCCAATAAAAAAACAAATTTAAAATGCAATTAGACTCAATAATTATACCTCTAAAAAAGAATTCATTGCTGACATGTTTTTTGTTTGCACTACTAATGGCAAGCTGTAAAATTAAAACAGCAGAAGGGAAAAATGAAAAACTAGAAAATAAAAAACCAAACATCGTTTTTATATACACAGACGATCTGGGCTATGGCGATGTTAGCGCCTATGGTGCAAAAGAAATTAACACACCTGCAATAGATAATTTAGCGAAAGAAGGTATTTTATTCGATAATGCTTATGCAACAGCAGCTACTTGTACACCAAGCAGATACTCTCTATTAACAGGGAACTATGCTTGGCGTAAAAAAGGAACGAGTGTAGCAAAGGGAAATGAATCTTTGTTAATTGATACGGCAAGAACCACATTGCCGAAAGTGTTGCAATCTGCAGGTTATAAGACAGGTATTGTTGGGAAATGGCATTTAGGTCTAGGTGACGAAAATGGTCCAAATTGGAATGGGAAAATTAGTCCCGGTCCTCTAGAAATTGGTTTTGATTATTCCTATTTAATTCCTGCAACAGGAGATCGAGTTCCTTGTGTTTTTGTAGAAAATCATCACATTGTAAATTTAGATGCAAATGATCCAATCACTGTAAATTATCAAGAAAAAGTGGGTAATTGGCCAACAGGAAAAGAAAATCCTGAGTTGTTAAAAATGAAACCCTCACAAGGTCATAACCATACAATTGTCAATGGAATTAGTAGAATTGGATACATGACAGGAGGAAAAGATGCACTTTGGAATGATGAAACAATACCTATGGAATTGGTAGATAAATCAAAAAAATTCATCCATAAAAATAAGAAAAATCCTTTCTTTTTATTGCTTTCTACACATGATATTCACGTGCCAAGAATTGCGAATAAAATGTTTCAAGGCAAAAGTGGTTTAGGTCCAAGAGGCGATGTTATTTTACAATTAGATTGGACAGTTAATGAAATTGTAAAAACACTAAAAGAACAGAATTTATTAGACAATACAATTATTGTTTTTTCAAGTGATAATGGTCCAGTTGTAGATGATGGTTATCAAGACCAAGCAAGAGAGTTATTAGGAAATCATAAGCCAACTGGAGGCTTAAGAGGAGGAAAATATAGTGCTTATAATGGAGGAAGTAAAATACCATTAATTATTCGTTGGCCAGATGGAAAAGGAAAAGGAACAGTTTCTAATGCATTAGTAAGTCAAATTGATTTTTTAACTTCTTTTGCTGCTTTAACAGGAATTGATAAAGTAAAACAAGATGTAATTGACAGTCAAAATAGATTAGATGTCTTTTTAGGTGAAAATAAAATTGGACGAACTGCAATTGTACAAGAAAGTTTTATGGGACCAGTTTCTTATTTAAAAGGAGATTGGAAATATATTGAACCCTTAGATGGTCCTAAATTAGTGCCTTGGGGGCCAATTATTGAGACTGGTTTTAAAACAGAACCACAATTGTATCATTTAAAAAATGATGTGAATGAGCAAAACAATTTAGCATCAAAATATCCTGAAAAAGTAAAAGATTTAAGGGAGAAACTTTTAAGTATTAAAAAGGATGGATTTAAAAATCAACATGAAGTAAATCTGAATTAATTTATGTTTAATAAAGTTTTCTTTTTTTTATTAGTGATTTTATACTGTGGTTGTAATTCAGAAAAAATAATTTATAAAGATGTTTTAAATTCTTCAGAAAACTGGATTTTAGAGCAACAACCCAAAGGAATATCAATTTTTACAAATAATACTTTAGAAGTTATTGATGCAAAAGGGTGTACAATTTGGTTTAAAAATAAGTTAAATGGGAATATTAAAATCCAATATGAAATTATCATTATAGATAAAGGTGGTTTGTATGATAGAGTTTCTGATATGAATTGCTTTTGGATGGCAAATGACCCTAAAAGCCCTGATGATTTTTTTGATGATTCAAAAAATAGAGCAGGTCATTTTCCTAACTATCATCACTTAAAATTATATTATGTAGGTTATGGTGGGCATCATAATACAAAAACCAGATTCAGAAGATATAATGGAAATATCAACAGACCTTTATTACCTGAACACGATTTAGCAGATAAAAAATTTATGATTACTGCAAACAAGAAAATGCAAATTGAAATCGTGGTAAAAAACAACTATACAAGTTACTCTAAAGATGGTGAAGTTATTTATAAGATTAAAGATACAGAACCCTATAAAAGTGGATATTTTGGTTTTAGAACCGTAAATAACCATATGTTAATTCAAAATTTTAAAGTAACGCAACTCAAATAACGAATTACTACCTCTTCTTTGAACGGCATAACCCCTATTGTTTTCTCAAAAAATCAAGAAATTTATACTTCAATTAAATCTATTATTTAATAATAACTGATTTAACAAATATTTATTGAATGAAAAGAATATCAACATTTGTAATACTAGCTTTAGTTTTAATTTTATTTCTTTCTTGTGAGACTTTAAATCAGCCAAAAACCATAAAATTAGCACATGGCTTGGACACCAGTCATCCAGTTCATAAAGCTATGGTTTTTATGGGGCAAGAATTACAAAAGAATTCTGAAGGAGTTTTAAAACTTGAGATTTATCCAAATCAACAATTAGGATCAGAAAGACAATGTCTAGAACTCCTTCAAATTGGAAGTTTAGGTATGACTAAGGTTTCTGCTGCTGTAATGGAGAATTTTTCACCAAATATGAAAGTATTAGGATTGCCTTTTTTATTCAAGAATAAGAAACACACTTTTAATGTTTTAGATGGTAATGTTGGGAAATCTTTATTAGATGAAGGTAAAAAATATTGGCTTAAAGGTTTAGGATATTACGATGCAGGAAGTAGAAGTTTTTATACTAAAGAAGCTCCTGTAGAAAAACCAGAAAATTTAGAAGGCTTAAAAATTAGGGTAATGGAAAGTGTTACTGCTATGAATATGGTTAGTAGTTTAGGTGGCTCTCCAACACCAATTTCTTATGGAGAATTATATACAGCTTTGCAACAAGGAGTTGTAGATGGTGCAGAAAACAATCCACCTTCATTTTTTCTTTCAAGACATTACGAAGTATGTAAATTTTATTCTTTAGATGAGCATACAACCATACCAGATGTATTAATTATAAGTACACATCTATGGGATAAGTTATCTCCGAAAGAACAAGTTTGGGTGCAAGAAGCTGCAGATGCTTCTGTAAAATATCAAAGAAAATTATGGGCAAAAGCAGAAACTGAAGCTCTAGAGGCAGTCCAAAAAGCAGGTGTAACTGTGGTAAAACCAGATAAATCTTTATTTCAAGACAAAGTTTCTATGATGTATGAAGATTACAAAGACAATAAGAAGATTTACAAGTTGATTCAAAAAATTAAAGCAGTACAATAATAAATTGTACAATTTATAAACAATATTAAAATGAAGTTTAGAAAAAAAGTTGATAAAATTCTAGGTACAGCACTTTCCTTAATTATGGGAATAATGGTTGTCAATGTTTTATGGCAAGTATTTACACGTTTTGTTATGGAAACACCAAGCTCTTTTACAGATGAGCTTGCTCGTTATTTAATGATTTGGGTGGGTGTGCTAGGCGCTGCATACATATCAGGAAGAAGAATGCATGTAGCCATAGATTTGTTACCTGCAAAATTGAATAAAGAAGGGCAAGTGAAATTGAAGGTTTTTATCAATTGTATTATCATTATTTTTTGCTTTTTTGCTTTGGTTGGTGGAGGCTCTAGGTTGGTATACATTACATTCGTTTTAGAGCAATATTCGCCTGCTTTACAAATTCCTTTGGCATTGGTGTATGTAGTAATTCCTATCAGTGGATTATTAATTATTTATTACAAAATTACCGACATTTTATACAAACAATTATGATGGAATACTTACCAATACTCGTTTTAGTTTTTAGCTTTATAACACTTTTATTTATAGGTGTTCCTGTGGCTTGGAGCATTGCTATTTCGTCGTTGTTGACGATGATGGTAAGCATACCATTTGTACCTTCATTAACTACGGTTTCTCAAAGAATGGCCACAGGTTTGGATAGTTTTGCGTTGCTTGCAATTCCGTTTTTTGTCCTCTCCGGGCAATTGATGAATAAAGGAGGGATTGCCCATCGTTTAATAGATTTTGCAAAAACCTTAGTTGGTTCACTCCCTGGAGGTTTGGCTTTAATAAATGTAATTGCAGCAATGTTAATGGGTTCTATAGCAGGTTCAGCAATGGCATCTGCTTCTGCAATGGGGAGTATTTTAGGGCCAGAAATGGAAAAAGAAGGCTATTCAAAAGAGTTTGGAGCAGCTGTAAATATTACATCTTCTACAGTTGGTTTAATTATACCTCCAAGTAATGTTTTAATTGTGTATTCTTTAGCAAGTGGTGGCGTTTCTATTGCAGCACTTTTTATTGCGGGTTATATTCCTGGAATTTTAACAGGTTTACTTTTGATGATAGTTGCTTCTCTTTGGGCAAAAAAGAAAGGATATAAGGTGGGTAAAAGAAATACCTTAAGAGAAGTTGGTAAGACGTTTGTCAAAGCTTTTCCAAGTTTACTATTATTATTTGTGGTAATTGGCGGAATTGTAGCTGGTATTTTTACGGCGACAGAAGCATCAGCAGTGGCCGTTTTGTATACCTTACTTTTAGGATTTTACTACAAAGAAATAAAAGTGAAAGATTTACATCAAGTATTGCTAGATTCTTGCGGTACAACTGCAATTGTAATGTTGTTAATTGGAGCTTCTATGAGCATGTCTTGGGTAATGTCTTATGAAAATATTCCTCAAGATATTAGCAACTTGTTGTTGTCTTTAAGTGATAACCCAATCATCATTCTTTTAATCATCAACTTACTATTATTATTTGTTGGTATTTTTATGGATATGACTCCAGCAGTATTAATCTTTACACCAATATTTCTGCCAGTTATCACAAAATTAAACATGGATCCTATTCAATTTGGAATTGTAATGATTCTAAATTTATGCGTTGGTTTGTGCACACCTCCTGTTGGATCTGTACTTTTTGTTGGTGTTGGGGTGGCAAACACAACGATTGAAAAAGTTGTAAAACCATTATTGCCCTTGTTTTTAGCAATGATACTTTCGCTATTTTTGGTCACTTATTTTTCAGAATTAAGTCTTTGGTTGCCAAGAATGTTTGATTTACTCTAAGTTCATAAATGCTAATGATTGATAAAACTCACTTATGGGAAAACGAAATACCAAATCAATCAACAGATAAAAAAGAGGCTGTTTTTAGTTTTGACACCGCTAATAATAGTAACAGAATCGTTGAAGTTACGCATCCATTGATTGAAATTTTTAAGCCCGAAGCAACAATCAATAATGGAAATGCTGTTTTAATCTGCCCAGGGGGGGCTTATCAACGTTTATCAATAGATGTAGAAGGAAGAGAACCTGCTGTATGGTTGACTTCTTTGGGATATACAGCTTATGTTTTGCAATACAGCGTTCCAAATAATAGAAAAGGTGCTTTTCTTGATATTCAAAGGGCTTTTAATCGGATAAAACATCAATATCAACATAAAAAAATAGGCTTGTTAGGTTTTTCTGCGGGTGGACATTTAGCAGCAAGATTAAGCACTAATTTTTCTATATTATCGCATCAAACAGTTGCTGATATGAATTACGAAAATTGTAAGCCAGATTTTACGCTCTTAATTTATCCTGCTTTTTTGGATGAAGG
>Ga0257120_1000415_pt1 | contig 31566 bp, 32 predicted proteins | sample SI106_10metaG_FD_190153 | JGI IMG/M metagenome (GOLD analysis project Ga0257120, IMG submission 190153) | Marine microbial communities from Saanich Inlet, British Columbia, Canada - SI106_10 | ecosystem: Environmental > Aquatic > Marine > Inlet | place: Canada: British Columbia | collected... | reverse complement strand
CGCCCGTGCGATCTTTAGTTCACAACTACCGATTGTTAGTGCTGTGGGTCATGAAGTGGATGTTACTATTGCCGATTTTGTCGCTGATGTACGTGCAGCAACGCCTTCACAAGCGGCTGAATTTGTCAGTAATGATTTAAGTGACGTCGTAGCCTCCATTGCCAATTTGCAACAACGCTTACACAGCGCTATGACGAGTAAGATGAAGCAACTGAATTACCAACATCAGTTAGTCGCTGGGCGTTTACAACAAAATCACCCGCAACACCGTCTAGAACAACAAACACAGCGCGTTGATCAACTGACTATCCAGTTACAACATGCGGTGCATAATCGCTTACACCGCAGCCAGCAGCGTCACCAGTCTCTGGCTCATCGCCTGCAACGTGTTTCACCTGTGCATCAGGTGGCAAGCGCTCAGCAACGGTCACAATCCTTGGCGCAGCGGCTAACTAAAGCAATGGATAGCCAATTACAAAACCAACAACAACGCTTTGCCCGTGTTACCGGCATTCTTAATTCGGTTAGCCCATTAGCCACATTATCGCGCGGCTATAGTATTAGTTTTGTGGGTGATAAGGTGGTGATGGATCCTCAAGATGTGCAATCGGGTGATACACTGAAAACCAAATTAGCCAATGGGGAAATTACAAGTAAGGTAGTGTAGTAAAAGAGGTTGTAGTGGAAAAGGATGGTGTGGTTTGTAGTGCTTGCACTTCCGATTCGGTCAAGTGACGCCAATGCCCTTCTGCAATATTCAATTGTACCGGTCCGATAGACTCACGGTGCAATGACACAACACGATTACCGACGGCAGCGAACATTCGTTTGACCTGATGAAACTTTCCTTGGGTGATGGTTAGTAGCACTTCTTGAGGGGAAAGTTCAGTTAATGACGCCGGCAACGTTAATTGTGCTTCACCTTGCAAGGCGATACCTGTTTTAAACTTTTCTGCAACATCCCAGGCTATAGGACGAGACAAGCCAACTCGGTAAACTTTAGGGCAATGTTTATCAGGATGCGTTACCCCATAAGACCAGCGCCCATCATCAGTAATTAATACTAAGCCGGTTGTATCTGCATCCAAACGCCCGACAATATGCAAATCATAGGGATACTCAATATCAACATAATTAAACACTGAAGGATAATGTTCATCTACATTGGAGCAGATCGTACCGGGTGGTTTGTGTAACATGATGTAGCGAAACGCACGAGGAGTTAATACTTTTCCATTAAGCGTAATCGTATTGTTTTCATGAACTTGTGTCGAGCCATCAGTCTTTATCTCACCGTTAACAGAAACGTAACCGGCAAAAAGCTGCTCGGTTACATCTGCTTTTGATAACTCCGTGCCTTGACAAATAAATTTATCGAGGCGCATTTTTATCAACGTGTATTTTATAACGGATCACAGTGAGTTAAATCTTTGCTGCTAATTCAGCGCCTTGACGGATTGCTCGCTTAGCATCTAATTCACCCGCTTCATAAGCACCACCAATAATATGTAGCGGTATACTTAATGCTTGGATCTGCGTTTCTAATTCCCGTAACGGTTCTTGGCCAGCACAGACAATCACATGATCTACGTTTAATATTTGGTACTCATCGCCGACCATAATGTGTAAACCCGCATCATCGATTTTTTCATAGCTGACACCGCTGATCATTTTTACTTGGTGATGTGCTAGCGAAGTACGGTGGATCCAGCCTGTCGTTTTACCTAAGCCTTTACCGACTTTAGAGGTTTTACGTTGCAGTAAATAGACTTCGCGCGTCGTCGGTGTAATGTGTTTTTCAGTCAGTGAGCCTGGCGTAGTATAGTGTTTATCAATGCCCCAATGGGTTAACCATTTATCTAGATTAGTCGTTAGGTTTTCATGTTCGACCAAATACTCCGACACATCAAAGCCTATCCCCCCCGCCCCAATGACCGCGACTTTTTGCCCCAATGGTTTATGATCACGTAACACGTCAATATAGCTCATCACTTTAGGATGATCGTGTCCAGGTATAGTTAAGTCACGAGGCTTAATCCCTGTTGCCATCACTACTTCAGCAAAACCTTGTCCCGCTATTGCTGCGGCATCAACCCGTGTATTGAGATGTAATTTTACACCTAACACCTCAATCATCCGAGCGTAATAGCGTAAGGTTTCATAAAACTCTTCTTTACCTGGCACTTGTTTAGCGTAATTGAACTGCCCGCCTATTGCACTTGATTGCTCGTACAAATGTACGTCATGCCCTCGCTTAGCAGCATAAGTGGCAAACGCTAAGCCAGCAGGACCAGCACCAATCACTGCGAGTTTTTTGGCTTGTCCTACGGTTTTAAAAATCAACTCAGTTTCATAACAGGCTTGTGGATTGACTAAGCAACTCGCGCGCTTTTGTTCAAAAGCATGATCAAGACACGCTTGATTACACGCTATACAGGTGTTGATTTGGTCTGATTGATTGCGCATTGCTTTGGCCATAAAATCAGGATCGGCCAAAAAGGGTCGTGCCATGGATACCATATCAGCATGGCCATCGGCTAATACTCGCTCAGCAACTTCTGGGGTATTGATACGATTAGTCGTAATCAACGGTATTGCGACTTCGGATTTCATGCGCTGGGTGATCCAGGTAAATGCGGCACGCGGTACCGAGGTTGCAATCGTAGGCACACGTGATTCATGCCAACCGATGCCAGTGTTAATAAGTGTTGCGCCTGCCGCTTCAATTGCCTTGGCTAGATATACCACTTCATCCCATGGCGCACCACCTTCCACTAAATCGAGCATCGACAAGCGATAAATGATGATGAAATTAGGCCCTACTTCTGAGCGGGTTTGTTTGACGGTTTCAATCGCCAAACGCGCACGATTCTCTAAGCTCCCACCAAACTCATCATCTCGGAAATTAGTCCGTTCACAAAAAAACTGATTGATTAAGTACCCTTCACTGCCCATTATTTCCACGCCATCATACCCTGCTGATTGCGCGTAAACGGCACATTGAGCGTAATCATTGATCGTTTTATATACTCCACGTGTCGATAAAGACTTGGGTTTAAATGGTGTAATGGGTGATTTAACCGCTGATGCTGAGACGTTTAACGGATGATAACCATAGCGACCTGAGTGCAAAATCTGCATGCAAATTTTACCACCTTCGGCGTGAACCGCATCGGTGATCACTTGATGCTTTTTGGCATGACGTGAACTACTCATGCGTCCAGCAAACGGTGCCACCCAACCGGCTATATTGGGACTGATCCCGCCGGTAACAATCAAACCTACTCCACCCTTAGCTCGAGCAGCATAAAAAGCAGCTAATTTGGCAAATCCCCCTTTTTCTTCTTCTAAACCAACATGCATTGAGCCCATCAACACACGATTTTTGAGAGTCGTAAACCCCAAATCAAGTGGTGCTAACATATGTGGGTAAGGCGACGAAATGGCTTGCTGATGCTCAGACATGGGTTTGAACCAGGGTTAAATTTACAATGAGTATTAATGTACTTGGATTAACCAAAGAATCAAAATTTATTTATGTAATACATATGCCATCATGAAATGAATGGGATTGTGCCAATTAATAATCCAACACCAAATAGGGGGTTTACGACAACTTATTTGGATCTAAGTCCCTTTATTTGCTATTGTTTTAAAGTACCAAATTTATTAATTTACAAGGAATTACCGTGAAATTATCTGCCCGTATTATCTCTGTTTCGGCTTTAGCTATAGCATTATCCTTAGCCGGTTGTGCAACAACAACTTCCACCGTTATTGATACCCCGAAAGTGAATAGCTATCAATCCGATTACTCTGGTACCAAAAGTAAACTCGCTGTCGGTCAGTTTGTGAATCGTTCAAGTTTTCAAAATGGTATTTTTTCTAATGGTAGTGACCGTTTAGGTAGCCAAGCAAAAACCTCAATCATGAGTCATTTGCAACAAACAAACCGCTTTGTCGTCTTAGACAGAGACAACATGAACATGCTACAAAATGAAGCTCAGCTTGCCGGTACTGCGCAAACTCTATCTGGGGCTCGCTATCTTATCACTGGTGATGTAACTGAGTTTGGCCGTAAAAATATCGGTGACAAACAGTTTTTTGGGATTTTAGGTAAAGGTAAATCGCAAATTGCATACGCCAAAGTTACCATTAATATTGTCGATGTCACCACGTCTGAATTAGTGTTTACTTCACAAGGTGCCGGTGAATATAGCTTATCTGAACGAGAAGTCATTGGTTTTGGTAGTACGGCTGGCTATGACTCAACACTTAATGGCAAAGTGCTGGATTTAGCCTTACGTGAAGCGGTTAATAATCTTATTGATGGCATAGAAAGTGGCGCTTGGCGTCCATAGAGCAAGGAGCTCAAACATGACAATTAAGTTGTTATCAGCTTCCTTTGTGCTGCTACTTGCTGGCTGTGGTGCAACTGCACCGCCTCCACTTTACTATTATGGTGATTACCCTGCGACGGTTTACCAATTTTTCAAATCTGATGAAACAAGTACCGCAGAGCAAATTGAGAAAATGGTGCTCGTGATCGCAAAATCTACCGACAATGATCAACACGTCGCTCCAGGTGTCCATGCTCATTTGGGTATGTTGTATTTTGAGAGTGGTAATCCAACGGAAGGTGAATTCCACTTCAGACAAGAAAAAACACTGTTCCCTGAATCTAGCCAGTTTATTGATTTTTTACTTGCTAAGCATAAGGGGTAACCATGACATTTTTTAAATTATCTGTTGTTTTATTGGTGTCAGTCGTCATATTTGGTTGCGCTAACACTAAGGTACCTAGCTTCAATTACACTGAATTTAGGCAGGCAGATCCGTTATCCATTTTAGTACTGCCCCCCATAAATAATACCACTGAAGTACTTGCGCCCTACAGCGTCATGGCACAAGTCATTGCGCCTATCTCTGAAGCGGGGTTTTATACTTTACCGGTCGCACTTGTAGAACAGACTTTTCGTAATAATGGTTTAACCGTCGCTAATGATATACATGCATTACCTAAAGAAAAATTGCATGAAATATTTGGTGCTGATACGGCCTTGTATTTAGATATACATGAATACGGTACCAGTTACATCATCATATCAAGCGATACAGTTGTATCAATATCCGCACGTTTAGTTGATCTTAAGACTGGAAATGTGTTGTGGCAAAAAAGTGCTACAGCGTCTAGTGCTGAAACCCGTAGTAACAATAATAGTGGTGGTTTAATTGGTATGTTAGTTATTGCAGCAGTGAATCAGATTGTTGAAACGGTGTCTGATTCTGGATTTAACATTGCGGCAATTTCAGCGAATCGCTTACTCTCGAAAGACAGCATCAATGGTTTGCTTCCTGGTCCGCGTTCACGTGAATATGTTGCGCCATTAGCTAAATCAAAATAATAAAAAGGGGGGCGGTTCCAAATTAATTAAATCGGATCTGCCCCCTTTATTTTGACTCAAATTATTTCTTTTTATGCATCGACATCATGCGTTTGCGCTGACGTTGCTGTGATAACGATAACGTATTTTTCTTACCTTCAAATGGATTAGACCCACCTTTAAATTCAATTTTAATCGGCGTACCCATCACTTTTAATGCTTTGCGATAGTAGTTCATTAAATAGCGCTTGTATGAATCAGGTAAATCTTCAACTTGGTTACCGTGGATCACAATCACAGGCGGATTATAACCCCCAGCATGCGCATACTTCATCTTAACGCGACGAGAACGAATCAATGGTGGATTATGGTCTGCTTGTGCCATCTCCATAATACGTGTCAGCATAGAGGTGTTGATGCGTCGTGTAGCTGATGCATAGGCTTCTTGCACCGATTCAAACAAGTGACCAACACCCGTGCCGTGCAAAGCTGAAATAAAGTGCAAGCGAGCAAAATCGACAAATCCTAAACGACGATCTAATTCACGTTTTATATCTTCTTTGACATGACTTTCAAGACCATCCCATTTGTTGACGGAAATAACTAATGACCGCCCCGCGTTCAATACAAAGCCAAGTAAACTTAGATCTTGATCAGTTATCCCTTCACGTGCATCGATGACCAACAACACAACATTGGCTTCTTCAATGGCTTGTAAGGTTTTAACAATAGAGAATTTCTCGATTGCCTCATTGATATTTTTACGGCGACGAACACCGGCAGTATCAATTAAAATATATTCGCGACCATCACGTTCCATCGGAATGAAAATACTATCTCGAGTCGTACCCGGCTCATCAAACACCACAACCCGTTCTTCACCTAATATACGGTTAGTTAAGGTTGATTTACCTACATTCGGTTTACCAACAATAGCCAGTTTAATCGGTTGATTTTGTAACCATTCTAATTGCTTATCTGCATCGGCATCGTCATCGTTACGGACAGGCTCCACAGCAATCATATCTGGGAAATCTGCTTCTAGCGGCTCCAGAGTCAAATCTAACAACTGCGCAATACCACGACCATGTGCTGCCGCAATCTGTTGTACGTCACCCATGCCTAATGCATAAAAATCAGCACTTTCACTATCGCCATCAATGCCATCGACTTTGTTAGCTACGACGTGAACCGTTTTTTGTTGTTTACGTAAATATTCTGCAATGCCTCGGTCCGCAGCCGTTAAACCAGCACGCGCATCCACCAAAAAAATCACCACATCCGCTTCATCAACCGCGAGAAGGGATTGGTTTGCCATTTCAGCATCAATACCGGCTTCATCACCAGTAATACCACCAGTATCAATGACGATAAACTGGCGTTCTTCAAATTTTGCAGTACCGTATTTACGATCTCGTGTGAGGCCTGGAAAATCAGCGACGAGCGCATCTCGAGAGTTCGTTAAACGATTAAATAATGTAGACTTACCTACATTTGGACGACCCACAAGGGCCAAGACCGGAAGCATGGTGTTACCTTAATAAAGTAATTTGCGCGGAGTTATTCAGTACCCAGCGCAAATAAAGTACCTTGAGCATTTTGCATAAACAAAGTGTTGTTTGTAACGACGCCTGGCGCATAAAAACGCCTATCCTTGTCATTACCTAATTTAAGTCGCGCAGCGAGTGTACCATCAGTTGGGTAAATTAAATGCACCGAACCAAAGTTATCCCCTATCGCGATAAAGCCATTAAACAGTACCGCAGATGTAATATCGCGGCCTTTAAATGTTGATTGTGACCACATTTCAACGCCGTTACGCACATCTAACGCGAACACATTACCAGATACATCTGAGACAATAATGCGATTACCCGCAATCGCTAAATTACGGTAACTCGCGTATTCACGTTTCCAAATCACGCGACCTGTACGTAATTCAATGGCCGTTAATGCGCCGTTAAATGACACAATATAAACGTTCGCGCCGACTATAACCGGCTGTGTGTCAACATCAATAATACGTTCTAGCTCGGTTGCCCCTGAAGGAGTTGTCACCGTGGCTTCCCACGCAACTAAACCTGAATCAGCGATATTAACTTGTAATTTTCCCGCAGCAGTACCAACTAATACTCCTCCATTTGCGACTAGCGGAGCAGAAGTGCCACGCAACGACAAAGGCGGGACATCAGATTCATGGATCCACGTTTGTTCGCCAGTCACTAAATCATAAGCAATTAAACGTCCTGCGGTCGTATTCACGACAATCATGCCATCACCAATTGACGGTGTTGCAATGATTTCACCAGGAACCTTGATATCAAAATCAATCGCTCCCGTCTCTTGATTTAAGCCAAGTAAACGGCCATCTTCAGAACCAACATAAACATGCTCAGCACTCACCGCTAAACCACCAGCAAGCTTTGCTGAAGTGCCTGCAGAGAAGAAACTTCCGCCAGTATTAATGCGTTGTTGCCACACTTTTTCGCCGGCTAAATTGTAGGCAACGACAAGGCCTTGTCTATCAGCAGCAAATACTTTATCACCCGCTACTTGAGGCTGTAAACGAGAAAAATAGTCGCCAATGCCATTACCAACTTCACGCTCCCATAGTACATTGAGATTGACTTTATTTTCAATCGGCGCAAGGTTACGAATTTCAAGCACTTCGTCATCTTCAAACCAATCGGAAACACTTTCACAACCAGAGAGCATCATTAGACACACCAGGGCACTGAGTAATTTGGTACGTGAAGCAAACATCATAAATTAGTTTCCAGTCGAGTTAGCAGCACTGTCCATCAGCGCTGGAATATTATCTAATCGAATTTGTACTGAACGGTCTTCTTTCGCCGCGATAGAAGCCGTGTATGCATTCTGTGCTTGTGCAAAATCACCCTGAGCGACCAATATATCACCACGTAATGCTTCTTTTTCAGCAGTATAAGCGGTATTTTGAACTTTCGCTAAACTGGCTAACGCCGAGCTATAATCTAAAGTAGCAAACTGCACACGCGCTAAACGTAAATTTGCAACCGTTAACAAAATCGGGTCAGTCGTTAACGTTGAAACTTGCTGCAACTGTGTCACTGCAGTAACAAAATCACCTTTTTCAACTGCCGTTTGCGCAGCTATAAAGCCCGCTAATGGCGCATAGCCAGTGGTCCCTTGAGCAGTAATAAATGCCTTAGCATTCTCAATGGCGTTATCTTCTGATAATGACGTTACTAAGGTTTGATATTGCGCAGACGCAGTTTCTTTGGCTGCGACTTGAGTGTCGTTATAGTAACGCCAGCTCCATAAACCACCTAAACCTAATACAGCGCCAATCACGATGGCGCTGCCGTTATCTTTCCAAAACTTTTTAATCGCTTCAACTTGTTGTTCTTCTGTTGCGAACTGTTCCATGGATATTCCTACTTCTTTAGCGGTATTAATGAATACCGTCGATTAAGGGTTAAAAAATGTATTGAGCACTGTGCTCAACGCTGACAATGCCACTGTCACTTGCTCGGCCTCGCCACCTAAATATTTGACTGTCACTTGCTGTTGTTGGACTTCATCGGTACCAATCAACAATGCTACTTTTGCTTGCGCAGTGTCAGCTCGTTTTAATTGTTTTTTCATATTCCCGCCACCACAATGCATTTGCACGCGTAAACGAGTCTCGTCTCTTAGTCGTTCTGCTGTCGTCTGTGCATATAATAACGCATCTTCACTCAAAGCGGTAATATACACATCAACCGGTGCTGGAACGGCATCCGTAAGTGATAATTCTGTTAGCATTAATACCAAACGCTCAAGTCCTAATGCAAAGCCAACCGCTGGTGCGGTTTTACCACCTAACTGCTCGACTAACCCATCATAACGACCGCCGGCACAAATTGTCCCTTGCGCACCTAATGTATCAGTAACCCACTCGAATACCGTGGCATTGTAATAATCTAAACCACGCACTAATTTGGGATTAACTCGGTATGAGATACCTAAGTGGTCTAATCGTTCACATAATTGTTCAAAATGTTTAGCACTTTCAGGATCTAAATGATCTTGTAACTTAGGCGCATTTTCTAATAACGCTTGGACATCTTGATTTTTTGAATCTAAAACACGTAAAGGATTGGTGTGCATGCGACGTTTTGAATCTTCATCCAACTGTGCTTCATGCTCAATTAAAAATGCAATCAACTTAGTTTTGTAGCCAGCACGTGCCGCATTCGAGCCTAATGAATTCACTTCTAACGTGACATGTTTACTGATCCCAAATGCTTTCCATAAACGCGCACTTAAGCTAATCACTTCTGCATCAATATCAGGCCCCGCTAAACCATAAGTTTCGACACCAAATTGGTGGAACTGACGATAACGACCTTTTTGTGGACGCTCATGACGGAACATCGGTCCCATGTACCACAAACGCTGCTGTTGGTTATAAATTAACCCATGTTGATTGCCTGCGCGTACGGCACTGGCTGTTCCTTCCGGACGCAAAGTCAACGAGTCACCATTGCGATCGGCGAAGGTATACATTTCTTTTTCTACAATATCCGTGACTTCACCTATCGACCGTTTGAACAACTCGGTGCTTTCAACGATCGGCATACGGATCTCTTGATAGCCGTACTGCGCGACTGTCGTTCGTAAAATATCCTCAACGTATTGCCAAATACCTGTTTGTTCAGGTAAACAATCGTTCATGCCGCGAATTGCTTGAATGGTTTTTGCCACAGAAATGTCTCACTATCAAATTCAAAGTTCGCACCCAAAATCGCTAGATTCTAAGCACAAATAACAAAGCCCCATATTATAGGGGCTTTATGTTGGTTCGTATAGTCAATAAATTATTAAGAATCGACTTCTTGGATTGCAATGCGTTTTTGTGGATCTAATTGCGCCGCTTTCGCTCTGATCCTTTGTTCTAACTGATTGACTAAATCATCATTCGACAAGCGTTCACGCTGACGTTTACCATCTAAGTAAAAACCACTCATGTTACGTGCGCCGGTTAAGCCTAAATCAGAGATTTCTGCCTCACCCGGACCATTCACCACACAGCCGATAATCGACACATCCATCGGTGTTAAAATATCTTCTACGCGCTGCTCTAGGGCGTTGACGGTACTGATCACATCAAATTCTTGGCGAGAACAACTCGGACATGCGATGAAGTTAATCCCACGCGAACGGATACGTAATGATTTAAGAATATCAAAGCCGACTTTGATTTCTTCAACCGGGTCTGCTGCCAAAGACACGCGCAAGGTATCGCCGATACCTTCTGCTAACAACATACCTAAACCGACCGCACTTTTTACTGAACCTGCACGCATTCCGCCAGCTTCAGTGATCCCTAAATGCAGCGGTTGCACAATTTGTTTTGCCAGTTCACGATACGCGCCCACAGCCAAAAATACATCAGAGGCTTTAACCGACACTTTAAACTGGTCAAAATTTAATTTATCTAAAATATCTACATGGCGCATTGCCGATTCGACTAATGCCATAGGTGTTGGCTCACCGTATTTTTCTTGTAAGTCTTTTTCTAACGAACCGCCATTGACACCAATGCGGATCGGAATATTCTTATCTTTGGCACAATCAACAACGGCGCGTACACGGTCCATACTGCCAATATTACCAGGATTGATGCGTAAACAATCAACCCCATATTCAGCCACTTTTAAGGCTATTCGATAATCAAAATGAATATCCGCAATTAACGGCACACTGACTTGTTGTTTAATGAGTTTAAATGCTTCAGCGGCTTCCATCGTCGGCACTGATACGCGCACAATTTCGCCACCCACCGCAACAATACGATTAATTTGTGCAACCGTTGCGGCTACATCGGTAGTCGGGGTATTGGTCATCGACTGCACGGCAATTGGCGCACCATCACCTATCGGGACATTCCCGACATTAATGCGGATAGACTTACGACGAGTAATAGGTGAATCAGCAAACATAACGATTAATCCTGTAACGGTAACACAAAGCGACCAGTTCGGTCTGAAGGTAAAAAAGATATATCAATCGGTTCACCATCGTACTGCACATTCACAGAACGCGGGGCGCCTAATATAACTGAAAATGGCGCTTGCCCAATTACAGGCATGACACGACCGGCTTTTTTAACACCATAAGCAATATCATTGCCTGTCGCATCCGTAATTTTAATCCAGCAATCGCCAGAAAAACTAAAGATCAATTCAACCAACTCGTTACTATCTTGCATGGACTCGTTGTCATCGGCAAACAAACGTAACTCAGACTCTACATCCGGATCATTATTTTCTAATACTGTTAGTACCTGATCGATATTCTCAGGATTGGTATTTGGAATAAAATCAGGGATCGCCGTTGTTGTCTCGTCCAAAAATTCAGCTTGTTCATACGGAGCAAGATCCGAGCCCGTCTCAATGTCAGCTTCAGCTTCAACTTCAGTTGCATTTGTAAGATCCGTTAATTCAGAGTCAATCTCGACAGCATTAAGGGTAAAAGAATCGTCCTCAATGGCATCAAAAACAGGTGTTTGCAAAGACTCAGAGACAGATTGCTCTACCTCCGGCACATTGCTTTTTGCTGTAAAAAACGGTTCAGATTGATGCTGAACCCACCACAAAATACTCAATAAAATAACCAATGCAATGATACTGTAGGTCACTATCATCCACCGAGAATCATTATGTTCTCGAGATACTTTACGTGAAAAACTTTGCATTTTTTTAGATGTGAGATCATCATTTATATGCAGCTCATTGAATAATTGAATAATATGATTTTCATTTAATCCCAGCAACTTTGCATAAGAACGAACATAGCCTTTGGTGAATGTTAATGAAATCGTTGAGAGTACTTCATCACGTTCTAGTGCTTCAATAATGCCAACTTTTAAACGTAATTTTTGAGCGATATCAGCAGCAGTAAAACCATTGGCATTTCGAGCTTGTGAGAGTAATGAGCCCGGTGTATCAAACTGTGAATCTACTTCAGTGGAGTCTGTCATAATCCGTTAGGTTTCCTTCCAAAATGACAAGCTAGGTGGTGATGGTTCAATTGTAACCAACAATGAGTTTAATACCAACGGGTAAGCTATCAGTTTGTGAAATATTATTCCACGTCATAATATCAAAAACCGAAATATTGTACTGGCGCGATAATCGATACAAGGTTTCCCCTGCTTTTAAGATATGCTTTACTGGGTTAGACATTGCCGCTGAGGACGTGTCTGTCAGCGTATTTGTTGTCTGACTAATTGCTTGTGTTTGTTTTTTTACTTGTAGTATATATTCATCGAGTTTAGTTTGAGCTTGGAGCGTATTTGGGTGGGATGGATAACGCGATTTAAGGACATTTAACCAGCCACGTGCTTTTTCTTCGTCACCTTGCGACAAGCCTACATCAAAGCTTAAATACATAGAGTCAGGGTTAGGTCCAACGACACGTTCATAGCTTTTTATGGTAATGAGTGCCTTATCATGTTCATTTTGAGAAGCATAAAGTTCCGCTAACAAATACAAACTATTTTGACGTGTAGGTTCAAAATTTAACGCTTTGTTGAGGTATTCAATCGCAGCAAATATATCCCCTTGAACTTGGCTACAGATTGCTAAATTTTCATAAGTTTGGGCGGTGGATAAATAATTTTGATTATCAATGGCGATAAAGAAGTAGTTTTTCGCTTTCTCATATTCCCCTTGAGTACATAGAAAAGCACCGTATGAATTAGCAATCTCTGGATTTTCACTATCAAGGTTTATCGCGACTAAGTAACTTTCATTAGCTAATGCGTTTTCTCCTACCTTTTGGTAGTAATAAGCGATGCCATAATGAGCGCCAGCGAACCGTGGAGCAAAATCTAACGCTTTATCGATATTGAACTTGGCCTGCTGGAAGTTATTAGATTTAAGATAGGTTAAACCTAGCGCTAAGCGATTTTTGGCAGCAGCTAGTGGATCAGGAATACTATTACGCTCACTAACCGTGTTTGTACAAGCCGATAACAAGACCACTAGTACCACAGTGATAAATACTTTCCACATATCTGTTTACCTTTAACGAAAGCCGTCAGTGGCTTACTGTTTTTCTACTTTAACCGAAATCGGTTCACCTTTTAACTGTTTTTTTAACATACGCTTAGTGCGGTCAACAACGTCACCGACTAATTGTCCACAAGCCGCGTCAATATCATCTCCGCGGGTTTTTCGTACCATTACTGTATAGCCTTCACTCATCAACACCTTAGAAAAACGGTCAATACGAGAATTACTAGAACAGGTGTATGGAGAACCCGGATAAGGATTGAATGGGATCAAGTTAATCTTACACGGTGTGTCTTTTAGCACTTTCGCTAATTCGTGTGCTTGATCAGTACTATCATTGATGTTCGCTAGCATCACATACTCAACAGTCACTTTGCCCTGATTGGCTTTTGACTTGTCTAAGTATCGACGTACACCGGCCAAAAAAGTTTCAATATTATATTTTTTATTTACAGGGACAATTTCATTACGTAATTCATCATTTGGTGCGTGTAAAGAAATCGCTAATGCCACATCAATTTGATCACCTAGCATATCTAATGCAGGTACAACACCTGAGGTAGAGAGTGTCACACGGCGTTTGGATAAGCCAAAACCAAAATCATCCATCATCAGTTCCATCGCAGGAATAACGTTTTTAATGTTTAGCAATGGTTCGCCCATACCCATCATAACTACATTCGTTATTGGTCGTTTTGACGTATCCTTTGACAAACCAATCGTTATGGCTACTCGCCAAACTTGACCAATAATTTCACTGACAGATAGATTACGGTTAAAACCTTGTTGTCCCGTAGAGCAAAATGTACATTCCAACGCACAGCCAACTTGCGATGACACGCACAATGTAGCTCGATCTGTTTCAGGGATCCACACCGCTTCAACTTCTTGGCCGCCTTCTAAGGTCAGTGCAAATTTGATGGTGCCATCTGTTGCATTTTTTTGATACGCAATTTCTGGTGCTTTAATTTCTGCAACACGATTTAATTTATCTTTTAGCGTCTTATTGAGATTGGTCATATCATCAATACTACTAACGCCACGATGATAAATCCATTGCATCATTTGATCGGCACGGAATGGTTTTTCACCAATCGACGAAAAAAACTCACGCATACCCGAGCGGGTTAAATCCAACAAATTAACCTTTTTGATGGGCGTTACTTGTTCTTCTTGTTGAGGTATTACCGAAACCGTTGTCATTTTATTTTACCTAATCATTACCAATGTTGACGCTTAACTTACTGCTACAAATGAAAAAGGGAGCTAGACGCTCCCTTTTATCTAACATATTACTGAGTGCTTAGCGAGTGCGTGGGCAAACTTCTTCGTCAGAGAAGAAATAAGCGATTTCACGTGCCGCTGATTCTGGTGCATCTGAACCATGAACCGCGTTTTCATCAATTGAATCAGCATAGTCAGCACGTAATGTACCGGCAGCAGCGTCAGCAGGGTTAGTTGCACCCATGATTTCGCGATTTTTAACAACCGCATTTTCGCCTTCAAGTACTTGAACCATTACAGGGCCAGATGTCATGAACGATACTAATGCACCGAAGAAAGGACGTTCTTTATGTTCGCCATAAAAACCTTCCGCTTGTTCTTTGCTTAAATGTACCATTTTAGATGCAACAATACGTAGACCTGCTGATTCGAAACGATTGTAAATTGCACCGATTACATTTTTAGCTACTGCGTCAGGTTTGATGATAGAAAAAGTTCTTTCCAATGCCATGATGGGCTCCAATATTATAAGTTTGTGTCGTTAGACTAATTTTGCGTGATTATAAGCAAAACCCTAGCAAAAGACTAATTATTTTGTCGATTTATGTTTAGTGGTCTTCACTCGCATGGTTGATGGTGTACTTAGGAATTTCCACAACCAGATCTTCATCCGTCACAATCACTTGGCAGCTTAAGCGAGATTCAGGCTCTAAGCCCCACGCTTTGTCTAATAAATCATCTTCTAGTTCATCACTTTCTGCAAGTGCGTCAAATCCTTCGCGTATAATGACGTGACAAGTTGTACACGCACACACCTTTTCACAGGCATGCTCAATACCAATGCCGTTTTTTAATGCTACATCAAGTACCGTCTCCCCTTTTTCAGCTTCTAATACTGCGCCATCTGGGCACAATTCTTCATGGGGTAAAAAGATTATTTGTGTCATCTGTTATTTCTGCCTAATTAAATATCATCAACCGATTGACCGGCTAATGCTTGTTGAATTGATTCATCCATTCGTCGAGATGCAAAATCTTGTGATGCTTTATCCACCACTTCTATCGCGTCTTTAATCGCTTGAGTATCGTCGCCTTTAGCTGTGTTTGCAAGTGCAGCCATAGCGTCTTGTAATGACGTTAATTCAGTCGCTGACAACAGCTTTGTGCCATTTTGTGCTAAGGCTACGACCAATGCTTCTAATACGCGATCGGCATCCACTTGTTGCTCTTTTAGCATGCGTGCTTGCATATCGGCTTTAGCATGACTCATTGATGATTTTAGCATTGTGGCGATTTGGTCTTCCGCTAAGCCAAATGATGGTTTAACTTGGATTTGGGCTTGTACACCTGTGGATTTTTCCATTGCGGTGACATTTAACAGCCCATCCGCATCAACTTGAAAGGTCACGCGTATGTGAGCGGCACCAGCTGTCATTGGTGGAATACCTGTTAATGTAAAACGCGCCAAAGATCGGCAATCTTCAACTAACTCACGCTCACCTTGTAAGACGTGGATCATCATTGCCGTTTGCCCATCTTTAAATGTCGTAAACTCTTGTGCTTTAGCGACAGGTATAGTGGTATTGCGTGGGATCACTTTTTCAACTAATCCCCCCATTGTTTCTAGTCCCAACGATAACGGTAAAACATCGAGTAATAACATATCTGAGTCAGGTTTATTACCGGCAAGGATGTCCGCTTGCGTTGCAGCACCAATGGCAACAACTTGATCAGGGTCAATCGATGTGAGCGGGATCTTACCAAAAAATTCTCCCACTTGAGCGCGAACCAGAGGCACTCTAGTCGAGCCGCCAACCAACACGATCTCTACAATCTCATCTTTATCCACTTGTGCGTCCTTCAAACTACGACGACAGGCTTTAATTGTTTTTTTAACCAGCGGCTCTATACACACGGTAAGCTGCGTAAGATTTAATGAGGCATCATACTCAACACCATCAAGCGTAAACATTTGTTGTACCGCATCGATATCTGTAAGTTGCTGCTTGGTCGCTTTAGCCAACGTAATTAAACGTCGGTACACCGCATCTTGCTGGTTATCGGATAAATGCCATTGTGCAATCCAATAATCAGCAATCGCGTGATCAAAATCATCGCCGCCTAATGCCGCGTCACCACCGGTCGCTAATACCTCAAACACACCTTTGTTTAGTCGTAAAATCGAAATATCAAACGTTCCACCGCCTAAATCATATACCGCAATAACACCTTCTTGACCTGAATCCAACCCATAAGCAATCGCTGCAGCAGTGGGTTCATTCAATAATCGTAATACGTTTAATCCCGCCAGTTGGGCCGCATCTTTGGTGCTTTGACGTTGGGCATCGTCAAAATAAGCCGGTACAGTTACTACAGCGCCGGTCAGTTCATCACCTAATGACGCTTCTGCGCGGGCTTTTAACTCACGTAATATGTCAGCAGACACAGCAACGGGATTACGCACTTGTCCATCCGCAATAATAGCAACTTGATCATTATCTAATGGTGCAAACTGATAGGGCAAATGACGCCATTGTGCGGTCACATCACTTAATGCCTGTCCCATAAACCGCTTTACCGAAACGATTGTATTAGCAGGATCTGCGTCTGCCATCGCTAACGCATCATAACCGACAGTAACTTTACCATTCTGATAATTGACAATGGAAGGTAACAAGGAGCGCCCTTTACTATCGGGTAATGTTTGTGATTGTCCACTACGTACCGTAGCAACAAGAGAATTGGTCGTACCTAAATCAATACCGACTGCTAGTTTTCGCTGATGCGGAGCGGCAGCTTGGCCAGGCTCTGCAATTTGTAATAATGCCATTGCTTACTCTTCTAATTGTTCGAGGTATTGTTCTACTTGAGACTGGAATTTGTAGATAAATGTAAGTTTACGAATTTCATGCGCGATCACCTCATTATGTGATGCGATTGACGCTTGCTCGCTATCGGAAAATAATGCACTAAGGTGCGCCATTCGTGCATTAATATCACTGATTAATTCATCACTAAAACGCGCTAAGGCGTCTTCATCGCCGCGCACATCATCAAGCGCTTCGCGCCATTCCATCTGTTGCATTAAAAAACTATTATCCTGCATCGTTTGTTGTTCGCCATTAATTTCAATGCCGCGTAATGCAAGTAAATGTTGCGCTCTGGATAAAGGATGTTTGAGTACACTGTAGGCATCATTGAGTTGCGCATTTTTTTGCAGAGCGATGCGCTTTTCTTGATCTGTGCCTGATGCAAATTTATCAGGATGAGTCAACTTTTGCAGAGTTTGATAAGCATGACTCAGTTGTTGTTTATCAATATCGAGTGTTGCAGGTAAATTAAACAATTGGAAATAATTCATCGTCTCTCGTCAGGCACACAAATACGTAATTAAACGTTAAAACTTTCGCCGCAACCACATTCGCCATTGGCATTCGGATTAATAAACTGAAAACCTTCATTTAGGCCTTCTTTAGCAAAATCTAATTGTGTGCCATCAAGGTACACTAAACTTTTACCATCGATAATGATTTTTACGCCATTTTCTTCGAAGACAGTGTCGTCTTCGTTAAGATCATCAACGAACTCAAGTACATAGGCTAAACCAGAGCACCCTGTTGTTTTCACACCTAAGCGCAGACCAATCCCCGAACCACGATTAACTAAAAAATCGCGAGCGCGTTGAGCAGCGGCGTCTGATATTGAAATTCCCACAAGGTACTCCTTAATTTTTAACTAATTTATAATGCGTTTTTAGCTTTGTAATCTTTAACTGCTGCTTTAATGGCATCTTCAGCTAAGATTGAGCAGTGAATTTTCACTGGTGGTAAAGCAAGTTCTGCAGCAATGTCGGTATTTTTAATCGTCGTTGCTTCGTCTAACGTTTTTCCTTTAACCCACTCAGTTACTAGTGAGCTAGATGCAATCGCAGAACCACAACCGTAAGTTTTAAACTTAGCATCTTCGATAATGCCGTTTTCACCTACTTTTAATTGTAGTTTCATTACGTCACCACATGCTGGTGCACCGACCATACCTGTGGCTATGTTTTTATCATTTTTGTCGAATTGCCCAACGTTACGTGGGTTTTCATAATGATCAATTACTTTTTCGCTGTAAGCCATTGTTGTTGCCTCTGTTAGTGCTGGCGACGTATTGTACACATCGCCAACGTTGTTTCAATAATAGGAACGTCTAATTAGTGGTGTGCCCACTCAACTGTTGATAAGTCGATGCCTTCTTTGTACATATCCCATAATGGAGACATTTCACGCAACTTATCGATAGAGTTATTGATAACACCAATAACGTAATCAATTTCAGCTTCAGTCGTATAGCGACCTAAGCTAAAGCGAATTGAACTATGTGCTAGCTCATCATTTAAGCCTAACGCACGTAATACATAACTTGGCTCTAGTGACGCAGAAGTACATGCTGAACCTGACGACACTGCCATATCTTTTAATGCCATAATTAAAGATTCACCTTCGACATACGCGAAAGAAATATTTAAATTGTGAGGGATACGCTGCTCTAAATCACCATTTACATGCACAGCTTCAATATCCTTGATGCCATTGTGTAAACGGTCACGCAGCATACGAATACGCTCATTTTCAGACGCCATTTCTTGTTTCGCTATGGCGAATGCTTCACCCATACCGACAATTTGATGCGTCGCTAAGGTACCCGAACGCATACCACGTTCATGGCCACCACCATGAATTTGCGCTTCAATACGTACACGAGGTTTACGACACACATAAAGTGCACCAATACCTTTAGGACCATAAGTCTTATGCGCTGAAAAAGACATTAAATCGACTTTGATTTTTTGCAAATCAATTTCAACCTTACCGGTAGACTGTGCTGCATCAACGTGGAAAATAATTTTACGTGAACGACATAGCTCACCAATTGCGGCGATATCTTGAATGACACCGATTTCATTGTTTACATGCATAATTGAAACTAAAACGGTATCTTCACGCATTGCAGCTTCAAGTTTAGCTAAATCAACCAAACCATTTGCTTCAGGCTCTAAGTAAGTCGCTTCATAACCTTCACGTTCTAACTGGCGGAATGTATCTAATACTGCTTTGTGCTCTGTTTTAAGCGTAATAATATGCTTACCACGTTTATGATAAAAATTAGCAGCACCTTTAATCGCAAGGTTGTTTGATTCAGTGGCGCCTGATGTGAAAACGATTTCACGTGGGTCTGCATTCACTAAGTCAGCAACTTGATTACGGGCAATATCGACCGCTTCTTCTGCTACCCAACCAAAACGGTGTGAACGTGACGCAGGATTACCAAAGTTACCTTCCATCTCGAGGCACTCGGTCATCTTTTTGGCTACACGATGATCAACAGGTGTAGTGGATGAATAATCTAAATAGATTGGTAAATGCAAATCGCTCATTCTGCGCTCCGGTTACAATTGAAAACTAATGTTAATTTTGTCTACAGCAGCACTTGACTGCTGCCCATCTTGACGGGTTGAAATGGTCTTAATATCTTGTTTTGCCATTAACTCACCCAAGGTAATACTGTTTAAAAAATGACTAATTCGGTCTGATAAGTCCTGCCATAAATTATGCGTCAGGCACTTTTCACCACCTTGGCAATCGGCTTTGCCATTACACTTGGTGGCATCAATGGATTCGTTAACCGCAGCGATAACCTCTCCGACTGCGATATCATTGGCATCTTTGCCAAGTCGATAACCACCACCTGGACCACGTATACTCTCAACCAGCGCTTGTTTTCTCAATTTGGAAAACAACTGCTCTAAATAGGATAATGAAATTTCTTGTCTAACTGAAATATCGTATAACGACACCGGTCCTTGTTGGGAATGCAAAGCAACATCCAACATCGCTGTAACAGCATAGCGTCCTTTTGATGTCAATTTCATATACGTGCTACCTAAATCATGATTTACACTAACTATTTTACTTACCCGACTAAATTAGTCAAGTATTTAACCTACTAAATTAGTCAAGTATTACAAATAACCTGTTAGGTTTAGATTACAGGGTCGAATTCTTCAGGGCGATCATCGGGGGAATCCGGCTTTTGCGTTGATATACCCGTCGCAGCAAATTCGTCCATATCCATTTTGGGGATCGAATCAGTACATACATCACCGCCCATTGATTGGATCACTGTACACATTTCTTGAAGTTTGTTGTCCATTAAGTGCATGTGTTCTAATAACATGCCCATGGCGTTAGCAACAGGATCAGGATTATCTACCGCTACTGCATAGGCATCAAACCCATATTTTTTAGCTATTTTGGCGCGTTTCCCATTTTGTTCATGAGCAGTTTGCGCGGACGCCAAAATAATCCGACCAGGGATCCCAATAACAGTTGAATTTGCAGGTGCATCTTTAACTACAACTGAGTTACTGCCAATTTTAGCGCCTTTGCCCATGGTAATCGGACCGAGCACTTTTGCACCAGCACCCACTACAACGTCATCTTCTAATGTAGGATGGCGTTTACCTGCTTGCCAACTTGTTCCACCTAGCGTGACGCCATGATATAACGTCACATCATTACCAATGACTGCGGTTTCGCCAATCACGACGCCCATACCATGATCAATAAATACGCGACGACCTAAGGTTGCTCCTGGATGAATTTCAATACCCGTCAAAAATCGAGCAAATGTCGAGAGTGAACGTGCAATCCACTTGAATCCCCAACCCCAAAGTTTATGACTAATACGGTGTATCCAAATAGCATGTAAGCCTGGATAGTTAGTTAATACTTCTAAGGTATTACGCGCTGCAGGATCGCGATGAAATACACTTTTTACGTCTTCTCGTAAATGCTTAAACATGGTGTTCCTTTTCCGTACCTTGTTTCTAATTAGGATTGATTTTTTTTGTCTATCGCAGATAAAATGCCACGAAGTATATTCAGTTCTGATGATTCAGGACGTGCACGATTGACTAATCGACGCAGCTTGGTCATCACTACACCTGGGTGGTTTTTGACAATGAAACCCGTGTCCGCAAGTGTTTTTTCTAAATGTACATAAAAACGTTCAAGATCATCACTTAATGGATATTCTTGTGCCACTTCCGGAAATGTTTCTTGTGCTAAAAAGCCCATGCGAATTTCGTAGCATAATGTTTGTACCGCAGCAGCTAAATTAAGCGAGCTGTACTCTGGATTTGCCGGAATACACACATGAAAATGGCATAATTGCAGTTCTTCATTCGTCAAGCCATTATTTTCACGGCCAAAGACTAATGCTACAGGTCCTTTTTGGGCCTCTTGGATCATTTGTAAACCACACTCACGAGGCGTTAACATTGGCCATGGTAATGTGCGTGAGCGCGCGGATGTGCCAACAATCAGTGAACAATCTTTAACCGCTTCAGCAACACTGTCCACAATTTTCGCATTCGCTAAGACATCACCAGCCCCTGCTGCTAATGCACTGGATTTACCATCCGGGGCAGTAATAGGGTCGACTAAATATAAATCACTCAATCCCATTGTTTTCATCGCTCTAGCAGCTGAGCCTATATTGCCAGTATGGGAAGTATTGACCAATACGATACGGATATTTTCAAGCATAGTGAGTCTTATTAAATTAATTTCGTGTTGCATTATACGCATTGCTTTGTCGTTTTAATAGGTCAGTTGACGCTTTGGTCGTTACTTATAGCGCCGAACATAATATCTATTAGGTTTTACCGCGTTGTTTTGCTATAATATTGCGCAATGATTTTCTATTACGCCCTGTTTGTTGTCATCGGCATAGCGCTAATGGAAGATAGTTCTTTGACAATTTAAGTAGTGAGATTTGATATGCATCCTATGCTAAATATCGCCATACGTGCTGCTCGCAGTGCTGGCTCAGTAATCACCCGTGGTTTTGAAAACCGTGATGATTTAACCATTACCACAAAACGTGAAAATGACTTTGTAACCAAAATAGACAAGGATGCTGAATACGCAATCATTGAAAAAATCAAACAGTCTTATCCTGAGCATTCATTTGTCGGTGAAGAAGGCAGTGTGATTGAAGGCGATCCTAATTTCAAATGGATTATTGACCCGTTAGACGGCACTACTAACTTTATCAAAGGCATTCCACATTTTTGTGTGTCAATTGCTCTTATGCACAAAGGTCGCCTTGACCAAGCTGTTGTGTATGATCCAATCCGTGGTGATTTATTTACAGCTTCTCGTGGTGCTGGTGCTCAATTAAATGGTTACCGTATTCGTGTTGGTAAAAATAAAGATCTTGCAGGTGGCATTATTGGCACAGCATTCCCATTTAAAGACAAAACGTTAGTCGCTAACTACTTACCTAAATTTACTCAAATATTTATTCAATCCGGTGACATTCGTCGCTCAGGATCAGCGGCGTTGGATTTAGCGTATGTCGCATCTGGTAAATATGACGGCTTTTTTGAAAGTGGTCTTAAACCATGGGATATGGCTGCCGGTGAGCTGATTGTGCGTGAAGCGGGTGGCTTAGTCACTGACTTTTCTGGTGGTAATGATCCAATGCATAAAGGTGAAATTGTTGCGGGAAACCCACGTGTTGTGCAGCAACTTGTAAAATACCTAAAGTAACGCTATCAAAGCATCTCAATAAAATATACCACCACTCTTTTCTACATTAGAGTGGTGGCTATCTCTCAAAGCGTTCTTATTGCACAAGACATACGCTCATTATTAAAGAGCCCTAAGCTGCACGTCAAAGCCAGTGTTGGCGTCGCGCAAATGGAACCAGAAGATACCCGAGAATCCCTGCTCGAACGAGCCGACCAAGCGCTTTATCAAGCCAAACACCAAGGTAAAAATAAAGTCGTGATTTATAAACAACAAAGCCAACGCTAAGGTTGGCTTTGGTAATGCATCTGACTAAGTATGCATCGTTTTAGGCTTGCTTATTTAGGGCATCGGCTCTAAATCTTCACCTTCTTTTTCAATCTCTTCAGGGATCAAATCTTCTTTACTGATACCTAGTAGTAAGGCGACTGAGCTTGAGATATAAATCGATGAATAAGTACCGATAACCACACCAAATAACAATGCAGTGGAGAACCCATGAATCAGCGCCCCACCAACAAAGAACAATGCTAACAGTACCAATGCAGTCGTTACAGAGGTGATAATAGTTCGGTTCAAGGTTTGAGTTAGTGAAATATTGATGATTTCTTCAGGATCCGCTTTACGAATTTTACGGAAGTTTTCACGAATACGATCCGATACAACAATCGTATCATTGAGTGAATACCCTATCACGGCCAAAACCGCTGCAAGGATAGTTAGATCGAACTCTAATTGTAACACCGAAAACAAACCTAATGTAATGATGACATCATGAGCTAATGCAGAGACTGAGCCTAACGCAAAGCGCCACTCAAAACGCATCGCTACATAAATCAAGATACAAATAAGTGCAGTCAGCATTGCTAGACCGCCCTGCTCCGTCAACTCTTCACCCACGTTTGGACCGACAAATTCAATGCGACGCATATCGACTTCTTTGCCAGTAGCGCGTAATGCAAGCATGACTTGGTCGCCAACATCGGCCGATTTAACGCCATCACGTGGCGCTAAACGGATCAAGACATCATGACTCGAACCAAAGTTTTGTACCACAGCATCACCAAACTTTGCTGCATTTAGCTCTTGACGGATCTCATCAAGATTCGCTTTGTCTGGATAACCCACTTCGATTAATGTACCACCAGTGAAATCCAAGCCCCAGTTCAATTGATTGACTGCAAGAGAACCAATTGACGCTAAAATCAGTAATGTGGAAATCGCCAATGCAGGAATGCGCAAGCGCATAAAGTTGACAGTGCCATTAATTTTTAATAAACGCATATTTTGAGCTCCTTAAATCGACAAAGATTCAAGGCGACGACCGCCCCAAACTAAGTTCACTATTAAGCGTGTTAACACGATTGCAGTAAACATGGATGTAGCAATACCGATCATCAACGTGATTGAAAAGCCTTTGATTGGTCCAGTACCGACAGCAAACAATATTAAACCCGCGATAAATGTCGTTATATTTGCATCTAAAATGGTTGAAAATGCACTGTCATAACCATGATGGATCGCTTGTTGTGGTGAACGACCCTCTCGAAGTTCTTCACGAATACGTTCAAAAATAAGCACATTCGCATCTACCGCCATGCCAACGGTCAATACAATACCCGCCATTCCTGGTAACGTCAAAGTCGCTCCAGGGATCATCGACATCACGCCAACAATCATCACTAAGTTAGCCACCAACGCAATATTTGCGACAATACCAAATGCTTTGTAATAAACCAGCATAAAGAACAACACTAATAACAATCCGCCTTGGATTGCTTTCATACCTAGTTCTATATTTTCAGCGCCTAAGCTTGGTCCAACCGTGCGCTCTTCAACGATAGTGATCGGAGCGATCAATGCACCAGCACGTAATAGTAAGGCTAAATCACGCGCTTCTTTGGGCGAATCTAAACCCGTAATACGAAAGTTACTGCCTAAACGAGCTTGAATAGTCGCAATCGAAATGACTTCTTCTTTTTTCTCAAAAATCAGCTTGTCGTTACTATCACGTTCACCGGTCGCATTGTATTCAATAAACACCGTCGCCATCGGGTTACCAATGTTGTCTTTGGTACCTTGTGACATCTTAGTGCCACCTTTTGAATCCAGTGAAATATTAACCTGTGGAATGCCATATTCATCAACACCACTGTTAGCATCAATGATATGGTTACCGGTTAGCATCACGCGTTTATTAAGCAATTGTGGGCGACCGCTGCGGTCGTTAACTAAAATAGACGATGCTGGAATACGACCATTGACGGCATCACGCACATCATTGTCCTGATCCACCATTCTAAATTCTAGGGTCGCAGTTGCGTTAAGAATTTCCTTCGCTTTTGCCGTATCTTGAATACCGGGCAACTGCACAACGATACGTTCTGCACCTTGCTTTTGAACTAATGGCTCAGCCACACCCAATTGATTGACTCGATTACGGATAATTGTAATGTTTTGTTTTACCGCATAATCACGAATTTGAACTAGACGATTTTCAGAGAAAGTCACACGAATGATTAAGCCATCGCGTTCGTTAAATTCTAAATCTGGATTACGGTTACGTAAGAAAAAACGCGCTTTATCAAGTGTTTCTTGGTCACGAAACTGAATCGTGACAGCATCACCTACTTGTTTAACCGTACGGTAACGGATTTTTTCTTCACGCAACGCAGTACGGAAATCGCCGACCATATCTTCGGTCGCTTTAGCGATTGCTGAATTCATATCCACTTCCATCAAGAAGTGAACACCACCGCGTAAATCTAGACCCAGCTTCATCGGGCTACCACCTAATGCTGCCAACCATTGTGGCGTATCAGGGGCTAAATTCATCGCGACAAAATAATCATCGCCAAGCTGTGCTTCTAACGCTTCACGAGCAACTAGCTGGCTATCAGAGCTATTGACACGGACTAAGATCTTACCATCGGCGTAATCAATACGCTTAGTCGCAACATCGTTCGCTTTTAGGATGGTTTCAATTTCTGGTACCATCGCTTGCGTTACTTGCGCATTACGTCCTGCAGAGATTTGTATTGCGTGATCTTCACCATAAATATTAGGCAAAGCATACAGTGCAGAAGCACCGACTATCAACAACACTAAAATATATTTCCAAATCGGAGTTTGATTTAACACAACTCTTAGTCCTACTTCGAATATAAAAAAAATGGCTCGATTACCGAGCCATTATAAGGATTAGACAGCTTTCATTGTGCCTTTTGGTAACATGGCTGTTACCGCTGATTTTTGAATAATGATTTCATTTGATTCATTCAATGCAATCTCAATAAAATCTTTGTCTTCAGTCACTTTAGTAATTTTACCGACTAAGCCACCTTGTGTAAGCACTTCATCACCTTTAGATAATGAAGAAACAAGATTTTTGTGTTCTTTTACACGCTTAGCTTGTGGACGGTATAATAAGAAATAAAATATTAAACCAAATACAGCTAACATAATTAGCATTTCAAAACCGCCACCTTGTGCGCTTCCGCCGGCTGCTTGTGCATGTGCTGTTGAAATAAATAAACTCATAGTAGTACTTCCTTAATAGTTAAAAATAATGGCTTATGCCGATTCTAGTGCCGGCACGGGCATGTCTTTTTGCTGATAAAACTCTGTCACAAATTCGTCTAACTTGCCTTGCTCGATTGCATCACGCAATCCCTGCATCACAATTTGATAATAACGTAAATTGTGAATGGTGTTCAAACGTGCACCGAGGATCTCATTACACTTGTCTAAATGGTGTAGATATGACCGAGAATAATTTTTACAAGTGTAGCAGTCGCATTTTTCGTCTAAGGGGCCAGTATCCGTTTTGTGTTTTGCATTACGGATCTTCACCACACCATCCGTCACAAACAGATGACCATTACGTGCGTTTCGGGTTGGCATCACGCAATCAAACATATCAATACCACGGCGAACCGCTTCAACGATATCTTCCGGCTTTCCCACTCCCATCAAGTAACGGGGTTTATTTTCTGGGCATTTATGCGCCGTATTATCCAGCACTCGAATCATGTCTTCTTTGGGCTCACCAACTGATAAACCGCCAATTGCATAGCCATCAAATCCGATTTTCTCTAATGCTTCGAGCGAGATATCACGTAAACCTTCATACATGCCACCTTGAACAATACCAAACAATGCAGCGTCACTATCACCATGTTCGTCTTTACTTCGCTGCGCCCAACGCAGAGATAGCTCCATCGAAATACGGGCTTCTTGCTCCGTTGCCGGATAAGGCGTGCATTCATCAAAAATCATCACAATATCAGAGCCTAATTCACGCTGTACCTCGATTGATTTCTCTGGTGTTAAGAGAATTTTCTCGCCGTTAATCGGAGAGCGAAAGGTCACACCTTTCTCGTTGATTTTACTCATTGCACCCAAGCTAAATACTTGGAAACCACCCGAATCAGTCAGAATCGGTTTATCCCAATGCATAAAGTCATGCAAATCACCGTGTTGTTGAATAATTTCGGTACCTGGACGCAACATCAAATGAAAGGTATTGCCTAAACAAATATGTGCTCCAGTTTCAGTCAGTTCTTCAGGCGTCATGCCCTTGACCGTACCATAAGTCCCCACCGGCATAAATGCGGGTGTTTCGACTATGCCTCGTGGAAACACTAACTGTCCACGACGCGCTTTACCTTGGGTAGCAAGAAGTTTAAATTGCACGCAAATATCACCTACTGATCAATAATGGCGCGCATTATAGCAAACTAAAAACCGATACACACCTTATAAAATTTTCACTTAACATACGTGATTATGCCTTTTCAATGAACATAGAATCACCGTAACTAAAAAAGCGATATTCATGCTTTATCGCTTCTGCATAGGCATGCATTACATTGTCTTGCCCAGCTAATGCGCTGATCAGCATCATTAAGGTTGATTCAGGCAAATGAAAATTGGTAAACATTGCGTCAACCACTTTAAAGTTAAAGCCAGGATAAATAAAAATGCTAGTGTCTTCGTAGAAAGGCACAATTAATTCATCCGTCTCATCGGCTTTTTTTGCTGCTGATTCAAGTGAACGCATCGATGTTGTGCCTACTGCAATCACGCGTTTCCCTGCTGCCTTAGTTGCCTTAATTGCTGCCACGACAGTTTCAGGTACCTCAGCATACTCAGCATGCATCACATGTTCTTCGACATTATCAACTTTGACGGGCTGAAATGTGCCCGCACCAACATGCAAAGTAACAAACTCTGTCTGTACGCCTTTGGCTTTAAGTTTAGCCAGAATAGCATTATCAAAATGCAATCCAGCCGTTGGGGCGGCCACCGCGCCAGGTTTTTCGTTATAAACAGTTTGATAACGCTCTTTATCACTATCCTCATCAGGTCGATCGATATAAGGTGGCAATGGCATGTGCCCATGTGCTTCTAGTAATTCCAGTACGGTTTGTTCACCTGCAAAAGACAATTCAAACAACGCATCATGACGGCCAAGCATCGTTGCTTCAATAGCATTTTCTAATAGTAGCGTCGCACCGGGTTTCGGTGATTTACTCGCTCTAACATGCGCAAGCACTCGATGGTCATCCAGCATACGCTCAACAAGGACTTCCACTTTACCACCGGTGGATTTTTGACCAAGTAAACGAGCCGGGATGACACGGGTATTATTAAAAATTAATAGATCACCCGCATCCACAAATTGCAGCATATCAGTAAATGCATGATGTCCTAATGCGCCAGTCACACCATCTAAATGTAATAAACGCGAGGCGGTGCGCCGCTCAGTAGGGTATTTAGCAATGAGTTGTTCGGGTAATTCAAAAGCAAAATCTGACGTTTTCATTTATTTATTATCAACATGAGTAAAAAGAATAAAGCATAGCGGTATTGTACCCAATCCACTTATCTCTTGCCAAATTCGATTTTTGGTTAGCATTCGTGCCCCACCATTCATTACATATGAAAACTCATACGCATGTATTGCTTGCGATACAGTGTAAAAGTAAACAGCGTCTAATATTTAAAATGAAATATGTGTTTTCCTATGTATGTTTGGCCCACGCTGTAAGTGGGCTTTTTTTTTGCCCGTGATTTAGCTTTGGTGGTTTTTTAACGTTATCAGTAAAATAAACCACTTGATTTTATAGAACAGATCTCGGTTAATAGGCGTTCTTATTGTAGAGGGATACGAATGCTGATTTGGCACAAACTCAAAAAAAGACTAGTACGGGTTTTCTCCGAAACTAGCTGGTATACCATTGTATTTGCATTATTTTTTTATTCGGCATCGTCATGGTACTTTTTGCACCTTGCCGGAGAAACAGCGCTAACTAATCATACTGACTTTATATATTGGCTGATCGTTACCGGCTCCACCGTCGGGTATGGTGATTTATCACCTAGTTCAAGTGCTGGTAAATTGTTAGTTGCCTTGTATATTATCCCGCTAGGGCTAAGTATTTTTGCGTTAATTGTAGGTCGTATCGCGACTTGGGTGTCATATCAATGGCACAAAGATAACAGAGGATTAAAAGATCATATGGCTGAGAATCACATTATTGTCATGGGCTGGAACGAAGAACGTACCATGCAACTACTCACTTTATTAATCAAAGAAAATGCCCAGAACGACGTCAAAGCAGATATTATTTTATGTGTTAAAAAAGACATTTCTAACCCCTTGCCAGGGCAAATTGATTTTGTCAAAGTGAGTTCATTTAATCGCGATGAAGACATGAATCGTGCATGCGTCAGCGATGCCAAAACCATCTTAATTGATAACCCTGATGATGACATCACCATGACGAGTGCGCTATATTGCTCTAAACGTAATCCTAATGCACATATTGTGGCGTACTTTAATGATGAAAGTTTGGTTGGGTTATTAAAAGACCACTGTCCAAACGTTGAATGTACGCCTAGTGTAGCGGTTGAAATGTTAGTCAAATCGGCATTTGACCCCGGCTCAAGCTTATTGCATCATGACCTCTTAAGTGTTGATGCAGGCCAAGAGCAATACTCAACTATCGTACCAGATGATACGCCGGCAATGGCTGTTGAACATTTATTTTTCGGTTTAAAATCACATCGCAATGCTATCTTTGTTGGTTTTGCCAAAAGAGGGAATGAAAGTAATATTCATGTTAATCCTGATTTTAGTGAACAAGTCTGCGCTGGCGATCGTATTTTCTATATTGCCAACAAACGTATCAATCATTTTGATTGGACACTATTTCATTAATTACAATTCACTAAATTACAATCCACTAAATTAAAAGACACTAAAGGAAGCACCCCATGGACACATTATTAGCATCACTTGCTGGATTAGGTAATTTTGCCTTATATTTTTTTAGTGCTATTACGCTATTATTTATCTTTAAAATCATCTATGCACTGGTCACACCGCATGATGAATGGCACCTAATCAAAGAACAACAATCATCCGCAGCCGCGATTGCATTTGGTGGTGCATTAATCGGCTTTGCGATTGCATTATCGGGTGCGGCGACCAATGCCGTCTCGTTTGGCGACTTTATTATCTGGGCAGTTGTCGCATTATTAGCACAATGCCTCGCATTTCTATTATTACGCTTTACTTTTATGCCAAAAATAGCCGAGCGTATCGAAAATAACGAAGTCTCAGCTGGGATTATGCTAGCGGCAGTATCATTAGCCGTAGGTCTACTTAACGCCGCCTGCATGACTTATTAAGAGTGAAAAATTCTATGACTAAATCAATTAATGCCGCGAAGTCAGCGACAAAAAGAACAGCGCATATCTCCCTGCCCTCAATGCGCAAATGGTTTGCCTTTCGCCCATTAGCCGTGAGTATGAGTGTGGTGTTTTTAAGTGCGTGTGGCGAAGAGCCTGAAATCGCATCGATTTATACCAGTGTGGATGAATGTTCCAGCAACAATCCAAACTATATGCAAGAATGTAAAGTCGCTTATCAAGAAGCCAAAGATGAAGCGCTGCGCACAGGCCCTAAATTTTTAGGACAAGCCGACTGTGAATTTGAGTTTGGTCAAGATAATTGTGAGTATGTAGCGCGAACCGAAGAGCCAGTACCAGGTAACACTAACGCAAACAACCAAAGCAGTTCAGGTAGCTTTTTTATGCCACTTATGGCGGGCTACATGATGGGTAATATGCTTGGTGGGAATTCACGAAATCGTCAATTTAGCCAACCCATGTACACGTCTAATTCGCGTAATTCTGCATTACGTGGTCGCTGGTTTGGCGCTACCGGTAAAGATTATGGTAGTCAACGTAATCGCAGTGCCAAAGTTTATAGTTCAGATTTTAAACCTAAGCCGACCGTGAATAACACCGTTAAACGTGGTGGAT
>Ga0257120_1000414_pt1 | contig 31709 bp, 25 predicted proteins | sample SI106_10metaG_FD_190153 | JGI IMG/M metagenome (GOLD analysis project Ga0257120, IMG submission 190153) | Marine microbial communities from Saanich Inlet, British Columbia, Canada - SI106_10 | ecosystem: Environmental > Aquatic > Marine > Inlet | place: Canada: British Columbia | collected... | reverse complement strand
CACCGCCAAATCGTTGATTTGGCTTTTAAAAATGAATAAATTAAAAACAAAATACAACGCTTTGGCTCAGTGCAAACTTGAAAGTTTATCGCTTTCCACTGCCCTACTTGCCATATACTAAACGTTAACAAACCTTTTGGGCTTTAAATTATTGAAAAAGCATCTTTTTGTAAATACCTACGTCAAAATTAAAACCGCTAGAACTGAACGAAAAGAAAAAAATGAAAAAACTCTTACTTTCGATAACACTGCTCTCCTTCTCTATCTCAGCACAAATTTTAGATTCAGCAACTGCAATTATTCCTTTTGATGGTTCGTTAGATGAGGTGATTAGTCACACAACACCAATATCAAATAACGATTTCACTTTCATAGATGACCGTCTTGGGAATGCCAATAGTGCCGTAAAGCTGAATAGTAGATTTATTTATGGGAACCCTGAATTTGCAAGAATGGATACCTCTGATTTTTCGCTCTGCTTCTGGTTTAGAAAGGATGGTGACCTTGGGTTCGAGTGTGGCGTCGTTCAAAAAAAAGCGGAATTTGAAAGTCCCAACTTGTTTCATGAGCAATATGGTATTGGCTATCAAGACTGGATCGGTGACGGTACATTGAGGGCTCATTTCAAGCCAACAAGTGACAGTAGTGGTATACACAGGTCAATGGGAGGTCCACCCGAATCAGAGTGGGCACATATTGCACTCACCATTGATAGAAATGGTTTTCTCAAAACATATATAAATGCAGAATTTATTAATGAGGAATATATAGGTAATCTAGAAAGTTTTTCGGCAAATATTGATTCCGCCGATTTAATTATAGGTGCACCAAACATGTCGCTAGATAACATCTATTTTTTCAAAAAAGCATTGACGCCAAATGAAATCAACGAAATTTATAATTTTTCTTCTTCGGTATCAATCGATCAAATTTATACGAATGAAGAAGCTGTACTGACGCTCTATCCGAACCCTAGTAACGGCAAAGTTGAAGTAAATATTGAAGCTTTAAATAAAAAAGATTTTACCTCAAAAGTTTATAATTTCAGAGGAGATTTACTGATTGAACAAGTTCACTTCGCACCATCAAATAAATTACTTCTTGATTTATCGGAGTATTCCAGGGGCTATTACTTTTTAGTTTTGGAAACAGAGCAGACACGATTTCATGGTAAAATAGTTCTTGATTAATTTGTACATTTAGAAACAATTCACTTCTCAAGGTGAACTTAAAATAATTTAAAATGGAGAAATTATCAATGTTGGCTCAAATCGCCGTTGCCTTATCAGTTGCTTTTGTGTGGACTTTCCGATACCACAATGTCATCGCAGAATTTAAAACCTTTGGCTTGAGTGATTTGACCAGAAATTTAGTTGGTGTCTCTAAAATTGCATTGGCGACTTTGTTAGTAACAGGGATTTGGTTCCCGGCAGTATTATTGCCTGCAGCATTGCTAATGGGGTTCTTTATGGTTTCTGCCCAAGGATTTCATTTCAAAATTAAGAACACCTTTATCAAGCACCTTCCCTCACTTATTTTGTTGGTATTATGTGGCTTTATCGCATTTGAAGCCATGAACTAAGCTAGAATGGATTTACTAAGAATCTGTATTCTATGCTCTAGCATTTCTTTTTTTTTCTACTCGATATACTACTTTATCTCTGCGAGAATGAAGCAAGAGTTAAAACGTTTGGGGATGCAAAATTTAGGTCGTGTAATTGTCGTCTGTCAATTTCTTGGTGCTACCGGTCTACTGCTAGGTTTTATTTACACGCCTTTATGGAGTGCCTCTTCGCTGGGTCTTGCGCTACTCATGTTTTGTGGTTTGGCTGTAAGAGTGAAGTCAAAGGATAGTTTGTGGGTTTCTCTTCCTGCTCTATTTTATCTCTTACTCAACACCTATATTTTTCTAAATACCTAAAAGAAAAAAGCCATACCCTAAGGCACGGCTGTTTTCATCAAAAAACTACGGTCTATTTATACCAATGCCGAATTATTTAGAAACATTAACGTCAATAGTAAAACCGATATCATTCGCAATTAAGTAATCAGCTGGGACACCTTCAGTCCCTTCTACGTTATACAATAAACCCCAGTCTGTTCTGTCAACAGCAAAATCTTCTGATACAATAGAAACCTTTTCGGCCGTCACAGATACATTGGCCTTAAACGTAATGCTTTTGGTCACGCCTTTTATTGTCAGGTTTCCTGTAATTTCTGAATTAAACCCATCCGTTTTCGTTGGGTTTATACGTGCTAAATCAAAGGTTGTTGCCGGAAATTTTTCAATTTCAAAGAAGTCTTGGCTTTGTAAATGTCCTGTTAGTTCGGCTTGAGACTTTTTATCATCACCAAAATTATCTACCGTAAATGCAGCCATGTCCATTACAAATGTTGCATTTGTCATTTCACCCTCGTTTACTAAAACAGTGGCGCTTTTTAGGCTGATTTTTCCAAATCTTGGCGCCGCTCCCCCGAGGTGAGAAGCTCTCCAGTCAACATGGCTTCCGTTACCTACTGAGGTAAGCTCAATTGTTGCTTCTGATTTTACAACTTCGATAGCTTGGGCTTCATTTGCTTCAACTTTTCTTCCATTATCTGTACATGAGCTCATCAGTATACCCACGACTGCCAGAGATAAAAATATTTTTTTCATAATCTTTTTTTTACTGTGTTTAAATTTTCAATGCCCAAAAGTGACTTATTCATGGGGAAAAAACATTAATCTAGATTAATTTCGTTTCAAGCATAAAAAAAGCCCTACCAAAGGGCAGGGCTTTTGAATGAGATCATCATTCAGTTATTCAACTGTAGAAAATATCTTTTTCGTAGACCCGTCAGAATAAACGTAAACCTGCATTGTATTTGCTTTAAATGCAGTTTCTCTACCGAGCATATCCAAAATTCTCACAATCTTTTTCGATACTATTGTTTGCTGGACCATACCCGCACCTTGAACCCACTGATCATATAAAATATGATTCAAAGCGTTTATATCATGACCGCTATAAGCCAGTGTGCTGTTCTCCAGGTTTTCATCATTCGGGAAGAACAGTAAAAACCAAGGTAGTGTTGTAGCACCGCTTAAAGTATACTTCGATACGTATTCGTTAAGAACATTCTCGATGTTTACAAAACTTGGATAACTTGTCCCTTGAGCGGATTCCCATTGGTTCAAATCATCACAATCTGCCACATTGAAATCCTGGTCTTGGTGAATAAAACCAAATACCTTGACATTTTCTAACATCATGTTTTGCAATAGACTCTCTGCGTCTTGAGCACCTACAATACTTCCTGCAGACCAAAGACTGGAAAAATGAAGAACAACCGCTTTTCCCTTTGAGAACTCAGTATACATGCTATATTGATCACCATCACATGTGTACTGATTCCAATTTGGAACTTGGGCAAAAAGGGTCATTGTTAAACCCGTAAATAATGTAATTAAAGACATTTTCATACTCAATATTTTTATATTTCAGGGCGCAAAAGTACTCATTCTTTTAGATTAACAAAGAATTTTTAAATAAAATTAATCTGTGTTATCTTATTTGTTTTTAAGGTGTTACAATTATAAGCATGTGTAAATTTGACACCAAGTAAGCGACCTAAGCAGCGCATTTGAATGAGAACAAATCAATACCATTAACTTAGCTAAATGAAAAAACTTGCCATAAAATATAGCCTTGAAATTATCGTCATCATCTTAGGTATTTCAATTTCCTTTTACATGGAGAAGCAAAATGCATTATCATATAAAGAGGACTTAAAAAATCAATCTTTACGTCGTGTACTGAAAAATATAGAGGTAGACCAAAATGATTTTAAATTCAACAAAAAAGCAAACCAGCAAGCAATTAATTCGGGGAGATGGCTATACCAAAGAAAAGATTCCCTAGAGAACTACTCAAAAGATTCAATTGGTTATCATCTAACGATGGCCATATTTTGTAATACTATTTTTGTTGACAATCAAGAAGAATATCGAGGGCTTCAAAATAGCGGGCTAATTGAACTTATCGAGAATGAGGAAGTCGTTGAACGTTTACAGAAGAAATACACGATTCATGAATTTTTAAAAAAAATAGAGGGTTATATAAATCAAGAAGGCATCTTGCAAGAGTATTATATCTATAACACAACCCGTTCTAAAGAAATGGATATATTTATGGGCTATGTGGTTCCCTCTACAATGAGACATAAAAATATCGAACCGCACATCATGGAAAAACTTGCTTTAAAAGGAGAGCTTCATAAATTTTACCTCAACCTAGTTGACGGCCAGTTAAGAAGAGACAGTGTTCTCGTAAAATTGATTCAAGAAGAAATAAAATAAACCTTTTATGAAAAAAATCTCTATTAAAAAGGGTACGCTACTACAACACAAAGGAGATGTAAATACAATGGTATATGAGGTTGAATCTGGTCTGCTCCGAAGCTTTTCAATTGATGCTAAAGGAAAAGAACATGTTTTTCTTTTTGCACCTGAAGGATGGATTGTTGCTGATGCTATTGCACCTGAAGAGGCTTCTGAATTATTTATTGAGGCTATTGAGGACAGCATCGTTATTGTTAAAGAAAGAGATGTTTCTTCCGTAGATCCAATCGTATTGGCTAAACGCATCTCTGTTTTACAAAATAGGGTCATCCGTTTAATGAGCGCTTCCGCCATAGAGCGTTACGAGGCGTTCCTCAAAACCTATCCGGATATCGTGCAGAGGGTTCCTCAAAAAATGATTGCTTCTTTCCTGGGCATTACACCTGAAGCCTTAAGTAAGGCCAAAGGGGATAAAATGCGTTCCTCCATAAAAGGAATATGACTTCTTAATTTAGATTAATGCTTCAAACTTTAGAATTATTGATTTTTGTAAAAATAAAATTCAATGGAACAATTAGAAAAAGGAAAAACGTATGCCTGGTGTTCATGCGGAAAATCTGAAAACCAACCATGGTGCAATGGTGCACATGTAGGCACTGAATTTACGCCCCATATCTTCACGGCAGAGGAAACTAAACCTGCGGCAATTTGTGGTTGTAAACAAACTAAAAACCCTCCTTACTGCGATGGTTCGCACGCTAGCATATAAACAAAAATTGAACAAGTTTGCTCAAGACAATTAAAACCCAATAATGGTGTAATCATAACGGGCAACGAAAAAATAAAATATATGTTTTACCGTTTCTAGGTTAGGGCGGTTTGGGATTAATCCCAAGCCATTTTAATATATAACCATATCTTTAGCCTACCTTATTTATTTCATGAAGCGGACTCTTATAAAAAGTAAAAAATTTTGGTGGCGAATCGCAGCAATAATCCTACTGTTTCCTCTTTTACTTTTTAGTCTTTTACTCCTTGTGGTATACAGCAAACAAGACGCTTTAATCCAAGGTGAACTTCTAGCGCTAAACAAAACCTACAAGGGGGAATTAAAAGTTGGGGATACACACTTGGAGCCCTTTGCTAATTTCCCATATATATCAATAAAAATTGATGATGTCAGTGTTTATGAATCAAAGGAACTCGGCGCCGAGAGACTCTTAAATGTGGCTGAAATTTATGCTGGCTTCAATATTTGGGATCTCCTCTCGGGAAATTATGATATCAAAGACTTAATTATTGAGGAAGGTTATTTGAACCTCATTCTGCACGAAGACGGGACGCTTAATTTACAAAATGCATTGACAACAAATGATACCACAGTATCTGATGCTCCGTTAGATATTCACCTTCAAAAGATCACACTTAAAAATCTAGACATTCACAAATTTGATGAAACCACTAATGTGGATGTTGAAACGTTTATTTACAACGCAGAAGGTGGGTTTCAAACTTCTGGCGACCTCATTAACGCACATATAGATACCGAATTTGAGTTGAACGTGATTGATAACGGTGATACAACATACATCAACAAAAAGCACTTTGAATTTCATACGGACCTCGCATTTAATAGTAAATCTCAAATGCTGGATCTAAAGCCTTCTGGTATTAAAATGGAGCACGGTGACTTTGATTTAGTGGGGGCTATTGACCTTAAAAATGAGGTTACTTTGGATTTATCTATAAGCGGCAAAAAATCAAATTTCGATATGCTGATCGCTTTTGCGCCTTCTGATTTGATTCCTGTTTTGGAGCGCTATAAAAATGCCGGCGACATTTATTTCAATGCTATTGTAAAAGGACCTACATTACATGGTGTCATGCCTTTTATTGACGCAAAATTCGGGGCAAATAAAGCTTTTCTTGAAAATATAGGAGAGAAAAAACGTATAGACAATCTTGGGTTTAAAGGTCATTTTACAAATGGTAAAAACCGTAATCTAGAAACCATGGCGTTCTCAATCACAGGGATGGGTGCAAAACTCGAAACTGGAAATTTTATAGGATCCGTTTCTGTTAAAAACTTTGAAAATCCTGAAGTTGACATGGAGCTCAATGCGGATTTCAATGTGGGTTTTCTAACGAAGTTTTTAAACCTAAAAGATTTAGAGGCCTCAGGCAGTGCGCAACTTGAGATGCGGTTTCATGATATCGTTGATTTAGACCGTCCGGAACTTGCATTGAACGACCTAAACCAAGCCTATTTCAGTGAGTTAAAAATTCAAGATTTAAGCCTTAAATCTTCAGACCTTCCAGTACCTCTAGAAGATTTAGACATGCATCTTATCATGAATGGTAAAGAAGCTGTTCTTGATTTATTTGATATGGAATTTGGTAACTCAGACCTTTCAATCCAAGGCGCTATTTCTGACCTCCCAGCTATAGTACATCATAGTAGTACGCCTGTTTTAGCGCACCTTGAAATACGGTCCAAGACCTTAGACCTCTCGGAAATAACAAAATATTCAAAACAAGACAGTAGTGGTATCGACGAAAGAATAGAAAATTTAGATGTTGGGTTTTCTTTCAAATCCTCAGCCCGTGCTTTTACAGAATCAGAACATCTTCCTGTTGGGGAATTCTTCATAGATAACCTACATGCTCAGCTCAAGAATTACCCCCATGAATTACATGATTTCCATGTCGACCTCTTAATTGGAGATGAGGATTTAAAAATCAAGGACTTTACCGGTTTTATTGATGGCTCCGATTTTCACCTTAATGGTTTGGCGCATGATTATGGCTTTTGGATGAAAGATGTTTTGGATGGCGATGTGGATATTGATCTCACTTTAAATTCTGACCTGCTCCGTTTAGAAGATTTATTTTCGTACGGCGGAGAAAATTACGTTCCTAAAGATTATAGACACGAAGAAGTTGATGGCCTAATACTTCACCTTAAATCAAGTATGCATTATAAAGCCTCTTCTTTACAATCCCTAGATCTGACATTGGATCGTTTAACTGCTAAAATGCACGTACATCCCATGCGTTTTGAAAACTTTAGCGGTCGTTTTCATTATGAGGATGAACATTTGATGGTAAAAGATTTTAAAGGAAAGTTAGGGAGAACAGTATTTGACCTAGATATTAATTATTATTTTGGAAATAATCCTCGTATTCGAAAAAGAGATAATCACATTGGTTTAAAAGCCAATTATATTGACTTTGACCAACTCTTTAATTTTCAACTTCCATCCCAAAAACCACAAGCCACTTTAAAACGTAAAAGCTCGGACTTACAGAAGACTCAAGAGCATAGAGAAGTTTTCAATATTTATGAATTACCCTTTACAGCAATGACGATAGATGCTGATGTTGGACATTTTATTTATCATAGAATTGATTTACAAAAAATTCATGCGAGACTTCGTACTACGGAAAATCACTTTGTATACATAGACACTTTAGACTTAGCTGCTGCAGGTGGAAATGTGCGCATGTCCGGGTACTTTAATGGAAGTGATGCTAAACATATCTATTTAAAACCAAAGCTTAAATTAGAAAATGTTTCTTTGGATAAACTCATGTTCAAATTTGAAAACTTCGGTCAAGATGCCATAGTCTCAGAAAACCTTCACGGAAAACTCAACACGCTTATTACGGGTAAAATTAGAGTTTATCCCGATATGGTACCGAACCTAGATCAATCTGAAATACACATGGATCTTCAGGTCATAGATGGGCGACTAGAAAACTACGAGTACATGTCTCTTTTAGCGGATTACTTTGGAGATAAAAATCTAAATTCTGTTCGTTTTGATACACTACAAAACCATATGGATATCACAAATGGTTTACTAACGATTCCTAAGATGACGATAGAATCAACGCTTGGTCATTTTGAAATATCAGGCACACAAGATTTACAGCTTAATATGGAATACTTCTTGAGGATTCCGTGGTCCGTTATTAAGCAAGGTGCACGAAATAAAGTATTTGGAACCAAGCAAGGCGAAGGTAAGCCCTTGATTGAAGACGAAATAATTGAAGTTGATCCAAAAAGAAAAACAAAATATCTCAATCTAAAAATCAAAGGCAACTTAGAGGATTATAAAATAACCTTGGGGAAGCAAAAAGAATGATATAAAATGAATAACAGAAGCATACGAAAAATAATCCCAGCACAACGTGTAAATATGGGTGGTCATCTTTTGGATCAGCCGCTTCCTACTAAGTTGGTTAACCTTATTGACCCTTTTTTGTTAATACATCACTGGGACGCGCCCCTAGAGACTGGAAAAAAACAAAACGAATTGGGTGTTGGGCCTCATCCACATAGAGGGTTTTCACCAGTTACTTTTATTTTTGAAGGAAGTGTTAGGCATCAAGACTCTATTGGGAATACTGTTGTGATTTCAGAAGGAGGAACCCAATGGATGCATGCTGGAAATGGTATAGTACACAGTGAGCGCCCTGGTATTGATTTGGTGAAAAATGGGGGGCGTCAAGAGTTTATACAATTTTGGGTGAATACGCCTGCCAAATATAAAATGGAGCCCCCTTATTACCTACCTATAACTGCAAATGATACACCTGTAATTAAAAAAGAGAAGGCACAAATAGCCGTCGTTTCAGGCATATTTGAATCAATAAAAGGACCCGCCAAAACCTACAGTCCTCAGACGCTACTTCGTATTGAAGCAGATAAAGGTGCATTATTAAAAATTCCGCTACCAAAAACATTCAATACTTTAATTTATATTTTAAATGGAACACTTATTATAAACAGTGAACAATCAGGCGCTAAGGATATGATTTGGTTCAATAATGATGGTGCTATTTTAGAAATATCCGTAACAACCTCGACGCGTTTCATCGTTCTTGCAGGGGAGCCTATTGGAGAACCTATTACGTCATATGGTCCTTTTGTGATGAATACGCAAAGTGAAATACAAGAAGCACTTTTCGACTTTCAAAATGGTAAAATGGGTGAATTAAAAGAGTCTTTTGAGGATGAAAAGAATGACTCCGTGTAAAAGCATTCATAAAACTTAGTGTCGTTAATTAGAGAATCCTACTTATCTTTGAAGGCTTAAATAAAAGAGATCACTTATATAACTAACTATAAAAGAAGAATATGGAATTTTTAGACTACCACTTTTTAGGAAATACAGTTGAAGTCTGGGCTATTGCAATAGGGATTATTTTAGGGACTTTTGTTGCGACAAAAATTGTTTACTGGATTCTTTCTAACATTTTAAGAAAACTCACGGCAAAAACGAAGACCAATTTAGACGATGTACTTATCGATAAATTGGAAAAACCTATTCGATATTCCATTTTGATTTTTGGTTACTGGATAGCGATTCATTACATCAAAATTGACAACAAAGTCGTTCTTAATGTTTTAGAAGGGATTGCCTCTATTGCTGCTGTTCTTACCTTAACTTCTATTGTATCTCGGGTATTTGATGCCTTAGTTACGGAAGTGGTCCAACCTATTGTTGAGAAATCAGAAGGCGGTGCAGATAACTATATATTACCTATTATTTCAAAGGCCGTTAAAGGTGTTATTTGGACATTTGGGGTCATCATTGGTTTAGATAATATTGGTTTTGATATTACCGCAATGATTGCTGGTCTTGGAATTGGTGGATTAGCGCTCGCGCTCGCAGCACAAGATTCAGTAAAAAATATTTTTGCCGGTATTATGATTTTCTTGGACAAACCCTTCAAAATAAAAGATCGAATTCAAATTGAAGGCTTCGATGGAATCGTTGAAGAGGTTGGATTGAGAAGTACACGAATCAGAACACTAGACGGAAGAATTGTTACAATTCCGAACAGCACATTTACTGATAATAGTGTTGTCAATGTAACATCTCAACCCGCACTGAAAATTATACTGAATCTAGGCCTTACGTATGATACCGATGAAGCAGGAATGCAAAAGGGTGTTGACATTCTAAGACAGATCGTTGCTGACAATTCAGAAATATTAGAGCTAGACTGTTCCGCGGGGTTTAAAGACTTTGGTGACTTCTCATTAGGTATTTTATTCATCTACTATGTTAAGCCTGAAGCACATTGGCTTGACTCGCAAAACACGATTAGCAAAGAGGTCTTAGCAAGATTTACAGCTGCTGGTTTAGACTTTGCATTCCCTACACAAACTTTATTAAACAAGGAAATTTAAAGTTAGAAACCCTAGTGCTTTTTACCTATTTAAACATTTTATTGTTGAACGTCCAACACGTTTAATGAAAAGCAGTTGTTGGTATAAACTAAATTCGTTCTAAAATTAGCGGAATGCAAAAAAGAGCTGGATCATTAGTTGTCAATCGCAATAAAGAATTGTTGCTTATCTTCAGAAAAGGCAAATGGGACTTGCCAAAAGGACGCGTGGAAAAGCACGAGAAAAAAAGACACGGTGCCTTAAGAGAAACAGCAGAAGAAACAGGTCTAGAACTCAAAAAACTTTCCCTTCAATACCCATTAAAGAAAACGGCACATCTACTCAAACAAAAGAAGATAAAGACGAAATGGTACCTTGTTAATTACAAGGGTAAAAAAACAATGAAACCTCTTCAGGAGGAAGGAATAGAGCAATGCATTTGGGTTAAACAAGAGTCACTTATCTTCTATCTACCCTATCTCAGGACATACGCAAAAGAGGTGCTAAAATACTACATTGAATACTCTCAGAATCCGTTAAGGATTCATTTTACGGCCTAATGTCCGATCATTTTAGAAGGGTCCACAATGGCGTCATAATCTTCTGCTGAAACATGCCCAAGCCCGACAGCAGCCTCTTTTAAAGTTGTACCATTTTTATGTGCGTATTTTGCGATTTCAGCAGCCTTATAATATCCTATTTTAGTGTTTAGTGCCGTAACAAGCATTAATGAATTTTCAAGGTGCTGTTTCAGCATAGGTTCATTGGCTTTAATGCCTTCGGCACAATTTATTGTGAACGAATTACAAGCATCTCCAATAAGCCGTGCAGATTCTAGCACGTTTGAGGCAATTACTGGCTTAAATACATTTAATTCAAAGTGGCCGTTAGAACCCGCAACCGAAACTGTTACATCATTGCCCATAACTTGTGCGCATACCATTGTTAGAGCTTCAGGCTGTGTTGGGTTTACCTTTCCAGGCATAATAGATGACCCTGGCTCGTTTTCAGGAAGCATTAGCTCTCCAATTCCACATCTTGGACCCGAAGATAGCATGCGAATATCATTTCCAATTTTCATCAACGAAACCGCTGCTCTTTTAAGTGCTGAAGAAAGTTCTACCATGGCATCGTGTGCGGCCAAAGCCTCGAATTTGTTTTCTGCAGTTATAAATGGAAGCTCCGTGAATTCAGCAATTTTTTGTGCGACTACAACATCATATCCTTTTGGCGTATTCAACCCTGTACCCACTGCGGTTCCACCGAGAGCAAGCTCCTTAACCGACTCTAATGCATTATGAATCGCTTTCAAAGAATTATTGAGTTGTGCCACATACCCACTAAATTCTTGGCCAAGCGTTAGAGGTGTGGCATCCATGAAGTGTGTACGACCCGTTTTGACGATATGCTTAAATTCCGTAGACTTTGCCTCAAGCGTATTTCTAAGGTTCTCTATCCCTGGTATCGTCACTTCAACAACTTGTTTGTAAGTTGCAATGTGCATTGCCGTCGGAAAAGTATCATTAGAGGACTGGGATTTGTTTACATCATCGTTAGGGTTTAAGATTTTCTTCGCATCGGTTAAATCACCTCCATTTAAAACGTGCGCGCGGTTTGCAATGACCTCATTACAATTCATATTAGACTGGGTCCCTGAACCTGTTTGCCAAATAACAAGTGGGAACTCTTCGTCATGCATACCAGAAATAATTTCATCACAAACTGAAGAAATTAAATCTCTTTTTGTAATATCTAAAACGCCAAGTTCAGCGTTAGTATGCGCCGCGGCCTTTTTTAAATAAGCGAATGCATGAACGATTTCAATAGGCATAGACGCAGCCGGTCCAATCTTAAAATTGTTTCTAGAACGCTCTGTTTGCGCACCCCAGTATCGATTTGATGGAACCTTCACATCGCCCATGGTATCTTTTTCTATTCTATATTCCATTTTATAATGAATTATTTATTTAAATTTTTTAATTTTGCTTAAGCGTACAGCAAAAATAGCAGAACATGAGCACATTTGGTATAGTTTTATTTCTTTTAATTGGAGGCATGGCCTTTTGGATGTTATTATTCTTAATGGGTTTCGTTCTTCCTTATTGGATCACCTTAGGTTTGTTTGAGCAGCTGCGACCAAAAAGAGTATTAGACGAGGAAGAAAAATAACCTCTCTACATACCCGTTTTCTTTGTAAAGTACATACGGCGATTTCAATTCAAGCATTAATCCAATCCTGCGCATCCGATATCTTCAATTCGGACAACGTGCCTCTTGTTCAGTGATTCAAACAAAATAACTACCTTCGAACTAGATAACATCTAGAAGCAGATACCCATGGAAATCACACCTGAAATCAAAGACCGATTAGAACAGCTTAATAAAAAATATGCAGCAATCGGACAGGATCTTGTGTCGTATTTAGATGGTTTGATTTTTGCGAACCCATTAACATATTGGGATTATATCGAGGTTGATGCGCTGTTAAGCCTTCAAAAACCAAAGACCGATTATCCTGATGAAAAAATATTCATTGTTTACCATCAAATTACAGAACTCTATTTCAGTTTAATTCAACACGAACTGGAGCAGCTTTGTCACAATGGAAAAGTCATTTCAGCCGCTGGGCAAGACCAAGGATGGAATGAAACGTTAGATGTTGATTTCTTCATCTCACGACTGAATCGCATCAACATGTATTTCGAAACATTAACACAGTCTTTTGAAGTCATGCGTTTCGGTATGGAAAAAGAGCAGTTTACTAAGTTTAGAATGGCTTTGTTGTCTTCAAGTGGTTTCCAAACAGCAGCATACCGGCGTATAGAAATTGCATGTACAGATCTTAAGAACCTTGTAATCGAAGAACTTCGAACTAAACTTGAAAATACTGACCATCACGAACAACTAGATAATATTTATTGGAGAAGGGGTGCTATCGTCGAGGAGACAGGCGAAAAGGCGCTGACCTTGCGTGACTTCGAAAAAAAATACCTTCAAGAATTTCATGATTTTGCAGACCAATATCAACCCATCAATATTTGGAAAAAGTTTAAAGGTCTTGCTGCAGAAGATCAGAAAAACCCTACGCTTGTTGCAGCGCTTCGAACGCTTGACGTCAACGTGAATGTAAATTGGCCTCTCGTTCACTTTAGAACCGCAGTTCACTATTTATCGAAAGGAACAGGGGATGAAAAGGGCACTGGTGGAACAAATTGGCAGAAATATCTGCCGCCTCGCTTCCAAAAAAGAATGTTTTATCCGGAATTATGGAGTGCACAAGAAAAACTGGAATGGGGAAAGAAATGGGTGGAAGAGGTCCTCGCAGAAAGTATTACTACTGGACCGACTTTTCAACGTAAAAAATAATTATTGAATCGGTTTTAAGTAAGCTCCTGACAGGTCTATTATTCCGAACGAATTTACAATCGCTCCTCTTAGTCTTAAATTATACACAACGACTAAATCATCAAAATATAAGGGGATGATTGGTGCCTTATCATTTAATATTTGAACACAAGCATTGAAGTACGCATTGCGAACTACAGGCCTTATTTCTGCCCTTGCTTCATCCATCTTCTTATCAAACGCCTTGCTTTCAAAGCTTAGATTATTTCCGGTTTTCGTTTCTGTATTTGCATAGTATGGCATTAAGAAGGATTCTGCATCTGGATAATCCGATATAAATGCTGACTTCCACGCCGTTGCCTGACCGTTTGCAATGGCAATTTGCTTTTCTTTAAAAGTAAGTCGAACCAATTTCAAATCTAAATTCAATCCTCTTTTCAGTTCATTTACTAAGCTTTCACACCATTGATCCTCTGGAGAACCAATTAGGGTGCTAATGTATAAAGAAAGTGTATCTCCTTTCTTGTATTTACTTTTTCTTAGATAGCTTTTGGCTAAGCTTAAATTAAAAGGCGTTGTAATGCGTCCTGTGTAGTTAAAAAAGGGAACCGAGGGTAAAAGGCCCATATTGGCAGGAGAGCCCTCTCCAAATAAGTAATCACGACAGATTTTATCCCTGTCAACGGCATGGTAAATGGCCTTGCGCAAATTCAAATCATTGAATGGCGGACGACTGCAGTCGAACTCCAATAGGTTTACTTTTAAACCCTTTTTATGTTCAACTTTATGCAGAATGTTTTTACCCTCTTGCGCATCAATTAATGTCCCAAATAAAGAATTGATCTCATTAATTGGAATATTGGAAAGCAAATCGGTTTGTTGTGAAGTAAACCTATCAAAAACCTCCTGATCCGTCGTTTTAAATTTAAGATCTAAGGTGTCAATAAAAGGAAGGCGGTTCCCATGATTGTCTATCCTCCAATAATTCGCGTTCTTTGTAAAGCGTATACCTTCTGTATTTAGACGGTTGAAAACGAAAGGTCCTGTGCCAATGGGGTGTTTTACTATCTGTTCTTTATAAAATTCATACGCTGTTTTTGAGACAACAGATAAGCTATGGTGGGTAAGGATTTTTAAAACCGTTTGAGTAGAATCGATGAGATGAAGACGCAGGATTGAATCTGACAAAACCTGAATTCCACTTACGCCAGTATTAAAATCAGGACTGTCAGAAGATAAAAAAGCCGATGCGCCAATAATTTTAGGCGTGAGGAGCAGTCCTTGCTTATTTAAAGCATGAGAGGAGCAAGAAAAATCCAATGTAAATTTTACATCTCTTGCCGTTAATTTTCGGGTTTTATTAACAAAACAAGCGTCGTTATGAAAACTAACTCCACCTCGTATTTTAAGGTCTACATATGAGTTTTCTGCAGAAAATCGATAAGACGATATTAAATTAGAAACAAGACTTTGATCTTCCTCATTAAAGGATAGTAGCGTTTCAAATACTGGAGCAACTGCACGCTGGTCATACATACTCCTTGCTGACATAGGAAAGAGATTGTCTGTTCGTTCTCTGGCAAAATACGAAACGTTACCACCATAAACTCGACCTGCTTTCGCAATCGATTTTTCTTGCGTTTCTGTTGAAGAGCAGGCACAAATAAAAAAGAAACTAAAGACCGCTATGTACGAAAAGAATTTAGACATCTAATTTGAAATTCTAACAATTGGAACTTTCTGAATTCCTTGTTTATTTCTTAAACTTAAATAATATAAGCCATTTACAAGTGAAGAAAGGTCTATATAATCACTGTAATTTCTCGTTAATACCAGTTTTCCATCGTGACTATAAACGTCTATTTTATCACAAACATGATTCAAATAGACACCCCCATTGGTCGGATTAGGGTAAACTTTAAAATTGGAATCCTGTAGGAGTTCTAGGTTTAAAATCCCCACATAAACGGAGTCCGAATACGTGCAACCTACGGAATCAGTAATCGTAACGCTGTACCAATCCGAATTCAAATAAACCGCAACCGAATCTGTATGTAAAGAACTCCAATTATAAGTGAATGGTGGCAAACCACCACCAGGAGTAACTACTGCAATGCCATCTAGTGTGCCTTCGCCAGATGCTGGAACTGTTTCAAATGAAACAGTTATTGGTTCAAGTTCTATGATCTCAAGCTGTACCTCTGCAGAACAAGTGCTAGAATCCAAAACCTCAATCATGTACATTCCGGCGCTTAGATTCTGAATTAATGAATCCATCAGTAGAACCCCGTTTTCATTAAAGCTGTAAGGCTCCGTTCCTCCAGACGCACTGAAAGAGATATAGCCATCCGAAGCTTCTGAGCATACAAAAGAAGAATGCTGTGTCTGTAAAATCAAAGACTCTGGTTGACTTAGGTCTATTTGTATAGAATCCAAACAACCTCTTACATCTTCTACCCACACTTGATAGGTTCCCGCAGCCAAACTGTCGATAAAGCTGTCGGTTTCACCATTAGACCATATAATGTTGTAAGGAATAAACGTAGAATCCATAACTAACGAAAGCATCCCGTTTTCTTCTTGAAAGCATCTAACATTTTCTATAGATACAGAATCTACTACCACTAATGGTTCAGGTACTAAAACGGAGTCCTCTACGACGCAACCATCCGTATGTGTAATAATTACTGAATTCCAACCAGCAACCAATGAATCGTTTGGCTTTGTCGTCTCTCCATTCTCCCAAAGAAAAGTACACATACTGAACATACACGGACATCCTGAAGAAGAAAGTGTCGCGTTACCATCCGAGTCTCCAGGACAAGTAGGAGGAGCTATTGCACCAAAAGTAATTTCATATGGATCACCTAAAAGGTAGTCCAGTGATTCCATACAACCTAGACCATCTGTAACATTAACTTGGTAGATACCTTGTTGAAGGCCAGCAACGCCTGGGCTAATGCTTCCGTTTGACCAATGGTAGTTATAAACTAGATTTGTTCCAAGGACATTCGTTGTGATAGCTCCATCGGAAAAACCATTACAAGAAATATCAAGTATAGTAGAAGAACTAACAACGCTATTGTCGCCACAAAAAATCGTCTCATTATTATATCTTCCATCAAAACCACTTCCTAGGTATGACCCCCAAGCCACCCCACTATTCGGAATTGATACCTCTAGATCCATACGTCTCAAAGTGATTCCGTTCCATGCTACAGGGTTTAAACTGTCATTTCTGTTTGCGTATACTAAATCTAAACTTCCATCGAAGTCCATGTCAGTAATCAGTGGGGAGGAGCCTAAGTTAACTCCTGCAGAAAAAGTTGTAATACTTGAAACGGTATTGGTTTCAAAATTAATTTTTTCCAATCTATGCTGAAAATACCCTCCCTCGAAATAAGTAACAGAGACAACTGCCTCATCTCGACCGTCTTGGTTAAGATCAACGGCATTTCCTGAAGAATAATTAATCTGACCAAGGCTATCTATGAATTTCAAAGTTCCGTCCAAACCATCCAACATTACCTGGTAAAAATCTGAATACGACGGCGCAATCCCTTTAAAAAGAGTTAGAAAAACATCAGGAGTGAACTCCCCAGTAAAGTTACCAATTACGGGCGCTGCACTGGACTCTGTATTCGGATGCTGAAAAGACCAACGTTCAGAAAAGTCTGAACCAGAGAACTTCTGCAGTTTGCCATCATAAGAAAGGACGTAGATATCATAATTGTTTTCTTCAGAGTTGAAGACAACTGAAGAAGGGGCGATAAAGCCCTTGAGCGAATCAGAGGCAAGTGTAACAACACCATCCATGGTATTATTCAAAACGCTTGTTAAAGGACACGCATAAAAGTGACCTCCTAGGTTTTCTCCCCCTGTTCCGAATAGTACCCACTGATTTCCATCGTTGTTCAAATCACAAACCACTGGCGAGCAATACGTTTCTGCACTATCAGGCACGACTGCTTTTGCCAAAATTGACCCATCAACAGCTGATAAAACCATTAAATGTCCTGGAGGACGATTTGTTTCCCACTCGGGCGCCGTATGATCTCCTCCATTCGTAACTAAAAAGTCTTCAAACGAATCGTCGTTAACATCGTGAATACGTTGAGGATTATAGAAATTATACCATCCGCTGTCTGCTGGGTTTGTACCATTAGGGAAAAAATCCCAAATCAAACTGCCATCTGACCCATCTAAGGCCAAGAATTGAGCTTCTCTTCCTGTTATAAATATGTCCTCAATACCGTCTCCAGAAATGTCCTGAAACAAAGGAGAACCAAAAAGCTCGTTTCTCGAAGGTGATGTCCATAGTAAATCACCCGAAACCCCATCAAAAGCTATGACTCCAGAACTATTGTACACCCCGTCCGTACCTCCGCCAATAATAACATCTTTAACATTATCTCCCGTTAAATCAATGGCTCTAGGAGAACTGAGTGTTGGTACAGAATCAACTTGATTTTGCCAGGATAAAACTTGACATTCTACGTTTTGAAAGGTTACCAAAAAGAATACGGCAACTAGATATTTCATAAGAAAATATTTCTTATTGGTTTCGAACAAGAGTTAAAAAGCCATGGCCTTCTAAACGTACCGGAGGAACGTCATTAAATTGGTCTTCAATTCCAAAGGCAATATACTTGTAGAAATAAACCCCTTCTTCAGCGTCATTCCCTGTATTTGAAATAGAACCATTCCATGCTGGATTTTCATTTTCTGGGTCTGTACTTGTTTCATCAAAAACAATATTTCCCCAACGATTAAAAATAATTAGTTGTAACTCACTTAAATTTTCAGTTGTTAACTCAAAGACTTCATTTGAATTATCAATATCACTATTCGGCGTGAAGACATTTGGTGCGGAAACAATTGGTTCTGGAGGCACGGGGTATGCGCACGAACCATCATCAATAGTTGCAGTTGGGTCATAATTCAAAGCTCCTGCATCCGTGCAACCACAAATACCTATCTGTATAATAACTTCCATTGAATCTGCACAATTTGTTCCCTGAGAGACAATAAGTTCAGCTGTGTAAGTTGCCGCACTTGAATTCTCGTATGTAAATGTCATTTGCTCTATTGTTGAGCTGGACTGTGATGTTCCATTTCCAAAAAACAACTCGTATTCCTCTGCATTCTGACTTTCACTGTAGTCAAAGGTAACCAACAAAGGCGCACAACCTTCAACCGGGGAGGCTGTAAGTGAAGCAATAGGTGGGTCTAGTAACTCTACGAATGCACTATCTTCAACAGTACATACAGCATCTTCTACAGATATGTAGTACCAACCTGATGGAAGGTCCGTCCAAACCGAAGCAGTTGGGCCATCCTGACCAGCACTATTCAACCAAGAATAATAAACGCCATGTTCAGGAGTTACAGAATCGCCTACAACAATAGCTGAAACATAACCATCTGGTTCACAGGTAGCAGGACCAACATAAATCGTATCAATACCTAAAGTTTGATTTAGTGTAATTGTAACCGTATCCGAACCTGAAAATAAACAAAAGTCAGTAGCAATAACGATTACATCAATAGAACCGTTTTGTTCAATACCTTGGGTTATGGTATCCCCTGTTCCAATAGAGTTTCCATCTAAATCTGTCCATTCATAGGTGTAGGGCGCATAGCCTCCAGAGGCCGATGCAAAAATGGAAACACTATCATTTGCGCAAACGATGGTTGTGTCTGATTCTGTTATGTTCAATATTGGACCATCACCGATATAAATAATACCTGAAGATACAATGGTATCTCCACAGATGTTTATTAGTTCGACAGATATCGTTACAGATTCAAAATCTTCGTCTATTCCATCTTGAAAAGGAGATAAAGTAACCGTAACAGAATCTTGACCTGGGAGGAAAACAATAGAATCAGGTAAAAAGTTGTAATCCGTACCCTCTATGGCCTCACCTCCAATTTCGTAGTTAATTACGAGTGTATCTGCTGTATCATTATCAGGTCGCGTAAAATAAAAATTGGCGTCTGTACAACCTTCAACGATTGTTGTATCGCCAGAAACAGTTGCAACAGTAACATCGACGGCATCAGAAACAAAACTACCCGCCTCAATAAAAACTGCGGTGTTCAAATAGTCATCCGTACAATCTGCAATAGCATATTTAAAATGATAAGTTTCACCACACTGAACAGCAAGTTCTACGGGAATAGGAACAGTAAATCCGTTGTGCGTAAAAGAATTACCATTGTTATTTATATAAAATTGACCATTGAGTCCTGGATGAATCGTACTTATAGTAATCGGTGTATTAGTGCCGGGAACTACAGCTACGTTTTGCGCTCCGCCAGGAAATGCTGCCGGGGCATTGTAAGGCCCATTTATTCCAGGACCACTAACAAAAAATGCAAATACATCATTAAAAGTTGAATTAATCCACGTCGGATATTCATCTGAAGAAAACACAAAATTAAAGGCAGCCACGTTTGAAGAAGGCACAAAATCAAATTCTAAAATGGCAGCATCATTTGTGGAAAAAATACCTGGATTCACGGATTGCGCGACAGCAAGTAAATCATTATCAGCAATACCGCTTCCAGGTTGTCCATCATCTGCTAAGTTAGGAGCTCCCAATAGTCCATTAATAGGACCGGCCGCGATAACGACTCCAGCATCAAAACCTACATTAGAATTAGTACCATTGAAGGTTCCTATTTGTGTAGGGTTCCCTGTAAATGTCACATTTGAAATTTCAATACCGCCACCAACAAGGCTCTGAACGTATTGCTCAGGAGTCATACCTGAAGCAACTGTTAATTGTGCACTAACGGAATGAGCAACAAACAAAATTGAAAGAAGTAAGAAGAGTGTCTGTTTCAAATTTCTAATATTGATATTTTAACTTCTAGACGCATTCAATAAGCGCTTAGTTGCTCGCAAAAGTAAGGAATAATTCAAGACAAAAAAAAAGTTATATCTCGGTAGATCTACGAAAATAAAAGATTGCTCCATTTTTTTCGCGAATATCCGTATTTTTACACCGCTATAAAACGGTTTTTTTTAATTAAAAAAACAATCGTTTACAATCCTAAAAATACTTTATGAAAAACACCCAAGATTATATTGCCTCGAACAAGAATCGCTTCTTAGAAGAATTGATGACGCTTTTAAGAATTCCTTCCGTATCTGCAGATTCCAACTTTAATAACGATGTTGTAGAATGTGCTCAGGCACTGGCAAAAGACCTCAAAAAGATTGGTTTAGACAAAGTTGAAATTTGTAAAACTAAAGGGCATCCGATTGTCTACGGTGAAAAAATACTCGACAAGGCGCTTCCTACAGTACTTGTTTATGGTCATTACGACGTTCAACCTGCGGACCCTATCGATTTATGGACAAATCCTCCTTTTGAACCTATTATAAAAGAATCGGCAATTCACCCTCAAGGTGCAATTTTTGCAAGAGGGGCTTGCGACGATAAAGGCCAAATGTATATGCATGTTAAAGCTGTTGAGTCGATGCTGGCAAAAAATGAGCTTCCTTGTAATGTGAAATTCATGATTGAAGGTGAAGAAGAAGTTGGTAGCGAAAACCTTGGTGTATTTGTAAAAGAAGAAAAGGAAAGACTTGCTGCAGACATTATTTTAGTTTCAGATACTGGAATGCTTGCCAATGATGTACCCTCAATAACAACCGGACTAAGAGGTTTGAGTTATGTTGAGGTAGAAGTTACAGGTCCTAACCGTGATCTTCATTCAGGCCTTTATGGCGGTTGTGTTGCCAACCCAATAAACATACTATGTGAAATGATTGATTCTCTTCAGGATGAACATAAAGCAATCACAATTCCAGGTTTTTATGATGATGTCGATGTCCTATCAGCTGAAGAAAGGGCTGAAATGGCAAAGGCGCCTTTCTCTCATTCGGCATATTGCGAAGCTTTAGACATTGAGGACACAATGGGTGAGTCTGGGTACTCTACTCCTGAACGAGGTTCAATTCGACCCTCATTGGATGTTAACGGTATCTGGGGTGGTTACACGGGTGAAGGAGCTAAAACCGTTATTGCATCAAAAGCATATGCAAAAATTTCAATGCGTTTGGTTCCAAATCAGGACCCTAAAAAAATCACTAAACTATTTAGCAAGCACTTCAATGCCCTTGCACCTAAAGGTGCAACGGTTAAAGTGACTCCTCATCACGGTGGAGAGCCTGCCGTGACTCCAGTAGATTCCATTGGCTATCTATCAGCGAGTGATGCCTACGAAAAATCTTTTGGCGTTAAACCGATACCGGTAAGAAGTGGAGGTAGTATTCCGATTGTAGCGATGTTTGAAAAAGAACTAGGCTTAAAAACGGTTCTTATGGGCTTTGGTCTCGATAGTGATGCGATTCATTCGCCAGACGAACATTTCGGCTTATTCAACTACTACAAGGGCATAGAAACAATTCCGTACTTTTTTGAAGCCTTCGCAAAAAGAATGAAATAAAATGAGAATCTTTAGTTTTATTTTAGTTTATCTCTTTTTATCATCATGTTCCCCTTTCTTGATGCCTGAAGTTGAACGTTTTGATGGCGCAACCGGTTTAGATATGAGTGACAAAAAGGTAACAATTACACTAAATGGACGTGTTAATAATCCCAATAAAAAAAGAGTGTCTTCAGAGAAGCTAAAAATGAATGTCAGCGTTAATAACAAGATGCTTGCAACCGTTTATGCAAATGAAAAAGTGGTTCTTGAAAAAACAAGCCAAACTAATGTTTCCATCCCAGTAGAGATAGAATTAGAACCTGGAGCTGTTTTTAGAATCGGAATGCTAGCGCTCAAAGATTCCGCAGACTTTTTATTTACAGGTTCTGCCCGAGGAGGTTGGGGTCTTTTAAAAAAACGTGTCCGTTTTAATATCGAACAACGCTTACCTACAAAATCATTAAAACTACCTTAAATGCTATCGGCTGAACATCCTAAAAAATTATTTTTATTAGATGCTTATGCACTAATTTACAGAGCTTACTTTGCTTTTTCTAAAAACCCTCGAGTCAATTCTAGAGGAGAAAATACTTCAGCCGCATTTGGTTTTACAAATGTTTTAATTGACATCTTAAAAAACGAGCGCCCTACTCATATTGCTGTGGTTTTTGATCCTCCTGGGGGTTCAACAATAAGGCAAGAGGACTTTAAAGAATACAAAGCCCACCGTGAGGCAATGCCTGAAGATATCCGTTCGATGATCGGCCCAATTAAAAATTTGATTCAATCCTTTAATATAGAAGTTGTTGAAGTTGCTGGCTATGAGGCTGATGATGTCATCGGAACCCTCTGTAAAGAGGCAGAAAAGCACGGGTTCTTGACATATATGATGACACCTGATAAAGATTATGCCCAGCTTGTTTCATCAAATTCATTCATGTACAAACCAGGTCGTGGAGGTGCGCCTGCACAAATCTGGGGTGTCCCAGAGGTACAAGAGAAGTTTGGTGTAGATGACCCACTTCAGGTTATTGATATTTTAGGGCTTTGGGGAGACGCAGCCGATAATATTCCCGGAATACCCGGGATAGGTGAAAAAACCTCTAAGATCTTGGTCTCAAAATACGGTTCAATCGAAGGGCTTTTGAAGAACGTAGAAGACCTAAAAGGTAAGCAAAAAGAAAATGTTATAAATTTTGGGGATCAAGGGCTGTTATCTAAAAAACTAGCAACCATAATTACAGATGTGACGGTTGAATTTAACGAAGAAAAACTAAAGATTAAAACAGTAGATAAAGAAAAACTAAAGCATGCTTTTACCGAACTCGAATTCCGAACTTTAGGAAAAAGAGTTCTTGGTGAAGAGATCGAGCTGAAAGCGCAAGAGGAGACTCCTAATTTAAAAACACCTTCCAAAGACACCTCTCAACTGGATCTTTTTGGAGCCCAAAGCCTAGTTGAAGAAAAACAACCAAAGACAACCTCCTCTTTTAAAACAATCACAACAGAAGCTGCAAAATATCATTTGGTAGATACAGAAGAGGAAATTGAAAAGCTTATTGCATTACTTTCAAAACAAACTGAATTTTGTTTTGATACGGAAACAGACAATATAGAGCCCAGGCATGCCAACCTTGTTGGAATATCATTTTCGTATCAACTCAAGGAAGCCTTTTATGTGCCGATAACGGAAACAAGTTCGGTTTCTGACAGCCTGATTCAACGTTTTAAAGATCTGCTGATGGACACAAGCATATTAAAAATAGGACACAACTTAAAGTATGATTTAAAAGTACTCAGCCGCTATGGAATTAACGTTTCTTCGGCATGCTTTGATACTATGATTGCACATTACCTCATTAATCCTGAATCTAAACAGAGCATGGATTTTCTTGCGGAAAAACACCTGAATTATCAATGTGTCTCCATTGAATCATTGATCGGCAAAAAAGGTAAAAATCAAAAGAACATGAAAGACATTCCCGCAGCACAAATCAGTGATTACGCTTGTGAGGATGCAGACATTACATTTCAATTAAAAAAACTTTTTGAGCAAGAAATAAAACAGCCACATCTCAAATCACTTTTCGAAAATGTTGAAATGCCTCTGATGTTTGTGCTAAAAAACATGGAGATTGAAGGGATTAATATTGATGTTCCTGCTCTCAAGTCATTTGGTGCAGAGCTTAATGATGATTTGATTCGATTAAAAAAAGCAATACTAAATGCAGCAGGAGAAGAGTTTAATCTTGACTCTCCTAGACAGCTTGGAACAATTCTTTTTGAGAAAATGCAAATTTCAAGCAAAGCAAAAAAAACAAAAACAGGACAATACGCCACTTCTGAAGATGTGCTTCAAAAACATGAAAAGGACCATCCGATTGTCGGGGATATTTTAGAATACAGACAACTGAAAAAACTAAAAAGCACTTATGTTGACCCTTTACCTGAATTGTGTGACCCTGTCGATGGGAGAATTCATACAAGCTTCATGCAAACAGTCACGGCAACAGGGAGGTTGAGTTCTAATAATCCTAACCTACAGAATATTCCTATTCGAACAGCAAAAGGTCGTGAAATCAGAAAGGCCTTTGTCCCGAGAGACAATTCACATCAATTGATGGCCGTAGATTATTCTCAAATTGAGCTACGAATTATTGCCGCTTTGAGTGATGATAAATCAATGATTGAGGCTTTTAAAAATGGAATTGACATCCACACCGCGACTGCTTCAAAGGTTTTCCACACCCCCGTTGATACAATCACACGCGAACAAAGGTCGCAAGCAAAAGCTGTTAACTTTGGAATCATCTATGGTCAATCTGCTTTTGGCTTGGCGCAAAATTTAAATATTAGTCGCAAAGAGGCAAAGCAAATCATAGATAGCTATTTTGAAGAATACCCCACGATAAAAAAATACATGGAAAACGTGGTAGCTGAGGCACGAGAACAGGGCTATGTTAAAACCGTTCTTAACCGAAGACGTTACCTTCCTGATATCAACAGTACCAATGCTATTGTTCGGGGATATGCCGAACGTAATGCTATTAATGCCCCAATTCAAGGTTCCGCCGCGGATGTCATTAAAGTTGCTATGGTGGCCGTTCAAAAAGATATGTTCGAAAGGGGTTTAAAATCCAAAATGATTCTTCAGGTGCATGATGAATTGGTATTTGATGTTCACCCCCAAGAAAAAGAGACGCTTGAAAAATTAGTTAAAGAAAGTATGGAGGGCGCATTGAAGCTAAGTGTTCCCCTCGAAGTTGAATATAAGATCGCTGGGAATTGGCTTGATGCCCATTGATAATATTTGTTAATCCATACATCACTTAGGAAATTGACGCTTTAATAGTTGTATCTTTGTGTCTCAAATTTTGGAAATGGATATTTGGATTAAAGCTGCACAATTATTTTTATCACTCGCTATTCTTGTCACCCTTCATGAGTTGGGTCACTTCATCCCTGCGAAAATCTTCAAAACACGAATTGAAAAATTTTATCTGTTTTTCAATCCCTGGTTCTCACTTTTTCGATACAAAAAAATAAACGGAAAGAAGAAGTATTCTTGGTTCACCAAAGAATCTCCAGCAGCGTGGAAAGATGATGAAAGCACCACAGAGTGGGGGCTTGGCTGGCTACCTCTTGGTGGTTATGTTAAAATATCAGGGATGATTGATGAGTCCATGGACAAAGAACAAATGGAAAAACCAGCTGAACCTTGGGAGTTTCGTTCTAAACCAGCATGGCAACGCTTGATCATAATGGTCGGAGGGGTAACTGTAAACTTACTTCTTGGGTTTTTTATTTATACTATGGTTATTTTCGCCTGGGGCAGGGTGCAAATCAATCCTCAAAAAATGGATCATGGTGTAAGTGTTCACCCTTACATTACTGCAAAATATGGAATAGAATCAGGGGATAAGATTCTAAAAGTAGATGATGAAACACTCACAAATCTTGACGAGCTGAATAAAATCATCATGCTGCGAGACATCTCAAAGTTGACAGTTCAGCATGAAAATGGGACTACAGAGACTATTGTAATTCCAGAGGAAATCGGACTAGAGCTTTTTCAAAATAATGCCTTTCCTGCCTTTGGTATGCGCTCAACTTCCTCCTATGTTGAAGCTGTAGACCCCGCATCAAATGCCGAAAAATCAGGGCTACAAGCCAAAGACAAGTTGATACAAATTAATGGAGAAGACATAACCTACTTTGATGAGATTCAAAGTGCTTTGTATGCTAACAAAAACAAATCGGTGGCTCTAACAGTCCTTCGCGAATCAAACGAAAACAAAAGTGATACGATTACACTAAATGCTAAAGTAAATGAAACTGGAACGATTGGTTTCGCTGTTGGAGTTTCAGCAGTTCAAGATTCTTCGGCTGTCGAAACACTTTCGTACTCTTTTTTAAATAGTATTTCAGAAGGAACCAAATACGGGTTAAATACACTTGGCGACTATGTAAGTCAATTCAAGTTCATCTTCACCAAAAAAGGAGCTGGGTCCGTTGGTGGCTTTGCTACAATTGGAAATCTATTCCCAGGTGTTTGGGATTGGCAAGCATTCTGGATGCAAACGGCTTTGCTTTCTATAATTTTAGCGTTTATGAATATCCTACCTATTCCAGCGCTTGACGGCGGGCATGTTATCTTCTTAATTTATGAGATGATAACGGGTAAAGAAGCACCACAGCGTGTTTTGGAAGTTGCGCAATATATTGGAATTTTCCTTCTACTCGGCCTTATGATTTATGCCAACGGAAATGATTTAATCCGTTGGATTAACGGTGGGTTTTAGAAGCTATCTTAAAAGCACATCTTTGAATTCAAATGAATTTTGTTTCTTTATAAAAAATTAAAACAATGAACTTTAAACGCCCAACGATTACTTTCTTTTCTGTATTATCAATAAGCCTTTTTCTAATCTCTTGCGGAGGAACATCTGCATGTGACTGCAAAGCGAATGACCTCAAAGGATCTGCTGGCGATATAGAAATGGATGAAAAATGTAAAGCTGCTGAAAACGCTATGAGCGTGGAAGAAAAAGGAGCATACATTTCTGAATATAAGGACTGTAAGTAGTCTTCAGCTTAAATATTTCGGGGCTCCTAGAGCATTAGGTGTCTTAGATTGAACCTAAATTAAATCCTATGCAAGATTTTCAAAATTATATTCTTGGCTCCTGGGAAAAGGGTGAAGGTATAGAAACGAATCTATACAATGCCATTAATGGAGATGCGCTTGGCGGCGTTTCAAGTGGGGGTATCGACTACAAAGAAGTTCTGAAATATGGACGAAACATAGGTGGACCGGCGCTCAGAAAAATGACGTTTCAAGAAAGAGGAAGAATGCTGAAGGCTTTGGCCTTTTTTCTTCTGGAAAGAAAAGCCGCCTACTATAAGGTAAGCGCTTGGACCGGTGCGACCAAAATTGACTCCTGGATTGATATTGAAGGTGGTATTGGAAATTTATTTGCAAATGCATCATTAAGGAAACAATTTCCTGACCTTCCTTATTACGTAGACGGTGTTGCCGCAGCTCTCTCAAAAGAAGGAAGCTTTATCGGTCACCATATAATGGTTCCTAAAGAAGGCGTCGCAATTCATATTAATGCCTTCAATTTCCCCATTTGGGGCATGCTTGAAAAAATCGCTGTAAATCTAATGGCTGGTGTCCCTGCAATCGTCAAGCCATCGGAATTCACCTGTTACCTGACGGAAGTAATGGTTAAAGACATTATTGCCTCAAAAATATTACCCGAAGGTGCGCTTCAGCTGGTCTGTGGTCTTGGAAGAGGAATTCTTGATCATGTCGACGCGCGAGATACGGTTACCTTCACAGGAAGCGCTTCAACTGGAAAAATACTAAAAGGTCTGCCGCAAATTAATGAAAACAGCGTCTCTTTTAATCTAGAAGCAGATTCGTTAAATGCCTCTATCCTTGGCGTGCATGCGACTCCTGACACAGAAGAGTTTCAATTGTTTATTAAAGAATGTGTAAAAGAAATTACCATTAAAGCAGGTCAAAAATGTACAGCTGTGCGTAGAATTATTGTTCCTGAAGACCTCATCGATGAGGTTCAACAGGCGATTAGCAATAAGCTTGAAAAAATAAAAATAGGTGACCCTGCTATCGAAGGGGTTCGAATGGGGGCATTAGCTTCTCGACTTCAAGTACAGCGTGTACGCGAAAGTGTTTTAACATTAGAAAAATCTCAAAAAATTGTTTCTGGTGATATAGATAATATTGATATTCAAGGCGGGAACAAAGATCTCGGTGCTTTTTTTGCGCCCATTTTATTTAGAAATGAAGACCCCTTTAATAAAGTTGCTTGTCACGATATTGAAGCATTTGGACCTGTATCCACAATCATGCCCTATAAAGACCTCAACGAAGCTATTGAACTTGCCAAAATGGGCAAGGGCTCTTTGGTTTCATCAATTGTAACGCCAAACAATCAAGAGGCCAGAGAATATGTTGTAGGCGCCGCGAGCATGCATGGCCGAATCCTCGTTCTTAATAAAGAATGCGCCAAAGAAAGTACGGGGCACGGTTCACCAATGCCGCTTCTTACACATGGTGGTCCAGGACGTGCTGGAGGAGGAGAAGAAATGGGTGGAAAAAGAGGTGTACTCCATTACCTGCAAAGAACTGCCATCCAAGGTCACCCAACTACCATCACTACCATTACCGAACAGTTCCAAATAGGTGCAGAAATGCCCGAAGCGAACCCGCATGTCTTTCGGAAACACTTTGAAGAATTAGTTGTCGGTGAAACCGTATTTACACACAAACATACTGTGACAGATGCTGACATTGTCAATTTTGCAAATGTATCAGGAGATAACTTTTATGCCCATATGGATGCCACCTCATTAGAAGGAACAATTTTTGAACAACGCGTGGCACACGGGTATTTTATTCTATCAAAAGCTGCTGGGCTATTCGTTGATCCCAAAAAAGGTCCCGTTTTATTAAACTATGGATTAGATGATGCTAGATTTATAAAACCCGTATATCCTGGAGCTACAATTGGTGTTCGTTTTACTGTTAAAGAAAAAATGGACCAAGAAAAAAGAAGCGAAAACGATATTGCAAAAGGTATTGTTCGCTTTCTTGTTGATGTCTACGACGAAACAGGTGAGACTGTAGCGTTGGCAACCATACTAACTATGGTGAAAAAAATAGACCAAACGTTATGATACATAATCGCTTCCCAAAGGCCAAATATGCTAACATCTTCAGTTATAAACTTTCTAATAAACGTCGGTTTATACTGGGTTTAATGAAAAAGTATTAATGCCGGTAAAAGATATTCCAGAATATTTAGGTTATCAAAGTATAAAGAACGTATCAGGACGCAACATTTTCACAAGTTACTGGGAATCTAAAAAAGCCATCAGTCTGTGGCCTAACTACAAGACGCATAAAATCGCAAAAACTAAAGGCACGCACTGGTAAGTAGGCCATCATAGTAGGGTCGTGAAAATTGTAGAAAGTACAGAATGCAGTTCTCAACAGTTATAAATTAACAACTGATTTTCAGGTTCTTACATTAAGTTATAAGAAATACTTGCGCACTTTCTTGTCTAAGTGTCATTTATACACTAAGTTTGGTGGTATATATTAAAATCTATACCATGATCTCGACTAAAAAAAGAAGCCTAAACGAAATTAGACAAACAAAAGACTCCTTTTATGAGGTTCCTAATCTTAACAAAACAAGTGTCGCAGAAGAAGTCATTGAGGCTTATCTTAATCACCCAGGGGCACCTAATGAAATCTCGAAAGAAAACGTCAACGATTTTATAAAGTTTCTGAACATGAACCGTTACAAAATTACTCAAGAATAAATGAGTTCTAGCATAGGTCGTAAAATCAATTTTATCTTCCTTGCTATCGTTGTCTTTCTAATTTTGATTGGCAACAAAACCTATGACTATAACGTTTCTGAGCAAGCTATTGACAGTGGCGATACTGCATGGATGCTTGTATCAAGTGCCTTTGTACTATTGATGACTCCTGGCCTCGCCTTCTTTTATGGAGGCATGGTAAATGTCAAAAACATTATCTCAACAATGCTTCAAAGCTTTGTTGCTTTAGGTGTAATTACTGTCGTATGGGTCTTTGTTGGTTTTAGCCTTTCGTTTGGAGATAGTATCTATGGTATTATTGGCAACCCAACAACCTTTTTGTTTTTTGAGAATGTGACCCTTGCCCCGAATCCAGAATATGGCCCTACCATCCCTTTTTTACTTTTTGCCTTTTTTCAATTAAAGTTTGCAATTATTACACCAGCACTAATTTCAGGTAGTTTTGCTGAGCGCATTCGTTTCAGAAGCTATATTCTTTTCATGCTCCTTTTCACCTTACTTATATACACACCGCTTGCACACATGACGTGGCATCCTGAAGGATTATTTCGAAGATGGGGTGTTATTGACTTTGCAGGTGGAACGGTTGTTCACATGTCTGCGGGTCTTGCGGCACTTGCTGGTGCCTTGTTCCTAGGAAAGCGAAAAACTATTATCGAGAAACCCGCAAATATACCGTTCGTAATTCTGGGAACAGGATTGCTTTGGTTTGGATGGTTTGGATTCAATGCTGGTTCCGCTTTAGGGGCTAATTTCGATGCAGTTGTTGCATTTGCAAACACAAATGTCGCTTCAGCAACGAGTATGATTACCTGGATATTTTTTGACCGCTTTACAAATCGAAAAATGTCAGCAATCGGAGCGTGCATTGGAGCGATTGTGGGCCTCGTTGCTATTACACCTGCCGCAGGAGTCGTCACGCTTGGGCAGAGTATGTTTATTGGTTTTGTGGCGGCATTAATTAGTAATTTGGCGATTCGGCTCTTTAGAAAGCTCAATATTGACGACACCTTAGACGTCTTCCCTAGTCATGGGATCGGTGGGATTACCGGAATGATATTAACTGCTTTGTTCGCTTCGGAGGTTGGCCTAATCTATGGTGAAACTGAGACCTTTGTAATGCACCTTGTCGCCATTTTACTTGTTGTTGTTTACACATTAGCCATGAGCTATTTCTTGTTTAAGATCGTAAACCTAATAACACCACTAAGGGTTCGAGAGGATCAAGAAGAAAGAGGCTTGGATGCTTCTCAGCATGGAGAACACTTTTTATAGTTTCAATACAAAAAGTTGTTGTAGGGATATCGAACCTTAAAGATCTCTTTTACTTCTTTGTACAAAATACCCCTGAGCTCATCCATATTTTCCTTATTTTGAGCGGAAATGAATATGACTTTCTCTGGGCCTAATTTAGCCATCCATGATTTTTTAAGGGCATCAAGGGATGATAAACCATCAGGATCCTCAAGTTCATCTTCAGGAGGCAAGTAAGCATCGATTTTATTAAAAACAACAATAGTCGGCTTTTCAGATTTATCT
>Ga0257120_1000412_pt1 | contig 31727 bp, 21 predicted proteins | sample SI106_10metaG_FD_190153 | JGI IMG/M metagenome (GOLD analysis project Ga0257120, IMG submission 190153) | Marine microbial communities from Saanich Inlet, British Columbia, Canada - SI106_10 | ecosystem: Environmental > Aquatic > Marine > Inlet | place: Canada: British Columbia | collected... | reverse complement strand
CTGAACTTTTCAGAGAGGTCGCTCCGAAGATTGCCGCTCGTCCAGGTGGTTATACTCGTATTATCAAGACAGGCTTCAGACAAGGTGATGCTGCCGAAATGTGTATTATAGAATTAGTTGATTTCAATGAGATTTACACAACTGATACTAAAGATGCAGCTAAGAAAACTAGAAGGTCAAGAAGAGGAAGTAGCTCAAAGAGTGCTTCTGAATCAAAGCCAGAGGTGAAAGCAGCGCCAGTTGAGAAGGCTGAAACAAAATCGGACGAGACTTCTGAGGCTGAGAATCCAAGTGAAGATTCAACCAATGATGATGCTGGAAGTGAAGAAAAGACTAGTTAGAATTAACAATTGTGAATAGAAAAAGAGGATGAGTTTAAAACTTATCCTCTTTTTTTTGCGCTAAACTTCGAACATTGCACTTATGAAATATCAGGAGAAACCAAAAGCTGTAATTGTATTAGAAAATGGTACATATTATTTTGGCAAAGCAGCAGGTAAAATAGGGACTACCTCAGGAGAAATCGCCTTTAATACTGGAATGACGGGCTATCAAGAAATTTTTTCGGATCCCTCATATTTTGGTCAGATTCTACTCATGACCCCTTCGCATATTGGTAATTATGGAATAACCGATACGGAAGTTGAATCTGATTCGGTGAAAATTGCCGGATTAGTTTGCAAAAAATTCAGTGATGTATTTTCAAGAGCAGCGGCTGATGAGTCTATACAGGCATATTTTGAAAGACAAGGATTGGTGGGTATTTCGGATGTAGATACTAGAGCTCTTGTGCGTCATATCCGAGATAAGGGAGCTATGAATGCAATAATATCAAGTGCCAACCTCGATATCGAGGATTTGAAAAATCAATTAAAGAAGGTGCCTTCCATGGAAGGTTTGGAGTTGTCTTCGCGCGTTTGCACAAAGGAACCTTATGAAGAAGGTGTCGGAATGGAGCGAAGAGTGGCCCTAATTGATTTTGGCGTAAAGAAAAACATTATCCGCTGCCTAAATGAGAGGGGCTGCCATGTGCGAGTTTTCCCTATGCGAGCTAGTGCAAGGGAAATATTAGACTTCAATCCTAACGGAATCATGTTGAGCAATGGACCCGGAGATCCAGCGGTGATGAAGGATTCAGTTAGTCTGATTCAAGGTCTACTCAAGACTAAAATTCCAACCTTCGGTATATGCTTGGGTCATCAGTTATTAGCTATAGCCAATGGATTGTCGACATATAAAATGCATAATGGGCATAGAGGTATCAACCATCCGGTAAAAAACATGACTACTGGTAAATGTGAAATCACATCTCAAAATCATGGATTCGTTGTAAGCCGTGATGAGGCTGAATCCAGACAAGATCTTACTGTTACTCATATTCATTTAAATGACAACACGCTGGCAGGTATAAAATTAAATACTCAACCAGCATTTTCCGTGCAATTTCATCCTGAATCATCTGCAGGCCCAAATGATTCTCGGTATTTGTTTGATGAATTTGTGGCTCTTATTGACAAACATGTATCCCAACCAGCTTAATCTATTTATATGAGCGCAATTTCTCAAATTCTTGCACGTGAAATCCTTGATTCAAGGGGTAATCCAACATTGGAAGTTGACGTGATTACAGACACAGGTATTATTGGCTCAGCTGCTGTTCCATCGGGTGCATCCACCGGGATTCACGAGGCTGTAGAACTTAGGGACGGTGACTCAACACGCTACATGGGCAAGGGTGTCTTAAAGGCGGTCAGCAATGTGAGGGAGGTTTTTGGCCCTGAATTAGTCGGAGCTTTCGTTTCTAGTCAGGAGGCTATTGACAATCATATGATTAAAATGGACGGCAGCGCTAATAAGGCAAACTTAGGAGCGAATGCTATGTTGGGCATCTCCTTAGCTTGTGCCAAAGCCGCAGCACAAAATCATGGTATGCCTTTGTATAGATACATCGGTGGCGTGAATGCCAATATGCTTCCTATCCCGATGATGAATATTTTGAATGGGGGAGCACATGCTGATAATAAAATCGACTTTCAAGAATTTATGGTCATGCCTGTTGGAGCTAAGTCATTTAGCGAAGCATTAAGAATGGGTACAGAGATATTTCATCATCTAAAGGCTGTTCTGAAGAAAGATGGGTATTCCACCAATGTGGGTGATGAAGGTGGCTTTGCGCCAAATCTAGGAAGTAATGTAGATGCAATCGAGTATGTGTTAAAGGCGATTGATTCGGCTGGTTATAAAGCTGGAGAAGAAGTGTACATCGCGATGGATGCGGCTAGCAGCGAATTTTATAACGCAGAAAAGAACAAGTATATTTTCAGGAAATCAACTGGTCAAGAATTGAGTCCTGATGAAATGGTAAAATTCTGGAAAGATTGGTCAGAAAAGTATCCCATAATATCTATTGAGGATGGTATGGCTGAAGATGATTGGTCTGGGTGGTCTAGACTGACTGAAGAAATTGGAGAAAGGGTGCAGCTTGTGGGTGATGATTTGTTTGTTACAAATACCCGAAGGTTGGAGAGAGGAATCAAAGAGAAAACGGCAAACTCCATTTTAATTAAGGTTAATCAAATAGGTACATTAACGGAGACCATTCGAGCTGTTGAGATGGCTACATTAAATGGTTACACAAGCGTGATGAGTCACCGAAGCGGAGAAACTGAAGATACAACAATAGCAGATTTGGCAGTTGCCTTAAATACTGGTCAAATTAAAACTGGATCGGCATCAAGAAGCGATAGAGTCGCTAAATACAATCGATTATTGCGCATTGAAGAGGAGCTTGGGGCCAATGCTCGCTATATCGGAAAAGAATTCAAGTTTACTTAATGGATAAGCTATTGTAATTAACCCTCCTGTCGTATATTTTCGCAGCTATTGAGATAATAGAATAATTGTAAAGTAAAAGGAAGGAAGATGTCAGAATTTGCAGAGCTCCATTTTAATGGTGAGATATATCAAATACCAGTAATAGAAGGTACAGAGAAGGAAAAAGCGCTTGATATTTCGAAGCTAAGAGGGCAATCTGGTCTTATTACAATTGATCCTGGTTTCAAAAATACAGGTTCAACAAAAAGTGCAATAACCTTTTTAGATGGCGAAAAGGGCATTCTTAGATATCGAGGTTACTCAATTGAACAGCTTGCTGAGAAGTCTAGCTTTCTGGAAATAGCATACCTCATTATATATGGCGAGCTACCAAACGAGGAACAGCTGAATAAGTGGAAGGTTGATATTACATATCACACTCTGATTCATGAGGACTTTAAAGTATTGTTAGAAGGATTCCCGTCTAACTCACATCCAATGGGTGTGCTATCGTCTTTAGTTACCTCATTAACTGCTTTTTACCCAGAGTCACTTGACCCAGTTCGATCTGCAGACGAGGTTTACATGAATATTATTCGGCTCATAGCTAAGTTGCCAACTATAGCAGCTTGGGCTTATAAGAATGAAATAGGTCAGCCATTGATGTACCCAAAGAATGATTTGGATTATTGTGGTAATTTTTTGAAGATGATGTTTGGCACACCATCTGAAACCTACGAGCCAGATCCTGTGATAATTGCGGCTCTGAACAAGCTTTTAATTCTTCATGCAGAACATGAGCAAAATTGTTCGACTAGTACAGTTAGAATTGTTGGTTCATCTCATGCGAGTTTATACGCATCTGTTTCCGCGGGAATAAACGCCCTTTGGGGGCCATTGCATGGTGGAGCAAATCAAGCTGTAATTGAAATGCTGGAGGCTATTAAAGCTGACGGTGGAGATGCTGATAAATACCTAGAGAAGGCCAAAGACAAAAATGACCCGTTTAGATTGATGGGATTTGGACACAGAGTGTACAAGAATTTTGATCCACGTGCGAGGATAATTAAAAAGGCGGCTGATGACGTTCTTAGTAAACTGGGAGTTGATGATCCGATCCTTGAAATTGCAAAAAAGCTTGAAGAGGCTGCTTTAAGCGATCCGTACTTTGTAGAGAGAAAGCTATATCCAAATGTGGATTTCTATTCTGGTATCATATACAGAGCTTTAGGTATACCTACGAATATGTTTACAGTAATGTTCGCTATGGGTCGTTTACCCGGTTGGATTGCTCAGTGGAAGGAAATGCGTGAGAATGGAGAGCCAATTGGACGTCCACGTCAGATATACACTGGTGAGAATGAGCGAGATTACATTGATTTAGCAAAAAGGTAGAGGGCTTCCATATTATAAGATAGATGCCCACTGTGCAGTTGCGCAGTGGGCATTTTTTATTAGGTTTTATTCAAATAAAAAAAGTCCCCTTGAATTTAATCAAGAGGACCTCCAAATAATGTTCAGTTGTTCGCTTAAACTATGGCTTTCTGAGTAAGTGCTTTCAACTTTTCAGTCTCCTCATTTGCCAATTCTAGGTCTACTAATAATCTGCCGCTGTGCTCATCTAGAATGATTTTTTTACGCGCAGCGATATCAAGTTGACGTTGAGGTGGAATCTTAATAAATGAACCACCTGAAGAACCTCTTTCAACGGGTACGACAGCCAATCCATTTTTGACGCTATGTCTAATGCGACTGTATGCATTCAAAAGTCTTTCTTCAATTGTTGATGAGGCTTCCTCACTAGCCTTCAATAAAGCCTTTTCTTCTTTTTCAGTTTCCTTTATAATGCCATTAAGCTCTTCATTCTTATGCTCAAGATCCTTTCTGCGTTCACCAAGGTTGGTCTCAGCAGCGTCCAAAACTTCTTGTTTCTGAATCAATTGAGCTTCAAACTCCTTCATTCTTTTTTCAGAAAGTTGAATCTCAAGAGTCTGGAATTCAATTTCTTTTGAAAGCGAATCAAACTCTCTGTTGTTTCGAACATTCTTTTGCTGGCTCTCATATTTTTTAATCAGCTCGCTAGAATCAATGATCGAATTTTTTCTTTCGCTAATTCTTTGTTGAGCTTCTTCAAGCTCAGTCTTAAGGTTGTTTAACCTTGTGTCTAAACCTTCAATTTCATCTTGAAGATCTTGAACTTCCAAAGGTAGTTCTCCTCGAATCGTTCTAATCTTATCGATAGCCGAATCAATTAACTGTAAACGGTAAAGTGCTCTCAGTTTTTCTTCAATCGTAATTTCAGTCTTCTTTTTTGCTGCTGCCATACTTATTATTGGATGTAATAGTGTATCGGGTTTGTTTTGACCTCTGATAAAAGGACGGCAAATGTAACATTTTTATCCTCTAGATGTTTAGCTATTAAATGGGGGGTAAACTGCTCACTTTCAAAGTGTCCAATGTCGAGAATTACTAGATCTTCTTCGGCATCAAAAAATTCATGGTATTTAAAATCACCGGTGATGAATACATCTGCATTTTTTGCTTTGGCCTGCGGTAGTAAAAAACTGCCAGCACCACCGCAATAGGCTATTGTTTTTACTTCTTTATTTAAAAGCTTGGTATGTCTAATGACCTTTGCGTTAAAGCTTTGTGATAATTGCTTTAAGAAGTCATTTTCGTTCATTGCTTCGCGAAGCTCACCAATCATTCCACTACCAATGTCCTGATTTAAATTTGAGATTGGGACAATATCAAATGCTACTTGTTCATATGGGTGAGCAGACTTCAAGCTTTGCAGAATTTGATTTTCTAGGTGATTTGCAAATAGTACTTCAAGCTTAACCTCTTTCTCTTGATGCTGTTTACCTATAGTGCCAACAAAATGGTTGGCGCCATCTCCTGCTCGAAAAGTCCCAATTCCGTTTGAAGAGTAACTGCATTCATCATAACTGCCATTTTTCCCTGCTCCCGCCTGAAATAGAGCCTTCCTCACATGATCTAATTGTTCTGTAGGAACGTAGGTCTGTAACTTTGAAAGTGTTGCTTTTTTTGGAGACAAGACCTTCATATCTATTAAACCAATTCTATTCCCAATTTCTCGATTTACACCTTGAGTGACATTGTCAAGATTTGTATGAATTGCATATATGGCAATATCATTTTTTATTGCCTCAATAATGGTTCGCTCTACATAACTGGAACCGGTCAATTTCTTTAAGCCTTTGAATACAATAGGATGATGTGCAATAATCACGTTACAGCCCTCGTTTATAGCTTCGAGCACCACATTTTCTGTGCAATCAAGAGAGATTATGGTTCCACGTACTTCCTGTTCAGGATTGCCAGTGATTAGTTGCGCATTATCGTAAGATTCTTGAAGAGATTGAGGTGCAAGCTCTTGCAGGTAATTAATGAGTTGTTGTAATTTCATTTTCGACAGAGTTTATTCATTAAAGCGCGGAAATTTATAGAAACTACATTTGCCACATGCGAATTCTTCTCTATCCCTTTTCAATTATTTATGGGGTCATTGTTTTTATTAGAAATTCGTTCTATACATGGAGTGTTTTTTCTAAAACGTCATTTCCAATCCCCATGATTGGCATCGGAAACCTTAGAGTTGGAGGTACAGGTAAAACACCGATGACAGAAATGATTCTGAAATCTGTGTCGCCAAAAAATAGGACAGCCGTGTTGAGCAGGGGATACGGGCGAAAGACAAACGGATATCTATTAGCTACCAATGCATCAAGCTCCGAGGATATTGGCGATGAACCAAGGCAAATGATGATGAAGTTTCCGAAAATCTCATTTGCTGTAGATGGGAATCGGGTTCGAGGGGTAAGGAACCTAATTGAATCGATTCCAGAGCTAGAGTTGATAGTCCTCGATGATGTCTTTCAGCACAGGGCCATTACCCCTGGATTGATGGTCTTACTTACTGCCTATGGAGATTTGTATGTAAATGACTACGTCATGCCAGCAGGTATGCTACGTGAGCAAAGAGCAAACGCTAGTAATGCTGACATCATCGTGGTAACCAAGTGTCCAAATGAAATCAGCGTATTCGAACAAAGGTCAATTATTGAAAGATTGAGTCCTAAACCGCATCAAAAAGTGTTTTTTGCATCTGAAAAATATGGCAATCCAATTAGCATTTCTGAAAGTAAACTTCAATTTAAAGACGCGTTATCAGTTATTCTGGTCACAGGAATTGCGAGCGCGGATAGGTTCAAAGATTGGTTGTCAAAAAATAAGGAGATTAAGGAACATTTAGATTTCGCGGATCACTACTGGTATAGTGAGAAGGACATGGAGAATATGAAGAAACTCCAACAAAAACATGGTTCCGTTTTAGTGACGACTGAAAAAGATGCCCAGCGGCTAACCACACTCTTACAAAATGAGAGATTTGCAAATCTTCCAGTATGTTATATTCCAATTGAAATGGAGATTATTGAGGATGGCAGAAATCAGTTCAATCAAGCAATAGATGAGTTTATTAGATCGTATTAAACAAACGGCCGAATTCCTTGAAAATCGATTTCAACAAAAGAATCCAGTTGGAATTGTATTGGGCACAGGTCTTGGTGAATTGGCTAATGAGATAGAAGATTCCATTGTCATTGATTACATAGACATCCCAAACTTCCCAAAGTCAACGGTTGAAGGTCATGACGGTAAGTTGATTTATGGTAAACTTAACGGAGTGGAAGTTCTCGCGATGAAAGGACGCTTCCATTTTTATGAAGGTTATTCCATGGATGAGGTAGTATTTCCAATTAGAGTCATGCATTTTTTAAATGTGGATAAACTTCTTCTATCAAATGCAAGTGGAGGAATGAACCCAACTTTTAAGGTGGGAGATCTTATGATTTTAAGGGACCAAATCAATCTTTTTCCTACAAATCCGCTGATGGGTCCAAACATTGAAGAATTGGGTCCAAGGTTTCCAGATATGTCAGAACCATATGATAATGGAATGATTCGTTTACTAAAAGATAGCGCAAATGATCTCGGATATGAATTGCATACAGGAGTTTATGCCGGTGTAAGTGGTCCGTGTTTTGAAACTCCTGCAGAGTATAAGTCCCTGCGAATCATTGGCGGAGATGCGGTTGGCATGAGTACAGTCCCTGAAAATATTGCTGCTAAACATATGGGTATGAAGGTTGCAGCATTGTCTGTAATTACGGATCTCGGGGTAGAAGGAATTGTAGAGACGGTATCTCATGAAGAGGTTCAGATGGCGGCTCAAAACGCGGAACCAAAACTTGCATCGATTGTAAAGGACTTCTTACCGAAATTAACCGCAACTTAATCCTACACTGGGCAACCATTTGGCTTCATTTGCATCCTACCAGTGTGCCGTTAAATGATATACATAAGTAGAGGGTTGTTTTTTTAATGAAGCATTATCTGATTTTCATTTTTTTAGTCTGTATCGGCTGGACAGCGCGGTCTCAATCGTTTTTGAACGGTAGTTTTGAGAATAGTGCCACTACTACTAACATTATCAATACGACTAATGCCAACTATACATCTGTGATGAATAACTCATCGGCATTTGGAACATTTGGTAATATGGATATCATAACCAGTTGTACTTGGGGTTGTCCTACTTACGGCAGTTGGTATGTCTCCCTAACTGGAAACGGAACAGATGCAATATCTATGGAGCTGTCGCAGAGCTTAGTTTCTGGAAATACATACTCTTTTACATTCTATGACCGAAAACATCAAAGCTATCAGTGTACTCCAATTCAAATTGGATTATCGACAAGCGCAACCGCATTTGGAACATTAGTCTGGACTGCCAGCGCAACTGCAACAAACAGCACTTGGGTTCAAAGAACGGTGACCTTTGTGGCTCCAAATAACGGGTCTTACATTACAGTCAAACAATCTGGGGGAACGACAGGATTTTGGGCACACATCGACAACTTTGAGTTTTCATCATACGCACCATCAGTAGATGCTGAGTATCTGTGTTATGGAGATTTTACGCAGTTTTCAATTGATTCCACAGGCTTTGATTCTGTATACTGGAACTTCGGAGATACTAATTCAGGGACTTCTAACTACAGTAATTTAGAATCACCTAATCATCAATTCAGCGATACAGGTACATATTCTATTCAGCTTGTAACACATTTGGATTCAAATAGCGATACAAGTTTTCATACAGTATATATTTATCCGAGACAGTGGGCTGATTTAGGCAACGATACAGCGCTATGTGTAGGTTCAGAGCTATTTCTTAGTGTTGACCAGCCTTTTGCCGAATATGAATGGTCTACTGGAAGCGCGGTCTCGGCAATTACCGTTACGTCCGACTCAGTTGTAATGGTTACTGTTTTTGGAATTTGCGATACAATATCTGACACCCTAAATATTGATTGGCTTCTTCCATTTGTAATCGATCTTGGTGGGGATACAAATCTCTGTACTTATGACATGGACAACATAGATCCAGGGTTGAGCAACTCTCTCAGTTACACTTGGAATACGGGGAGTTCCCAGCCAACTCAGCTAGTAAATGATACAGGTATGTTTGCTGTGACTGTAACAAACGGAGTTTGCACCTACTCAGATTCGGTTTTTTACGGTTATTATCCTGAGGTTTCAGTTAGCCTAGGCAATGACAGTAGTTTTTGTTATACCCCCTCGGCTGAACTTGTTCCAATCGTCCAAAATGTTTCAAGTTATTTATGGTCCAATGGTTCGGTCGGAAATACCCTAAACGTTGGGGTGAGTAGTGACTACTTGGTAACTGCATATGGAGTTGGAGGGTTTTGCCAAGCCGAGGATGTCGTTCACTGGGATTTTTGGTTCGAACCATTAGTCGATCTGGGCAATGACACGTCATTTTGCCATAATGATGTTCTTAAACTTGACCCATGGACACAAAGTGCTTTCCCAATTGAATACAGATGGAATGATAATTCAAATGACTCTGTTTTAAACTTGAACTTGATTGGGCTTTATTGGGTAGAAGTGAGCGATGAGAACTGCTCCATGAAGGACACTATTCTCATAGATCAGTATCCTATCCTAGAAGTAGATCTTGGGGAGGATAGGTCGGCTTGTATAGGTGATGAAGTGGAGTTGAAACCGCTTGGATCGCAGGCTCTAACGAACTATTCTTGGAGCGATGGATCTTCAAATAGCACATTAAAAGTATCGGAACATGGGACCTATTCAATTTCGGTTAATAATGACTTGTGCGAAGCAACTGACAAGATAAATGTCTTCATTTTTGACTATCCATTTGTTGATTTAGGGCCTGACACATCAATTTGCCCCAAAGATGAAATTGAATTAGATGCTACTGTTCCAATTGAGATCGTTTCTTATAAGTGGGATGATGGAAGTTCGGCACCTGTTAGAATGGTGCAGGGCATTGGGGTAAATCAAATATGGATCAAGGCTACTAATGGAGTTTGCTCCACCTACGATACCATTAATATCAACAATAGATCAGTGGCTAGTTTGAATTTAATGGAAGACACTGCTATTTGTGAAGGCGATGAATTAATCATTCGAGCGAATTCTTCTTATGACTCTGTGAGCTGGAATGGTGAGTCTCAGTCGAACGTATACATTGTTTCAGATTCTGGGGGGTATTCGGCTAATGCCTTTGATGGTTATTGTTTTACAAATGACAGCTTCCATGTTGCATATAAACCTGAACCTTCAGATAAGTTTATTCAATTTGAAACCCCAACAGAAATTTGCATTGGGGAGCAATTCTTTGTAGATAAATACCAGGAGTTAATTACAGCTTATTCTTGGCAAGATGGAAGTACCACATCTACATTTTTAATTGAAAATGAAGGTGAGTATTGGGTGCAAGGTTATCATCAATGTGGAGTAGTCTCAGATACCATTATTATTGAAAACTGTGAGTGTCCAATTTGGTTGCCAAATTCGTTTAACCCAAGTGGCAATGGTCAAAATGACTTTTTTAGCGCGAAGGCAGAATGCGAATTCGGGAAATTTGAGTTCAAAGTCTTCAATCGCTGGGGTGAATTAATGTTTGAGTCAACCGACCCTAACGCTTTCTGGGATGGTATGTATCGAGGAGAGACTGCTGCTGCGGGCTCCTATGCTTGGACTCTTGAATATTCGGCATCACATGAAAGAAACGTCAAAAAGGAGAGGTTGTCTGGCCAGGTTTTACTGCTTCGATAAATTCAAAAAGGTGAATACAACTCACCCTCGAAAATACTTTCGTGAAAGTTACCTTTGCCCCAATTAATGACAGTGGCAGAGAACATATTAGAACAGTACGAATTAGTAGTGGGACTTGAAGTCCATGCTCAATTACTAACAAAATCAAAGGCCTTTTCTTCGGATCAGAATGAGTACGGAAACCTTCCAAACTCAAACACAAATCCAGTCAGTTTGGGTCATCCGGGTACACTTCCGGTACTCAACGAAAGGAATGTTGAATATGCGGTAAGGTTGGGACTTGCCGTTAATGCTGACATTAGAGCGCGAAACGAATTTGCGAGAAAGAATTATTTCTACGCGGATTTGCCAAAGGGTTATCAGATTACACAAGACAAAACACCCATTTGTAATAATGGATTCATTTCTATAAAAAATGAGAAGGGTGAGCCGAAGCGGATTGCATTGACTCGCATCCATATGGAAGAGGATTCTGGTAAAAGTTCTCATGATTTGAGCCCATTTGACACCATGATTGATTTGAATCGTGCAGGAGTTCCGCTTTTGGAAATTGTTTCTGAACCTGATATGCGTTCTGGAGAAGAGGCTTATCAATACCTAACTGAGGTGAGGAAATTAGTTCGATATCTGGAGATATGTGATGGCAATATGGAAGAAGGAAGTCTCCGCTGTGATGCTAATATATCCGTAAGAAAAAGAGGTGCTAAAGAATTTGGAACTAGAGTTGAGGTGAAAAACCTAAATAGTATTCGGAATGTTAAACGTGCCATTGATTTTGAATATGCTCGTCATGTAAATATGATAGAGAATGGTGAGGTAGTGAGGAAGACGACACTAACTTTCAATGCCGCAACTGGAGAAACATCAATTATGCGAACCAAAGAGGAGGCGGATGACTATAGATACTTCCCAGAACCTGATCTACAGCCATGTATAGTTTCTCAAGACTATATTGATCACATTAGCGCGAGCATGCCACCCCTCCCAAATGAGCTTTTTGAAAAGTACAAAGCTTTGGGTTTGAGCGATTATGATGCTGGGGTATTGACGGATGACAAATCCTTTGCCTTGTATTTTGAAGCATTATTAGAAGATGTTTCCAACGCAAAATCTGCTGCAAATTGGATGATGGGTGAGGTTAAGGGATTTTTAAATGAACAAGCAATTGAAATTTCAAGATTTCCAATCAACGCCAAGCGCATGTCTGGATTGATAGAAATGGTTGACCATGGTAAAATGGGAAGAACGATGGCATCTCAACAGTTGTTTTCGCTAATGCTCGACTCTTCAGATTCTGCTGAAATAATTGCTGAGAGGAATGGGCTAGTCCAAGTTGGCGATTCAGATGAGTTATCAGGTTGGATTCAAAAAGCAATGGACACCTATCCTGATAAAGTTGCAGAATATCGCAGCGGTAAAAAAGGAATTCTCGGACTTTTTATGGGTGAGGTTATGCGATTAAGCGGAGGTAAGGCTGACCCGAAGAAGACAAATTCAATGATTAGAGAAGCATTAGAAAATGAATGATAAAATGAAAGGAATGAAAAGAGTTTTAATGCCAATGTTGGCAATGATGCTTCTTGCGGGAGCATGCTCTAGTACTTCAAAGGAAGAAGGGACGTCAGATGCTGAAACGCTCGCAATCGCGGAAGGTGGGGAAGACGGAAAGCCCTTAGAGCAAGGAAAAGAGGCGATTAAAAGAGACCCAGCAAAAGTATCTGTGAAGGGAGCAATTTCTGGTGCTGAAAATTCAGAGATTTATTTTCAGATAGTCGAATCGAAAGGAGTAAAAGGGATAGATACAATTACAGCAGGGCCAAATGGAGAGTATAGTTTTGAATATGTTTCCTCAATACCTGAGTACTATCGGGTGGGAACCAATGAGCAAAACTCTTTTTATCTGATCTTAGAGCCGGGCGAAAATGCGGAGATTAATGCGAAAGCGCAGAATCTTTTTAAAACTTTCGAGATTATCGAGGCTCCAGAAGAGTGCCATCGAATGAAAGAGATGAATGGTATAACTGGAATGATGGATTCTATAAATATGATCCTACAAGCATCTCAAATGAACAAGGATCAGGGAATGTTTCAAAATGCACTTATTGAGTATGACAATCTCAGTGTGAAAATGAATAGGGATATTAAAGCTTATATCAATAAGAAACCGGCAAGTTTGAGTGCATTAGCAGCTTTGCAAAATTTAAATTTTGACGAAGAGTTTGATTATTACCTCAAGGTTGTAAATGCGCTAGATGGTATCGCTAATGGAAATGATATTTACGATAACATGGCCAGTCAGATTTTGAATATGAGAAAAGTGGCTGTTGGATCGATGGCGCCTGAAATTACCTTGCCACAGCCAAATGGTGAAGTTATTAGCCTAAGCGATTTTCGAGGGCAATATGTGCTTATCGACTTTTGGGCTTCGTGGTGTGGCCCTTGTCGAAGGGAAAATCCTAATGTGAAAAAGGTGTATGAAAAATATCACAGCAAAGGATTTGAAATATTGGGAGTATCACTTGACAAAGCTATGCAGCCTTGGCTAAATGCTATTGGACAGGATGGGCTTGAATGGCGGCACGTAAGTGATTTAAAGTTTTGGCAATCATCAGTTGTACCAGACTATCAGATCACTGGAATTCCACATACTGTGCTGGTTGATCCCAATGGCGTCATTGTCGCAAAGAATTTAAGGGGAGAAGCTCTTGATCTAAAACTCGCACAAATTTTAGGTGAGTAAATGCGCATTGTATTATTAGCATCGTTGTTGTTTTGTGTTAGTGCGCTTTCTGCTCAGTATTTTCAGCAGGATGTTGCCTATAATATTCATGTAAAGCTTGACGATAAGAGCATGATGCTTCGTGGAGATGAAGAAGTTGTCTACACAAATAATAGTCCGGATACACTCAGCTTTGTCTATTTCCATCTTTGGCCAAACGCTTATAAGAATAAGCAAACGGCAATGGCAAAGCAAATAATCAGGATGGGCGAAACCAAAATATATTTTGCTGATGAACAAGATCTAGGGTATATAGATAGTCTGTCGTTTGCGTTGAATGGCAAACTCTGTCTTTGGGAGTTTGACAGTAACAATATCGATATCTGCAAAATATTCTTTGAAAATCCGCTAAAACCAGGTGAGTCAGTAACTATAACAACTCCGTTTAAAGTTAAAATTCCAAGTGGCAGTATTTCTCGTTTGGGTCATGTTGGTGAAAGTTTTCAAATCACCCAATGGTATCCAAAGCCTGCTGTATATGATACTGCTGGTTGGCATCAAATGCCATATTTGACTCAAGGAGAGTTTTATTCTGAATTTGGTTCATTTGATGTTTTCATAACTCTACCAGATAACTATGTGGTAGGTGCCACAGGAGATTTACACACCGAATCTGAAGTTCAGTTTTTAAACGGAAAGCTAGAGGAGACTGATGATTGGATGAAAGAGAGGGAAGCTAACGATGACTGGAGCGAGAATAATGAACTTGATTTTCCAGTTTCCTCGAAGACATTAAAAACGCTGCATTATCATCAAGAAAGGGTTCATGATTTTGGCTGGTTTGCAGACAAACGTTATCATGTTTTAAAAGGAATGGTTGGTCTTCCAAACTCAACAGATAGCGTTGCTGTTTGGACAATGTTCACTAATAGGAGCGCTGAACTTTGGAAGAATAGCATTGAATATATGCATGATGCCATATATTATTATTCACTTTGGAATGGTGACTATCCTTATAAACACGCCACAGCAGTTGATGGCACAATATCAGCTGGAGGTGGTATGGAATATCCCAATGTCGCGGTTATAGGAAATGCAGGCAATGAGCTATTACTTGAAACAGTTATAATGCATGAAGTTGGGCATAACTGGTTCTATGGAATCTTTGGAAGCAATGAACGCAGATATCCATGGTTGGATGAAGGTCTTAATAGCTACAACGAACAACGGTATTTGAGTACGAAATATCCTGATGGAAAGTTGCTTTCAAAATCAGGCTCCAGCAAGTTGCTGACCTTTGTGGGATTAGATGTCTACGACATTGAAGACCAGCACTATCTGACATATTTGTTGCAAAGTAGGACGAATCGAGATCAACCAATGGATATTGCAGCAGATGACTATTCGCTATTGAATTACGGCTTAATAGTTTACTCAAAGTCGGCAGTAACGATGAATTATTTGCGTCACTATTTGGGTGATTCAACTATGGATGCTGGGATGCAGCGCTACTTTAATGACAATAAATTCAAACATCCTTATCCAAAAAGTTTAGAAAACGCAATTGAAACAACTGCGGATCAAGATTTAGATTGGTTTTTCACAGATATAGTATCTACTAAAGAGAAACTAGATTTCAGTATCCGAAACGTAAAGACAAAAGATGGTAAAACAACCATAAAACTTGGGAATAGAGGAGTGAGAGCCCCTGTTTATGTTGCTCTTTTAGATGGAGAAAAAACAGTTGATTCAAAATGGATAGGTGGATTTAAATCTGATACTACCATATCATTTATGAATATAGGTGGAAGAGTGGAAATAGATCCCGAAGGCGTTATTCCTGAGAATATAAGAGATAATAATTATTCCCGAACAAAGGGACTTTTCAAAAGAACTGAACCAGTTAAGCTCAAGTTTATAGGTGGTGTTGAGAATCCGAGAAAAAACCAAATTTTTGTGGCACCGGTTTTTGGAATGAATGTTCCAAATGGGTTTATGCCTGGATTGGCTTTGTATAATCATGCCATTCCTACGAGGAAATTTACTTACATGTTGCTACCAATGTTCGGACTCAAAAGCATGAACCCAGTTGGCACGGGAATCATTTCTTATTCTATTCAACCATCATCTGCCGCGTTTGAAAACATTGAGTTGAGTATAGGCGGAAAGAGATATGCTGAGGCTTGGAGTTTTGGGGAGGCAACGGTATATAATAGAGTCTTCCCAAAGGCAACTTTTTATCTTACTCCTAAGCATTACGATGGCTTATTGGCTCAAAAGTTCAGCCTTGGCTCTATTTTGCTTTGGAATGAAACGCCAAATCAAAATACTGTAGGCGAAGTAGTAACAACTACTTCTTCTCAATATTTTGGGCGCGGTAATTACCATCTCGATTATAAGCATCCAGTTTATAGATCTGCTCTTGATGTCGATCTGGAGTATTTTGAAGATTTTATGCGCACATCACTTGAATTGCGAGAAATCATCAAACTGGATAAAATTGTAAGCTTGAACCTGAGATTGTTCTTAGGTACTTTCTTAAGTAATAATTCGACAAATCCTGCTTTCAATTGGAGAATGGATGGGCAAGGCGCATCAACAGATTATGCCTATGATGGTGAGTTTTTTGATCGAAGTAAAGTAGACAATACGTTGGCTCGACAGTTCATGGAGAGTCATGGAGCTTTTAAAGTGCCAACTGCAGTTGGGCAAAGTAGTCGCTGGCTTACTGCTTTTAATGTAAAGGCAAAATTGGGTAAAACGCCAATCGGGGTATTTGCTGACGTTGGGGTCAGTGAGTCAGAGAATTTTATGTTTGACGCGGGGGTCTATGTCGCGGTCATTCCAGATTTAATAGAAATATACTTACCATTAGCTTATTCAGATGCCATTGATAAGAACTTGAAGGCAAATGGATTAATTTGGAGTGATTTAATTCGTTTTCAAATTGGTCTGGATAAACTTGATTTGTTTGAAAAGTTTAAAAGACTCGACATCAGTTTGTAATGACAACTAAAATCTATTTCGCATCCGATTTCCACCTAGGTTCTGCAGGAGATACTGATCATGCCCGCGAAAGGAAGATTGTTTCTTGGTTAGATTTAGTGTCCAAGGACGCCTCTGAAATATACCTGGTTGGAGATGTGTTCGATTTTTGGTTTGAATACCGTTTCGTTGTACCAAAGGGACATGTAAGATTATTGGGTAAGCTGGCTCAATTGGCTGACCAAGGAATTAAGTTGCACATTTTCACAGGTAATCATGATGTTTGGATGTTTGACTACTTCAAGGATGAATTTGGAGCAGAAATGTATTACGAGCCAGTTGAAAGAACAATTTCAGGAAAACGATTTTTCATTGGACATGGTGATGGACTTGGACCAGGTGATTCGGGATATAAAGTCATCAAGGGAATTTTTACAAATAAGCTCTGTCAAAGACTGTTTGCAGGTTTACACCCTTATTTTGGAGTGAGTTTAGCAAGATTTTTTTCACGAAAGAGCCGGCAAAACACTGGAGCCAAAGATTCGATATATCTAGGGGATGATAAAGAATTCTTGGTTCAGTATTGTGAATCAACCTTGGAGAAGGAGTACTTTGATTATTTCATTTTTGGACATAGACACATGGTCTTAGACAAGAAACTATCGAAAGGCAGCCGGTATATTAATTTAGGAGAGTGGTTTGAAGCTTGTAACTATGCTGTTTTCGATGGCGATAAACTTGAGCTTAAGACCTTTAATGGCTAGTGCACCTTTCTAGCAAGTTCGAGTAATCGATTGGAATAACCCCATTCATTATCGTACCATCCTACAACTTTGACCATTCTACCAAGTGTAGATGTAAGTAAGCTGTCGAATACACAACTATGTGGGTTGTCTATAATGTCTATGGATACAATTGGATCGGTTGTGTATTCTAGAATCCCCCTTAGGCTGGATTCGGATGCTGTTTTGAAGGCTTGATTAATATCCTTAATACTCACTTCCTCAGATAAGAAACAACTAAGGTCGGTTAGTGATCCGTTTGGCACAGGCACACGGATTCCGGCACCTCCGATCTTACCATCTAGTGATGGGAATATTTTGGTTATTGCTTTTGCTGCTCCCGTAGTTGTTGGCACTATACTTTGCACTCCTGCTCTTCCTCTTCGCCAATCGTTGTGTGGCGCGTCATGAAGCCTTTGGTCACTTGTATAGGAGTGCACAGTAGTAATGTAGGCCTGTTCTATTTTCCAATTGTCTTGTAATACTTTTATTAGCGGAGCCGCACTATTGGTAGTACAAGATGCATTTGAAACGATCAATTCGCTACCGTCCAAAAGGTTGTCATTTACTCCAAGTACTACCGTTTTGGTCTTAGAGTCTGCTGCAGGTGCCGAAATGATAACGAGTCTGGCGCCTGCCTCGATATGCCTTTTGGCCTCATCGGTTTTTCTAAAAAGACCCGTTGATTCAATAACCAGGTCAACATTTAAATTCTTCCAAGGAAGGTTGACTGGATTGTTTTCAGAATATACGGCAACACTTTTACCATCAATTATAAGCCGGTTGTTAGCTACAGCTATGCTTGATGGGAATCTACCATGAATGGAGTCATACTTGAGCAGATGAGCTAGGTTTTCCACGTTGCCTAAATCATTAATGGCAACAAGTTCAATATCGGATTGTCCTTGTATGACACGTGTAAATGTTCTGCCAATCCTGCCAAAACCATTAATAGCAACTCTCATTCCTGATTATTATTAGCACAATTATTGTCAAACAAAAAACCCCGAGGGATACTCGGGGTTTTTTGACTACTTAAAGATTCTATTTGAAAACCATGATTTTAGCAACTTGTCTGCTTTCACCGGAAGTCAGTGTAGCATAGTAAGTGCCAGTTTGTAATCGACTGGTATTTATATTAATGTTGTTCGAGCCACTTACCACTCTTTCTTGCTTACTATATACAATTCGACCATTTATGTCGTAAACTGCAAGGTCGACACTACCATTAAAACTAGTTTCAAACTCGATAGTTCCTTCAAACTTCATCGGGTTCGGATACACTTTTAATCCAGAAATAGCATCATTGCGAGAAGGCAGCGGATCAACATCTTTTATTCCTAAGGTATAAGTTCCCGATTTCCACATACCACGGCCATAAGTTCCGAGAAATAACATTCCCGAATTCTTAGCTTCCGTCCAAGGTAAGCTCTGTTGACGCACAGCGTAGATTGGACAATAACTTGTTGGATTATTAACATCTTCCCAAGTTGGTGATCCGTCTGCTGCGGTCTCTGTGGCCCACAATCCAAATTCAGTGCCTATAATGATTTTGGTAGTATCCTCACCATCAGGGTCAACTGCGATTACAGCATCGTATACTGGCATACTTACCAAGTTTCCTTGTAAGTTCCTAACTGTTGGTGCAGTTAAGACATTTGTGAATTCACGAATATTATTAGAGCTTCCATATCCACCGGCTGTAACTACAATTCGGTTTGGATTCGCTGGATCAATTGCTATTCCAGTAACTCCACCTTGAACTGCTCCACCTGGCAATACTGTTACAGTTACATTATTTAGATCAGCCTCCGTGTAAAGATCAAGTAATCCAGAAACTCTATAAGTATTACCACTGGTGTTTCCAACAAACATGTGATTACCATCTTTAGAAAACTTTATTTCGGAAACGTTCCCAGTAACGCCGGGGATATTGATAGGGGTTGCAGTTTCTAAGAAGTTTAGTATACCCCGATAGATACGTACGCCACCGGTTACTCCTTCTGCTACGCCACCGGTACTTGCCAACATAGATTGAACAGGATCTTGCACTTTAATTACGTCTCCGGGACTCAGACTGTTTTCTAACCTGTGCTCAAATTCATAAGTGGTTAAACCTGTACTTAGATTTTCGCTTTCCAAGTAAATTAAGCTATTTGCCTTGAAACGTTGGTCATATTTTACATAGATGTTTGTATTTTCAGCAGGTGCGTTGTTAAATGAAACCGTAACATTAAATGAACCGTTTTCATTGTATGAAATTGTTCCAGTTGATTCACCGTTTCCTTCAAGAAGAGTGGAGTCTGTAGCAGAGACACTCATGGATTGTCCACCCGCAAAAACGGAAATTGACGTTCCAATTACAATTGCTTCTGGCTGAACAGGTGTAACTGTCGCTTCAAATGTTTTCACAATTCCATTGCTTACGTCAATCGCAGCTTCTGAGCTTTCTACACTAAATTCTACTGAATCTTTACTTGATTCATCTGCAACATTCTCCCAAATTCTATTTCGAGTCACAAAAGGACCTCCGTCCGAACTTACGAAGCTCCTTGGTGGTTGAGAGCTTTCATCAGCACCTGCTAAATCCATTCGATAAACAGCGCCATTTTGGGAAGAAGTGACAACCACACTACTAATTTGACTCATGTCACAACCCATACCGTCACCGCCTGTTAGCTGCAAGCCAAAATTTGGATTCTGATCCATACTTCCCAAAACGATGAGCGTCCCGTTATCTTGAGTACCACCCAGCACCATATCACCATCATTTGAATGGGCAATTGCATAGAATTGAGTTGAAGTATATCCTTTATTTCTGCCTGACCATGTCGCTCCGTTATCGATTGATGTTGCAATTCCTCCATCGGAAGTTACATATACACGGTTTGGATTATTTGGAGAAAAATATACGTAGTGCTTATCAGCGTGAACATAATTTGGCAGAACATCACCGAAGGGAGGTCCACCGCCTTCTGAAGCAACGCGAGTTAAGTTGCCATCATATCTCCATAATTGAACTCCACCTAGGAAGAATAAATCGTCATCAAGTGGAGATACACCAATACATAGGTCGTAAATGCCCTGACAATATTCTGAGTTATTCATTGGCTCAAAATCATCAAACGGAACTAAAAGTTGAGTCCAAAGTTCACCTCCATCGTTCGTTTCCCAAACTGAATTTAAACATGAGTTCGAATTGACATAGACGATGTAGATGTGATCTGGATTTTTAGGAGAGAAACTCATTGCTGTTCTTGCAGTTCCAGACGGCATTCCTGTTTGAGATACTTCTTCAAACGTTCCAGCTTCTCCTGTTTCTGAAATAAGAATTCCACCATTGGTTCGCGAGGCAATCACTCGTCCTTCTTTTGTAACAAGAACATCAGCAAAGTTGCCGACATTAGGGGTAATCGCATCAATCCATGTTTCTCCCTCATCTTCTGAGATCTTCAATCCACGCGCTGTCGCTGCATAAACTGTTCCATCAACTGCTGTTCTAATTCTGTGATTGTACAACCAATCTCCGCCAGTCGTCAATCTATTGTCAGGAGTAGTAGAAGATAAATGACTAAATGTGATTCCATCATCATCGCTTACAAAGATTCCGTAACCGGGCCAAGAATCATCAAATGTGCAACCTGTACCAACATAAATTCTACCTGAGACAGTATCTTGATGGATGGCTGAAATGATACTGGAAGTTGAGTCTAAGTTTTTGAATTGTTCGTGCGGCTCCCAATTGCCACCAGCGTCATAACTTATAAACAATCCACCAGAAACCGAGCCGACTAACATTGTATCGGGCTTACCAAAAATCTCAATAATCGCACGAGTACGACCACCAACGTTGTTAGGCCCCATATTCTCTAGTTCAATGTCTTCAATACTCACACGAGAGGCGAAGTTTTGGAGTTGATTTCGAACTTCGTTACGTGCATTAGGATTGAATTCTCCAGTTCGCACATCAACCTGAGCCCATTTCATAAAGTATGGTTCATCGGCAGCGTCCTGAACATCGCGAGGAGTGTATTCGGACGAATTACTGTTTTTTATCGTGGTCAGCGATACCAATGCAACAATAACTGTTGCTCCAAGACCAAGGGGTAAATATTTTCTCATAATCATGCTATTAAAACTCCCTCCGAAAAGGGGAAGCGCAATTTAAACAATAAAATGCCCAAAAAAGTTCATAATTTAATCTATAACGTTTCAGGAAAATAAGTGGTTGAAAATGTTGAGAATACGGTTTGAAGGAATACTATAAACTTCGTCTTCCAAATTGGAAACCAATGAAAAGTGTGATATAATACTGTGTATTGTAGGTGCTCTCCATGATGGGTATTTCCTTCGCAAATACATCCAAATTAGCACCAGTCTCTATCGCTTTTATGTATGAATCGTCAGAGGCGTATTCAAAATTCAAAATGAACTTGGCGTGTCCTCCTGGAATGAATCGTAAGGTGTTAACCTTATACAGAATTGGAGCTCTTCCCATCACATCTCCTTGGTTGTGCACGCTCGTGCTATATCTAACGATCTGAGAGCGAGTTCCTTCGCCCGAATTAGGAATAAGTTCAACATAGACAGGTCTTATGATGCCAATGCTTGGTCCAAATAATCCAAAATAACTGACTCGTACTCCTCGCTTTATTTCTTTGTCATAGAGTACTTTTTGCCATCCATAAGATGCTCTCAGTAGTCCAGCCGAATTTATTTTTCCATAGAAATATCCCCTAGAGTTTTGCGAACCCGATCGGTTAATTTTGTACTCCTTGGGGTGTCTTAATGTCATCAGTTCAAAGTTGACAATGCGGTTCGAAAAACCGGTTTTTCGCCAACCGTGCTGATAGCTCACACCGGTCCCACGCGAATGAAGAAATATATTTCCAGCGTCATGTGTGCGATAGTAAGCTCGATTTGCTACATCCCGATTAGGTTGGGAGTAACCGATTAACGATATAGTTAATCCAATAAGTAATATTGATAATCTGACTGATGACACTCTATAAAGGTATCAAACAAAACACAAAAATGTTCGCAGAATAATGTAGGCCATTGAACCTGCCCTACATTGTGCTAAAATTACAATAAGCTGTCCCCCGTTTTAGGAAGGAAGTTGGGCTTCTAGAGTAGCCTCATTTTCGATAACTCCATAGGCTGGGCATGTTTCATGCGACTTACATGAAGAAGAAGCAACTGCAAGAACACAACCTAGAGCAAATACAAACAAAAATCTTTTCATCTCAGTATATTATAGTGAACGTATCACCGTTGACATTCAAAGTTAGACTTTACTTACGTTTATACTAGATTTTTATTTGGTCCTTTTCGACCAACTGCTGTTTATTACATTTTTAAAGGAATTTATTTGCACCGTGATCACTAAGTCAGAATTAAACGATTCTTGGTATGAGGTTTTAAAATCTGAATTTTCTAGTTCATACATGGCTGACCTCAGTATATTTTTAGAAAAAGAGTTTTTTGATTATGCAGTCTTCCCTCCAAAGCAACTGGTTTTTGAGTGTTTTAATAGAACTCCAGAATCTAAAGTAAAGGCTCTGATTCTTGGCCAAGATCCATACCATGGAATTAATCAGGCGCATGGATTGTCTTTTTCGGTTCAGGGAGCTCAAAGGATGCCGCCCTCATTGCGGAACATTTTGAAAGAACTAAGATTTGAGTATGAGAGTCTAACTATGTCATCAGGAGATTTATCTTCCTGGGCTGATCAAGGTGTTTTACTCATGAATTCCACCCTTACCGTTAGGCAGTCGGAGCCTGGTTCACATCAGAATATGGGTTGGGAAAGATTTACTGATGCAGTGGTTGAGCATCTATCCAATGAAAGAGAAGATATTGTGTTCATATTGTGGGGCAAATTCGCGCAATCAAAGGCCCGATTGATAGATCAAACTAAACACCTTGTTTTAATGGCACCACATCCATCTCCATTTTCAGCTCACAAAGGGTTTTTTGGATGTGGTCACTTCCTAAAGGCTAATGAGTATCTAATAGAGAAAGGTTATGATCCGATCGATTGGAATATTTATTAGAAGTCTCTTAGTCACAAGTCTGGCTGCTCAGGTAAATATTTACCCCCTCGATAGCCTTACTTCAATTACAGTTGATATTCGACCCTTATCAAATTCAAAGCTTGATAAGTGGGATGGAAAGGTCCTGAAAGGCTTATCTGAAAACCAAGTTCAATCATTGCTTAGGCTCGAAGCAAATCGATTTGGTTTTGTACTTGCAGAATTTGATTTCGAATCTAATGGCTCTCGACATGAGCTAATTGTTGTTCCTGGCCCAAGGTATCAATGGGCAGATGTTAGATTGGCAGAAGGTGCTGAAGATCTGCTGAGAAAGTCAAACATAGACACCCGGAAATTTTCGGGAAAATCATTCTCCCCAGAGCGGCTTGGGAAGGTGTTCAACAAAGCATTGACATACTTCGAAAACAATGGGTTTCCATTTGCTGTGGTTCAATTAGATAGCGTTGAAATCGAAAATCAACTGATATCAGGTGTTGTGAAAATTGATCAGGGACCCTTCGTTCAATTTGATAGTTTGAATTTGATTGGAGATTTAAAGATTAGAGAGTCATATATCGCTAATTATATTGGAATAAAGGAGGGTAAGCCCTATAATGAGCGGGCTATACAAGATACCAAAGCGCTTTTAGCTCAAAATCAATTTTTGACTGCGGTGAGGCCATTAGAGGTGAGGTTTGACAAGGAAAAAACAGAGGTTACATTGTTTTTAAACCAAAGTAAAGCGAGTCGCTTTGATGGAATTATTGGTTTTTTACCCGATGAACAAACGGGTGATTTACTAATTACTGGCGATGTATCGCTACACCTTGAAAATTCATTACGTCAGGGTGAAATCATTGATTTGAATTGGAGGCGACTGCAGTCAAACACCCAAGATCTAGATGCTCAAGCTGTGTTGCCCTATGTGCTGAATTCACCAATTAGTCCGGATGGTCGAGTTAAAATCTATAGAAGGGATACAACGTTTACCGACATATTCGGACAAATAGGAGTCCGATGCATATTTAGCCGGAATGATTTTGTGCGGGTTTTTGTAGATCGTCAGACTACTAACTTAATATCGACTAGTCAATACGAGTCAACAACGCTAATACCTCAGTATTTGGATCGTTCAATCACTTCGTATGGACTCGGGCTTAACTTTAGACGAATCGATTATTTATTAAATCCAGCTAAGGGATTTAGTATTGAAACTGATGTAGCCGTTGGGAATAAGGATATTTTGGAAAATCCAGCTTTGCCTAGCTTCATTTATGATTCGCTTGAATTGAATTCTATTCAATATCGAGCTAATTTGAACGCAGGATATTATATATCGATTGTACCACGACTTGTATGGCATCAGCAGTTTTTGGGTGCCTCCCTAATGAATGATCAATTGTTTAATAATGAAGCCTACAGAATTGGAGGACTTAAATCAATCAGAGGTTTTAATGAGGAGTCCATTTTTGCGACAACCTTTGGTATTGTGAAAAGCGAGCTAAGATACCAGATAGAACGCAATGGCTATTTATTTGCTCTTTTTGACCAAGGATGGTATGAGAATACATCTATCAATAGGATTGGATCTAGACGAGACACACCCTATTCTCTGGGTCTGGGAATTACGATTGGCACAAAAGCTGGAATTTTCAGTTTATCGACAGCTGTAGGCAGCCAACAAGGTAATCCGCTCCTAATTCGCACAACGAAATTCCACTTTGGTTTTCTATCTGTTTTTTAAGATGCTCGCTGCCTAAGTGCTACGTTTGCAGTTAACACTGATGCATGTAGATGTTTGAATATTTACTCTTCTTGGTCATAGGTTTAGTTGCAGGCTTTTTTATCGGCTTATTAATCATGAAGCTGCGCCCTTCAAAATCGGTGGGTTCCGGTGAAATAGACAAGTTAGAAAGGGGAATTGAGGCGTTAAGACAGCAGAAAGAAGAGGTTCAAATAGAAAATGGCAGCCTCTCGGGAAGACTTGAAAAATCTGAAAGGTATTTCGTGCAGCAACAAACTCAAATTGTCGAGCAAACTGAAAAGCTGAATCAATTAAATGGCAGGGCTGAAAGGCTTGAGGCGGAAAAGCTATCGCTCGAAACTCGCATAGCTGAGCAGTTAAAGGAATCCGAGAAGTTGAATGATCGGTTCAAAGCTGAGTTTAAAGTATTGGCAGAGGAAATTCTAAAGAATAACACAAAAGACTTTTCAGACTCGAACAAAAAGCAATTAGGTGAAATTCTATCTCCATTCAAAGATAAGATAGAATCATTTGAGAAGCGCGTCAATGAGGTTTATAAAGATGAATCTGACAGTCGGTCTCAACTCATGGGGCAAGTAAAAGGGCTTATGGATTTGAATAAGAAAATTTCGGAGGACGCGAATAATTTGACAAAGGCACTTAAAGGAGATTCTCAGAAACAGGGCGCCTGGGGTGAATTCATTTTAGAAAGTGTACTCGAAAATTCTGGTTTGGAAAAAGGAGTGGAATATGATACCCAACATTCTACAAGAACGGAAGAGGGGCTTTTTCGTCCTGATGTAATTATTAACCTGCCTGATGAACAGCACATTGTAATTGACTCAAAGGTGTCTTTAACAGCCTATGAGGCATTTATTAATGCCGACAATGAAGCAGATAGAAATGCTCAATTGAAAATGCACGTGGCGAGCATGCGTAGCCACGTTAAGGGACTTAGTACAAAAAATTATCAGCTAAAGACAAAGGGCCAGTCTCTCGATTTTGTTTTGATGTTTGTTCCAATAGAGGCGGGTTTCTCTGAAGCCTTGCGTTTTGACCCATCGTTGTTCAATTATGCATGGGAAAACCGAATAGTTATCGTCAGTCCTACAACCCTCCTTGCCACATTGAGAACAATTGCCAGCGTTTGGAAGCAAGAAAAACAGAATAGAAATGTTATTGAAATTGCCGAAGAAAGTGGGAAGATGTACGATAAATTCAAAAACTTCCTTGAAGATTTTGAAAAGATTAAGCGCGGCTTAGATCAAAGTTTTGCTGCTTACGATGGAGCTTTAAATAAATTGCAAACGGGTAACGGAAACTTAATCCGAAGGGCCGAAAAAATCAAAACCTTGGGAGCAAAAACGACCAAGGATATTCCAGATCATTTGTTGAGTGAATAATCTGAAGCTGCGATATCGGAACTTTCTAGCTTATTCGTTTCTAGCGATCGCTTTAGTATTGCCTAGTTGTCAGCCTTCATCAGGTTTAACAGGAAAAAACATTAGTCCTCTGTATCGTTCTGAAGTGCAAAATGATGTCCTAGAAGTTGACTATAAGGTTGCGCATAAACAGGGACAGAAATCAGATTTAAGATTCAATTTAAACTTAAACAGCCTTGGCGAATCTGAAGGGACAAGAGGCTTTAGTCTGCGCTACAGATTGTATCAGAATTACTCGTCATCAATTCCGATAGACTCAGGCTTTCAGGTGTTTAAGGATATTATCGGAAGCGAGTCCTATGAAAACCGGACTGAAATAAGCATTCCAAATGGTCGCAACCACATGCTTGAGGTAGATTTAATTGACCTGTATTCTAAAAAAAGAACGCGCAGTTATTTAGACATTATAAACCCAAGTCAATTCTCTGAACAGTCATATTCATTGGTAAATAATGACGGTGAATTGATAAGTCACTCCCATGTTCTCCAAGCGGACAGTTATTCTATTGAAACAGCCGAGAGTGTCAATCACTTATTTGTTCGGTTCTATGATCGCAATTTCCCTGTTGCTTCACCTCCTTTTTCTGCGGTCAATAATAATCCATTCGATTTCACGCCAGATAAGTTAACCGAGTTATCGCGAGATTTGGATGGTAAATACACATTGTATGTAGCGCAATCAGGAATATATCAGCTAGCCTCAGATACCAATTCACGAAATGGGGGATCTGTTTTCTATTTTGGAGAGCATTATCCCAAGGCAAGGACGATTAATGATTTGTTGCTTCCATTAAGATATGTAACTACAACTCCAGAATTTCAATCTTTGAAAAAGGGAGAGAATTTGAAAAAAGGCATTGATAATTACTGGCTTAAAGTGGGTGGTAGTCCTGAGCGGGCTAAAATGCTGATTGAAACATATTATACTCGAGTAGAGCGAGCTAATACGCTTTTTGCCTCATATCTTGAAGGTTGGAAAACGGATAGGGGAATGTGCCTAATTGTTTTTGGAGAACCAAACAAGGTAGTCAGGTCCACGGCTTCGGAAACTTGGTTATACGGTGAAGAGGGCAAATACAATACTTTAAAACTCACTTTCACTAAGGTTCAGAATCCATTTACAACAAATGATTTTAGACTAAATAGGAATGCCTCACTTAAATCGCCTTGGTACCGAGCGGTTGAGTTTTGGAGGCAGGGAAGAATAATTACATATTGAATGAAATCTAAGGCGAATGATCAACTTATTTATGGAATTCATCCCATAAAAGAAGCTTTACTATCAGGGAAAAGTTTGGATAAACTATTCCTTCAAAAAGATCTAAAAGGCGAGCAGTTTAAGGAGATGATGGAACTTGCTAGACATATGGGGGTCTCCGTAATTAAGGCGCCTAAAGAAAAGTTGAATAAGCTGTGTCGGAACAATCATCAAGGAGCTATAGCTTTCGCTTCTCCAATTGAGTTTGGGAATATTGAAATGATAATTCAAGGAGCCTATGAACAAGGTGTCTCTCCTTTCTTTATTATGTTGGACAAGGTAAATGATGTAAGAAACTTTGGATCAATTGCACGTTCAGCTTTATCAGCTGGTTGTATGGCAATTATTATCCCATTCAAAGGAGCCGCGGCTGTAAGTGAGGACGCATTAAAAACATCTGCCGGAGCGCTATATCATATACCTGTTTGCAAGGTTTCATCCTTGGGTGATACAATAAAGATGATGGCAGCAAGCGGAATTGCCACTGTTGCGTGCACGGAAAAGGCCGAGAAATCAATACATGACATTGATTGCATACGTCCGGTAAACATTCTTTTTGGGAATGAAGGTGACGGAATTGAACCTCATTTGTTACGAATGGCCGGTGAGTCAGCACTGATTCCCATGCATGGGAAAGTAGCTAGTCTCAATGTGGCAGTAGCATCAGGCATATGCTTATTTGAAGTTTCGCGCCAACGGGCCACTATTGCTGGATAAGCTTTTGTTTTTTTAATTCACCGTATGTGGTGTTATTCAATTTTGCTTGGATCCAGGTGATGTAATCAAAATACTCAAGAGCAACTCTTTCATTTTGATCTCGCATCAATTTGTTCAATTCATTTTCCATTTCCTCCAAAATACCTTGAGATTTCTCTATTCTTCGAGAAGTTTTAATCAGTTGCTTGAAGCATTTAATGAAGGTCAACTCAAATGCATAACCGACTTCCACCGTTTTATTCTTTTTGAGATAGTACCTCCCAGTACTCTTGATTAAATAATCTAAGAGATCATAGTTTTCAAGCTCATAATGGATCACCAGATTAAAGAGCTTAGCAAAGCTGTAAATGTCTTGCCTAAGATTTGATTCATTGTCATTGAGAACAGTGTTTATTTGCCTGAGCGATTCCCTATACTTTCCTGCTCCAAATAGCACGTTAGCGAAGAGATGGCCAAAAACGACCTCATCTTCTTTAGTTATTTTTTCTCCAAACTCATTCATTTTTAACGTGATAGGCTCTATCATGTCAATTGCCTTCGAAAACTCTCCTTGACGTTCGTATGCCAGCATTTCGAAATAGTTGGTCGAAAGGAAGATTCGAATTTTTATGTCTATTCGGTTAAATCCTGGCTGGTCTTTAAATGACCTCATCTTATCAATTAATCCAAATAATCTTTGATAGTCACCAGCTTTAACGAAATAATAGAAGAGGTTACCCAGAGAGCGGATATATTGCTTTGGAATGTCTTGAATGAGATTTGGATTCTCTTCAAATATTTGCACTACCCGGCTGAAGTTTAAGAAGGAGTCTTCTACCTCGTTATTTGTTATTGCGCAGAGCCCTTTCACATAATAGCAGGTGGCCGCTGCTCGTTTGGAGAGTGCGGTATTTTTCCCCTTGATTAGTTCATGATTCTGAATTTCATTCACCAATTCTCGTTCCTGTCTGTTTCGTGTATATCCACCTTGTCTAAACACGTAATTTGTTTTGCTGTATAGAATCTGATATTCAGCTAAATTCCTCAGCTTCTTTATTACAGAATGCTCTTCGTCAACTAATTTGTTAAGATCGCGATCAAATTTCCCGGATTGAAACTCTTCTTCTAAGAGCAATTTCTCCCACTTAATAAGTTCGAATAGGTAGTAAAAACGTTCGTGACTTTTGGCAATTTTTTTAGCCTTTCTTACAAGCTTTCCGCATTCACTATACAATGCTTTGTTGTACAAAATCTCGATGCTCTGAATGTTCTCTGCTAGAATAGCGCTGACACTATTTTCAGAATAAAAAAGCCTTAAGCTCTTTAGTACTAGTTTGTACAGGTGGTTCTTTTCAGAGGGTAGATGTTTAATGAATGTTTGACCAGAGAATTGTCGTTTTATAGCCTCCTCATCATATTCCTGTTGTTTTTCAATTGCATCAAAAAGCTTTATGTAGTTTTTTTTGCCATTCTGTAATGAGGACATCAATTTGAAAAACCTTTTTTCTGATTTAGTCAAGGATTTGACAAGACGAAATAGCTCATGGGATGGTTTCATTTTGTTGTCTTTGGAATTACAAACATCAGTTTCTTATGAATGTTCTATCTAGACGCATATGACATGATAAGGGAAGGGTAGGATTACAAGAAAATTATCAGTAATGGCGGCTTGTTTTGTCGATAATCCTTGTATTCCCAACGGCTTGTTTTTGGTTTCGTACTGAAATAGAGACCTTTGTGCCATGAATAAATATCTTTTGTTAGTAGCGATATCGCTTTTCTGCCAAACGGCAATTGCTCAAAGCTCTGATCAGTATTGTTCAAATTATAAGAAGGCAACTACAGCAAACAGATTGCTAATTGAAGATTTAAGAAGCGATAGCCTCGATATAGTAAACACATCTTTAGATTTAGATTTGACCTTAGTTTCAATCAGTCAAATATCAGGAGTGGCGAAACTGTCTTGCCGTTCAAGGCTTTCTGGATTAGAAAGCGTAACCTTTGATTTTGAGGGTTTGGTTGTGGATTCAGTAAAGGGAAGTAACGTATCTGAATATATACATCAAGATTCAGTTCTTCGAGTTTCTTTTGCGAATCCTTTGGGAGTTAATGAAGAGGTAGAGATAGAGATTTATTATCACGGCAGTCCAATGAAAGACGCTTCAGGATGGGGTGGGTTTTATTTTTCAGGAAACTTTAGCTGGAATCTTGGGGTGGGTTTTGAGGATGATCCGCATAGCTACGGTAGGGTTTGGTTCCCATGTTTTGATAATTTTATTGAGCGTTCAACTTTCGATTTTAAAGTGAGAGTTAACGATGACAGAAGGGCCTCCTGTAATGGCTTGCTAAGTCAGGTTCTGGAAAATAATGATGGCACGACTACATATTTTTGGGAATTGGCACAGTCCATACCTTCTTACTTAGCTTGTGTTGCTGTTGGGCCCTACATTATTGTCAATTCTCAGATTACTGCTCAAAATGGGAGTTTGCCCGTTCAAATACACGGCAGAAAGACTGACTCAGCAAGTATTGTTGCTTCATTCCAACACTTAGGTGAAGCCGTATTGAAGTTTGAAGATGCTTATGGTCCATATCGATTTGATAAAGTAGGCTACAGTTTAGTGCCTTTTAATTCTGGCGCCATGGAACACGCAACAAATATTACATATCCCATATCAGCTTCAAATGGAGGGTTGTCACAAGAAGATCTTATGGCGCATGAATTAGCGCACATGTGGTGGGGCGATAATGTTACTTGTCAAACGGATGGCGATATGTGGATAAACGAGGGTTGGGCTTCCTTTTCTGAATATTTGTTTCAGGAGGCTGTTTATGGGCGTGATGCCTATGAGAAATCTATGCAAGAAGATTTGCGACTTATGCTGCAATTTGGCCACCATAATGAAGGTGGTTATAGAGCTGTCTCTGGTCAACCTCATGATCTTGTTTATGGTGACCATGTATATAAGAAGGGGGCTTTGGTGGCGCATAATTTGCGCGGGTCCATTGGGGATGAGTTGTTTTTTGAAGCAATCCATAACATTATGGAAGATTTTAAA
>Ga0257120_1000409_pt1 | contig 31977 bp, 28 predicted proteins | sample SI106_10metaG_FD_190153 | JGI IMG/M metagenome (GOLD analysis project Ga0257120, IMG submission 190153) | Marine microbial communities from Saanich Inlet, British Columbia, Canada - SI106_10 | ecosystem: Environmental > Aquatic > Marine > Inlet | place: Canada: British Columbia | collected... | reverse complement strand
TAGTTTGTTTACACTCGGCTGGGAGCCACATTGCTGATAGAATCCGATTTTAAATTGGATGCTAACAGCCTATGCCTGAAACCCCTCTTACCGGTGACAATAAGAGCAATCACTGGATTGATTATCTCGGCATTAAAGCCCTGCGCGCTTCCCACCCTGGCGTCCGAAGACTTAAACGCCAGCAGCGAGGCCACAGTAGTGCTCACGGCAACAAAGTCTGGCGATCCAGCTTTGTGCTGATGGATTATCTTACCACTTATCCGCCGGAGCAAGGCTCGCGGGTTCTCGACATAGGCTGTGGTTGGGGTTTAACCGGAATTTTCCTAGCCAAGCAATACTTCGCCGAAGTCACTGGATTGGATATCGATGAGTCTGTGGCGCCTTTTTTAGCACTGCAATCCGAGATTAATCAATGTGAAATAGGCTTTGAGGCCCGCAGCTTTGAGTCCCTATCCCGGGACGAGCTGTCCTGTTATCAGACTATTATGGGTACGGATATATGCTTTTGGGATGAGATGACAGCACCATTATTTGATTTGCTGGAGCTTGCCCTAGAGGCGGGCGTTGAACGGATAATTATCGCAGATCCAGGCCGACCTCCGTTCTGGGATTTGGTTGATCGCAGTATGCAAAAATTTCCAGCAGAGGTCGTTACCCGCCGTATTTATCAGCCATGGAAAACCGAGAAATATATGCTAATTATTGATCAAGCATAAAAAAACCGCGCTTAAAAGCGCGGTTTTTTTAACTAGAACAATCTTATTGCGCTTGCACAATATTATCAATATAGAAAGTAAAGTCTGCGGATCCATCACCCGCGGTGCCATTTTCAGCAATCATTGTGATTTTGGTGTCACCTCCCGCGCCTAGCTGACCGCTCAAATCAAAGACCAAAGTTTCCCAAGCAGAACCGCCGGCAGTAGTAACAGCAATCTCTTTGTTACTATCATCTAACTTAAACAAAAGAGGCTTAGCTGCGCTTGACCAAACATCCACTGAGAATTTCTCTCCGTCGGCCTTTGCAATCGCGTTATCCAAAGTAAAGGTAAATCCACCATAAACTTCACCAGCTGATTTCACATACTTCAACACATTCGCAGTGGTATTAACACCTGTTGCGTCTGGGTTAGCGATAACGGTAGCAGCACCACCACCGAATGGGCCGAGAGTATACCCTGAAGCTTCGAAGCCAACAGGCAAACCAACGGGAGCAGACGCGGCTTGCTTGATGTTATCAATGTAGAAGGTAAAGTCTGAGGATCCATCACCCGCGGTGCCATTTTCAGCAATCATTGTGATTTTGGTGTCACCGTCCGCACCTAGCTGACCGCTCAGATCAAAGACCAAAGTTTCCCAAGCGGAACCTCCTGCTGTAGTAACAGCAATCTCTTTATTACTATCATCTAACTTGAACAAAAGAGGCTTAGCCGCGCTTGACCAAACATCCAAGATGAAGAACTCACCTGCAGCTTTATCAATTGCAGTGTCCAAGGTAAAGGTAAACCCACCATAAACCTCGCCAGCTGATTTAACATACTTCAACACATTCGCAGTTGTATTGACACCTGTTGCATCTGGGTTAGGGATAACATTGGCAGCACCACCACCGAATGGACCGAGGGTGTACCCTGACGACTCAAAACCTACAGGTAATGCAATAACAGGTGAATCAGTTGCTGTTGCTGATTGCACGATATTATCGATATAGAAAGTAAAGTCTGCGGATCCATCACCCGCGGTGCCATTTTCAGCAATCATTGTAATTTTGGTGTCACCGCCCGCACCTAGCTGATCGCTCAAATCAAAGACCAAAGTTTCCCAAGCAGAACCGCCGGCAGTAGTAACAGCAATCTCTTTGTTACTATCATCTAACTTAAACAAAAGAGGCTTAGCCGCGCTTGACCAAACATCCACCTTGAAGAACTCACCATCGGATTTAGCGATTGCAGTGTCCAAAGTAAAGGTAAAGCCACCATAAACTTCGCCAGCTGACTTCACATACTGCAGAACATTTGAGCTGGTGTTGCTGCCTGTTGCATCTGGGTTAGCGATAACAGTAGCAGCACCTCCGCCGAATGGGCCGAGAGTGTACCCTGTTGCTTCAAAATTAACCGGGAGACCTATGGGCGCACCACCGAGCACGATATCATCGATGTAGAAGGTAAACGCGTCAGACCCATCGCCCATAACGCCATTGTCGGCGATTACAGTAATCTTCTTGTCGCTTGCACCCCAAGCCGTATCGCTAAAGTCAAAGACCAGTGTTTCCCAAGCAGACCCACCAGCAGTAGTAACGATACGCTCGACGTTTGTACCATCAAGCTTGAAAAGCACCGGCTTGGCAGCACTTGACCAAACCTTGACAGAGAAAACATCCCCTGCAGAGAAATCTATTGCAGTATCCAGAGAGAGACTGAATCCTCCCCAAGTTGCACCCGAAGACTTGACATACTTGATCACATTTGAGCTTGTGTTTATCCCAGAAGCATCAGGGTTAGCAATAACTTCCGCACTGCCACCGTCAAATGGAATAAAGTTGTAATCGACAGCCGCAGCTTCAAAGTTCACTGGTACAGAAATCGTCGCACCAGCGACAACGCCTGGAGCATCAATGCCACCATGCCTTATGTCATCCCAATACCAGCTCGCGGCCGGCTTACCAGCAGTGATACCACCCCAAATCATGAAGATTCCACCATATTCAACAGCCGGATCTATAACGCCTTCAATTGGATCGCTGAAGTCAAAATACAATGTCTCCCACTCTCCAGAAACTGTTGTCATAGCTTGAGCTACTACGCCTACCTGATTATTAGTGGCAAGCTCCAGCTTAAGCTGCACTTTGGCACCCGCGCTATCTGGACGCACACGCACGGCTACAACAGCGTCGTTCGCATTCAGGGCAAGGCTAAAGTCAGGGCTGGCATTTTCTCCAACAACGAGATAAGCACCGGCCCAAGCAGCTCCACCAGCTTCAATCGAAGACTGTGCAACTGTATTAGTCGCATCATCTGGATCGATCACTAGCTCTGAAAGTGTACCTGGGTCCGCATCGCCATTAGGTGTTCCGATATCTCTCCAGCTGTAGTCAAGAAGATTGTCTTCAAAATCAAGCAAACTCTCTACCACAGGAACGACGACACAAGAACCATCGGCGCAGTACTCAATCTCGGCCCAACTCGCAGCGCTACCAGCTTCATTCGAAGCTAAGGTAGACGCAGACACATCGGTACCAGCCTCTCCACTAATGTCTGTAAAAGAAACGCTAAAAGTTACGATGCCATCAGCATCATCAGCCGTCATCGTACGCGCACCAGACCAGCTATTGTGCTGACCGCTGACATCGACTGCCACACCATTAATGGTTACCGAAGGCTTGAGAAGAGACTCGCTTGCGGTAAACGATACTTTTACCGTCTCGCCAAGCTCCGCATATTGCAGTCCAGACTCTACTGTAGTCAGAGTAACCGAGGTTAAAGTGGGTGCAACTCCATCAGAGCCTGCTGGGTCTGCAGCAACGTTGTCCGTGACAGAGTTACCACCATCGCCACAGGCTGACAGAACGAGTGAAAAAGAAAGTGCACAGACTGCACCGAACTTACTACTTTGAAAAAGACTGGACATCCAGCCAACGGTATTGCTGGTTACTTGCGAACGCATAACTCCCCCTAGATGAGTTTTTATATTATGTGTCTTTACTTACAGAAAAGACTTAGCACTCATTAATTCTCTGCGCCTAAGGCTGCAAGTTACATAGCAAAGCGGTGAATAGGGGTATATATGCGGTGAATCGGCTATTGGTTAGACAAACGGACTTATTTTGCTGCGTGACAGGTGATATTGCTGGTCGAACCCAATTAAAATGCTAAATTTAACTCGCTTTACTGCCGCCCAGACAGTTGGGGGAATCCGGCGCTCCGCCTTGGTTCTCAGACCATTCTGGAACTGTGTAGGTATGCAGAGCCAGAGCATGGACTGGCCCTTTCAACTCATCCGCCAGCACGGCGTATATAGCCTGATGACGCTGCACTAAACGCTTACCCACAAACTGATCTGAAACAACGACCACCTTAAAGTGACTCTCCGAGCCCGCTGGCACCGAATGCATATAACTCTCATTAGATACCTGCAGCACCTCAGGGTTGAACTGCCCTCTAAGCTTCTCGGTAATTGTTGTTTCCAGCGGACCCATCTACATTCCACCAACAAGATTAATCATCACACCAGCAGCCACTGCAGAGCCAATAACACCGGCAACATTGGGACCCATGGCATGCATCAACAAGAAGTTTTGCGGATTGGCCTCAAGCCCTACCTTATTAGCAACACGCGCGGCCATGGGAACAGCCGAGACACCAGCGGCACCAATTAAAGGGTTAACCTTATGCTTAGCAAAGACATTCATCAGCTTGGCCATCAACACACCAGAGGCAGTACCTATACAAAAGGCCACAGCACCCAGCCCTAAAATACCCATAGTTTCAGGGTTGAGGAATTTTTCAGCACTCATTTTAGAGCCCACCCCCAAACCGAGGAAAATGGTGACTATATTGATCAGCGCATTTTGCGTGGTATCACTGAGGCGATTAACCACACCACATTCGCGCATCAGATTACCAAAGCAGAACATCCCCAGCAGCGGTGCCGCGTCGGGCAGTAACATAGCAACCAGCACTAATAAGGTAAGCGGAAAAACAATACGCTCAGCCTTGGTCACATAGCGGAGCTGTTCCATTTTAATTTGGCGTTCATCTGGTGTGGTTAGCGCTCGCATAATAGGCGGCTGAATAATCGGCACCAGCGCCATATAAGAATAGGCGGCAACTGCAATAGCGCCGAGTAAATCCGGGGCTAATTTACTGGTAACAAAAATTGCCGTGGGGCCATCGGCGCCACCAATAATACCGATCGATGCCGCTTCACGAATACTAAAGTCAAGGATTCCAAAATGACTCAGGCCGACCGCACCCAGAACAGTGGTAAAAATACCCACCTGAGCTGCCGCACCCAGTAACAATGTTTTAGGGTTAGCTAGCAGTGGCCCAAAATCGGTCATTGCCCCAACACCCATAAAGATCACCAGCGGAAACAGGCCTGTTTCAATACCTGCATGGTAGATGTAATACAGCAGGCCACCCGGGCTTTCCATGTGCCCCATCGCATCATAGATGGGTGCCGCATCAAAACCGGCGCCAGGAATATTGGCCAAAATAGTACCGAAACCTATAGGCACTAAAAGCAATGGTTCAAAGCCTTTGTTGATGGCCAGAAACAACAGCCCCAGCCCTACTATCATCATAACAAGTTGGCCTAGCTGCAATTGCGCCATGCCTGAACTCGCCCATAAACTCAGTAAATTATCCATTTTTAGCGCCTCCTTAAGCCAGGGTTACCAAAACATCACCCACGGCGCAGTTATCACCTGCCTGAATGCGCACCTCGACAATATTGCCTGTGGCCGGTGCGCTAATGGAGGTCTCCATCTTCATGGCTTCGAGAATGATAATCGTCTCGCCTTCGGTAACTGCCTGCCCCGGCTGGACCAATACTTTAACCACGGTACCAGCCAATGGCGCATTGACAGGATTGCCACCTGTCGCTGGCACAGCGCTGGCAGCAGGTGCAGCGACCGCACCGCCAACTGGCGCAATACCGCTGATATCGCCACCATTGGCCACACTGACTGTATAGGAAACACCCTCCACCTCAACGGTATAAATTTCTTCACCCGCATCGTTAGTCTGTGCTGCTGGCTTGCCAGTGGGCACCGGCTCAAAGGCCGCAGGATTATTTTTATTTTGCAAAAACTTCAGACCCACCTGAGGGAACAATGAGTAGGTCAGCACATCATCAATCTGGCCTTCTCCGGCAGTTAGCGCAAAGCCATGCTCTGCCGACAGGCCTTCCAATTCAGTCGTCAGGGCTTCCAACTCAGGCTCAAGGTTGTCAGCTGGACGGCAGGTAATAACCTCTTCGCCTTCATCTAATACTCGCGACTGTAACTCGATATTCATCGGTGCTGGCGTCGCGCCGTATTCGCCACGTAAAACACCAGACGTTTCTTTGGAAATAGACTTATAGCGCTCACCGGTCAGCACATTGAGTACCGCCTGGGTACCCACAATCTGTGAGGTGGGTGTTACCAGTGGAATATAACCCAAGTCTTCGCGCACTCGTGGAATCTCCGCCAGCACATCATCGAGCCGGTCTTCTGCACCCTGCTGACGCAGCTGACCTTCCATATTGGTCAGCATACCACCGGGCACCTGCGCCACGAGAATGCGAGAGTCAACACCGCGCATTGAGCCTTCAAATTCGGCGTACTTTTTACGTACCACTCTGAAGTATGCTGCAATTTCCTCAAGCTTTTCAATATTCAGCCCAGTGTCATGCTCGGTACCCTGAAAGATCGACACCACAGATTCTGTGGCCGAGTGACCATAGGTCATCGACATAGACGAAATAGCGGTATCAACATTATCAATGCCCGCCTCTACACATTTCATAATCGTGCTGGTAGATAGCCCTGTAGTGGCATGGGCATGTAACTGAATAGGGATATTAACGGCGTTTTTAAGGCGCGTTACCAGATCAAAGCCGGCGTAGGGTGTAAGCAGACCCGCCATATCTTTAATACAGATAGAGTCGGCACCGGCATCTTCAATCTGCCTTGCCTGATCAACCCAGAGTTCAGTGGTATGCACCGGGCTAACCGTATAAGAAATTGTGCCCTGTGCATGTTTGCCAACCTGCTTAACCGCGCGCAATGCAGTCTCAAGGTTACGCATATCATTCATCGCATCAAAAACACGGAAAACATCAATACCGTTAATTGCCGCACGCTCAACAAATTTTTCAACCACATCATCGGCATAGTGACGATAGCCGAGAATATTCTGGCCCCGAAAAAGCATCTGCTGTGGCGTGTTGGGCATGGCCTTTTTAATTTCACGAATACGATCCCATGGATCTTCGCCTAAAAAACGGATACAGGAATCAAATGTTGCGCCACCCCAGGATTCCATTGACCAATAGCCAATCTGATCGAGTTTCTCAGCAATCGGCAACATATCGTCGATACGCATACGAGTGGCAAACAGAGATTGGTGGGCATCGCGAAGAACAACTTCCGTTATACCGAGCGCAGAGTTTTTAGAGGGCATGTTTATGTCCGTGTAAGTAAATTCTAGTTAAATTAGCGTGCAGTGGTAATTATTGGCGATTACGAACGGTGCTTATCAAGGGCGGCCTGTATCGCTTTCACAATGCGCGGCTCAACCGAACCCTGTGTCGCTGCCGTTGCTGTCGATGCAGAAACAACCTCCGTCTCCTCTGGTGCCAGACGATTAACCACCGATGACATCAGGCTAGTAATACCAACCAGTAGGGTTAAAAAGGTAAAGACGGTACCCATGCCATAGAGCATTAGATCCGTTCCCTGGGAAATAAGCGTTGCTTCCATTAATAATCCAAAATATTCAAGTATAAGAGCCGCAAAACAATCCAAAGATGGCTTCTAGCGACGCGAAAGACAAAACTATAGCAATAAGCCGGATTTTTGCAAGTTAGGGTTTGCTTTCAGCAGCGGTAAACCTACAATCCACGCTCTAACCAAGCCAAAACAGGGAAAAACACCACAATGCGCATTAAAGAGCTTCTAAATCAGCGATTTTCAGCCGCCATGCAGGCCGCCGGAATTCCTAGTGAGTGCTCCCCGACTCTGGCGCTAAGTGGTAAACCTCAATTTGGTGACTATCAGGCTAATGGTGCCATGGGCGCGGCCAAGCGCATGCGCAACGATCCACGTGAGTTAGCCCAGACAATTCTCGACAATCTCAATCTCGATGGTATTGCCGAAAAGCTTGAAATTGCCGGCCCCGGATTTATCAATATCCATCTCGATGCAGAGTTTTTAGCTCGCAGTCTGGCACAGACACTATCAAGCGCTGCTTCTATTAAGCAAACAGTGGTGGTTGATCACTCATCCCCCAATCTAGCTAAGGAGATGCATGTTGGCCATTTGCGCTCCACCATTATCGGTGACTCATTATCTAGGGTACTTGAATATCAGGGCCACAGAGTTATTCGCCAGAACCATATGGGCGATTGGGGTACGCAGTTTGGCATGCTGATTGCCGAACTCGAGGAGCATCTCGGTGAGGGTGAGCAAGCGGAATTGGCCCTCAATGATTTGGAGGTGTTTTACCAGCAGTCGAAAAAACATTTTGATGCAGACCCAGAATTTGCTGACCGCGCTCGCGCCTATGTGGTAAAACTGCAGTCTGGCGATCAACATTGCCGCAACCTTTGGCAGCAGTTTATCTCTGTCTCGGTGGCACATAATCTTGATATTTATGAACGCCTCAATGTCGGCTTGCGCGAGGAGCATATTGCTGCCGAGAGCTCCTATAACGATGATCTTGAAAACGTCGTTCAGGACCTCATAGAACAGGGCTTAGCAGTAGAATCAGATGGTGCCAAAGTCGTCTTCCTCGAGGAATTAGCGGATAAAAATGGTGAGCCATCACCAATGATTGTGCAAAAATCTGGCGGTGGTTTTCTCTATGCCAGTAGCGACTTGGCTGCATTGCGTCATCGTATAAATACATTAGAAGCCGATAGGATTCTGTACTTTATTGATGCGCGCCAATCACTGCATATGAAGCAGGTCTTTATCACCGGCCGTAAAGCGAGCTTCGCACCCCCTCAGGTGAGTCTTGAGCACCATGCTTTCGGCACCATGATGGGTAGCGATGGCAGGCCTTTTAAAACCCGCAGCGGAGGCACGGTAAAGCTGGCCGATTTGTTGGTGGAGGCGGTTGAGCGCGCCGAACGTTTAGTGCGTGAAAAAAATACCGACCTCAATGACGATGAGATAAAAGTAGTGGCGCGTAAAATTGGTATTGGTGCTATCAAATATGCCGACCTGAGTATTACGCGCACCAATGACTATATTTTTAACTGGGATGCCATGATGTCTTTTGAAGGTAATACAGCACCCTATCTGCAATACGCCTATACCAGAATTCGCAGTATCTTCCGCAAAGCCAACATTGATGCTGAGACCTTTTCAGCGCCTATAGATATAACTCAGACGCAGGAAAAAATCCTCGCATTTAAGCTGCTCCAGTTTGATGAAGTGATCGATCAGGTCGCAGCGGACTGCTACCCGCATACGCTCTGCGCCTACCTCTATGAAGTAGCCAGCGCCTATATGACGTTTTACGAGCTCTGCCCGGTGCTAAAAGATGATGTACCAACAGCACTACAGCAAAGTCGTCTTCAGCTTTGTGCTCTGACGGCTGAAACTCTAGCTAGGGGCCTGGATTTGCTGGGTATTGAGGTTATGGAAAAAATGTAGGTCAGCTTATTTGCCGATTTGATTTTTGTATAACGCCGTTGTCACTGGGTCAAAACAGCAAAAAACCACCGACTCCAATAGGGGGTTTTGGCGCAGCGCACTGTTAACCTCTGCAACTGCTACTTTGATGGCGCGCCGCGCAGGGAAACCTGATTCCCCGCAACTAATAGCAGGGAATGCAATGCTTTTAACGTTGTGTTTTTTGGCCTCGATCATGGCCTTGTGATAACAAGAAGCCAATAACTCTTCTTCTCTGTGTTCACCGCCACGCCATGCTGGCCCCGCTGTGTGAATAACCATATTTGCCGCCAGTCTGAATCCTGAAGTCACTCTGATTTCACCGACCGGACAATGTCCCATTGTCTGGCAGGCATGCTCAAATTCATCTCCAGCTGTACGCCGAATAGCAATACTGACGCCATTGCCATCAGCTAGGCCATAGTCAGCAGCATTGACGATAACATCGACATTTAATTGGGTGATATCACCCTGATGGATTTTAACTCGATGCACGCACTTTTGACCTCGAAATGAACATTCCAAGTATAAGAAAAGAAGCTCCCTGAAATGTTGATGGCTGTCACAACAAAACCGTGAAATGAAAGCATCAGGTCAGCAGGCGTTACAGCTGACTGCGCATCTCATCGAATTGATCAAGCACCTTAGCACTCTGAGTTTGACCACCAATAATTGTCACCACAAAAATCGCCAGTACAGAGAACAAAAAGCCCGGCACCAATGAGAATAAATCGAAGATACCTGAGCCATAGCCCGAACTGCCCAGAGCCTCCCAGACAATAACGGTCGCACCGCCGACCAAAATGCCGGCCAGAGCCCCCGCTGCAGTCATAGAGCGCCAGTAAAGACTGAGCAAAATAGCCGGCCCCAATGAAGCGCCAAGTCCAGCCCAAGCATAGGACACTACATCCAGAACCTTACTGTCTGGTTTCATAGCCAGCAAAGTGGCCAACAATGCCATAACAATCACAGCAATACGGCCTATCTGTAAACGCTTTTCTGGCGTTAACTCACTTTTCACCAACATTGGGTAAAGATCTTCAGCCAGCGTGGCTGAACAAACCAACAACTGAGAATCGACTGTGCTCATAATGGCCGCAAGAATCGCAGCCAGCAGCACACCAGCAATCAGTGGATGGAAGATAAGGCTAGTCAGCTCGATAAATACGCGCTCGGAGTCCGCCAGTGGATTAACCAGATAAACCGTGCCGCAGAGACCCACCAGAATTGCCATAAAATACCCTATAAATGACCAGCTCACGCCAATCACAGTAGCAACACCCACCTCATCGGCAGAGCGAATCGCTTTAAAGCGCGCCAGCACATGCGGCAGACCAAAATAGCCTAGGCCCCAGCCCAGTAGGCTTATAATCTCCAGCCCGTTAAGAGGTACACCCTTGGCATTGGTAAAGATATTGAGTAATTCAGGGTTAACCTGGGACACCTGATTGGCAAAACCAACCAGACCCCCAGCATTAGAAATCACTAGCACCGGCACAGCGATCAGTGCAGCCAGCATCAACAACCCCTGAAATACATCGGTCCAGGACACTGCTAAAAAACCACCGAATAAGGTGTAGAACAGAATTAATACCACGCCAGCGAATACCGCCACATTGTAATCAAGGCCAAATACGGCGTTAAAGAGTTTGCCGCCAGCAATCAGGCCTGAGCCAACATAGAACAAGAAAAATAGCAGAATCGCCAACCCTGCAATTATCTTTAGCCAAGGCTTAGTATCATCAAAGCGGCGCTGCAAATAGGAAGGCACCGTGACCGCATCATCCAACAGTACTGAGTAAAGGCGCAGGCGCTTGGCCATCAGCATCCAGTTGGCGGCGACACCTATGGTTAGACCCAGAGTAATCCAAAACGCTTCCAGGCCAGCCATATAGGCGTAACCGGGCAGGCCTAGTAACACCCAACCGCTCATATCAGAGGCGCCGGCACTGATCGCCGAAACAGCGGGCGAAAGATTTCTGCCCCCAAGAAAATAGTCCGAGGCATTTTTTGTACGCATATAGGCGTAAAAACCAATCGCCAGCACAATGATAACGTAGATAATAAAGGCCATGATGGTCGGTAGGGATAGTTCAGACATGGAGCGGCCTTATTTTTATTATGAAATATTAATAGCTCGAATATGAGATTCGACTTCCAGATTATCACACTCTGCAACGGGTTCGCGGTCCAGCTGTAATCCAGTAAAGTTAAAAAGATCAGTATCCGCTAACTGGGACGGCGAGACATTCTTTATCGCACCAAAAATTGTATCGATGCGACCGGGAAACTGTCGCTCCCAACCCACCAGCATCTCTTTCACCACATTGCGTTGCAGGCCCTCTTGGGATCCACAGAGGTTGCAGGGAATAATTGGAAATTGCTTGAGCTCTGCCAAGGCAATTAGATCGCTCTCACGGCAATAGGCCAGCGGCCGAATCAGCATATTTTTCTTATCATCGGACAGCAGCTTGGGCGGCATAGCCTTAAGCTTACCCTGATAGAACATATTCAAAAATAATGTTTCAACAATATCATCGCGATGATGGCCAAGGGCAACCTTGGTACAGCCAATCTGCTCGGCAAAACCATACAGCGTCCCGCGGCGCAGCCTCGAGCATAGACTACAGTAGGTCTTACCGTCTGGAATCTTGCTGGTGACAATACTGTAGGTGTCTTTCTCAAGAATATGGTACTCAAGATCCAAGGTGTCCAGATAAGCCGGCAGTACATGCTCGGGAAAACCTGGCTGTTTTTGATCCAAATTGACTGCCACCAACTCAAAATGTACCGGCGCATTCTTTTGCAGGTTCATCAGAATATCGAGCATGGCATAGGAATCTTTACCACCAGACAAGCAGACCATAACGCGGTCCCCTTCTTCGATCATATTGTAGTCAGCCACAGCCTTGCCAACATTGCGTCGCAGACGCTTCTGTAGCTTGTTGGCTTCGAGCTGATTTTTACGCAGCGGCATCGACAGACCCAGTCGGTTTAGGAGCTAGCTATTGTAATTGCACTGTAGGGTTTCACCAAGCGGGTCTGTCGGGTTTAGCTAAATAATTGACCTGTTTATAGGGGCCAGATAACTTCCGGAGCACTAATACGCACATCGCAGACATAGTTACTATCACCTTTAAACCCAAGTAGATACAGCGCTCTACTATCATCTACATAAAGGGCGATCAACTTTATTAGATTTTTATTGTCAGCGCCAAAGTCAGCCGGGTACCAATCAAAAAATCATCGATGCTTGCCGAGAAATTCAACCAATAGGCTTTTTGCTCTCTGCAGTGTATTTCTCAGTCGTATTTGGTTACCCTTGCCGCCAAGCCAACTTGATATCACCAGCGCTCAAAAGATTCCATTGGAGGACCTAATAGCTTGAACTCGACCACCCCTTTTAGCTCGCATGAGTCGCAAATCTTAAGTAAAGACCAACAATTTGTTTGGCACCCCTATTCTTCATTAACCGCGCCTATTCCAGCCTATGAAGTGGTGTCCGCCGAGGGTGTGAATCTTCATTTAGCGGATGGCACTGAGTTGATTGACGGCATGGCGTCCTGGTGGTGTGCGATCCATGGCTACAATCACCCTGTACTCAACGAAGCCGCCAAGAGCCAAATTGATAAAATGAGCCATGTGATGTTTGGCGGCATAACTCATGCGCCTGCAGTCAATCTCTGTGAAAAACTGGTACAGATAACCCCTCGGGGGTTAGATAAGGTATTTCTTTCGGACTCCGGTTCAGTGGCAGTCGAAGTCGCGATTAAGATGGCATTCCAATACTGGATATCTCGGGGTCAGCCTAATAAAAACAAATTACTTAGCCTTCGCAATGGCTATCATGGCGATACCTTTGCCGCGATGTCTGCGTGCGACCCGGTCACCGGTATGCACCATATGTTTGAGCAGGTGGTGGCCAAGCAATACTTCGCACCAGCCCCACAGATTGGCGTGTATGAGCAGTGGGACAAGCAGGATATTTCAGAATTTTCACAGATGATTTCTGCAAAAAAAAATCAGCTCGCTGCCGTTATTTTGGAACCTATAGTTCAAGGCGCCGGTGGTATGCGTTTTTACTCGCCGCATTATTTAAAGTCCGTACGTGAACTCTGCAATCAACATAATGTGCTACTTATTGCCGATGAGATCGCCACTGGGTTTGGTCGCAGCGGCAGATTATTTGCCTGTGAATGGGCACAAATTTCACCAGATATTATGTGCCTAGGTAAGGCCATTACCGGTGGTTATATGACATTGGCAGCGACTCTGTGCAGTGAAGAGGTAAGTCGTGGTATCTGTGAAGGTGAAGCGGGTTGTTTTATGCACGGCCCTACCTTTATGGGTAACCCATTGGCTTGCTCAGTGGCCAACGCCAGTATTGATCTGCTGCTGAGTAGCGACTGGCAAGCTAATATCCAACGTATTGAAGCGACACTTAAGCATGAATTGACGCCATTTAATGCCCTAGATACCGTTGCCGAAACAAGGGTACTGGGCGCTATTGGCGTTATTCAAATGCATGAGCCAGTGAACTTGGCAGAGATTCAAAAATTATTTGTGGCAGAGGGAATCTGGGTGCGACCCTTTGGCAAACTGGTCTATGTTATGCCGCCGTATATCAGCACAGATGCAGAGCTCTGCAAACTGTTTCAGGGTATTTACCGCGTACTAAGCAAGCTTTAGCGTGCGCTGTGCTCGGCTTTTTGTAACTGAGTTATATCGTAGCCAAGTTCGGCTATAAAGCTCTCTAGTGCTATGTATCTCTCTTCGCTGATCTGCGGCGCCCTGGCCATAATCCATACGTAGTCGCGATTATTGCGCCCAATCACTGTGTACTGATATTCCTTATCTAAATAAACGATGCGGTAATCTGCCTTGATCGGCCATATAAACTGCATTCCCCAAATTGCATTACTGCTATCGCGGATAAACCCGCGCGGCTGGTAAATCTTTTGCTCTCCGTCCAATGCACCTGCATTGAAAGTAAAGGTAGTGGCCACTGTGCCATCGGCATCAAGGCGATAGGACTCGATGGGGTTGTAGGCATCTTTCTCGAGAAAAGTGGGGATATTGGCAATCACGTACCAGTCGCCCATAAACCGCTCTATATCGACCTGCTCTACGGTGGCCATGGGCGTTTGATTACTGCATCCAAGCAGAAAAAAAACAGCCGCCAGCAGAGTCATTTTTAATAATTTCATATCAGTCCACCTTATTTAAATACGTTGATATTTAAGCTCTGCGCCGGTCTTTAATTTGGTCTGCAATGACAGCCAATCGCCCGCCGCATCGTACTGCAGATGAATATCACTTTTGGGGAGGGCGATAGTCATATAAGTAATGCTATCTTCTGCCGAAATACGGCTGCTGATTACGACGGGCAGATATTCTCCAGTCTCAACATTTAACAAATTCTCGCCAAGCAACAATTTGGGATCCCAGTAGGCGAAGCTGCGCACACAGCCTTCTATCAATGCGCTACCCTGCTCACTTTGTACTGACAGACCTGACACCAGCGCTCCAGCTTGTAACCATAGTTTTTTACCCTGGCGACTGGTTTCACTGCTGGCACCTGTCAGGCACCCAGCATCCCAAGTCTCAGTCGCCTGATGTTGGTAGGTCACTCTCTTAATCAAAAGAACCTTAAAATCTAACACCATTTTTGAGGTAACCGACAGCAATTCCCCCTGCTCGACAACCACAAATTGATGACTGCCCACTTCACGGTCATTGATCAGTACTTTAAAGCTCCAGCTTTTCTCAGCTTCGGCTTCAGCCCAGAGCAATTGGCTGCAACATAACAGCATTAAGGCAAGACTTCGCATCATTAATTATCACTTACTTTTTCAAGGGGCGGCCAGGGAAAGAAGCTGCTAGTGCAGTCCCGATAAGATTGATAATCCGGTCGTCTCTCAACAATGCCTCGCTCCATCAAACTCACACCAGATATCTTCAACAGCAACATCGTCATTACCAATGGCGCTATCAGCAGTACTGGGCTCGCCGCTGCAAGAGCCGCGGGAATAGCAAACAGACACCAGCCCCACCAGATACAAAACTCACCGAAATAATTTGGATGGCGGCTGTAACGCCAAAGCCCTGCATCCAGTGTTTGTTGATCCTTGATAACCAGCTGGTTGAAACGATGTAGCTGGTTATCGGCAATGGTTTCAAAAAGCATACCCAGAAGCCAAAAAGCAGCACCTACAGAGTGCAATAGCGTCCACTGGAGACTAGTGTCAACTAAAAACCCTGGCACGAAACTAACGCTGATAACCCAGACCAGAAAGGCCTGAAACATAAAAATAAGATAGAAACTTTTAAGAGCAAAGTTGGGCGAGTACTTTTTGCGTATAGCACTGTAGCGACGATCTTCTGGCTGATTGCGTCCACGTTTTATCAAAAAACTCGCCAGTCGTAACGCCCAGATAGCAACCATAAGGATTAGCACTAGATTAACCATGCTTTCGGCACCAGCGCGAGCCACATAAACCAAGACCGCGACCAATAACATAATCGACCAGCTGTAATCGACAATGCTGACGTCATCTTTATAAAGGCTGACCAGCCACATAGCCACGGCCAACAAAAACAGAACCGGCAATGGCTCGAGCATCAGAGACAGCATCAGGCTGACCAACTAACAGGGAATTTTGAAAAATTGACTCTTAGGTTCATGTAAACCCCACTCTCATTTCTTATTATTATTTGCTATACGCCCGCTGACATTAAAACGATCATTGGGAAGGTCTTCGCTTCTTGTTCTTTCCGGGTCACAGTACTTCAACAGCCCTAGCGTTTCAAACGTCTGGCCTGTTCTAAACTATCACTGGTCTTTTGTCGAGCAACTTTATTTTTTTTAATCAACACATAGGTTGACCCTGCGCCACCATGGGTTTTTTGTGCAGTATGAAAGGCCAAGACCTGATCAAATTGCCGCAACCAATGGTTTACACAGCTCTTCAGTTTCGCTGGCTGTTCTAGTCCAAGGCCCATCCCATGGGTTACCAGCCCGCAACGCACACCGTGTTTTTGGCAGTCATCGACAAACCGAAACAAGGCATTGCGCGCCTGCTCGACTGTATGGCGATGAAGGTCGAGTCGTGACTGTATCTCGTACTTGCCCATACGCAGGTTTTTGTATACGCCGTGCTGCACACCGGGCCGCGCAAACTCTAGAAACTCATGGGGATCAACTTGCGTAATGGAAGAGATAGGGTCGAGAAAGTTGCCCTCGCGCAGCTGTTCTTGCTGAGCAGATTTACGTCGCTCCAGTACCCCCGGAGTCACCGCCGTAGGCTTGGCAATATGATTGGCACCTTTGCCGCGGAGAGGTTCTACATCGTCACCGAATAGCTGGCCAAACTGTTTATCTAGATCATCATCTATGGATGACATTACTGTTCCTATCATTTCTACTGGGGCCCATTTAACTGCTCGTCACCCCTATATTTAAGTTAATATACCGGCCCTAAATACGGAGCCTAAAATGCACGTTTCCGCCAATCACGTTATCAGCGTCCACTATAACCTTCGAGACGATAATAACGAACTTATCGATACAACGTACGATGATAATAAGCCCATGGTTTACTTGCATGGTCGTCGTCAGATGGTCGATGGTTTCGAAACTGCTGTGGCTAAAGCCGAGGTCGGTAGCAAGCTGTCATTTACGGTAATGCCCGCCGAAGGTTATGGCCTGCGCAATATGAATAATGCCCAGCGTATACCCAACAAATACCTCAAGCATGAAGGCAGGCTTACGGTAGGGAAAAACATTCACATCAACACAGATAGCGGCGTTGTACCCGGCTGTGTTATTAAAGTCGGCAAGTTTAATGTTGATGTGGACATGAATCACCCACTGGCGGGTAAAAACCTGCATTTTGAAGTAGAGATTGTGGATATTCGCAAAGCGCTAAACACAGAGATATCCGATGGCCGAGTGCACAGCGAAATTGGCGGTGTTCATGCCTGAATTAGCTGGGTATCAGTACGCTCTTATTGCTGGAATCTTTATCTGGAGTGGCTTCGTACGCTCTGGCCTGGGTTTTGGCGGCGCGCTATTTACCCTGCCCTTCTTACTGCTAATTCATAATGATCCACTGATCTTTCTTCCTATTATCTCAATCCATCTGCTGTTTTTTGCCGGCTTAACCATCATCAGGGCAGAGCGTAAATCTAATGGATCCAGCAACCATCAGGGGACCGTTAACTGGGCCTTTGTGCGCTACTCGTTGCTAATTATGATTATCCCCAAACTGGCAGGGGTAATAGGACTGTTAGTACTGCCAACTGACCTAATGAATATTATTATCTTTTCATTAATTGCCGCTTACTCACTGACCTATATTCTCGGCAAGCCAATGCAGAGTAATAGTCGCATTTTAGATGTGCTGTTCCTGATAGCTGCTGCCTATGTTAGCGGAACCTCATTAATTGGTGGGCCACTGGTCATTGCCGTTGCCCTGCGCCATATAAAACCCCATGAATTTCGCAACACCTTATTTATGATCTGGTGTGTCTTGGTCGCTATTAAACTCAGTGCCTTTGTTATCGCCAAGGTTGATATTCAGCTGCTCGGTGCCCTCTGGTTACTGCCATTTGCAGGCATTGGCCATATTATTGGCCATCATTTTCACAATCGCCTGCTGCAGCAAGACAGTCGCAGCTTTTATCAGATACTGGGCTGGATTTTATTGGCGACGAGCTTTGTCGGCCTCGCTCAGGTAATGGCTTAATCTAATCTGGCAGCACAACAACTATTTGCTAATATTAAAGCTGAGGCAGTAGGTCCCCTAAATGCTGCTATTGATTTGAGCACTGCTTGCCCTGAGCCAATCAGTTATTATTAATTCCCAAATTGCTGCCCAGTCCAGCCTTGCTTTAGTCAATAATCCGCTGTGGTTTACTCGTCTCTCTGCCGGCAGCGGGCTCATTTATTTTATTGCGTTTAGCATTGCCACAATGGCGATAGTTCGCCGTCAACAGAGTATCGAAAACTCGGCTCACGGTAGCTTTGAACATCTAGTAAAACTGGCAGATCGCCCGCTTTAGTATGCTAAAGCCAGCGGTAGAAACCGACTTGCATTTGCCTGAACCATACAGTTACGCCGAATGAAATGTGGTGGTTTTTTCTATAGGATCGCGCTCACTGCGGAAGTTATTGGCGCCGTCAGCTTCATCAATGTAGCCAAATGAAAGCCCCAACAGCAACTTAAAGTTATCTGCTACACCCAACTCTTCACGCACCATATCAGGGAAACAGCTAATAGAGGTCTGCGGGCATGAGCCTATACCCTGATTTTCCAATGCCAGCATCAAGGTCTGGGTAAACATGCCCACATCACCCGCCAGGCGCACAAGTTCTGGAAATTCATCGGTAATAAAAATAAAGGCTACATGGGGTGCATCGAAAAACTCAAAGTTACGCATCCATGACCAGGCGCGCTTCTCTCGATCCTGGCGTGTAACACCTTGGTACTCCCAGAGGCCAAGTGCCGAACAGATCTGACGCTGTTTGTAGTCACCGCTAAACTTACCCTTCCAGGGGAAATCAGGATTTCCCTCACCGCCTTCTAGTGCCGCAGCTTTCATTTTTCCACGCATTCGATCACAGGCCTCACCAGACAATACATGCACATGCCAAGGCTGCACATTACAGTTGGAGGGCGCCCAGCTAGCCAATTCAAAGACTTCTTTTAAGGTGCTCTCATCAACCGGTTTGGGTAAAAATCCGCGGTACGAATGTCGCGCTTTAACAACGTCGGTAAATTCCATTAACTTTTCTCTGTAAAGTTTTCATTGTGCTCAGGACTGTAACAATCGGGGCAAACCCTGTCTATTTTCATAAGATAGTTTTTTACTAGGAACGATAAAGGGCGAAGTTAAATAGGATGATAAAAAAAAGCTAGCGCCATGAGGCGCTAGCATAAGCCAGCTAACCTAGGATGCGTCAAAATAGCTGGTAGGCATTGCCATAACACTCTCAGTATTGGCGCTCATTGTTTTGGCGTGCATAGCTGCTCGGGGTAGTATGCGCTGGAAGAAAAACTCAGCGGTGTAAAGCTTAGACTGCAAGAACTCTGCGTCACCCTCACCTGCCGCTAATTGTCTGGTCGCAGCACCACTCATCTGGGCCCACATAAATGCCATAAAGGCATAACCAGAGAACATTAGAAAATCCACTGACGCAGCACCAACACTGTCAGGGTTGCGTTTTGCACCCATCGCTAGACGGTAGCCCATTACACGCCATTTAATGGCCAGTTTGGTAATCGCCCAAGCCTGTTTGCGCATCACCTTATTTCTACCCGCCGCTTTCCAGGGTAAATACTGGGCGGCAAACTTAAACATATCGCCGGTGAAAATATTGAGCTGCTTAAATTTATCCAACAGTACCTTGCGGCCCACCAGATCCAGGGCCTGAATACCTGTGGTGCCCTCGTAAAGGGTCGCAATGCGGCTATCACGCAGTATTTGTTCCATGCCCCATTCTTGAATATAGCCATGGCCACCAAATACCTGCACACCATGATTCGCCGCCTCTACACCTAACTCGGTAATAAAACCTTTCAAAATCGGCGTACAGAAGCCCAAACGAGCATCTGCAGCTTCGCGAGCCTCAGGAGATTTACCGGCACGGTAAATATCAGCGAACTGACTAGCATAGGTCACCATAGCTCGACCACCTTCTGCAACCACTCGCTGGGTAAGAAGCATACGACGGACATCCGGATGCTCAACGATAGCATCGGCCGGACCATCCGGATTCTTAACCCCAGAGATCGAGCGCATTGCCAAGCGCTCGCGCGCATATTCTGAAGCACCCTGATATGAGCGCTCTGCAGCTGCAGCACCCTGACTGGCCGTACCAATACGCGCCACATTCATATAGGTAAACATCGCATTGAGGCCATTATGTGGCTCACCAATCAAAAAGCCTGTGGCATTATCAAAGTTAAGTACCGCCGTGCCATTACCATGAATACCCATTTTATGCTCGATAGAGCCACAGCGAACGCCATTGCGCTCACCCGCAGAACCATCAGCCGCGGGTAAAAACTTAGGAATAATAAATAATGATAGTCCCTTGGTACCTGCAGGGGCATCGGGCAATTTTGCCAATACGATATGGACAATATTCTCAGTCAGATCATGTTCACCAGCACTGATAAAAATCTTGGTGCCATCAACGGCATAGCTACCATCTTTATTGGGCACAGCTTTTGTTTTCATCTGCCCAAGATCGGTACCACAATGGGGTTCGGTCAGACACATAGTGCCACTCCAAACACCGCTGATCAGCTTGCTGAGATAGGCTTGCTTCTGCTCCTCAGTGCCGCTGGCTTCGAGGGTTGCTACAGCACCTTCACTCAACCCCGGATACATGGCCCAAGCCCAGTTAGCTGTGGTCAGCATTTCATTGATAGCCACGCCAATGGATGCCGGTAAACCCTGGCCGCCTAAATCGGCACTTCCGGTTAGACCTGTCCAGCCTGCCTCAATAAATTTGGCATAGGCTTCTTTAAAGCCTTTAGGGGTCGTTACTACACCATCGTCCCAGGTACAGCCCTCATCACCAGACTGATAAATCGGCACCAATTCATTCTCACTAAACTTGGCCGCCTCAGTAAATATAGCTTCGATCATATCTGGCGTGGCTTCGTCCCCACCCTCAAAATTTTTGTATTTACTCTGCATATCCACAACATCATTGAACAGAAATAAGTAATCGTTTACTGGGACTTTATAATTGGGCATGTAATAGATCCTATGAAATTAAACCATCGAGATGAGCCTGATCACCTTGCTGGTTATAGAGTGAAAATCGCTTTTCCCCGACTAGCTGTTTGGTAAAAAACACTACGTCGGAGGGTAGGAATAGAGGACGGTGAAAGTTAACGGCAACCGAGTAACCAGCTTCGGGCAACTGCTCTTCGAGGGCTGCCAGACAGCGAGCCTTGCTCCACATACCATGGGCAATAGCCTGTTTAAAACCAAATAACTTAGCCGTAATATCGGACAGATGAATAGGATTGTAGTCTCCCGAGATGCGCGCATAGCGACGCCCGATATCTGCGCCAACCGCCCAGTTCTGTGGTTCGCCCTCACGGCTAATCACCGACCTACGCTTTTGCTTTACCTCTGTTTTACAGCGATGCAAAAATGTTGAATTACTCGACCACACCGTTTGATTATCAATGGCGGCAATCACATCGATATCCCATTCCAGACCACGGCTGGTCAACTCAGAGCCACCTACCGCTGCTGTCATACAGAGCGGCTGCAGGATATCAAATGACTTGAGTACCGAGATCTGATTGCGCAGATGCACCTGACCCATAGCCTGTATTGGAAAGTCCTGCTGGGTCAGTATTTGTAAAAACAGTGGGAACGCCAACATATGTAAGTAGGTGGCGGGAAGATTACCCTCAACGGCAAAACCACAGAGGTTTTTATAGGCTGCCAGATGCTGGGTATTAATCACTAAATCATTAACCTGGGCACTTAAGCCTGGCAATGCATCTCCGATCTGGTAGGAACCAGACTTAAACGCCGCCTTGCCGAGAAGCCCGGGCATACTTGGAAGTTGGCGCATAACCATCGGTGCTTTGCTGTGCGTAGGTTGGATTTGTGCTGATGTCGATCTATTCATAGTACTCATAGTGCTTACATGCTCCCTGTTAGTCATTGGCAGTAAAAAAACAACGTTTTGTCATTTCGGCCAATCGCGTATAATGCTGGTCCGTTTCGCGAGTTAACAGTATGACAGGTCTAACCGATTCAGGCACTTTGGTGCGCTTGGCCTACAGAGGTCTAGTCAATCTCGGCGTTGATGCCGATGAGGTATTACGCCGCTCCGGCCTCGACCCCTCCGAACTGTATAAGGCTAATTTACGCACCAAATTCTCTGGTCAGCCACGTTTTTGGAAGGCCGCTGTAGAACTGTCTGGCGACCCCTGTATAGGCTTGCATCTGGGTGAACAGATGCCCGTCTATAAAGGCCAAATTCTAGAGTATCTGTTTTTAAGCAGCCCAACCTTTGGTGATGGCCTGAACAGGGTTTTAAACTACCAGCGCCTTATCAGTGACGCTCTTCACGGCCAGGTCAGCGAAACACCCAACCCCTGCTTAACTAGCTATTTCTCAGAGCATGAGCACGCCACTTCACATCTTGCCGAAGCCATGGTGTTGGGCCTGATCAAAGCCTTTCAGGCGGTAACCGACGGTACCTTTAAAGCTGACAGGATTGTCTTTAATCATTCACCCAACACAGATATGGCTGAATATCAGCGCATCTTTCAATGTCCAGTGGAGTTTAATGCCAAGTCATTCCAGCTGTTCTTTCCTGCTTCTCTGCTTAGTTATAGATCACTTTATGCGGAACCCGAGCTACTTAATTTACATATTCAAGCGGCAGATCAACATTTAGCCATTCTGCAGCAACAGGATTTAATTACCGAGGTACGCAGCCTGCTTGGAGCACTGTTAGAAAGTGGCGAAACCACATTGGAAAATGTAGCCGCGCGCCTTCACGTAACACCAAGACATCTGCGCCATCAACTGGATTTGGCCGGCGCCAGCTTTCAGCGTTTACTCAATGATTATCGCCATCGTCTGGCACGACGGCTGCTGTCACAAACCGATGAGGCGATTAGTGAAATTGTCTATCTGACCGGGTTTTCTGAACCCAGTACCTTTTACCGCGCATTTAGACGCTGGGAAGGCACAACACCCATAGAATATCGGCAAAAACATCGACATTAGCGCAAGTTTGGTAGACGATTATCTCCGTTTCCACAGCAGGCCACATCAAGTAGAATGCCCGCTTACTTTATTTAGCATCCACAGAGCAGCAGCCCCTTATGACCGATAGCACCAACCCCGCCTTTGAGCTTTTGCGTGAGCAAGATATTCCCTCCTTAAAAGTACGCTACCAAGAGTATCGCCACCGGGTGACTGGTGCGCAGCATATTCATTTGGCTGCAGACAATAAGGAGAATGTATTTTTGGTGGCACTGCGGACCGTGCCTATGGATTCTACTGGCGTTGCCCATATCCTCGAGCATACAGCGCTCTGTGGCAGTGAGAAGTATCCGGTACGCGACCCGTTCTTTATGATGATTCGTCGCTCGCTCAACACCTTTATGAATGCCTTTACCAGCTCTGACTGGACAGCCTATCCGTTTGCCAGCCAGAATAAAAAAGACTTTAACAATCTGCTTGGCGTGTATTTGGACTCAGTGTTTTTTGCCCGCTTAGACCCTCTTGATTTTGCCCAGGAAGGCCATCGTTTGGAGTTTGCAGAGCCTGCGGACACCAGCTCGGAACTGACTTACAAAGGGGTGGTGTTTAATGAAATGAAAGGTGCCATGAGTTCGATTAACTCGACACTTTGGCAGACCATGAGCAAACACCTCTACCCCACCAGCACCTACCACTACAACAGTGGCGGGGAGCCTGCAGATATTCCTGATCTGAGCTACGATCAGTTTAAGGCGTTCTACCAGACCCATTACCATCCCAGCAATGCCATTTTTGTCACCTTTGGCGATATTCCCGCTGCCGAGCATCAGGCCAGCTTTGAACAAAATGCGCTGAGCCGTTTTAAGCAGCTAGATTGTCATATTGCGGTTAATAATGAGCAGCGTTACACCAGTCCACAGTATTTTGAAGAGACCTATGCGGCGGATGACCAGGAGCCAACAGAGAATAGTAGCCATATTATTCTGTCTTGGTTACTGGGCGAATCGACCGATTTAGAGGCGACGATGCAGGCGCGTCTGCTCTCCAGCGTGCTGCTTGATAACAGTGGTTCGCCATTGCAAAAAGCGCTCGAGACTACAGACTTGGGTACCTCACCATCGCCTATGTGTGGCCTTGAAGACTCACAAAAGGAACTGGCATTTGCCTGTGGTATTGAAGGATCGAATGCGGACTCTGCCGACGCTGCAGAAGCCATGATTTTAGATGTACTGAGCGATATAGCCGAAAACGGTCTGCCATTGGAGCAGGTAGCTGCAAGTCTGCATCAACTAGAGCTTTCTCAGCGCGAAGTATCCGGCGGCGGTTACCCCTACGGTCTCAATTTAATTTTGACGTCTTTAACTAGCGCCACTCATCGCGGTGATCCAGTAGCACTTTTAAATTTAGATCCAGTGTTAGAAAAGCTGCAACAACAGATTCAGGATCCAGAATTTATTAAGTCACTGGTCAAAGATTTACTGCTCAATAATCAGCATCGCATACGCCTAGTAATGAAGCCTGATACGGGGCTAGCACGACAAAAAGAACAGGCGGAAAAAGACCGGCTATCCGAAATCAGCGCCAACCTGACTGACGATGAGAAACAGACCATCGTCAACAGTGCTGCAGCACTCAAAGAACGTCAGGAAATGGAAGAAGACCTTGAAATTTTACCCAAGGTCGGCATTGAGGATGTGCCTACCGAAATCGCCTATGCGGAAAAACAGGCTGTAGTCAAAACCCCTCTGCCACTGACCAGCTACAGTGCTGGTACCAATGGCCTTGCCTACCAACAGATTATTATGCCAATGCCGGCGCTCAGCGAAGCGCAGATGGACCTGCTGCCTCTGTACAGCACCTGTGTCACTGAAATGGGCGTGGGATCTCGCGACTATCAGCAAACCCAACTCTGGCATTCCAGCGTGGTCGGTGCCTATTCCGCGTCTGCATCGGTGCGCTCGGACAAGAATAGCCTCGAGCAGCTACATGGCAATATTAGTTTCTCCAGCAAAGGGCTGGCGCGCAATCAGCAAGCCATGACCGATCTAATGCAGGAGTCATTGCAATATGCACGCTTTGACGAGCTGTCACGACTCCGTGAGCTGGTATCACAAATTCGAACCTATCGTGAGTCGTCGATTACCGGTAATGGCCATGTACTGGCAATGACTGCAGCAGCCAGCGGCCTTTCTGCCAATGGCAATCTCAGCCAGCGCTGGGGTGGCATGGCAGGTCTTGCCAGCCTCAAAGCGCTAGACCAAAGTCTTGAATCAAATGAAGGCTTAGAAGCTCTCGCCTCGCAACTGGCAGCCATTCATCAGCTGGTGTTACAACAGCCACGCCAATATTTACTAGTCGCTGAAGGCGAGCGCCTGAGCGATTTTAGTCAGGTTATGCAGGCTAGTTTTACCGGCACTGACGCGGCGCCAGAGAGCAACCTCATAAATTACCGTCCAACACTGACACCGGTTAATCATTGCTGGACGGCCAATACGCAGGTTAGTTTCTGTGCCAAAGCCTATCCCACAGTGCCAACAGGTCACCAAGATGCTGCCGCACTGACCGTACTTGGTGGCGTATTGCGCAATGGCTTTTTACACCGTGCCGTGCGTGAGCAAGGCGGCGCCTATGGTGGTGGTGCCTCACAAGATAACCAGTCCGGCGCCTTCCGATTTTTCTCCTACCGCGACCCCAGAATCGCCGGCACACTCGATGACTTTGATAACTCGATTAGCTGGGCACTCGAGAACCCTCTGGGTTATGACAAGATTGAAGAGGCAATACTGGGTGTGGTTGGCAGCTTGGATAAGCCAGGCTCTCCAGCCGGCGAAGCGATCCAGGCATTTCATAGCGAGTTAAATGGTCGCGGCAAGGCCTGTTCTGTGCAGTTTAGAAATCAGGTACTCGCCATTACCGAGGCTGACCTGAAGCGCGTTGCCAGCACCTATTTAACGGCTGATAAGGCACAGACGGCTGTTATTACCAATACTGATTTAGCGGCCTCGACCGATCTGGATATTATCAGCGTCTGATATGAGCAATTCCGAATCTAAACGCGACAATCTGTTTGCCAACCCTCTGGGGGCGGTGCCAGGCTTTGTGTTTGATCAGGCCGTGGTCGATGTTTTTCCAGATATGATTAGCCGCTCTGTACCCGGTTACGAGACCATCATCTCGCACACAGGTGAACTGGCCGCGCGCTTTGTGCAGGCAGATACTAACTGCTATGACCTCGGCTGTTCTCTAGGCGCCTCGACACTGGCGATTGGTCACAGTATCGAAGGACGCAATGCCACCGTAGTTGCAGTGGATAATTCCGTAGCCATGCTGGAAAAATGCGAGCTTATTTTGACGTCCGACAGCGCCACTACCGCGATTGAATTAGTCAATAGTGATATCTGTGATATTGACATTCACAATGCCTCACTGGTGGTAATGAACTTCACATTACAGTTTGTACCTATGGAAAAACGCCCAGACCTGCTTGAAAAAATCTATCACGGGCTCAATCCAGGTGGCTGCTTAATTATTTCTGAAAAGCTGAGTTTTGAACCCGAGTCTCTGAATAAATTACTCAGCGAATTGCACCATGATTTTAAACGTGGGCAGGGTTACAGTGATTTGGAAATCAGCCAGAAGAGAGATTCGATTGAAAATGTGCTGGTGCCTGAAACATTAGATACCCATATCCAACGATTAAGGGCCTGCGGATTTAAGTCCGCAAGCCCTTGGTTTCAATGTTTTAATTTTTGTTCTCTGGTAGCTATTAAATAGCCACAGTAGCAAAGCTCATAATTAAGAAACTAATCGCATTGTCTGCTTAATCATCTTCAATACCTTCGGCGTGTACGGAGGATGCAACATTGAGGCTGCACTAAACTTCTCTACCAGCACACTGCGTTCGTGGGTAAAGGCTCTAAAACCCCAGACTCCGCCAGATTTCCCGATACCACTGTTATTAACACCGCCAAATGGCAGATTCTGATGCAAGAAATGCATCATAGTTTGGTTGACACAGGTATCACCGGCACTGGTTTCCTGCAGCACCTTATTAATGGCACCCTGGTCCTGAGCATAGATATACAGCGCCAGAGGCTTAGGCTTGCTGTTGACATAGGCAACCGCTTCATCGAGGTCAGAGAATGTAATAATTGGGAGTATTGGACCAAAAATTTCTTCCTGCATAATCGCCGAATCTTCGCTCATGCCTTCAATCATTGTCGGTGCGATAAAGCGCCCGGCCTTAACCATCTCCCCACCAATTAGCACCTTGCCACCATTGGCCTTCGCATCTTTTAACAAGGCAGAAATACGTCCGTGGTGAGCGGTATTGACCACCTGACAGTAGTCGCTATTGTCACGCGCATCATTGCCGAGTCCATACTGTTTCTTAACACAGGCGGTCATTTCGGCAACCACTTCATCTTTAATCGATTCGTGAATATACAGATAATCTGGTGCGATACAGGTTTGACCATTGTTGGTGAACTTGCCCCAGGCAATAGAGCCAACTGTCTTTTTAATATTGGCAGACTTATCAATAATAACTGGACTCTTACCGCCAAGTTCCAGAGTTACCGAAGTAAGGTTTCGCGCCGCTGCGGCCATTACATGTTTGCCTACAGCCGGACTGCCAGTAAAGAAGATATGATCAAATGGCAAGCTAGTTAGATAGCTGGCAACATCTGCCTTACCTTCAAACAGCGCCACCTCTTCAGGTCTAAAAGCAGCGCTAACAATCTCGCCGATAACCTTAGACATATTGGGGGTCATTTCAGATGGCTTGATGATCACAGTATTACCCGCGGCAATGGACCACATCATGGGCCCAAACGTCAGGTTGAACGGATAGTTCCAGGGTGACACAACCAGGGTTACGCCTTTTGGCTCTTTAACGATTTTTGATTTGGTACCAAAGGTGGTTAAGGTCGGCCTAACTGAGTCTGGCTTCATCCAGCTTTTTAGGCTTTTTCGGATATGCTTTAACTCGCCAACAACCGGCATAATTTCAGCCATAGCCACCTCAGCTTCAGGCTTACCGAAGTCTGCTGCTGCCGCCACATAAATTTTATCTAGGGCCCCATTAAAGGCTTTTTCGAACCGCGCCAGAACAGCAAGGCGTTGGCGGTAATCTGTTTTTCTCAGCTCAAGCGCGTAGCATTTTTGCTCGGCAAATACCTTATCTATGGCTGCCTTGGCTGCCTTCTTTATTTCTGCCATCTCTCTTCCCCTTAAAATAGTCTTTGTTTAGCCCAAATTTTACTCGGTGCCTTTTACTATTAATAATGTGGTGGTCTTTCACCCTGCCCTGCACCACCTTCTGTCCCGCCTTCCGCCGCCGTATCTTGAAGTACCTCAATACGCTCCAGCATTGTCCGATGCGCCTTAGTCAGCGCATCTATCTCTTTTTGTTGACGAAAAATTTCTTCGCCAAGTTCAGCGTTAGCCATTTCCATGTAGGCTAACTTTTCTTCAAGCTGTTCAAATCTCTCGTCACTCATGATCTTACTGGACCTAACCAAAATGCAATTGACTGACAGTCACAATAACGGAAATACCCTATAATTGTCTCTCAAAATTTTAGGTGTAAGTATGATTCCTACAACCCTCGATTATGGCCCATTGTTTTGCTGGCTCGAAGAGTTCCCGTTAAGAGACTGGGGCCAAACTCTGCCTGATCTTATTGCCCATCAACTGCGGCCCGGCCGCTGGGGTGATATGCCAGAATGGGAGGAGACATTAAAACGTCTACCCGAAATTGATCCTCTGCATATCAATCTAAAAGACAGCGTAGAGATAGGCGATATCAGCCTGATGGACAAGGGGCGCCGCCTAGCATTACAAGCCACATTAATGGGGCTACATCCCTGGCGCAAAGGCCCGTTCACTCTCTTTGGCATGCCTCTAAATACGGAGTGGCGATCGGACTGGAAATGGAATCGCGTACTGCCCCATCTACAACCATTACAGGATCGCCTGATTCTAGACGTTGGCTGTGGCAATGGTTACCACTGCTTGCGCATGCTGGGTGCCGGAGCCAAACGCGTTATCGGCATAGACCCGTCGCCCAAATTTGTTTTTCAGTTTCAAGCAATTAAAAACTTTGCCGGCAAACAGCTGCCTGTGGATGTCCTGCCCATTGGCATTGAACATATGCCAGAAAAATTAGCTGCCTTTGATACCGTCTTTTCTATGGGCATCTTATATCATCGACGCTCGCCGATGGATCATTTGCACGAATTACGAGAATTACTGCGACCGGGCGGTCAGCTGGTTTTGGAAACATTAGTCGTTGAAGGCCCAGAGGGGACCGCATTAGTGCCAGAGGGTCGTTATGCCAAAATGCCCAATGTCTGGTACCTACCCTCGGTAGATACTCTGCTCAGTTGGATGCGTAAAAATGGTTTTAAAAATTCGCGAGTGGTCGACGTTAGTACGACCAGTGTTGAAGAACAGCGCTCAACAGATTGGATGACATTTGAATCATTGCAGGACTTTTTAGATCCAAACGACCATAGTAAAACCATTGAAGGGCACCCAGCGCCAACTAGGGCCGTGTTCCTTGCCGAAGCGCCTTAACAAAAAAAAATTGCCGGACAAAGAATGTACACAGTTACAATAAATCAGTGCGGCTAGATTTAGTGCCACCCTCACCACCAACACTTGTGCAGGCATGTCATGGCAGAAAGCGCTTTGCCGGGCATAGCGAGCCCAATATATTGCGCAGCCGCCATTGCGACGGCCGACGGAGAGGTGCTGGCCAGAGCCGAGCACCTGTAGATTGAACTGAAACAACCAACTCTCTAAGCCTTTAGCGCCTCGTCTGCGGCCACATAGGGATAGCCAAGCGCATCAGCAACAGCCTTATACGTGACCTTACCTTTGTGCACATTGAGGCCATTTTGTAGATTCTTATCTCTAAACAGAGCATTAATCGGGTCATCAGCCAACGCTATCGCATAGGGTAGCGTGGCATTGTTAAGAGCCATAGTGGCAGTTCTGGCAACGCCGCCCGGCATATTAGCCACACAGTAGTGCACTACATCATCGACCACATAGGTTGGGTTCTCATGGGTGGTGGCAACAGAGGTTTCAAAACACCCCCCCTGATCAATGGCCACATCTACAAGAACTGCACCTTTTTGCATCCGAGCAATCAACTCGCGACTCAATAAACGAGGCGCCGCAGCGCCGGGAATTAACACCGCACCGACAACAAGATCTGCGTCGAGGGCGTATTCTTCAACTGCTGCATTAGTAGAATAAACACAGCGCGCCCTACCCTCATACTTGGCATCGAGTTCCCGCAACCTTGAAATAGAGCGATCCAAAATAGTCACATCTGCTCCCATGCCCACTGCCATAGCCGCCGCATTGTCGCCGACCACACCACCACCAATAATCAACACCTTAGCGGGAGCCACACCAGGCACACCGCCAAGTAATACACCACGACCACCCTGAGCTTTCTCTAGATGATGAGCACCAGCCTGTACCGACATGCGGCCCGCCACTTCAGACATAGGCGCCAGCAGAGGCAAACCACCCTGATTGTTAGTCACAGTTTCATAGGCAACACAGATCGAGCCAGATTTTACTAATAGTTCAGTTTGGGTAGGGTCTGGAGCAAGGTGCAGATAGGTATAGAGAATTTGTCCCTCTCGAAGCATTTTGCACTCCTGTTCCTGAGGCTCCTTAACTTTGACAATCATCTCGGCACGGCTAAAAATCTCTTTTGCCGACACCACAATTTCAGCACCTGCGGCCACATACTGCCCATCGGTGAAATCAATGGCCGCACCAGCATCAGCCTCAACGAGTACCTGATGCCCCCGCTTAACAAGCTCATTGACCGATGAAGGGGTTAAACCCACACGGTACTCATGATTCTTAATTTCCTTGGGAACACCTACCAACATATTTATTGCCTCTTCTGAAAATAATCCATTTATTGTATTTATTACTGCATTCTATAAATATGAGATAATATTTCTTTGTTATATTTGCTAATATTCAGAATATTTTTATATTAATAATCCATATACAGGATATTTTCTAATGGCAGAATCAAGATCAGATAGGGAAAAGCTGGGAAAAATCGACCGCAATATACTGCGCGTACTGCAAAAAGACGGGCGCATTAGCTACACCGATCTCGCCAGAGAAGTCGGCCTCTCAGTCACACCCTGTATCGAGCGAGTAAAACGCTTGGAGCGAAATGGCTATATCCTTGGCTATACCGCCACCATCAGCCCCGAGCGACTGGACGCAAGCCTAGTGGTATTTGTACAGATTCGTCTCAACCACACATCGCAAAAAAACTTCGAAGAATTTCATCGCTCAGTTATGGACCTTGAGAATATCCAAAGCTGCTTTCTGGTATCCGGCAACTACGACTACTTACTTAAAGCCAGAGTAAAAGACATGGCGGCCTATCGAAAGCTGCTTGGCCATCGAATATTGAAGCTACCAGCAGTTCAGGAATCCACCAGTTACGTGGTAATGGAAGAGCTAAAAGAGACTATGGAAGTGCCAGTGCCCTACAGTAAATAAATCACATAAAAACAGCTACTAAACAGGCACCACTTGTTGACTCAAACCCAATGCTCCCCTATAGTACCGGCCGTCTCAAGCAGAGACTTTTTGCACTCGTAGCTCAGCTGGATAGAGTACCCGGCTACGAACCGGGCGGTCGGAGGTTCGAATCCTCCCGAGTGCACCAGATACAAAAAACCCGTCTTTCTGACGGGTTTTTTGTATCTGCTCACGACGGAGGTGAGAACCTCCTGGTTCGACAAGCTTGCAGCAGCAAGCTTGGCCCGAGTCGCAAAGCGACGAGCCCC
>Ga0257120_1000407_pt1 | contig 31993 bp, 40 predicted proteins | sample SI106_10metaG_FD_190153 | JGI IMG/M metagenome (GOLD analysis project Ga0257120, IMG submission 190153) | Marine microbial communities from Saanich Inlet, British Columbia, Canada - SI106_10 | ecosystem: Environmental > Aquatic > Marine > Inlet | place: Canada: British Columbia | collected... | reverse complement strand
TCTAGGTAAGGCTTTCCGTCGATTGCGACTAGAATATCATCTTCTTCTAACCGTTTCACAAAATCTTGAACCGTTATTCCTCCAACGGCAATTTTGAGTAAAAATCCCTGTTTATCGGCCTCATCCACCAATACCTCGTCGGCGCCATCAAGCTGTTCGCCATTTTCTGCCAATTCCTCGCTCATGGAAATTTAAGAGGATTGGGAGCTGGCTTGGATTTCACTTTCTTTGGAACCGCTTTTTTCTTAGCTGCAACTTTTGCAGCCTGGTTCATCTCAAAAACTTTGGCTGCCAAGTCTTTTTGTAGCATGATCAATTGGTCAACCTTATTTTCAAGTGCCTGGAACTGTTTATATGTTACAATACTATCTCCAGAATCTTCCGCTCCTTCATTGGATGCATCTGATTGCACGAAGAATTTCTCCATATTTGATAACTGTTGAGCCAACTGATTCTGCGTCTCCTGAGTTCTTGATTGAATACTTTCCAACGTTGTCGTTGCGAATTGCTGAATCAGACCCTCCACTTCTTGGATGGTTAGCTTTACAGCCTTAGAATATTTAACTTCAGCACCCGTGATGTCATCAATGGCTTGCTTCGCAGATGCCTCAAGATCTATGAGAGTTGACTTAATCAGATCTTGGTTTTCAGTATTGGATTTAATTATTTGAATGGATTCATCTAATTTAGCGACATTTTCAGTAAAAATAGCCAACGCTTCAATGGAGACATTAGAATTAGTTTTCAGGGTTCCAAGAGCTTTGTAATACATCAATGAGGCTGCTCCGAGAGATACTAGCCCAGCCACAATCGAGCTCATAAAAATGATCATTACTGAATTGTAAATTCTTTTAGCTTGAATGTTCACAACCTCAAATTGTTCTCTGAGATTGTGAAATTCCTCGGTCACTCCAGCTGCTGTGTCTGCAGCGTCTAATGCAACTTGAATACTATCCTGAATGTTGTCTTTTGCTGTTGTTTTAGCTGCCATCTATCAAAACCTTTTGGTCTGTGCCGCACTAGCCTTCAAACTGTAATAAGCACAATCTGTGCCAGTCGTCATAAAAACCGACTGGCTAGGCAAAGATCTCGACTTAAAATTAAACTTTTTGCAACCCCAAGGCCTTTTTTTATCATGGGTCACGAAAAAGTGCGTACAATTGAAACATCTTATTTTGGCCATATCGCATCTCTCACTCTGAGCACTAACCTCTGGATAGAGAACCGCATTGATGCGAGTAGCGACAGAAACGCTCCGACGTAAACAGCAATACCTTTTAAGGTCTCACCCTCTTCTAAAAAGAGCTTAGCCTCAAAAACTAACCAAATTGCAGCTCCAAAAAAAGTTACTGAAGATATCAGTTCACCCGTGGATCTTTTACGTTGTGCCATAGTCCACTCCTCAACCTCACAATTTCGAACCAAATTCATCAAACAGAAGATCGTCAGGAATATTTGGATCCTCAAAGATTGGATTAGTACCGCGCTCTAACTGAAGCACATAAGCTAAAACAGACGCAACTGCCGAGAACAAATCCTCCGCTACGTCCATGCCAATATCACCAGTGAAAAATAGGGCCCTGGCCAATAGCGGGCTGCGAACACGGCTAATGTTAGCTTTATCAGCTTCATCAATTATTCGTAGTGCCATAGGACCCTTGCCCATCGCGATGATATATGGAGTATCGCGCGTTTCTGGTTGATATTTCAATGCCACTGCAAAATGCGTGGGGTTCGTAATGATCACAGTAGCGTCGCCTACGTTTTCAATAGCCTTAGCTCTCTCAGATGCTCTTTGGCTAGCTTCCATTTGCAACCTTCTTATCCGAGATTTAACTTCAGGAGACCCTTCACTATCTTTTGACTCGTCCTTCATGTCCTGCCTGTTCATACGCAATTTCTGCATCCACTCATGACGGCTCCACAGAAAATCCCCCAAAGCAATCACAGCCAACACCACGACCAGACCACCAACCAAGGACATCAAAGTTTGATGGAATACCGTGAAGCCATCACCCAAAGATGAACTGCTCAAGTATAATAATTTTGGCAAAGCAATCCAAATTATAGATCCAGTCACTGTTATCAAAAATATAATTTTCATAATTGATTTAGTGAGTTCAACTAACCCTTTGACGGAAAAAATTCGCTTCAATCCGCTGAGAGGATTAATTCTGCTAGGCTTAAAAGACATCGCTTTAAGTGAAAAATTAATAGATCCAGCAACAAAAAATTGTGTAAGGATCACAGCGGCAAAAATAGGGAAGGCAAAAATAGCAGCACCACCCAAAACAAGACCAAATGCAGCCTCAGAGCTAAATACACGTAGCACCCCTAAGCTTTCAGAGTGATCCCAACGGAATAGGGCCGCCCAACTGGTAAGCGCATTCCTAGAAATCATACCCAAAATAAATAAAACAATTAAACCCATGAAACTAGAACCAAAAACAAACATTTCTTTTGATGAGAGGATTTCGCCATCCTCCTTTGCTTTATCCAAACGTTTTTGAGTTGGATCTAACGTTTTTTCTTGACTATTGTCTTGCTCAGCCATCACTTTTCTCCAGGAGCAACGACATTACAAGATCAATTATTAACTGGATTAAATCTTTAAACGCGAAAGAAATCGCATCAACTGAATAGAACAAAATCAAAAAAGCGCCAATAAGTGTCATTGGGAAGCCAAAAGAAAATAAGTTAAGTTGCGGCGCCGATTTTGTAATAAACCCGATTGCTATGTTCACAAATAGTAAGACAATAACGATCGGCAATACAATTATTGCAGCAGAACGGAACAATATATCGCTTGCCGAAAGACCTGCGGCCACCAAATCACCATACCGGGTGAATTCACCTAACGGGTAAAGGGTAAAACTTTTATATATCAGTCCTAAAACTATCAAATGCCCATTAACCGAGAAAAAAATTATTATAAGAAATAACATGAAAATCTGGCTAATAACTGGAGATTGGCCACCTCCCGTAGGATCAACCTGAGAGGCGAATGCCAAGCCAGAGGTCGCTGCAATTTTTTCACCCGCCAAGCTGACAGCTGCGAAACAAATATTCAAAACCAAACCTACCGTAAGGCCAATAAATATTTCCTGCATGACAATTAAAATTAGTTTTGGACCTAACAAAACCGGCTGCTCTGGAAATTCAAGAGTTCCCAATATCCAAAAACCCAAGCAAAATGAAAATACAATCCTAATTTGCAATGGCACCATTCTACCACCAAAAAAGGGTGCCGAAATCAAAAAAGCGCCAACCCTTAACGACGCAATTAATATTAGTATTAAAAACGTAAAAAGTTCTTGCAACTCCAGTCCGGGAAGAGCACCCAATTCATTAACTATTGGCAGCAAATCAGAGACCCTTTCTAGATATTTCGTCAAAGATATAACTAAAATAATCTGTCATTTGAGTAATGGTAAATGTAGCCATCAAAGACATGGCAAGTAAAACTATGAATAGCTTTGGTACAAAGCTAAGCGTCATTTCATTAATAGAGGTCGCGGCTTGAATTAAACCGATAAATAGTCCGACAGAAAGCGCCACGAGCAAAATAGGTCCCGCAACCACAATAATTTGCCAAAAAGCCATGCTAAGATACTGAACATTTTGATCAAAAACCATAACTTTAACCCACCACAAATGTGGACGAAAGCGAGCCTATGGTCATAGCCCAGCCGTCAACCAATACAAATAACAACAACTTAAAGGGAAGAGAAATCAACATAGGCGACAGCATCATCATGCCTAAGGACATAAGAATGGATGCAATCACGATATCAATTACAAGAAAGGGTAAAAAAATTAAAAACCCTATTTCAAAAGCTGTTTTGAGTTCAGAGGTAATGAAAGATGGCAATACAATTGATAGGGGTATTGCCTGAGTATTTTCAAACGGTCCCTCGCCCGCCATCTCAGCAAACATATTCATTGTGTCGGAACGGGTGTTAGCAACCATGAATTCTTTCAACAGATCTGTAGTTGAAGCCAAGGCCAACTGGGCAGATGTTGTACCCTCTAGGTAGGGATTTAACGCAGTCTCATATATGACTTCAAAAATTGGGCTCATGACGTAAAAAGTAATAAATAGTGCAATCGCAATTAGCACTTGGTTGGGTGGCGTCTGCTGAGTGCCCAATGCCTGACGCAAAATCGACAGCACGATAATCACCCGTGTGAATGCTGTCATTCCCAAAACAATCGATGGAACTACTGTCAGCACCGTCATTAACACAAGGATCTGTAGTGACAGAGAATATGTTGCTTCACCATTTTCGCCGACGCTTGACGTCAAAGCGGGCATGCCTAAAACACTACCGTCTTGACCAAATGCAGAAGACGCCAGCAAAGTAAAATATAGGAAAAAAACTACCTTAGAGAACTTGTTTTTCATGTGCCTTCAAGCTCCAAGTCAGTCTTCGTGAATAACTTATTTTCTCGTTCCTTCGGTAATTCGACGACTGATGGGGCGCCGTTCCTATTCGAAACCACCAGAAAGGAAGAACCAGAGCACTCCAAAACAGTGGCTGAAGCAAATTTTGATACCACTACAGTATTAATAACTTTAATTGCTGAATGATTTGACTTATCGATCTTGAATTTTAGGAATTTTGAGCGCTTAATCACAACTTGTACCGCTACAAGAATGGCTAAAAATATTAAAACTATAACTATTTTACTTGGGTCGAAATCTGGCATTTATTCACTCCTCCTGAAAAGAGAGCAAAACAGGTGCCATTCTAAAAATTTTAAATTATATCATATACTTATTTGAAAGCAATCTGAGTGTCATTTATTTGAAATTAAATGATACTTAGATACTCTCCATCCGTTTTTCAGGTTCTACAATTTCGCCAAAACGGATGCCAAATCGCTCTCCAATCATAACCACTTCGCCCTTAGCAATTTTGGTATTATTTACTAAGATATCAAGCGGATCTCCAGCTAATCTATCGAGCTCCACAACAGATCCTTCATTCAACCTCAAAAGGTCACGAATCGTGATTTCAGTGCGGCCAACTTCGACAGTCAGCTCTACATCAATATTTTCCAATACTTTTAAGTTTTCAATTCCAACGTGTTTTTTGTCAGCATCATCAGCTTTTTTATCTTCAGCCATTTTCTTTGTCCTTTTTAAGTGAAATTCTTTTTGTCATTGAAACCGCGGCGTTCCCACCCAATTTCCCAATTTCAGCTTTGTAAACGGGCTCACCCGATACCTTTATGGTAATATTTTCTGGCATGGAAATCGGAAAAGTATCACCTACACCACTTTTTAAGAGGCGTCCTAAATTCGCTTTGGCAGTCGTTAACTCAGCCGACAAAGGCAAATTTATGGACAGGACTGCCTGCTCTAATTTTTCTTTCCAAGTGCGATCGTCTTGTACAAATTCGTTTTGAACACGCGACCTTAATTGCGACGATATTGGCTTTAATGTTTGCAAGGGATACAAAACGTCAAAGCTTGCCGGCTCTGAATCTGGCATTTGAACCATAAATGAACACACAATCACTGTATCTGCGCCGTCAACAAAAGACACAAATTGGATATTCTCTTCTCGAGATAATGGCTCAAAGCTAGTAACAAAAAGATCTTTCCAAGCATTCTCCATTGCCCGGTTCATACCGTCAGTAATAATTTGAATAATTCGCTGTTCCGTTGCCGTAAACTCTCCCTTCGCTTGATGAAGAGCTTTTATTTTTGAGCCGCCATAATAGGAATTAGTCAAGATCGAGATAAAAGAAGACTGCACCACTAAGAGAGAGTTCCCCCTCAACTCGTCTAGTCTATTGGTCGTCACACTTACAAAGTTATCGCAAGTCTCAACATACTCATCAAACGATTTCACTTCTGGAGGAAAGGATGAGATCCGCGGCATAATTCGCAGCATCGGAAGAAATACAGAGCGTGTAAATCTACAAATTTTTTCATTAACCATTCTGAGTGCATAGTAGTCACCAAGAAGTGAAAGGTCCTCTGAACCAAAATCAAACTCTCTAACTGCTGTGGTATCAAAGACCGCAGGAGTGTCTTCCTTACTAGCACCATTATCTAATCCACTAAGTAGGGCTTCCACTTCGTCATTAGAAAGTTTTCTAGAACCAACCATTTAATTTGGGCCTTTTATTGGAGTACAAACGATGTGAAATGAACGCCTTCAACACCGCCAAAGCCCTCGAGGTCCTCTAGTTTTACATTTATTGCATCCTTTATGCTGTCGGCAAGCTTATCTCTGCCGACTTTTCCGTCTATGTCATCTACAGAATAAGTGCCCATAACCCCCAAAACTTCCGAACGAAGGGCCATCTGATGTTTTTCGACGTTTTCAATTACAGTTTCATCGTATTGGGTAGATACACCCACGCTAATTTGTAAAAATTGCTTTGATTTATTTAAGTTAGTCGTAAAATTATCTGCAAAAGTGTAATAGCTCGTAACAAACGTCTCATTTACAGGCGTCTCTTTTGAAACCTTTTGTGGCTCCAGGTCCTCTTCATTGAGGCCATCTGCACTGGGCAATTGTCCAGCTTGTTTGAGTTTTTTCTCAATCAGCTCTTCAACCTGTTCCACTGGCGTTTGAGTGGGCATAAATAAGAAAGCCCCCGCCCCAAGCCCTATGCCCAACAATACGATTGGACCCAATCCAAAAAGTGCGATTTTCTGGAAATTGATTTTTCGTTTTGGAGCTTCTTCAGCCATAATCTTATCCTAAGCGATCAAGTTCAAACCAGTTGGTGTTCTGTAAGAACTGGTTGTCTGAGTATTTTGTATTGTAGCACTTTCTAGCACACTGTCTGCTTTGCCAGTAAGCTTGTTTCTGTTTTGACTTGAGTTTTGCCTTTGCTGATCAGCGCCACTCTGCATACCGACGGAAAAGCTCGCAAGTTTCATACCATTCTGGCCGGTTAATTGCAGCAACGAATCTTCGTTTGCACGCAAAATACTTGCAGCAGCCTGGGTCTCTGCGAACATCCGAATGTCTAAAGACTGTTTGTCCATCAAAATGTTCACTTTGATTTTTCCAAAGCTCTCCGGCTCTAAATTAATCTCGAAATTTTCTTGGCCATTCAGAACCTTATCAACAACTAGCATACTTATTCTTGAGGCATACTGAGCGTCATAAAGGGAAACATTATTATTAAAGCTAGACTGATGGCCGATTGTACTGGCTGTTGATCCAGATTGAGCTTGAGACGTATTTTGATTACTAAATTTCTCACTAGAATAATTTAATAAATTTATATTTTCGCCAGAAACCAACCTAGAGCCAGAGGTCGCTATTGTGGACGGGAGCGAGCTTAAACTCGAAATCGACTTTAACCTTAAAACTTCTGCTGCCTCAATAAAAGACTTAGGATCAAAAGACGTAGACGTATTTTGACCTTCAACCAGAACTTTATCCAGTTTCTTGCTTATAAAGTTAGCCTTTTCGAAATTAGACTTGAAAAAACTTTTTAGCTCAGCCGTTAAAGCTAGAGCACTGGAAGCCACACTATCATTATTATCGTTATGTACTCCGGCTACTAACTTTATTTTTTGATCTAAAATCAATTGAATTTGATCGACATCGATAGGTTTCTTATTTTCTTCAAAAATCTGAAATCCATAGTTTTTATCTGATGAAATGAATTTGTTGTTTTCTGCACCAGTCTTTGCCCAGGCATCAATATTCAAACCCGCAACGTCCATTCCAGTAGTTTTTAATATTATTTGTGTGGCGCTAGAAGAAAAAGCTGACATTTCTTCTAGAGAATGCAGGAGTGCTTTAGCGTCGCCTCTAATATCGGCACTTCCATCAATGACACCATCAGCCGTTCCAGAAAACTGCTGCACCTCGAAACCTTGGCCTGTGCCAATTTCACTATTTGTATATGATTTTAAATTTATTTTAAATCTAACAAAATCTGGAAGTTCTTTTAAATTTGTATCATTAGGTATCGCTAGTACAACGAGCAATTTGGAACGTGGGTCGACGCTGGGGTCAATCTCAACAGTCTTCGTTACCCCCATCAAATTTGTACCTAAAACTAGGTCTTGTTGCTCAGGTAAATCAATTATGTCGAACGCACCCAAATCACCTTGATGATCAAACAAATTAACTTTAACGGGAATAAATGGATCAAATTCCTCCGTTACTATGTCAGAGTTTCTAATCTGAACTGGCACGACTTGCGGTATTAAAAATTCACCAGTAATTGGTTCGTTGGTTTTTTGGTCACTTTCAGAGTATACGTAATCCTGCAAATTTACTTTTAAATCTCTGATATCAAACAATATTGTCGATGGACCAGTATCATTCACCTCAAGTTTCACAGGTGCACCTTTTAAAAGCCCAGTCAAAATGCTTAAAGCGCCGCCCTCGGCCAAATTATTCTCTAATGTCTTATCGGGCTGACTTACATCGGTTGAGTTCTCATCAGAAAAGTTCAGTGCCCGAAATAGTTGTTCCATGGTAAATATGTTAGATCCGGGATAGCTGTTGTCAGCAACGATATCCGCTGAAACCAAATTTAACCTAGAGTCCACAAATGCAGCCGTCGCATTTAAATCAATACGGGCCCCGATATTTCCACCACTTTCCAGGTAACCAACAAGGCCATCAACCCCTTGTTCTTCGATAGCGCCTTCTAAACTATCTTCAAATTTTATTAGTCCATTATCAATTGCTTGAGAAAGAAATTCTTTTGGAGAAAGTTTATTTTCAGAGGCCTGATCTAGATTACCAATACTAATATTTAACTTTTCATTTTCCGACAGAGTCTCAGGATTTCCATCACTCAGCGAATGCAACACAATAGAAAAATTTGCAAAGAGTGATTCACCATCGCTTCGCAAATCGTCAGCGCCTTTTAGTCCTAACTGCCAATCGGCATTAGCCGACCCAATAACACCACTGAAAGAGATACTCATATGCAAAACCTCAAGCCTTTTCAGGATCAATGCTGCAAATTTTGTACCAATTATTTTTTCCGAAAGAATATATTTCGGTCAATTTTTTTTAATTCCTTTTCTCTAAACTCTTCTATTTTCAAATCATTTAATTTTTCTATCATTTTTTTATTCTTACGTTCATAATTAGATACCAGCTTTTGCAAATGTATTTTTTCCTTGGTAAGAAATTCTATTCTATTTTCGACAATTTCTTTTTGACTGATCATTTTTTCACGCAGTTTACTATTAATCAGTGCTCGGTGACCGCTTTGAACCACCCCCAACTCCACCGTCTCTTCAATATTGAAGGTTAAATCATTTTCCAATTTACGAATTTTATCAATATTTTCATTGACACTGCATAATTCAAACTGTGTTTTTAATTTTTTATTTTTACCTTGGCGGTAAATTAGGTCAAAAATCTTATACTTAGCCATCAGATCAATTACCCGAATACATTTGAAAGCAAACGCTCAGTTTGCACAAATGAGAAATTTTCTGCTTGATCTTGATGTAGGAAACCTACAATTTTTGGCCAAACCTGGACTGCCAGATCTAGGTCTGCATCTTGACCCTGCACATACCCACCCATCAAAAGAAGATCCTGATTTTCCTGATATACAGACACTAATTTCCTCAATTTACGAGCGTCTTGCAAATGCTTTTCGCCACATAGTTCATCCATAAGGCGACTTACAGAATTGCTGACATCGATTGCAGGGTAAATTCCTTGTTGAGCCAGTTTACGTGATAATACAATGTGACCATCCAGAATGGCGCGAGCATTATCAACAATTGGATCCGAAACTGTGTCGTCACCATCAGCAAGAATTGTGTAGATCGAAGTTATGGAGCCTACGCCATTTACACCCACACCGGTTCGCTCAATTAACTCGGGTATTAGAGAAATGACAGATGGAGGATATCCCCTAGCCGTCGGCTGCTCTCCCAAAGACAATCCAATTTCTCGCTGAGCATGCGCGACCCGCGTCAAAGAATCCAAAATAAGTAAAACATTTTTACCCTGGTCTCGAAAATACTCTGCAATGCTGGTAGCCCTTTTCGCACCCTGTATTCTCAGAAGTGCAGATCGATCCGCGGGAACGGCAACAATTACAACTTTATGCTTTGAGTGAGAGCTAGTGATTTCTTTAGAAAAAGAAGCTAGTTCTCTTCCCCTTTCTCCAATAAGCCCAACGACGATTACGTCTGCCTCAGCACTTCGAGTAATCATACTCAAAAGCACTGACTTACCGACACCTGACCCAGCTACAATACCCATCCTCTGACCACGGCCAATCGATGTTATTGCGTTAATACTTTTAATGCCAACATCAAAAATCTCTGTAATCCCCCCCCTGTCAAATGGATTCACAGTTTTCCCCGCCATAGGGTAACGCTCCACCACCTCAATAGGACCCTGCCCATCAAGCGGATCACCTAACCCATCAATCACCCGCCCCAAAAGCTTTGAACCGACATCAATTTTTTTAAGCCCCTCAGTAGCAGTAACACTGTCACCACTAAAAATTTCTGAACCTTTCTCGTATTGAAAAATTATGTTTTTATTATCCCGAAAACCAATAACAGCTCCCTTTGATAATGATCCAAATTTTGATTTAATAACGCATTCCGAGCCAATTGAAGCTGGGAAATGGCTACTTTCTATAACCTGGCCGTCAAAGGAAGTGACCGTTCCACTGTATTCTACCCTTTCGACCTCAAAAACGCGTTTCTCGACACTACGAAAAACCTTTTCAAGCAATGACTGACCACCTGAAACCTGATTATTTTCTTTATTAGCAGGCATCTGATTCAGTCGCCTTTCGCGAAATCAAACAATGAAACTCGTGCGGAGGATTTATTGCATAATACCTCAAATTCGCCTCGCTTAAGAGTTTCCTTCTCGTCAATTCGATACTGTAGATCGCCATCAAGCACCAATTTATTCAATACCGTAAAATCTTTAGAATTTAGGTGAATTTTCACTTCATTATCATTATCAGCTATTTGTTTTACTACACGGGAAATTTTTTTGCCAAAAGGCGCTGGCATTTTATCAATTTTCGTGCCTGCGAGATCCGACGCTACGGACAATATAAAATTAGATATTTGCGTCTCTAATTCATCAGCAATAAAGTTGGATGCTCCCATTACTGCCTTTAGGGTAACCGATAAATCTTCTTCAGCCTCTGCTAGTTTTTCTTCAAAACTTGTTTTCAGTTCCGCCATTTCCTTCGAAAAATCAACGCCCTCACTTCCAGAACGCCTTTGTGTTGAGACATCTTCTATCTGACTACTTAAATCTGAGTTCACAAACGTGTCATCAGAAATTTCGATATGATTTTCATTTCTAGAATCTTTAAACTCTTTTTTATTCGAATTTAATAAAACAACCTCACCGGTTTCCTGTGGGTCCTGTGTTTTGCGTTCAATGATGTCATCATTTTCATTTAAAAAAGACGTTACAACAGACGCTTGCTGTTCGGCCTCCATTAAATCCTTGTCTTCAGAAATCTCAAGGATGTTCTTTTGTTCAATCTCATCCAAAGAGTGAGTTTCATTTGCGCCGAGTTCTTCTTGATCTATGATATCATTTTTTTCATCACTATCCGCAAGGTTTGAACGCACTAAATCAAATAGACTATTGGATTTCACAAACTTTTCCTCGCCAATATCAGAAATATTGTCGGGTCGAAACTCAGTTAGGCTAGCCGCTTTAAGCAAACCAACCAAGTCGGAACTGGTTAAAGCCTTCTCATCATCAGGTACATCTGAGGCCGTATTCATTAGACCATTTCCTCACCACCTCGACCAGCAAGAACAATTGTACCATCATCCGATAGCTTTCTAGCTACGTTAATAATTTGTTTTTGAGCTTCTTGGACTTCAGTAAGTCGGACAGGACCAAGGGCCTCCATTTCATCGCGAATGTTTGCTGCTGCGCGAGTCGACATACAGCCTAATAATTTGTCTTGAAGAGCAGCTTCCGCTCCCTTCATCGCAATGATCAAAACATCTTGATCAACAGACCGCAGAAGTGTTTGTAGCGATCTATCGTCCGAACTTGAGAGGTTTTCAAAAACGAACATATTGTCTTGGATCTCCGCCATGAGATCTTTGTCTTCTTTTTTGATCGAGGTGAGAATTCGTGTTTCCATTTCTGTTTTTGTAAAGTTCATAATTTTAGCAGCCGCTTTTACGCCGCCAATTTTTGACGCACGAAGAGAGGTATTCGCAGCAAATTTTTCTTTCATCACGCGCTCTAGCTCTTTGACGGCGCCTGGCTCTACAGTCTCAATTGTGGCAATCCGCCTAACGATATCCGCTTGGATGTCGTCCGGTAGTAACGTTAAGACATCCGCTCCCAATCCAAAGTCTAGATAGGAAATAATCAAAGCTTTAATTTGAGGATGTTCATCTATAATCAACTCAGAAATTGCGCGAGCATCCATCCAATCTAGAATATCAATGGCTGACTCTGAGCTCGCTGGTGTAATTCGGCCTAGAACAGACTGAGCCTTATCTTCACCCAACGCACGTATCATAACATTTTCAATATAGCGTCCAGCACCCAGTCCTAAACCAGTTTGCTTTTTAATGGTTTCAAGAAATTCATCTAAAACCATATTGACCGTGTTTTGATCGACGCCCGCCACAGAATACATTGCCGTACCCAAGTGCTGAACCTCTCGAGGCGTCAAGTTTTGTAAGACTTGCGCCGCTTCTTCTTCACCAAGAAGCATCATGAGGATAGCAGATTTTTCTGTGCCAGAAAGCTCTGCTAATTTTTCGATGTCTGATACTTCTTCAGCCATTTTTCACTCCTAAGATAGCAAATCGAGATCTTGCCGCATTAACTGCTTAAAGACGTTAGCCACTCGACCAGCCTCGTCTGCCACAATCATTCGAACAAGGGCAACTTTATCATCATACGTGTTCGCAGTGTCCAAAAGATCTGCGGAAATTCCACTCTTCTTTTTAGGCTTTAATTTTGCCTTGATGCCTTCAAGCGTTTCTCCTTCATCCACCTCAACTGCTTTTGTACTTTCAACACGTTGGGTAGCCAAATCAGCCATAGTTTCGGCCTCAGCATACAACTCCATAACTGAGTTGGTACTTGAAGTAGGTACTAAAATCCTTGAAAGCATTGGACGCACTACACCAAGGGATATAAAACCAAGCAGTATAACAATTAAAGTTTTTTCAATAATCGATTTAAACCAAGCCGTTTCATACCACTGGATTTGCTCACCAAAAATTTCATCATTAAACAATTGGGATGTAATTGTTAAGCTGTCGCCACGATCACTTTTTATTCCAATTGCGCTAGAAATTAATTGCTCCAACTCATTTTTAATTTTATCCGAAATGGGTTCATAACTGACCTCGCCAGTATCTGGATCAATCACTTTGCGATCTCTAACTAATACCGCAGCATCAATTCTAGAAATCGTATTAGATGGTGTAGTGACGGTTTCAAATTTACGACTGACCTCATAATTCTTAAGCTCTGTTGAAGATTTTGTCTCAAATTCACTATTTTCTTCAGCTCCACTCAAACCAAGCTTTGCACGCGAATTTGCCGTATCTATTTGAGCCTCTGCTGGCGGCTGATTAGATATTGCGCCTGGAATACCAACTGCATCTTTTTTTGCAGTTACATTCAGAGAGCTTTGTTCACTCAAGATGGCAGAGTCATTTGGATCAACCAGTTCCTGAGAGGTCTCGCGACGCGTAAAGTCAATTTCCAAGTTCACTTGCGCGGTCACATTTGAAGCACCGACAATTGGCGCAACCAAGCTTTGAATTCTAGACCGGTAGATACCCTCTAATCGCATCCTGTATGCGAGCTGACTGTCAGCCATGACTTCATCAGGATTATCTGGAGAATACGATAGTAAGCGGCCAGATTGATCAATGATAGATACGCCACTTTGTCCCATGCCTGGGATCGACGACGCAACTAAGTTGGTGATTGCCCTGACCTGGGTTTGATCAAGCTGCCGCCCATTCTTTAGAGTAACAAATACCGAAGCGGTGGGAGCTGTCTGATTGCGAATAAATACTGACTTTTCTGGCAACGCTAGATGCACTCGTGCAGCCTGTACGCTACTTATCTCAGCGATAGATCTCGATAGCTCGTTTTCCTGTAATTTTTTTAATTTCATTGTTTCAACGGAACGGGAAACGCCAAGCGGCAGATTATCAATCTCCTCAAAGCCATTTGCGGAATATTCTGGGAGACCTTGAGCTGCTAGTGAAATTCTGGCTTGGTGATAGTCGTTCGTAGGTATCAAAACCTCCCCAGTAGCTGGATCGAGCTCCACACTCATGCCCATATTTTTCAGAGATTCATAAATCTTAGATTTGTCTGCATCAGACACAGAGGCGTACAAAGTAGTCATGTTAGGTTCGCGCATGGATACAAAAACGATCGCAGCCGTTACTGCCGTCAGTGCTGCTAAAATAGTTGGAAATGCACGTCGAAAGCTAGGTTGATCGATAGCTTCACGAATATTGGCGACAGCATTCTTGGGCGAAGTAAGCATGTTTCTTGAACTTACTTCGGTAGTTTCAATGCTAACCATCTGATCTGTATTTGCCATAGTTTTTATCCTACCCGCCTTATACCGGCATGTTCATGATATCTTTATAAGCGCTTAACGCTTTATTACGGATATTGAGAGTTAACTGAAATCCGACTGATGAAATTTGTTGATTAATCATAACTTTAGACAAATCACTTTCAGTACCAAGCTCATAGTCTCGAGCTAATTGTGAAGCTGAATTTTGAGCTTGTGCAACTTCGTTCAAGCCATCAGAAACTCTTTTGGAGAATGATGGACCTGTTTCAACAGATTTCGCCTGTAAGACATCTGCTGAAAGCTGAACCTTCTGCTTAATAGATGACAAATTTGTGTTAACAGCGGTAATATTTGAGCCTTGAATTTTCATAGTATATTCCTCACCCAACCTTTGCATGAAGTTTTGAACTGAGCGCGTCCATAGTATTTCTCGGGCTCAAGGTTAATTCATTGTCAAAAACGATATTGGCGCACCCAATTTCCGCTGAATGACTGAATATTTCAGCGCGCTGAATGACATTGTCGAGTTCTCTTACATTCCCAGGCCAGTCATGCTCCATGAGCTTTTTTAATGCCTCTGACGAGAGCACTTTTAGAATGGCTTTTTCAGAAAAATTTCTTGTAAGAAGATGTGCAGCTATCGCTGGTATATCAAACCTTCGTGATTTCAGTGCACTCGTCGATATTGGAAAGACATTTAGACGATAAAACAGGTCTTCTCTAAAATTGTTTAACCTGATCTCTTCAACCATATTTCTGTTAGTGGTTGCCAAAACTCTAATATCGACAGGAATTTCTTTTGTGCTTCCAACCGGAGTCACTACTTTTTCCTGCAAAACCCTGAGTAATTTGGACTGAAGCGCAAGGGGCATTTCTGATATCTCGTCGAGTAAGATTGTTCCAGAATGTGCCGCTCGGAAAAGACCGGTATTTGATTGCATGGCACCTGTAAAGGAGCCTTTTTCATGCCCAAAAAGCATGGATTCTAACATATTTTCAGGAATTGCCGCACAATTCACCGCTATAAAGGCTTCATCTTTTCGTGATGATTTGGCGTGCAAAAGCTTTGCAACCACTTCTTTACCTGTGCCTGTTGGACCATTTACCAGTACACTTGCACTGGATCCTGCTACTCTACAAAGTAGGTTCACTAAATCTGCAGTTTCAGGGTCGTCACAGGGCAAGTTAACATACTTTCCCAAAAATTGTTCTACAAACATATTTAAATAAAAACAGCTTATAGACGAACAATCCGTCAAATCTACTGGCACATGAACGAACTTAATAGCTCCGTTGCGCTTTTCTTTAATCTCAAATGTCTCAGAGGCAGCTATGAGTACAAATACTTTAGTGATTTTTTTAGATCGAATATACGACTCAAACTTATCAGAATTAACGTCGCAATTTTTCGATGCTCCAGAAATGATTAAGTGCCGCTCTTTGGAAATCGTATTGATACAAGCTTCATCATCCAAGATAGACCACTCCACACCTCTTTTATTAAGGGCGCTACAGATAGATTTGGTAAAGGTGTTATCCCCAGCATCAATTAAAAAGTTTGTCATCTTCGTCCTCCACCGCAGTGATGCACGCCTCATGCCAAACAAAATATAATACTAAAAAACAATTAATTAAATAAATTTTTTGTAGGAAAATATAATGACGCAGTGCAACATTCATAATTTTGACACTTAGCTAACATAAAATAAAATACGTCGTTAAGGTTTATGAAGGAGAAAATATCATGAATGCAAAAGCCGCTATAAACAAATATACTGCGATAAAAACACAAACACTTTCTAGTCAAGACATCGGGTACAATGTAGTTAGCACCGCTCTAATTAAGCTTGAGACAAGTTTGCAATCACTCTTGACGTCGACGAATCCAGAAAAATCTGCAAAAGCCTTCGAAGCAGCTTTACTCACAATCTACTTTTTACAAAAAAGCTTAGATTTTAAAGACCAGGGGAATTTAGCAATAAATTTATATCGCTTATATGAATTCTGTCGGGTCAAGCTAATCGAAATAGGTATTCAAGACAGCTTTGGTAATCACGAAATACGAAAATGTCATTCCTTTGTGAATGAAATCCGGTTAAGCTGGGATAGCGTAAAAAATAAATAACCGGTTAGGCAGCGCAATGTATGCACCAGAATTTGTATTCGGAATAGCTTCAGCAGAGCTGGCTTCCCGTTACATAACCTCAAGTCTGGAAATTGAAACAATCGCATATAAAATATCGATGCTTCTACAATCTAACTATAGCGGTGAAAATTCAGAAAATATTAAAAGTACAGCTGAGTCGTTCATGCATAGTATGCTTGAAGCAGGCATCGAAAATTCCGATGCTATTCTATTGAATTATCAATACGAAAAGTTTCTGTATAAGGGCAACGGCAAAATTAGAAATTGGTCACCGATGTTTGGGGACCCTATGCAGGGCATCAAAAAAAAGCTCTATACACCAACAATAGTAAATCGAGATTTCAAAGCCTTTGTTTACAGAACAAAGCAAAGTGGAGCTTACAATTGCCCAACAGGATGGTCTCTAAGCAGCCAAACAACAAATGCTTTTCTCAACAAATTAGGAAACTTAGAGGTAAGTGCTTTTGATATAATTACGTCAAGCGATTAAATTGGTGTGTAAGTGTGGCCTAAGTTTAGGTGTGGTAGATATATTGAAGTATTTGGTGGCCGCTATATTCTGTTGGTAGGCAGGCGACACAGCACCCTGCGCTAACTGTCTATTCTCTGTAAGGATAGCAGACGGAGTAAGATAAGGACTAAATAATCGAGACGTATAATCTGCAGTACCTTGGGATCTATCCGTGCGATGAACAGGTGTTATAGTTTGCCCTGCAGGGCCAAAAGAACTTGAGTTGAGAACACCAGAACCTATCGGTTGATCTGGAAATTTAACGGCCGGAAGGTTAGGAGTTTTCAAGTCTACAGCTAGCATAACTAAACCATAGACACATTTAAGAAGCTACTTCAAGTTTTTGCTAAAAGGGTAACATAATGAAGCGAAAATGCGCTTTTTGCGAAAAGTCCCGGTTAGCGTTTATCTGGGTTATTGCTTCGGTGATTATAATAAATGCCGTTTTTAACCTTGTGTACTCTAATGATGCCCTCACTACATTCCAAATATTAAAGCTTCCACTGGGGCTTTGCGTAGTGGCGTTTTTAATTAAGCTGTTACTTAAAAGAGATTAATCGCCTTAATCTCAAAATCAGTCTACGCAGCGGATGTGACTACTGAATTCAGCAGAGATGGCTCAATAGATTGTTCTTTATTTAAGTTAACAACTAAATCCGCCTTGTGCGTGCATTCATCTTTGCCATTATAATAGGAACAGGAAATCACAAATTTCATGTCTCGGTGCGAGCGGTTATTTTTTTCATTTAGCGCCATAAATAGTCCTCCCTACAGGCAGATGAGCAATTTTCGTGCCAAAAATTAGATTATATTGTAATTTATTATATAGACATAATGAATGTCTGGATTGTAGCCGTTTTTAACTAAGTAATCGTTTAGTCCATCCATTATTCTGTCAGTAATTACTTTGCGCCCCTCGATAGTTGTTAACTCTGCGCTGGTAGTATCCACAGCGAGGGTAGAAATTTCAGAAACGAGGTCGGCTTCAATTTCATAGATTGCTTTTATAAAAAAATCAGCTGTAACGTTAGTCTGAAATGTCGCTACCGCAACCTCGAAACTGAACAGTTCTTTGGTGTCGAGCAAACGTCCCTGGAAAACGTTTTCTATTTTTAAATAGTTGTATTTATCAACAAGTACAGGGTTACCGTCGCCTGGCACATCCTCTGAACTCAATTCCGTATCTGTTGGCCCCTGCAAACTTTCGGATCCTATCAAAGCATCAACCTGCTCTGTGTAGTACACACCCGAATAATCAGTTTTCACTAATAAATGCCCGAAGCTAAATAGCAACAGAACCAGTCCAGCCGGCAAAAATATCTGCAAATAAAACATATTGCTCCCCCGGTGTTACGCCCAGCAAAAAACATGCCATGAACTTTATTTTAGCTAAGTTAATTGATTGTGAGGTCTTTCCCTCACTTCAACGCTCACACCCAAGCGGTCCTCACCCTCACGAAGCAACTGAGAACTTGAGAGTTCCGTCAAGCCATCGAGATCAGTTATTGTAAACGACACCTCAGCCTTTGAACTAGAAATTGGTGTTATGATCTCATTTTTGACGTACTTATGACGTAGCTGCTCATAACTTTTGAAAAATTCAATCCATTCCTCAAATTCACCATTCGAAATATTTACGGTTGCAATCACGTCCATTTGGTAGTGAGCCCTCTTGGATAATCAGTTACATCATTGATCTCTAATCTATCTTATTCCAAGCTAGATTTTATGCAAAACATTTCTCCAAAAATTAAATAGTTTTGGCATAAAAATTGCGCTCTCTACCTGCTCGGCTAACTTGGAGAACCCATTTAATGCTTTTCTATCAAAGTCAAAACCGTCTTGTAACATTGATTGTTGTAGCCATGCCTATAATTGCTGAAGCCAAGTCGGCATGCATTAACACTCCAGAAAATATACAGGTTTGCGAGGATGCAGTTAATGACCAACGGTCTTTAAAACCAAAAAATAGCTCAAATTTAGATACCATACAGCTCTACTACTCTGGAAGCATATCATACAATGGTCCATTTCTGGACGAAAATAGCAAAATTAAATTTTCACCGAATTCAGAAATTCCTGAAGATCCCCAAAATGTGCCGTCAACAAACAAAAACGAACCTGCCACCGAAAAAGGTTTAGTAGAATTATATGCTGTAACTAGTTCGAAATTTCGAAGTTTGTCCAAAGATGAAAGAAAAAATGTACAAAGATGTTTGCGGCACGGTTCTTATTCCGGAAAAATTGATGGCCTGTGGGGAAAGCAAACCTTCGAAGCAGTTCTAAACATTCAAAAGAATAGGCAGTATAACAGTGATGATACTGACGAGGTTAATATAATTGCAAAGATTAAAAATGCATTTTCAAAAAAAGACGCCTGTTATGAGTTGATTAGTGAAACTTTCTCAATGTAACTTTTCGCTTTAAAATATATTTCAAGGAATATAACCTGTTAAGGTGAACCTGTATTCCCGCGCTCAACCGCAGCTAGGAGGTCAAAGTGACTGATCAGAAACAAACAGACGAGGCGAAGATAACTGTTGACGTTCTACGGGTCAAAGAGGACGAAAATACATATATCAATAGTTCAAAAGAGCGAATGTTTGACGTAGTAAGTTTATTCGTAACTAATGCAGAGGGTTCCGTTTCGTTAAGTGATTTCTCACAAATCTTTAAGACTGTAACCGTTTGGATTAAATTCAGACCCCGCAAACTGGGAACTTATGTTGAAGTTATGAAAGAACGGAATACGGATACAACAATCAGCGTCCGTTATAGCGCAGATGAATACATACCTCATGTGAAGGAAGTTCTGAGAGATCATAACATTCGGGTTAAATCGATTGCTAACAACGTTATGGTGTGTCAGATTCCCAAGCCAAGCGACCAAGACATCGAGATAGCGGTACAAAAAATAAAGGTGCTTGCAAATACGGCAAGATCATCACTCTCGCAGGTTAAAGCTGATACAATCCAAAGGCTGCAAGCTGCCCTAAAAAACGAATATTTAGAGGCCAAAGATGTAAAATTTGCAATAACCAATATAGAAAAAGTTGAGCAGCAAATGGCAGCCATGCTGACATACTTTAGGTTGGAGAATGAAAAGAAGCTCAGTGGTCGAAAATTTGAATTTGATTCTGCAGAGGCTAAAGAGATTTGGGCAACAGTTAACAAAAAAATAAAGAAAAATGGTATTGTTGAAGTGTAAAATATGTGTGTGCGCAAATGTCTTAGATATCCCAGCTTTATATTAGCTAGTCTTTTGTGGCTTTTTGCACATCCCGCTTACGCTATCTCATCTCCACATAGCCATAAGCAAATCATGTTTCATTGTGTAGAAAACATACCAGAGAAATACTTTTGCGCAAACATATCGGTAATTAATCCAAACTTAATTTTAAGGCTACCAAGGCTAGAACAGAAAAGGATTTCTGGGTACGTCAATGCCTTTCGCATTATGCCATCAATTACTAACCTCACAAAAAAAACTATTGTATATGCAAAAATACGATTAAAATTCTGGAATAATCCTGAACTATTTCATGACTTCGTAATCCAGCAAAAAATAATCCCTAATGGTAAATCCCATACAAACATTTCTTACTTGATTAGAAATGACGTACCAGTGCAGACTTCACTATATGGAGAACTACTTTCCACAATAGAAGGTAATTCTTATGAAAAATTAATTCTGGAATTGTTAGAAATAAAATACCTGAAATAATCCACTCTTTACTAGAATACCAAACTCAGGAGAGATTTAGTGAAAACATCTCATGTCACATAATACATTATATTTATTGTTAACATCCATTTTAGTGGGAATACTTTTAGGTATTTTAGGAGCAACCGCAGCCCACTATTTTAGAACTGGAATATATTTTATTGAGCAATTTATTGAAAGTAATTTTCAGACTACGAATAATTTCATTATAATTTTTTGCAGTCTCAGTGTCGCCGCATGTCTAATAACATTAATAAAAATAAGATTTGGCGTAACGAACTGGCAAGGGCCAGCTGATACAATCTTTGCTGCTCACAGAGTAGACAACGAGCTTGATATTAAAACTGGTGTGGCAAGCACTCTAGCAGCATTCCTCTCAGCCGCTGGTGGAGCATCAGTAGGACAATATGGTCCATTAGTACATTTTGGTGCGACCTTGGGCTCGTGGATTAAAGCTATCCTCAAGCTACGTATTAGCACAGATATTATTCTGGGAGGAGGCGTTGCAGCCGCAATATCTGCCGGCTTTAACGCTCCATTAGCAGGAATAATTTTTGCCCACGAAGCCATATTACGCCATTTTTCGTTGAAAGCGCTGGCTCCAATAGCATTAGCCTCGGGTACAGCGTTCGTAATTCACAATTATTTATGGGATGCATCTACACCGTTAATAGGGCTTTACTCTGGGATAGAAGTTGGTCCCATGATACTACTTACAATTCTGGCCGGTCCATTTTTTGGCCTTGTTGCAATCCTGTTCATGTTTACACTTATCACATTTTCAAAGCTCCCCAGAAAAATAGGTTTAAATCAATTCCAGTCGATTTTAATAGCCATTATTGGGTTAAGTTCAATTGGTACATTTTATCCTGAAGTAATGGGATTAGGGACCTCTACTATAGTAAATCTTACTACTGGAAATACGCTATTATTTGCTGCGACTACAATTCTAGTAGCCAAAATTATTGCAACAGCATTATCTTTAGGATTTGGATTTTTTGGTGGTGTTTTTTCGCCGGCTTTACTTGTGGGTGCTGCAGCTGGATCTGTTGCAACATCTGTTCTGAATTTTGCAGGAATGCAACACTTTCAAGGACTTGAGCTTGTCATATGTGGAATGGCGGCAGTTGCAGGATCCGTTATTGGAGCACCAATATCAATGATCATAATCGTATTAGAGCTTACGGGATCGTACGGTTTAGCCTTAACATCTACAATTGGGATCGTTACTTCAACTATGATCAGCGGTCGATTATTTGATCATTCATTATTTGACAGGCAACTTCTAAATCGGGGAATTGACCTTTCGCAGGGCCGAATTGGCATAAGGCTAATGGAAGAAAGTATTACATCTATTATGTCTTTGGCTGTCCTGAAATTTAAACCTGGAGTTAGTATAAGAGAAGCAACGGCGGAGATGGTACAACTTCAATGTAACGAGGCTTACATAATCTCGAATGAGGGAAAATATATTGGAAAGTGTCACCTAAATTCGATCATATTTGCAAGACCAAGTGATACGGTCGTAAAATACATTGATAAAGAAGCTCTAAACATTAAATCAGATGCCTCTTTGCAGCAAGCTATTGAAGCTGCCGCAGACTTTGTAGGTGAAACAATACCAATAGTTGATAGAAAAACTGGTGATTTACTCGGCACTATAAATGAAGGTGATTTATTTAAAGTCTATCTCGATATACAAGGTCAAACAATTGATTTAGAGAAGAAATGATTTTATTTTTGCATGGTATTTGTTTGCCTAAATCAACTTGGTACAATAGTTGCTCGTATGGTAGATGGCAGTTCAAAAAAAAATAACACGGCGCACGTTCTTTTCCTTGGCTCTCCTGCCAACCTTCGTGGATGCAAAGCCACTTGTAGACTTTAATCGCGGCCTTGGATTATTTTCTGATCAAAAAAACCCAATCAGTAACAATAAATTTACCGGGTTAGAACTATACAATGATCCAGAACCTGAACTACGTAACTTCGGTGAGCTTAAATCAAACCAAATTTCTCATATCCAAATTAATAAAAAATTAAATTTGCACCTAGTAAACTCAAATACGAAGGAAGAGATTTCTTTTCAGTTTCCAAAAAACTACAAATTATCTAGTCAAGATCTGTCAAAATTAAATTCCTTCCTGAAGGATTGGAGAACAAACGAAATTAAGAACTTTGATAAAGTCGTATTAAACGATTTTATCAAAGTTTGCTTAAATTGTTCTGGGACAAATAATAATCTATCAGTAAACGTACACTCTGGGTTCAGATCAAAAAAAACTAATGAGTATTTGAGACGAAACAGCCATAAAGTAGCTCAAAACTCAATGCATATTTTGGGTAAAGCTATAGATTTTTCAATCCCCAGCACTGGTATCAAAAACCTGGCAAAAATAGTTAGAGACAACACTAAAGGCGGTGTGGGGAGCTACCAAACTTTTGTCCACCTCGACAGCGGTCCCCATAGAACATGGTCATAATTGAGGTCCCCAAATTATACTTAATGCTAAACAATTTTATTGTATTTAAATTGCTCTAATAAAACCAAATCCATCTAAAGAACATTCATAATTTATATTAGTCCCATATTGGCTTAAGATCTATTTTACAAAAAATTAACTTTTCAGAAAATTATTCGCAATCTAAATAACCACTAAGCATGCATTTTTTTGCTTGTCTAATTGCATTCGTAATTTGTAGTTGCGTCATTTTGTGTTCTAAGTTTTTTTTGTTCTTGCGTGCTGCAACGTCACCGTTCGATGCTGCTAAATTGTACCATTGATGAGACAAAACCTTATCTTCTTCAACGCCCGCTCCTACTTCATACATGTTTCCTAAGTTTGCCATTGCTGTTGCACTGCCTAAACTTGCTTTATGCCGCCATTCAATAATTGCCTCAGAATAATTCCCAAGCATATATGCTCCGAAACCTTTATCGAAGCCTTGTGAAAAGACTATTTGACTGCTTACCAAATAGATTTTCATTGCAAAAATACTAGCAAGCTTCATCGGTTAACTCCACGAATAATTAAACTTCCCTTGGCATTAAAAAAATTCATACAAACCTGGTTCACTTGTATGTACCTAAGGCTAGTCTATTGAAAAAGAATGATAAGAGCTAATTCCACCAAAGCTGCGTGAAAATCGTCATTTAAACGTATCGGAAACATGTTTGTCCTACGTAGCCTCCCAAAAAATTATAAGTTTTTAAGGATTATTACTAATTTTATATTTAATAATAATAACTTAATATGAATTATTTCGGCCCAAAAATGGTTGAGTAAATTGCAACAAGAATTAAATAGCTTTATTTGAGCAGTTTGGATTACTGCTGAACTTTCAAGCTTAATACAAGTTACCACTTCGAATTGGGCCCAAACTTTTAAACCCAAAACGGCTATTTCGCCACAACCACTAGTAATACTAGTTCACGGTAAAGTGGAACGCGATTGAGCCAAGGCTGTGAAAAATTTCAAAGTAAAACGGAAGCGCCATACATCCCGCCCAATATTGGCAAACCAACTATTGCCAATGTTAACAAAATACGCGCTATATGCCACAAAAAGTAGCTGTGTGTGTGCGAACTATCGCTCATGTTACTGCTCTCTATTATTTTTTTATTAGTTACAAACTACTAAAATTAATCAATAAATCCACATCAAAATACGAATTGAAAGGAGGCGTATGTACACTACCTACAAATTGACTAATTGCCTAAAACATGCACTATATATGGCCAAATAATGTGATAAATAAATCACATGGCATGACCTTCAGGCTACTGACTAAAAAAATTTTATTTAATGAAGTCAAAATTCCAGCAAGCCCCGAGGCATATAGTTAAGCTAGAAAGCGCAGACGTACAGGCCAAGAAACTTCGACCGACACATTTGCAGCCACCGACATGATCCATTCTCGTAGCTGTGTCCGCGTATCCTGTCGGCATTTTGTTGGTAACGAAAAGCCCGTCTCTAGACAGAAAGTAGAAAACGCTTGGATGGGGTCTAAACCGAGATAATGCGCATAAGAGTAAATATAACCGCGCACAAATTCGGGACATCGAAAAGCAGATAAATCCCCATTTTCGATTGCTAATATATAAGATTTTGGTAGCCGCAATTCTAGTCTTACGTCTGTGATTGATTTCCCTCGAGTTGCTCGCTCACCGCGCATAATATCACCCAAAGTCACTTCAAAATCATCAAACTCTTGATACATTCCTGAATCCAAATCTAAATTTGCGTTGAAGACCATATAATTTGCATTAGGCTTACAACACCTGGTGACTACAAAATATACTACTTCTGGTGTGCAATCAATAATCAACCACAAGCAGATGCGTTATTCCTGAATTCAAATAATTCACGGAGAACCTTGTTAAATCGAAAATATTTAAGATGTGTTGAATATTTAGCTTTATAATGCAAAATACGATTAAAATTAAATAAGTAAAAAATGCTCGTGGTGATCCACAGTTATTTTGACGTAGTACGAAATAAGCTTAATGAGTGACATCATGCGAAAAAAAATTAATCGAGTAATCTCTATAGTATTAATTTCAATCAATTTTGCCTTGGTAACCACAGCAAGTCTTGGCTCAGATATTCCATGTAATGTAAAATTAGAATTCGATAGTAACTCCAAAGGTTCAGTCGCAAACTATGTACTCTCACTGCAATTGAAAAATACAACCGGGCGCCAAATTTCTGGTGCATCGGTGATATATAGTGACCTCAACAACGAGCAGCTTGGAAATACAATGTTGGTTTGTTCGAGTAGCCTTGAAAATGATGTTAAACCAGGAAGTTATGGAAGTTGTGTAGGAATTTTACAAAGGGTAGATGGGGCATTTATGAACGCTTTTGGAAGTGAAAAATGGACAGAAATAGTGAATACACAACTCGCAAAATTGAATGCTGTAAAAAAATGTGAAGTACTTGGGTTCTCTTACTAGATCAAATTTTGATACACAAAGTCTAAGCAATTAAAAATTCTTACAGTTCAAAGATTGCAGCGGTAAATAGTCTAATTTCTACTTGATCTAAATATATCATACTAACTTAAATGACTTTTAAGCCATTTAATTTTTAAACGTGTTCCTAAGCGAATCCAACGTATTTTTTAATTGGTTAGAAATATTGCAATCTACTTCAATTTTCATTTTCTTTTCAGCGAAATGCACCTCAAGGTTTGACGTTACATCACTGAACTTCGGATCTAGCTGAATTTGAAGCCTATTACCCTCAGCAGTTCCAAGGAACGCCCTACTTAAATTAAAGTTAACACTTTTATTTGTTTCCAGGTCGACCACTATAAAAGAGTCAGTCAAAAGTTCGCAATTAGTTATCAGTTCAATTTCTGCGATTATTTTTTCTTGAGGACGATCAAAAACTGAGTACAATTTTGCTGATCCCCAAAAAGTAATTGCATTGGTGATTAGAAGCAAAAGGACTAGCGTAGTGATATTTTTCATTTCAAATCACATTCCAGTTTGTTTCTCAGCACACGCTGAATATGGTATCTCACATTTACGAAGACCCGGATACACCGTGTTCAATTCATATGCTATATATTTCAAATGACATATAGTAGAGATTGATATTTAGAAGGGCATAATTTGTATAATAGAGATGCAAAATTCAATTCTGAACTAGAAACAAAGTTCAATAAGAGGTTCAATAAATACGGCGCCAATCCAAAAGGCAGTTATTGGCTAAATGCTGAAAGACAAAATTTGCGTTTTGATATCATGTTCAAAGAAATCATTAAACTTGGGATTAAAAAAGCATTCTCTGTTGGCGATATTGGTTGTGGATACGGTGCACTTCTGCAGTTCATCATGGAGAAATATAACAATGATAAAATACACTACTATGGCTACGATATCTCAAAAGAATTAATTGATTATTGCAGAAAAAATTATTGCCAAACCGGGGCTACATTTTCTGTTGGGTCGAAGCCCCAAAAGAGCTTAGATTTTTGCCTTATTTCTGGTACCTTCAACCTAAGTGCTACGAAAATTTATTCTGAATGGGAAAACTATATATTCAGAAATTTAACCAGTTGCTGGCAGCAGACACGCACGGCTCTAATCTTCAACTTACAGACGTGCGATGAGCCCTACATCTCGAATGGCAATATTTTCTACGGAAATAAATACGCTATCGCAAGGCGATGCGGCTTGTTATTTGGATCAACTAGTTTTGTGAGCCACAGCCAGCTACCGCACGACACTACTTTTGTTATCAAACGAATATCAAAAGATTAGACGTAATTCGACTTAAACTTTATAATATAATTTCATAATTAATCGTGTTAGGTATGAAGTTTAGCGTCAGTTACCTCATAACACAGATCCGCAGCAGTTAATGCGTATGCGGAAAGGCGCCCGCAGGCGCCTCCCCCAGGGTCCTAAGCCTTGGCACGGGCGCCAGTTGGATCATAAAGCGGCTTGATCGACGCTTCCGCGACAACCCGCGTTCCAGCAACGTCGATTTCATAACTGGAGGCCAAAACTTCAGCCACGCTCTCACCGGCACAGGGCACATATCCCAAGCCAATTGCGCCACCGAGGTGATGACCATAATTGCCAGATGACAGGTAACCTACAATCTCACCATCCCGCAGCACCGGCTCATTGTGGTACAAAAGCGGCTCTGGATCGGTCAGTTTGAACTGTACCATGCGCGCATTCAGTCCCGCTTCCTTCTTGCGCAGCACCGCATCACGACCGATGAACTCAGCTTTGTCCGTCTTCACCGCAAAGCCCAATCCAGCCTCTAGAACATGGTCCTCGCAAGTTATGTCATGGCCAAAATGTCGAAAACCTTTTTCGATACGACAGCTGTCCATCATATGCATGCCGCAGAGTTTTGCATTCATTTCTTGCCCAGCCTGCCACAGTGTTTCAAAAGCATGGCCCGCCATATCTGCGCTGACGTAAACCTCCCAGCCCAACTCGCCCACATAGGTGACCCGATGCACCCGTGCCAGCCCCATGCCCAGCTCAATTTCTTGCGCCGTCCCAAAGGGATTGTTGGCATTTCTGAAATCATTGGGAGAAACCCGCTCTAATAATTTACGAGCATTTGGTCCCATGACAGCCAAGACGCCTTCACCCGCCGTGACATCAGTTATCACAACATTAAACGCCCCTTTGTGGCGCATCATCCAGGTCTGATCAGCCAGACGGGTCGCAGCCGGGGTGACCACCAGATAACAAGTTTCAGACAAACGGGTGACGGTCACGTCGGCCTCTATCCCCGCCCGATCATTCAAAAATTGCGTGTAAACAATCTTGCCCTGGGGCACATCATATTGACCACCACCAATGTAATTCATGAAGGCACAAGCATCCGGCCCTTCCACGCGAATTTTGCCAAACGAGGACATATCATAAAGCCCAAGATTGTTGCGCACCGCCTTATGTTCAGCTGCGATATTATCAAAGAAATTTTGCCGCTTCCAACTGTAGGCATAGCTGGCATCTTGCCCGGGATTGGCAAACCAATTCGCCCTCTCCCACCCGGCCAATTCACCAAAGACAGCGCCGTTTTCTTTGAGATGATGATGAAACGGCGTACGCCGCACACCGCGGGCTGTCTTTTTTTGTAGATAAGGGAAGTGATCGGCGTAAAGTAAGCCAAGCGTTTCCTTCGAGCGTTCAAACAAATAATGTTTGTTGCCCTGAAACGGTTGCATCCGACCGATGTCGACATCCCCAAGATCAAAGGGTTTTTGACCGTCTTCCATCCAATGCGCCAGAGCCTGCCCCGCACCGCCGGCGGATTGAATACCAACAGAATTGAAGCCGGCAGCCACCCAAACATTATCCATCTCCGGCGCCAGGCCAAGATGATAGGCGTCATCAGGGGTAAAACTCTCCGGTCCGTTGAAAAACGTGTGGATTCCCGCAGAACCCAGCATCGGCATGCGCGACACTGCTTTTTCCAAAATTGGCTCAAAATGGTCGAAATCTTCCGGCAATTGATCAAATTCAAAATCAACCGGAATGCCTTCCATGGCCCAAGGTTTTGAAACGGGCTCAAAAGCTCCAAGGAGCATTTTTCCAGCATCTTCTTTATAGTAGGCACATTCATCTGGAACCCGCAGCACAGGCATTTGGCTCAGTCCTTCAATGGCCTCACTGACGATATAAAAATGCTCACAGGCCTGGAGCGGAACGTTAATGCTCAGCATCCGCCCAACCTCATGGCCCCACATGCCGCCACAGTTGATTACATTCTCGCAGTCGATCGCGCCACTCTCGCCATTTTGATTTTCCCACTGTACAGAGGTGATCCGCCGCCCCTCGCGTGTCACGCCCATGGCTTTGGTTTGCTCAAACACCTGCGCACCCATGTGCCGCGCGCCTTTGGCCAGAGCCAGCGCGATATTGGCCGGATCGCCCTGTCCATCCAGTGGCAACCAAACTCCGCCCGTCACCCCATCAATATTAAGATGTTCATATTTTGCTTTGACCTCAGCTGGGCTGATCTCTTCCACATCCACCCCGAAGGCCCGTGCCATAGCCGCTTGACGATAGATTTCCTCCCGGCGCTCTTTGGTCAGAGCCACGGTAATCGAGCCGCAACGTTTGAAGCCCGTTGCAACGCCGGTCTCCGCTTCCAAATTGCCATACAGCTCTTGGCTATACTTCGCCAATTTCGTCATATTCGCCGTCGCGCGCAGCTGGGCAATCAAGCCCGCGGCATGCCAAGTTGTACCCGATGTCAATTGCTTGCGCTCTAGCAAGACAACATCTTTCCAGCCCAATTTGGCCAAATGATACGCCAATGAGCAGCCAATAACCCCGCCACCTATTATGACCGCGCGCGCTTTTGTCGGAACCTGAGCCATATCCATCTCCTATGGAATTTAAACTGATGTGCTCAATGACCCCTAGGGGTACATCTTCGCGTATTTTTGTTTGTAAAGCGCAATCATGTCCGCCTCCGTCACCCCGTCATCATAGGGCGGGGTAGAGAGGGGTTTGACCTCGTTCACCTTGATCACAACAATGGCCCGTATGCGCGCGGATAAATCGCCCCAGAGCGCGTGCCACTTGGGAAAAATCTCCTCAAAACCTGCACTACCCCGTCGCAAAATTTGCGTGGCACCACGCATCCGCCAGCCTTTGCGGCGAAAACTATCAACAAAATTCACCTCCACCTCAGGACTGTGGCCAATGTTGCTGATGGTGCCGGGCGAGCGAATTTCGGCAAAGGCAATCTTGTGCTCATCCAAAACAACAAAGGTTCCTTTCGGCGAAACAGACGGCCGCCCCCCCGATGTCACAGAGGCGACAAACCCCAATCGCACCTGTTCAATACAGGCCACCGCTGAAGCGTTCAGCATCGTCTTAATCTCCCAGTTCCTGTGCGAGAAGCGCAATATGCGCCGGACCCACCTCGCAACAACCGCCAATAATTTCCGCCCCGCTTTTGGCCCAATCGCGCGCAAAGGCGAGATACTCCGCCGGGCCTAAGTCGGTTCGAGATTTCAGCAGATCCACCGTCGCATGGATCGAATTGAATTCCTGGTGAATACCCGTGAACCCATTGGCATAAGCGCCCAGAGTAAACCCGTGACCGGCCAAGAGAGGCAGGCCCTGCGACACCGCCTCGGGCAGAGAGCAATTGATCAAAACTGCGGCCGGATTAAACGCCTTGAGCATCGCAATCGCATCGGTCAAAGGTTCCCCAGACCGCAGCTTGGTGCCATCACTGTCATCCACAGAGAGGGAGACATAAATCGGTTTGCCCGTCATCCCCGCGCCCATCAGCCCCCCGCGCGCTTGATCTACTGACGCCATAGTTTCCAGAATGTGAAAATCTACATAATCCGCATGAAGCCGTGCAATATCTGCATATATCTCAGCTGCCTGCTCGGCGGGTGGCGCCTTGTCTGGTTGATAGGAAAAGCCAATCGGACCCATTGAACCGGCCACCTTTCCAGATCCATGGGCGTCTCTTGCCGCCACAGCCAATTCGCAAGCCAAGACTGTCATAGGCCGCAGTTTATCGGCCAATCCTTTGCTCTCCAGCCGGTCTGGCAGAACAGAATAGGTGTTGGTGGTGGCTACCTGCGCACCGGCTGCAAAATATTCATCATGCACGGCACGCACCATGTCAGGAGTGTCGAGCAAGGCCTGCATGGACCACAAATCCGTGGCCTTTCCGGCGCGTTTCACCAATTCTTGGCCCAAACCGCCATCGAGAATTATCATCACATCTGCTCCCTATCAGCTGCGCAAACGCGCATTGTCTGGATCCCAAAGCGGTTGATCCTCCTGCACCACGGCTTTGCAGCGTTGGCCGAAAATTTCTACCTCTACTTCCGTTCCCGGCACGGCCAAATCAGGGCGCAGCATGGCCAGGGCAATGGATTTGCCAACACGGTGGCCAAAATCACCCGAGGTGGTTTCACCCACCACCGTGCCACCTTGCCAAATTGTTGACATGTAGGGCGCATCATAAGCGCCGGCCTCAACGATCAGCATGGCAAAGGCTTTCTTGCGTCCTTGTTGCTTTTCGTTCTGCAAAGCAGCCTTGCCGGGGAAGTCTTGCGGCTTGTCCAATTTCACAAATCGCTCAAGTCCCGCTTCCAAAAGGCTGTAATCTGTCGACAGATCACCTTTCCAAGCACGGTATCCTTTTTCGATCCGCAGGCTGTTGAGCGCATACATGCCAAAGGGTTTGGCGCCGGCCGCAATTACAGCATCATAAAGCGCTGGGATTTTGGCGTTTTGCGCATGAATTTCCCAGCCAAGTTCACCGGCAAAAGAGACCCGCAGAAGCGCGCAATCCTGCCCGGCCACCTGTGCCGCTTGATGCGTCAACCACCCCAAAGACAGATCCGCATCGGTCCCCATTTTGGTTAATACTTCGCGGGCTTTGGGACCTGTGACAATCAAAGTTGAAAAGTCTTTGGTATGGTCCACCAGCTCCAAACCAGCCGGTAGATCTGACTTGAGCACATCATAATCATGCCATTGCGCACTGGCGGCTGTGATCAATGTAAAATGCTCCTCCGCATGGCGCACAACCGAGATCTCCGTCAAAATACGGCCCCGATT
>Ga0257120_1000406_pt1 | contig 32057 bp, 26 predicted proteins | sample SI106_10metaG_FD_190153 | JGI IMG/M metagenome (GOLD analysis project Ga0257120, IMG submission 190153) | Marine microbial communities from Saanich Inlet, British Columbia, Canada - SI106_10 | ecosystem: Environmental > Aquatic > Marine > Inlet | place: Canada: British Columbia | collected... | reverse complement strand
GATTGGAGTTGATTAAACCGAAAGGAATAGGGGAGTCGAGTTCAGCTGAAATAACCATATATCCGAATCCATCAAATGGTATAATTTCTGTCATGTCCTCACGTCTAGTATCATCGGTGAAGGTCACAGATGTGTTGGGACGGGTCAAATTCAATGTTAATCCAAATGCCCAGCAATTCAATGTGAATATAGATGGACTTTCACAGGGAATTTATTTCATTGAAATGTATCATGGAGACTCGTTGATAGGTCAACAAAAAATTGTACTTCAGAAATAGGCGATAAAGGTCTGCTCATTATCTTATCATTTATCTCTGATTCAATAGGTTCTGGATATATAAATTCTACATTTGCACCCCTTTAAAAATGAGGTGTGTCGACCACCTTTTTAATATAACCCTCTCGTCCAAGTCGATTTTGGACCGGATACAAATTTTCGCCATATGGCAAAAAAGACAGAAGAAGCTGCAGAAGCAGCAAAACCAGCCGCAGCTAAAAAGCCTGCAGCTAAAAAGCCTGCGGCTAAGAAGCCTGCAGCTAAGAAGCCAGCTGCTAAAAAGCCAGCTGCTAAAAAAGCGGAAGCAACAGCTGAAGCTAAAACTGAATCCAAAGAAGAAAAAACTGAAGAATCTGCTAAACCAGCCGCAAAGAAGCCTAGAGCTCGTGTCAAGAAAGTTGACGTGACTACTGAAGCTCCTACGGAGGATGCAGCCGTTGAGGCCGCTGCAGACGCTGTTCCTGCTGAGGAAGCGACAGTGGAAGAAGCGCCAATAGTGGATGAAAGACCAAAATTGGAAGACTTCGATTGGTCCAAGTTGGATAAGAAAAGAGAAGTTTATTCAGACAGCGAGCGCGAAGAAATGGAGCGCATGTATGATGAGACATTGACATCTATCACCGAGCACACTGTGATCGATGGTACTGTTGTGGCTTTGACTGCACGTGAGGTTGTTGTGAATATTGGATATAAGAGTGAAGGTGTTATTCAATCACCGGAATTCCGTCACAATCCTGACTTAAAGGTTGGAGACAATGTAGAAGTTTACGTTGAGAAGACGGAAGATGCAAATGGTCAATTGGTTCTTTCTCACAAGAAAGCTCGAATGAGTAGAGCTTGGGAGAATGTGAACTTAGCCAAAGAGAACGATACAATTATCCGTGGTCATGTTAAGTGCAGAACCAAAGGTGGTTTGATCGTTGATGTATTTGGATTAGAGGCATTCCTTCCTGGATCACAAATTGATGTGAAGCCTATCCGTGATTACGATATTTATGTTGGAAAAGACATGGAATTCAAAGTAGTTAAGATCAACAACGAGTTCAAAAACGTTGTAGTTTCTCACAAGGCACTAATCGAAGCAGAGATCGAGCAGCAGAAAGTTGAGATCATGCAGAAATTGGAGAAAGGCCAAGTATTGGAAGGAACTGTCAAGAACATTACATCTTACGGTGTATTCATCGACTTAGGTGGTGTTGACGGTCTTATCCACATTACTGACCTAAGCTGGGGGAGAATCAATCACCCAGAAGAGGTGGTTGAGCTTGATCAGACACTGAACGTTGTTATCCTTGACTTTGATGATGAGAAGAAGCGAATTGCACTTGGTGTGAAGCAACTTCAGTCTCATCCATGGGATGCACTAGATACTGAAATGAAAGAAAACGATACCATTAAGGGTAAAGTTGTAGTTCTTGCGGATTACGGTGCTTTTGTTGAAGTAGCTCCGGGTGTAGAAGGATTGATTCACGTTTCTGAAATGAGCTGGTCTCAGCATTTACGTACTGCTGACCAATTCTTTAAAGTAGGTGATGAAGTTGATGCGAAAGTTATCGCTATCGACAGAGAAGAGCGTAAGCTGTCTCTAAGTACACGTCAACTTACTCCAGATCCATGGGATGATATCGAGAAGCGATACCCAGTTGAAAGTAAGCATACTGGAAAAATCACCAACCTATCTAACTTTGGAGTTTTCTTAGAGCTTGAGGAAGGAATTGATGGTTTAATCCACATCTCTGACCTTAGCTGGAACAAGAAGATCAATCATCCATCTGAGTTTACCAAAGCTGGTGAGCAAATGGAGGCTGTAGTACTTGAAATTGATAAGGAAAACAGAAGATTAAGTCTAGGTCACAAGCAATTGGAAGAGAATCCATGGGATGTTTTCGAAACCGTATTTAAGATCGGAAGTGTACATCAAGGAACAATCATTCAGCGTAACGATAAAGGTGGTGTTGTAAACTTACCTTACGGTGTTGAAGGATTTGCTCCAAGCCGTCATTTGATCAAAGAAGATGGATCGAAGGCAGCAATGGAAGAAACTCTTGATTTCCAGATCATAGAATTCAACAAGGATTCTAAGAAGATCATTATCTCTCATACTAAGACTCATGATGCAGCCGCTGCAGATCCTACTAGTAGTGATTCTGGAGGCAATAAGCGCAAGTCTGCGGGTGGAGGAAAAGCGAAAAACGATCGTAGTGCCGTCAAGAAAATTAACGATTCTATTGAGAAAACAACGCTTGGAGATTTAGATGTTCTGTCTTCATTGAAAGATGAAATGGAGCAAGCTGAAAAGAGTGACGCTAAAAAGAAAAAGTAGGGCAATCGCATACTTTTAGATAATGAAATCCTCTTCCAAACGGAAGGGGATTTTTTTTGCACCAATCACGAGTATATTTGCACCCAATAGATGGATAATCGACTCCTATTAAACCACACTGCTCTTAACCACACGCTAGATCGATTGGCGTATCAGGTATACGAACGACATCTCGATTTGTCTAAAGTGGCCATCATTTCATTGCAACCGCGGGGAATAGACTTAGGTCGAAGAATATTATCTAGACTTCAGACCATGTTTGGCACAGATGAAATCAAATATGGAGAGATAGATGTTACATTTCACAGAGACGACTTTAGGAGAAGAGATGAAATGCTCGTACCGTCAAAAACAAATCTCGACTTTACCATAGAAGGTATGGATATCATCTTGGTTGATGATGTTCTCTACACAGGACGAACCGTGCGCTCAGGATTAGATGCAATGCTCGATTATGGCAGACCTGCAAATGTGGAGCTACTTGTTTTAATAGATCGAAGATTTAGTAGAGAACTCCCCGTACAACCTGATTACACAGGTAGAGTAGTGGATGTAGTTACTGATGAAACAGTAAAAGTTATCTGGGCTGAAGATGACTCAAAAAACGAAGTGTTATTATTTAGTTCCAACCGAAAAGATGTCTAAGCTAAGTGCCAAACACCTATTAGGAATTAAGAACATATCAGTTGATGATATTAACTTGATTTTTAATACCGCAAATAATTTCAAAGAGGTAATCAATCGACCGATCAAAAAGGTTCCATCACTTAGGGATGTGACTATTGCCAATATCTTTTTTGAAAACTCTACAAGGACAAAACTTTCCTTTGAATTAGCTGAAAAAAGATTGTCTGCGGACGTTGTGAACTTTTCAGCTGGTCAATCTTCCGTTAAAAAAGGAGAAACACTGGTAGATACAGTGAACAATATTTTGGCCATGAAAGTGGATATGGTCGTAATGCGGCATCCGAATCCCGGAGCCTGTGTATACCTGAGTGAACGAGTAGATTGCAATATTATTAATGCAGGGGATGGCGCTCACGAACATCCTACCCAGGCTTTGCTTGATGCATATTCTTTACAAGAAAAATTGGGTGAATTAACAGGTAAAAAGATTTTGATTGTGGGAGATATATTGCACTCAAGGGTTGCTCTCTCAAATATTTTTTGCCTCCAAAAATTGGGTGCTGAAGTAGCCGTTTGTGGCCCATCTACACTCATACCAAAGCATATTGAAGAGCTAGGTGTCAAGGTTTTCTTAAATCTAAAAAAAGCACTTGGCTGGTGTGATGCGGTCAACATGCTCAGAATTCAACTAGAGCGTCAAGAAATTCAATACTTCCCAACTCTGCGAGAGTATACCATGCAATATGGATTGAGTCGTGAATTACTAAAGAGTGTTGGTCGAGAGGAAATGATCATAATGCATCCGGGTCCAATAAATCGCGGAGTAGAGATTACCACAGATTTGGCCGATAGTAAACACAGTCTAATTCTCGATCAAGTTGAAAATGGAGTGGCTATAAGAATGGCAATACTTTATCTCCTTGCAGGAACGGCTAGGCCAAACACTTGATTTGGTATATTTGCAGAGCTTCTAATTCAGCCTACATGAACTTTACCACTACATCTAAAGAGAGACACGCTGTTGTTCGCATTGATGCAGAAAAGCTAGGTGGAGTGATTTCGCCACAGCTGAAAGCCCTTTTTGTTGAACTTAACAACGATGGAAATAAGAATATTTTATTAGACATGTCAAATGCACGATACTGCGATTCTTCAGGCTTAAGCGCAATTTTGGTTGGTAACAGGTTATGTAAGAACGCAGATGGTTCATTTGTGATTTGTGGAGTAACAGAGATGGTAATGAAATTGATTGAAATATCTCAGTTACAAACCGTTTTGAATATTACTCCGACAGCTCAAGAAGGAGAGGATTTTATTATGATGGAGGAAGTAGGTCGTGATGTTGAAAAAGATTAAGAGCATGGTGAAAAGTTTACTTGCACTATTTATTTGCTTGAATTTTTTCTGTTTTAGTGCAGTTTTTGGCCAATGTGTTCCAGATTCTACGATTACAGAATTGTTTTCTCCAAGTGCCCAAGAGGGACTTCCTGACGGTACTATTGGTCTACCCTACGAAGCGGTAATTCATTTTAACATACCCGCTGAAACTACAATCGTAGTGACAGCCCAAATTGACAGTTTAGAAATTACGGATATCCTTGGTTTACCTGACAGTATTGAATATACCTGTAACCCGCCTTCATGCAGTTTCAAAGGGGGTAGCTTCGCTTGCATAGAATTGATCGGAACACCAGAAAACAAGGATGATGTTGGAGATAACGACCTTGAGGTAATGTTCACTCTCAACACAAATATCACTGATATATCTGACAAGATTGATGACTATTCCATTTTCATAAATGATGGAACACCTACCGTTATCGAGCAAATTGAATCAAAGAGTTATAAACTAACCGTAGATCAGAACCCTGCTACAAATAGAGCAAAGTTGATCTTTGATTTGCCGAAGGCTGGAGCTTATACTTTAGAGGTTTATTCATTATTAGGTGCAAAGGTTTATTCGAAATCCTCGAATGGCCAGAAGGGGCAAAATAATATGTCCATTGCTGTTTTTGACTTAGATGCAGGTATGTTCTTCGTTTCCATATCAATGGAGGGATACAGCAATTCAACTAGATTCATTCTTCAATAATAATTGAGCCAAAACAGTTTATCAGTTACTATTCTCGGTTCAAGCGCAGCTCTCCCTGCAAACCATAGAAATCCCACTTCTCAATTACTTAAATCAGATCAATCTTACTATTTGATTGATTGTGGTGAGGGAACACAGTCTCAAATGAGAAGATATCACCTGAAGATGCAGCGCATCAAAGTGGTATTCATTTCACATCTGCACGGTGATCACTATTTTGGATTACTGGGCATGCTTAATTCAATGCATTTATTGGGTCGAACCTCTTCCATACATATCGTTTGTCCAGTGATTCTGAAAGATATTATCGATTTGCAGATGAAAGCGGGTGGTGGACGAATGCAGTTTCCAATCGCCTATACATTCACAGATGAAGTGGATAAAGAAAGGAAATTGATTTATCAAGATGATCATATTTTGGTGGACGCATTTCGTTTGAAGCATCGAATTCCTTGTTGTGGCTTTGTATTCAATCAAAAGGAAAAACCTAGAAAATATAACGCTGAAGCAGGTGCTAAGTATAATGTTTCGATAAAGGATATTCCCAGGATAAAAGCAGGTGAAAACTACACGACAATTGACGGTCGTGTTGTTCCTAATAAGGAATTGACTTTGGATCCGGACAAACCAAAATCATATGCTTTTTGCACAGATACTTTGCCATTGGAAAACACAATAGAGCAAGTGTTAGGAGTAGATTGCCTTTATCATGAGTCAACTTTCTCCCACATTGAAAAGAAACGAGCAAAGGCAACTTTTCATTCCACTACAAAGGACGCAGCGAATATCGCTCATGAGGCAAAAGTTGGTAAGTTAGTATTGGGGCATTATTCAGCTCGATATAGTGACTTGTCCATATTACTCGAAGAGGCAAAAGAGGTATTTGATAATACAATACTTGCTTTAGAAGGAGAAGAAATAAATATATAGACTATCGGCTATTTAGAATCATTCTTAATTAAATTTACAGTCGATGTCCATTAAACTTCATATAGCTGAATCGAATTTTGTTATCCGAGAGGGACTTAAGGCAGTTTTTGACAGACAAGCCGAAATAGATATTGTTGGTATTACCGATAAGTCTGATCAATTAAAAGATGAAATTCTTGGCAGTAATCCTCAAGTGTTATTAATCAATTATGACACGCATGATTTTCATGCTTCAGATGTCATGCAATCGCTTAGGTTGATACCTGGCCTTAGAGTGGTTGGAATGACCTCGAGTTGCGATCCTGATACTTTAAGGAAATTGCTCGATGCTGGATTATCTGCGCATTTAATGAGCGATTGTGATCAAGATGAGATCGTAGACAGTGTAATCAGTTCAGCTAGAGGTGAAAAGTTTTTTTGTGGAAAGGTTTTAGACATATTGAATGCTAGTAAGGGCATGAATTCTGAACATAGTTGCGAACCAGTAACAATTTCTGAACGAGAATTGGAGATATTACAATTGGTTGCTCAAGGTTTAACGACAAAGCAAATCGCTGAAAAAGTGCATTTGAGTTTTCACACCGTAATGACTCACAGAAAAAACATGATGGGGAAATTGGGAATAAACAATACTGCTGGACTTATCATCTACGCGGTGCGTGAAAATCTCATAAGTCCGAATAGGTTTTTATTCAGTGAGTCAAAGTCTACCAGCTGACTTCGTCATCTGCTCCTAAAAGGAGTAATGCTTCGGAGAGCTCACCTTCCGTTTTGAGATCAGAGTTTTTCTTTGAAACGTCTAATCCCTGTCGATAGATTTTTATTGCTTCCTTTTCTTTCCCTTGACTCTCGTAGAGTTTCCCGAGCTTATAATACCCTCCAAGATAGTTGGCGTCTTTGGATAAAAGGTCTTCTATGATCGCAATCGCTGATTTATTATCACCCTCCTTCTCATATTCAAGAGCTGCGGCATACTTGAGAAATGAATCATCTGGATTCGTTTCTAGCATTTCTTTAATCAGTTTAAGTCGGTCGTGAGCCATTCTTTAAATTTTCCGGAAATTAAATACTCCAATTATATTTTGTTCAAAATAGATTTCACAATCCATCAACAATTTATCAAATTGGCATATTCACTAACTTGTAGGTCACTGGATAGCTAACGACTCCCGCGGAAAGCATTTTTGCTCTGAAGGCAGCGTTTTTCTCCATTTTTTGAACATAGTCGTGATCGTTTACGGCAAAAATCATTGCAACTTGACCCTCATTTTCAATTCCTTGCAATACTCTTTTGACTTGAAAATCTCGATTAGGTTCGTCCACATAGTCTTGTAAAAATGCGCTTTCCCATCTTTCATAGCTCATAACCTTAAAGCTCATAAACATGAGGATGGAATCTGTTACCTCCGGCTTATAATTCAGACGATTTACCATCCAATATAAGTCCATAGCACCCATAACCCCTGCGTTTTCCATGGATTTTTGAAGGTTGTCAGACGTAATGTAGTCCCTAGCTTCTTTTAAACTATTCACATTTGTGTAAACCAGTGCAAGACTAGTGTCGTTCAATTCTCGGTAAACATTGAGCGCTTCAATACCATGCTTTTCACGCACAGGTTGAGCTAAATCAAAAGCTGCCTTCCAAACATCGTATTCTTTCACGGTATGCGCAATAAAAAGACAAGTGTCGTGACTCACCTCTCTAGTGAAAGGCGTATTCAAAATAGATTCATCTGCAGCCGCTTCGTCTTGTGTTTCCTTTTCATCTGATCCGCTGCAACTGGCAAATAGAATTGATACAAAAAGCATATATATAGGAAAAATGATTTTCTTTATTCGCATTCTTCAAAAATAAAAGGATTTAATTCGATTGGACCTACCTTCATGTCTTTAGTCAGTCAAAATATGATTCCAAGATTATTACTTTGTCTATTTATAATAATGTCTGTCACCATAGGCTGTAAAAGAAACGACAGTCTAGCACTGAGGGGTAGTATTAATGATGGTAAAACAGGAGGTATTCTGTGCGATGCCGAAGTTATTGTTTCGAGTAATTCGATTTCTAATGGATTTTACTCAAATAATTTTGAGGAGGTGGCTAGAAGCTTTTCGAATGAAACTGGAATGTTTGAAATTGAATTTGAACCAGGTAATGCGGTTGAATTTGAAATTATTGCAATAAAGTTAGGGATGATCCAATTTAGAGATACTGTCAATCGTGATGTTTGGATTAGAGGGGAGGATAATAAATTCGATATAAGCATGTATCGATCGTCTCATATATACTTTGAGTTTAGAAATGAGGGAACGTCCAGTACACTTCTTTTTAAATTAGACCCAAAATCAGACGGCTGTTATAGTTGTTGCCCGAACAATACCATTGCCATCAATCCTGGTTTAGATACAAATTTCTCGTGTCAGGTTTACGGAAATCAATCGGTTAGCTACGAGCTAAATATTATTGATGGTAGCAGTTCTAATTTAGAAACGGGCATTATCCAAGTTTACGAGGACAGCGTTTCATTTGTCCATAAATAATTTGACACTACTGCTTACCTGCAGCTTGGGCTGCTTCAGCCTCGGATTTTAGTTGATCGTATATCTCTTGATTTAATACAGTTTCGGACTGTAATGAATCGTTCACAACGATCTGGCTGAAGTAGTGGATGCCGGCATGATAGTATTCGTAAGTTCCGTCATTTCCATTGCCCGTGTACTTAATTTTCTGTTTGATATCACCTTCTTCATCATTGAAAGTCCAATCACCTTTTTTTATCCCATTTTCATGATATTCAGTGTAATATAACTGACCATTCCTAAAATAATGCTTACCGGATCCATTCAAATTACCCTTCGACCAAACACGTTCATATTGTAAGTTCCCATCAACGTAAAACGCTTTTTCGGTTCCGTTTTTTTGGCCAGAAGCATTTGTCGTATAAGTGGCGCTTACATCACCGTTATCGTAATGATTTGTATAATGTGTGCAGTTACAAGACTGATCATACTCTTCAACGAGGCCTTGAGCAAAGCTGAGTGATGTAATTGATATCAAAACAAGGGTTAAAAATGTCTTCATAGTATTCTTAATAGCGCGAAGTTAAACATGCTTCCAAGTTAGACGCTCAATGTTTTATTTAGATGCTTCAAGATGGCGCTGTAAGCTTCTTCTAATATCTCAATGAAGTCATTTTGTTTTTTGAACCAAGTAATTTGCCTTTTTGCGTAATTACGGGTGTGCTGTTTGATTTTTTCAATTGCTTCATCTCTCGTGTACTTTCCATCTAAATATTCAAAGAGCTCTTTATAACCGACAGTTTGTAATGCGTTGTATATTCGGAAGTCATTTAAGGAGTAAACCTCAGATTCTAAACCTTTTGCGATCATTAGATCTACGCGCTCATTAATCTTTTGGTACAGAAATTCTCGGTTTGGATTTAAATAGAAAGCCAGAGTATCAAAATTTCGTTTTTGAACGCTGTTGGTACGTAACTCCGAATATGGTCTAGAAGTCAATTGCATTACTTCTAATGCGCGAGCGACTCTTTGAGGATTTTTAAAGTCCATTGTTTCAGCAAATGACGCATCTAATTTTCGCACTTCTGATTGCAATGCTTCTAGGCCTTCGTGCTTTATTCTTTCATTGAGCTTTATTCTCAGGTCATCATCTTTAGGGAGATTATCAAATCCTTCTAAAACCGCTTTGATGTATAGACCGGAACCTCCAACCATAATGGCAATTTCTTTCGATTGGAAATAAGTGTCGAGCTGAGTAATTACATCTTTTTCAAACTCGCCAGCACTGTAATATTCGTCTGGCTCTTTTATATCAATGAAATGATGTCTGACCTCTTTTAATTCAGATTGAGAAGGTTTTGCAGTTCCGATGTCCAATTTCCTATAAAACTGTCTTGAGTCTGCATTGAATATCTCAGCATCCAACACTTTAGCTAGTTGAATCGAGAGGGGGGTTTTTCCGGATGCAGTTGGACCTGCAATGACTATCAGTTGTTTCAAGCTATCACATGCTGTTTTCATCAAAACCTTCCATCGATCGGAAGATTTCATCTAACTCATTTTCAGCCTCATCACCATCGTCTTCCTCAAGTTCTATTCCGTCAAATACAAGATCGCTGTCTTTGCTGTATTGTTCTGGAGCATCACCAAATTCTTGTGTTATTCTAGGAAGAATCACTGTGTCCTCAACTTCATGAATGGAAATAGAATCGATATAAAAACACCACATCAGCATGAAGTCAAATACGTATATCATTTTTTGATCTTTCTCAAAAATGATTTTACTAAGCTCAATATCTTGCATCAACCAGATTGGTTCTCCATCCTCATCTGGTTGCATGACTTCCATTAGAGTAATTTCTTGTCCTTTTTCCCAATCAGCATTTGATACATAGAATGATGCCATTTGAGAATTGTCAAATCCAAAAGATTGTTGGATCATCTCATGTAGCGTCATAAATGTGTCATCACTTCGAATTTCGATATCTCGAAAAACATCTTTTTCGTAATCTACGAGTACCCTTAGTTGAACGACTTGCTGCATTACTTAGTCTTTTTTGGATGAAGTCCCATTTCGTAAGCCTGCGCTAAAAGAAAGCCATACGCTTCATCATAATTGTTGTCAATTTTTCCGTCCAGAATTGCTTCTCTGATGGCTGTTTTTAAAACACCAACTTCACGCCCAGGTTGCAATTCAAAGATATCCATAATCTCTGCTCCTCCAATGGGCGGTTCCCAATTTCGAAGTCGGTCCTTCTCTTCAACTTCACGGCACTTTGAACGAACACGCTCAAAGTTTTGAAGAAAGCGCACCACTTTCCGTTCGTTTTTTGAGGTTATATCTGATTCGCAGAGTGTCATAAGACTTTCTAAGTCTTCGCCTGCATCAAATACCAGCCGCCTCACTCCTGAATCGCTCACGTTATCTCCGCTCAATGCGATAGGACGGAGGTGAAGCTTAACCATTTTCTGAACAAACCGCATTTTTCCATCGAGCGGTAATTTTAATCTTTTGAAAATCTTAGGAACCATTCGAGCGCCTTTGTCTTCGTGCCCATGAAATGTCCAACCATGATTTTTTTCAAATCGTTTAGTGTCGGGCTTGGCAATATCATGTAAAATGGCGCCCCATCTGAGCCAAAGATTATCGCTGCGGTCTGCTACATTGTCGAGCACTTGCAGCGTATGGTAAAAATTGTCTTTATGGGAGACGCCATTTCGGGTATCGACACCAAAAAGCTCAACCATTTTTGGGAAAATAAGGTGCAACAGTTTCGTGTTAAACAGCAACTTGAATCCAATACTTGGTTTCGGAGAGCTGATAATTTTACTCAGTTCGTCAGTGATTCGTTCCTGAGATATAATCGAAATCCGATCTCGTTGGCTTTCAATTGCTTTTAGACTAGTTTCTTCTATCTGAAATCCAAGCTGCGATGCAAAGCGTATTGCTCGCATCATTCTCAAAGGATCATCAGAATAGGTGGTAGCTGGATCCAGAGGCGTTATAATGCGTTTGTTTTCTAGGTCATTTAGTCCATTAAAAGGATCAATTATTTCACCGAAGTTTTTGCTGTTTAGGCTTATACTCAGCGTATTAATGGTAAAGTCTCTTCTTTCACGGTCTTCTTGAAGCGTACCATTTTCAACTTTCGGATTTCGAGAATGCGATCGATAAGATTCTTTTCGGGCGCCCACGATTTCAATTTCTAAATCACCATATATTAGTTGTGCCGTTCCAAAATTCTTGAATAGACGAACATCTGTCGCACCCAATTCTTTAGAAAGCTGTTCTGCGAATTCTAGGCCTTTAGATGACACTACTATATCCAAATCTTTACTCTCGCGGTCCAAGAGCAAGTCTCTTACATATCCTCCCACCGCAAATGCTTCAATATTCATAGCCGTAGCAACTTTTGATATGGTTTGGAAGATTGGCTGAGAATCAACAAACAGTTTTATTTCATGCGTATTCATCTTAGTCTCGAACAATTTTAAAAGATTGATCCGAATAAAATAGGATTCGACTTGAAGGGTCAATTTCCAATGCGTTTGTTTCTATTGATTTGTCGGAAGATAATGGTCCTAAATGCTTAGTGCTAATGGCTATTAGTGGTTTTCTAAAACGATTTATGAGTTGTTGAACAATTCCATTTTGTATCAGAACTGTTTTGACGGTAGGGGTTTCATTAAATTGATGTGCAAGGTTTCTGTGCACTGAAAATTCAACATTGACAGGCGTTTCACTTACTTTTATAATTTGATAAGCAGCTTCGGGGATTTCAGGAATATAACCTTCTAGCATGGCAAAGCTGCTCGTAAATAGAAGTGAATCCAAGTGTTGCGATTCTCCTAGAAGGGTCATTAGTCTTGAGATAGCTTCAGATTGTGTAGCATCACAACATAGGTATGGTTCATGACTATTTAACAGAATGTTATTACCTTCTCTTAAAAGATTTACGGCCTGTGCAATGGATGTGTTTTGCTGGCTCATGCTAGGTCTGAAATATCAATTTCTGAACAATTAAAATGTCCCTTTGGGCATTGTGAGTGACCATGTAGCCCACAGGGTCTGCAATCCAACGTCTTTTTGGTCTCAATAATTTTTGAGTTTTCACTCAACGGATCAAAGCCAAATTGGGGAATGGTACTGCAAAAAATTGCGGTTGTTGGCGCATTCACTGCACTTGCCAGATGCATAGGAGCGGAATCATTCACATAGTTTTCAATCGCTCCTTCCATCAGCGCTGCAGATTGAAGGAGACTGAGTTTGCCTGCGAGGTTTTTCACATTCGAGTGCACTGTTGCCGCACTTATTTCATCACAGATTAAGCAATCACTATGTGCGCCAAGCAGATAAATGAATTCATCTTGTTGCAATGAATTGCATAGTTCTATCCATTTGTGTTTCGGCCATTGTTTGGTGAACCACACGGAAGTTGGTGCCATGCATCGATAGCTTCCTTTCCCAAATTCCTTGACCTTCTCGTAATCCCCTGAACTTGGATACAATCTAGGTTTCTTGACTTTTGCTTCATAAAATAGAGGACTCAATAGCTGATGGTTTCTCTCTGTCTCATGTTTGCCGTCAAACTCATGTTCGAAGGTGTGGGTAAAGGAGAATGAAATAGGATTCTTTTTGAATCCACTTTTGATTTTTGATCCGGAGAGCCAAGTGATAAGGCCAGAACTAGCAAAACGATGGGCATTGAAAACCCCGCTGTATTTCGCTTTTCTAACTCGCTTAATTAATTGCCATAAATTGACGTTTCGATTCACTTTTTTGTCCCAAACCAGCACTTCGTTTATATACGGGTGACCAGTAAATAGCGATTCATTTCCCTTGCGCACTAAAATGTCTAGGCTCGATTCTGGTCTCTCAGCATGAAGTGACTCAATCATAGCAGTGGCCAAGATGACATCACCTATAAAACTCGTTTGTATGACTAGAAATTTATCCAAAAGGTTAAACGGCTACTTGAAAATCGCGAAGGACGTCATTGAGAGAGGTTTTTTTATCTGTGCTCTCCTTTCGCTTGCCGATAATCAAAGCGCAAGGTACATTGTACGTTCCGGCTTTAAATTGCTTTGGTAATGTTCCCGGGATCACAATAGATCCTGAGGGTACTCGACCTTTCATCTCAATTGGTTCATCACCGGTCACATCAATAATCTTGGTGCTCATGGTCAATACAACGTTTGCTCCTAATACAGCCTCTTTTTCTACTCGCACACCTTCCACTACAATACATCTTGAGCCAATGAAACAATTGTCTTCGATAATTACGGGTGCTGCTTGAACAGGCTCCAATACTCCTCCGATACCAACTCCACCACTGAGGTGAACGTTTTTACCAATCTGCGCACAGCTGCCAATGGTAGCCCAAGTATCTACCATGGTGCCTTCATCTACATACGCACCAATGTTTATATATGACGGCATCATGACGACTCCTTTTGAAATATAGGCTCCATAGCGCGCTAAAGCATTTGGCACAACGCGAATGCCACGTTCAGCATAATTCGTCTTTAACGCCATCTTATCATAAAATTCGAATGGACCAACTTCAATCTGTTCCATTTTGCGGATAGGGAAATAGAGAATCACTGCTTTTTTGACCCAATCGTTGACTTGCCAATTTGCACCATTTGGTTCGGCACATCTCAGCCTGCCATTATCAACTTCTTCGATGATTTCCTCGATACATTCAACGGTGGATGATTGAGCTAAAAGCGAACGATCATCCCATGTCGCATTTATAATCGTTTCCATTTTCTCTCTAGTACGTGCCATAAATTCAGTGATTTTTTCCGTTGCAAAAGTACTGTTTGTGGCATGCCGTTCGCCCAATTGCGAAACGTACCTTTGCACTATGTCGCGCACACTCGCAATCGATTTTGGAATGAAACGCACAGGATTGGCCTTATCTGATCCTTTGGGGATGATTGCCAATGGTTTGGATACTGTTTCCACGCACGAATTGATGGGAAAGTTGAAACAATTAAGATCTGAACCGGGATTCAACACGGTTGTCTTAGGTCAACCTAAAAGAATGAGCGGAGAGGACTCTTTGATTGAACCCAATATCAAAATGTTTATTGAAGCTTTGGAGAAGGTTTTTTCAGATTTACGAATTGTTCGATTTGACGAACGGTTTACCAGTAAAATTGCATCACAGACCATGCTAACTAATGGTTCAACAAAATCGCAGCGAAGAGAAAAAGGAAACATTGACAAAATAAGCGCAACTATTATTTTGCAGGATTATTTAAATACTCAATCGATATGATTTATCCCATAGTAGCATATGGAGATCCCGTTCTTAAAAGAGAGGGAGATGAAATAGAAAAAGACTACCCAAACTTGAAGCAGTTGATTACCGATATGTTTGAGACGATGAATAACGCTCAAGGCGTAGGACTTGCAGCTCCGCAAATAGGTAAAAGCATTCGCGTATTTATCATTGATACTACGCCATTCATCGAACACGATGAAGATGATGATTCTGAGTCTATGCCAGAAGAGGAGCGAAAGCAATCGGCTGGATTGAAAAAGGTTTTTATTAATCCAATTATTCTGGAAGAATCAGGCGATAAATGGCCCTTTAACGAAGGTTGTTTGAGTATTCCTGGTATAAATGAAGATGTGCTGCGGCAAAGAGATTTGGTCATCGAGTATTATGACGAAAATTTTGAATTAAAAGAAGAAACTTACACTGGTAAAGCGGCCCGTGTGATTCAACATGAATACGATCACATTGATGGTATTCTGTTTACCGATAGATTGAACCCTTTAAGAAAACAAATTTTAAAGAAGCGTTTGAACGAAATATCAAGGGGGAAAACAAATGCGAATTACAAAATGAAATTTCCTAAAAGATGAGAAAACTAGGATGGATGTTGATTGTGCTGCCTTTTTTGGTAGCATGCGGTGGTGGTGGAAATGAAGGTTCAGATTCTGAAAACGGAACTGAAAAATTAGAGCCCCAATCTGCCGAAGCAAGAAGAGTTGAGATAAGCGAAATGGAAAGTGATTTGTTGAGCAACAAGAATATGGAGTCTCAACCCAATCGAGTAAAGGCTGATTTGCTTGTGAAGCGTTATCGAGACTATTTATCTATGAATCCAAGAGATTCTATATCCGCAGAGTATCTTTTTAAAGCTGCAGATTTGAGTATTGGAATAGGTAATTATGATTCGAGTATTAAGTACTTAAGTCGATTGACTGAAGACTTTCCGCAGTATGATAAGATCGTAGAGATTTGGTTATTTAAGGGCTTTGTGTTTGAAAATTACATGAATAACCATGCCGAGGCTGTTTCTACCTATAAGCGATTAATCGAAAAATTCCCGAACCATCGATTGGCAAAAGACGCGCAATCAGCGATTGACAATCTTACATTGACGGAAGAAGAGTTATTGGAGAAGTTTAAGGCAATGAATTCCAAGCCAGAGAGCTAGTCACTTAGTAATGATTGAATCTTTTCTCTGAACTGCAGTTTATCACTGTAAGTCTCTACCTTACCATCGAGACTTAATGCAACTTCGCCCGTCTCTTCGCTTACTACTATGGCAATCGCGTCTGATTCCTCACTAACTCCTATTGCCGCTTTGTGCCTCATTCCATAAATACTGGGAATGCTACTTTTTGAACTTAATGGAAGGGTACATGATGCAGATGTCAATTTGTTGCCTCGAATGACTAGTGCGCCATCGTGCAGTGGACTGTTCTTAAAGAAGATGCTTTCAATCAACATAGCACTGATGTCAGCATTTACTTTTTTACCGTTATCAATAATTATTTGAATGTTCGCTTCTCTTTCTATTACCACAAGTGCACCGGTTTTAGTCTCGGCCAAATTGAAAACAGCTTCGCCCAATGCATGAATATTTAGGCTAATCTTATTTGACCCAGCTTTTCCCAGCCATCCCCATAGTCCACCCTTGGCGCCAATATTTTGGAAGAATCCTGAATTCCCAATTGCTAGGAGAAAGCGTCTTATCTCTTGTTGGAAAACAATAATTAGTGCTATTACTCCTACGTTGATGAACTGGCGAAAAATCTGGCTCATCAACTGCATTTGTAAAGCTGTGACTAATAGCCAAAGAAGATAGATTGAAATTACGCCAACAAAAATGCGAATGGCAATTGTTCCCTTTACCAATTCATATAATCGGTAAAGTAGAAAGGCCACCAATAGGATATCGATTAAATCCAGTAAGCCAAAGGGTAAGAAGCCAAATAAATCAAAGGAACCCATAGCGCGAATGTAGATTAATTGTTATGCTTAATTCTCCGTAAAGCGATCAAAACTTTTTAGAATGAAACTTGTTTGGACTTCGCGATAAGTAGTCCTAATTTCGCACGAATTATTAATTAAATCAACACAAAAATGGCAGTATTAGTAGGAAAAGATGCTCCTGGTTTTTCAGCGAGCGCAGTGGTAAATGGAATTGAGATTGTTGAAGATTTTACTCTTGAGCAATACAAAGGGAAATACGTGATGCTGTTTTTCTATCCAAAGGATTTCACATTTGTTTGTCCAACAGAATTACACGCATTTCAGGCCCGTTTGGCTGACTTTAAGGAGCGCGGAGTCGAGCTTGTAGCAGTATCAACTGACACAGAGCAAAGTCACTGGGGATGGTTGCAAATGGAGAAAAAGCATGGTGGTATTAAGGGGGTTACTTACCCAATCGTTGCAGATACCAACAAAACTATTTCAAGCAATTATGATGTTTTGGCTGGAGAATTCTTTTACGATGAAGAGGGCATGCTTCAAGCCGAAGGTGAGTTAATTGCTTATCGCGGTTTGTTCTTGATTGACAAAGAAGGAAAAGTTCGTCATCAACTGGTGAATGATCTTCCTTTAGGAAGAAATGTTGACGAGGCGCTTCGCATGATTGATGCTTTGCAATTCTTTGAAGAAAACGGTGAGGTTTGTCCAGCAAACTGGGTGAAGGGATCTGAAGGAATGAAAGAAACGCACGATGGTGTAGCTAAATTCTTGGCAGCGAACTAAATCACAATTAGTTAAATATTAGAAGCCTTCTCGATTATACGGGGAGGCCTTTTTTGTGAAAAACAGCCTACATTCGAGAGGTGGAAAAACATAAGCGTATCGGTTTTGCATTGGGACCAATTGTTTTCATCTCACTGTTACTATTCGATTTCGGAATAGAAGCAGATAAAGCAAAAGTATTGGCTGTTGCTAGCTGGATGATTATTTGGTGGGTACTGGAAGTCTTCCCCATATACATAACGGCTATGCTGCCAATGGTCTTTTTTCCTTCCCTAGGAGTTATGTCCATCAAGGATACTTTCATGCCTTATGCTAGTCCTATTGTCTTTTTGTTTCTCGGAGGCTTTCTCATTGCTTTAGCAATGGAAGAACGAAAGCTTCACCAACGCATCGCTTATGGTCTCATTCGATTAACAGGGACAAAACCAAAGGGAATCCTAATGGGATTTATGGCGGCCACAGCGTTGGTCGCCATGTGGATCAGTAATACCGCCACGGCAGTAATGATGCTTCCCATTGGTATATCCGTCATTGCGCTGGTCAATGACCAATCTGCAGACGAGAAATTGAACAAGCGTTTTGCTTTGCTATTGATGTTGGGAATTGCCTATGCTGCCAATATCGGAGGAACCATGACCTTAATTGGTACACCGCCCAATTTGGTATTCGCTGGGTTTTACTTTGAAGAAACGGGCATCGATTTTAGCTTCGCTCGCTGGATGATGATCGGTATTCCTGTTGGACTCACATTGCTTGTGCTGGGTTACTTATTCATGACCAAACTGATTTACCCCATTTCTAATAAACCCATAAAAGGAGCCGTGGAACTATTTGAAAAGCGATGGAAGTCCCTGGGAAAAATAGATCGAGCCGAGAAGTTGGTATTGATGGTTTTTGGATTAACCGTTTTCTGTTGGATCATGTTAGAACCCATAAATCAATGGCTAGGAGGGAAGGTGCTGAGCAATACTGTAATTGCCATGGGGGGAGGACTTCTGATGTTTTTTATTCCTGTGAATCTGAAAAAGTCGGAGTTCATATTGCATTGGGAAAGTACCGTTCGTTTGCCCTGGGGAATCATCATTTTATTTGGTGGCGGACTAACCATGGCGGCAGGTCTAGAGTCCGCAGGAATTATAGATGACATCGCGCAGTGGGTGAGTGGTATCCTATTGCCCGAACCAACGGTTTTGGTGATTAGCCTGACCTTACTGAGCATTTTCCTGACCGAAGTAATGAGCAATGTTGCACTGGTTACGGTCTTGTTGCCTGTCATTTTTCGCATTGCTACCCAAACCGATGTAGATCCACTGATACTGACTATCCCTGTAACCTTTGCGGCCAGTTGCGCCTTCATGATGCCCATCAGCACACCGCCTAACGCCATTGTTTACTCAAGTGGTAAAATCACTATTTCCCAAATGCTACGCGCGGGTGTTTGGATGAATTTGGTAGCCGCAATTGTGATTGTCGTAATTACAATGGTTTTACTCTAACAATTAAGCTTCAAATAAAATTGCATTTAGATATTTGCAATCTCATTATGGAATTCGGGATGTAGCTCAGTCCGGTAGAGTGCTCGTCTGGGGGGCGAGAGGCCGCAGGTTCAAGTCCTGTCATCCCGACTAGTTCAATTGAAAAATATTTGTCCATCATTTACAAAGAGTCTTTTTGAAACTTTTTTTAGATTAGAAGACTGTAAATATTGTACAAATTTGCATTTGCTTAGAAGCACTAAATTTGTAATCATCATGACTTACTAAGAAGATAATTACTTACTCAATTTGTCTTCTTGAAGTTCGTACAATATTTCCACACGCCTATTCATTGCCCTACCCTCAGGTTTGCTGTTACTCCCTATTGGATCGAGCTCACCTCGGCTTATGATTTTTAAATCCGCATCCTCAATACCGGCATTTTCTAGAGCATACAAAACTTGGGAGGCACGCATTACGCCGACGCGTTCATTTATCTCAACAGAACCAATACTATCAGTATGTCCTTCAAGGGTAAGTGATATGGCCTTGTTTTCGTCATAAAAAGGTCTTATTGTCTCAATGATATATTCAAGTTGAGCATTAGATATATATATCTGGTTGAAATCAAAATGATAATTAACTCCTTCGTCGATTTGAATGATTTGAGCATAGGATCCATCAGATTGGATAAAGTCCTCGTAGGAGGTTGGATATTTTAAATTAATCGGAAGCCTAATATCAAATTGACTTGATGGTAATTCATTAAAACCACTAAGAGCTTTGGCGTTGACCTCGGCCTCGCTAATTTCAGTCAAGGATGATTGATTCTCCACACCTTCATTCATGAGATTTCGGTTAAGGTTAAATTCATGCATTCCCATCTCAACAACAGAGCTATCTTCAATCTCCAAAGCCTCCCTCACATCTGAAATACTCTGAGCCACTGAAATTTTCGCTATGCCCATAGTATCCTCAGTGCTTGATATCAAAGAATGTTTTTTCGAATCGCTTAACCCCGAACCATCATCAATTAAATCACTAATTATATTTTCATTCGGGTCCAGACTGTTATTAGGATTAACGGAGGCGACAACATTGTCCAGAATGACCACATTAGATAACTGCATCGTTTCTGAGGCACTCGAATCACGCCCTGAAGAAGCAATTTCTGAATCAAAAATTGTTTCGTTCGTGACAGTCCTTTCATTTAAGGTACTAATTAGGTGATCTTCTAGGGCAATGACTGTTACATCCGTCATCTGCTTGCCGCTATGAATAAACAAGTATTTCTTTGCTGAATCGAGTTGACTTAAGTCAAAAGTTGAATCTGAGAGAACTTCAGTTTTAATAGCGTCTTGGCTATTCTTATCAATTATTACTAGACTGTCTAAATTTCGAATAATTTCATTAGCAACAGTATCCATGAGGATTCCTTCTATTAATTTGACTGAAGAGAAGAATTCCAAACCTTCCTCGTCTTCGACAGTTAAGATCAACTCATCAAGTGTTCCCGCCAGATACTTTTCCATTGATGAATCGTCTGCCTGGTCTAGCAATTTAATTGTAGCGGTTTCTATTTCTAGCTCCTTGAAGATAAAATTCGAAAAAGACGCAATCAGCATTGGCTCCTCTTCCTCACCATTCTCGTTAATAAGACCGACTTTTATTGAATCAGAATTATTTTCGGGCACAGCAAACACGACTTTCTGATTCACCGGTAGATTTTCAAAAGAAAAGTTTCCAAGAGAATCCGTTCGTGTAACGGCCAATACATTGCCATTTTCATCGTTGGCCTGAACCAAAATATCACCTGCATCTGAGCTTGAACTGTCTCCCAAATTAATCTTCGCATTTACATTATAAATTGGATTCTCCGATTTGAAAGATGCTTTTGGGATCAGAGCACTTGTTTTTGGTATTTCTACTTTATAGGTTTTCAAAATCGATGGAAGTTCAATTCTATCATTGGCAGTGTTAGCTAATCTTCTAACATTGGCCTTATCAGGGACTAAACTGTTATGTCGCAATACTCGAGGGGCTAGAGTAGTATAGATGCGAAATCTCCCACTGTCATCAATGGATGTATAAAAAGCAAAACTGTCTTTACAACACCAGTAATTTCCGTCATACCCGGCAGAATTAATTTCTAACAAGGGCACTGGAGTTGACCAATTAATGAGAGATCTATCCATTGCTCTGGACATATAAATATCATAATTCAATGAATCCTCAGAAATATTTGCTCGCGCGAAAAACAGGAACTCGCCATCATGAGTAATAAAGGGTGTGATTTCTGAATTAGGGGAATTTATTGCCTGGTTGAGAGGAACTGGTTTCTCAAAGTATCCCCCTGATTTATTTTTAAACGAGATGAAAACATCATCGGATTGCTTTTTTGATTTCTCTAGTGAGATTGCACACCATTCACCAGAGGGGTGAACATAAATATTATAGAATGGAGTTCTAGAGCTTAATCCTTTCACTTTAAGTCTAATAGGATCGCTCCAGAAACCATCTTTAAAAAATGAAAATGAAAGACCCTTTAGACTTGGATTCGCTTTGGAGTAAGTCCCCAATAGATAAAGAGTATCCGCATCTTTTGATATTCCAACAACCGATGTATTTATTTTAGATTCGAATGACTGTACTGACATCCAGTCACCTTCCCTATCTATATTAGTACGTTCTACTTTTAATATAATATCTTCATTTTCGAGAACTTGTTCCGATAGAAAATAACCAATACTAGGGTTCAATATCAAATTACTGGATTCAACCTCAAAATCAACGACGGGTGGCCAAATAGTTCTTTGAGCTTGTATATGAAGAGCGGAAGCGCAAAGTATAAATAAGGAGATTTTCTTCATTCTAAGCTTTTAAAATTTTGATTTTTTACCCGTAGGTATTCTATAGCTCAAATAAAATTCATGAGTTAGACCCAAACCTGAAAATCCAATAAAATTTTTCTCCGTTGTATAGACAATATTGAACTTTTGATTCAAATTAACGCCACAACTTATATTCAATGCTGAACTGGACCTATAGCCTAAACCCATCCAAATAAAATTATTGTATTCAACTCGAAATGCCAATGAATGGTCAATCGGGGTATTGATTGTCAATCTAGTAACCGCAGCGACAGAAACACGAAATAACTCGTTTATATCATATCTATAGGATCCGTTGACTACAAGGTTTCTATCTACCTTGAGGTTGCTGCTATCTGCTTTATTCCAATATTGATTCAAAGCATCCCTAAAACCTATTCCGACATAGAAATTCTTGGACTGTAAGTTACCTGCGAAACTAATATTGGCGCTAGATGCTGTTAGCCCGCTACTTTGAATCTTACTCCAAGCTTGATCAGCACCATCTCTGAAGTTCAAACGATCCGGATTTAATTGAAACCTCGAAAAAGAGATTGTCGGACCCAGGGCTGCATATAATGATTCACTCACTCTGACTTGTGGAGACCAATGTATGCGAGTTTCCAGCTTATTAAAGGCTCCAGCCCTATCGTTGATAATTGAGCCGTTGAACGCATGATACAACCTACCTTTCCTGCTGCGTCGTTTTCCTCTCCTTCTAGATTTCGATCCAGAATAGTCAGACTTAAGGTAAGCCGGCTTATTATATGTAGTCGAGAAAATAATCTGCTGCGTGTTTGGTTTGGATTCCGAACCGACCCACTGATATCTATTGAATAAACCAACCTCCGGATGATCTTGAATAGCAGTCAAGCTTGGATTAATCATTGATGGATTAACAAATGATTGAGACATGAAGAAGTCCTGCTGGGCGGTTATATTCCCGGTCCAGCAACAAATAATTTGCACAATTATTATGGATCGTAATTTTTTCATGATATTTTATCGGATTAAGGATATATCCCCCGTTAATATTTCTGCACCTGAAACACCTGTGTCAATAAAATAAAAATAAGGTCCCACAGGCATTTCTTCTCCCTTATACCTTCCATCCCATGGTTCCGAATAACCTCCAGATTCAAAAACTTTTGCTCCAGCCCGATTAACTATTAAAACATTTGCGTCTGGATAATAATCCAAGCCATTAATTTCTAAGTAATCATTTTGGCCATCATTATTCGGAGAAAACGCGTTGTATACAACCACTTCATTTAACACAATGATATTTACACTATCCTCCATTTCACAACCATCATTTGTGGTCACAACTACTCTGTATGTGGTAGTTTCAATTGGGCTAGCATCTGGATTGTTTGAACTAGGATCATCAAGATAATCCTCTGGGGTCCAATAGTAGCTATCCACTGCTGAGTCGACCTGAACAGTTAAGCCAATAGCCGAGCCATTAAATATTGTAGTGTCTCGACTAACTGTAATTTCGGGAGAACTGATTCTTTTAACGCTAAAGTCACAGGTGGTGCTATTGCCGCTGGTATCTGAAAAAGAAAACTGAATCTCTGTCAATCCAATATCAAAGCGCACCCCACTCTCAACACCAGCAGTAAGAAGTGAATTTAAATTAGAACAATTATCTAAAGCCGTTGGTGTATCGTAATCAATAATTGAATCACATGAGACAATGTCTGCTGGACAATATGTGATTATCGGTGGAATTGTATCTAATATCTCAAGCTCGATTGAGATGGTTCCAATATTTCCATTTTCATCAATTGCAAATACAGAAACATAATTAATCCCAATGTGAGCGCAGGCAAAGTCAGTTTCCTCCAAATAAATCGAATCAACACTACAATTGTCCGTTGCTGAGGCATTGACAGCATCAATATCTAGGCTAAACTCACCGTCTGGATTTAGATAAGCCTGATGATTTTCTGCTAATACCGTTGGCTTAATGGTGTCTAGTAAATTGACACTGACAATACTGCTATCGATGTTTCCATTTACATCTGATAGGATAAAGTAAATATCATTGCTTCCAACTTGATCACAGTTAAATAGACTGTCACTTAATAGAGTTGAAGCGATTGAACAATTATCATAGCTACCGCTATCTACTTGACTAATAGTTAGACTTGCTTCCCCGTTTGCGTCTAAATATATCGTGGGATTTTGAGCATAAATAACAGGCTTAATCGTATCCAAAACAGTTATAGTTATTTGCATCGAACTTGAATTCGATGAATAATCAGTTACCGTAAACACGACAGCATTCTCGCCGACATCAGCACATGCGAAAGTCGTGTCACTGAGCGCAAATGTTTCAATCGCACAATTATCATAAGAACCGCTATCTGCAGCTAATGGACTAATGCTTGCATATCCTGCAGAGTCTAGATAAATTGTAACATTCTGGGCTAAAGCAGTTGGAATAGTAGTTTCTAAAACATTGACTATCGCAATGTCTTGCGACACATTTCCACTTGCATCAATCACGAATAAAATAATTGTATCCAAACCAAATGAGTTACAGTCAAAAGAGTCATTGCTCAAGTACATCGTGTCAATCGCACAGTTATCACTAGACCCATTATCAATCTGATTGACAGTAATGCTAGCCTCTCCATTCGTATCCAAATAGACAGTTACATTTTGAGTGATGACAGCGGGAGCAAGACTGTCAATTATTACAACCTGAGCATCATTACTTGAGCTATTCCCACTACTATCAGTCACAGTCAGCGTAACTATATTTATCGATCCTGTATCCGAACAATCAAATATTGAGTCAGATAAAATTCTACTAGCAATTGCACAATTATCGGTTGAGGCACTATCCAAGTCTAACCCAGAAATAATTACTTGACCTGAGGAATCCAGATATACGGTAATATTTTGAGTAATGACAGACGGGGAAATTGTATCTATAATTGATAATTGTGCGGTTGCGGTTGAACTATTCCCGCTCACGTCAAAAACAGAAAGCGTAGTATTATTAATACCACTATCAGCGCAAGTAAAAACGGAATCTGATAGGATTAAGCTCGCTACTCCACAATTATCATAAGAACCGTTATCAACCTGCGAAGCTTGAGCAGTTACTTGACCATTTATATCTAAAAAGAGAGTTAAATTCTGCGCAATTGCTACTGGCGACATTGTGTCTAAAACAGTAATTAATGCACTGGAAGATGCTGAATTCCCACTTATATCGGTAACTGAAAGTGCGATATTATTTGCGCTAACTGTGTCAGAGCAATCGAAAACTGAATCTGACAATATCATTGATGCAATGGCGCAATTATCAGATGAAGAACTATCAACTTGACCTGCCGTAACAGTTCCTTCACCATTTGCATCTAAGAAAACTGTGACATTTTGGGTAAGTACAGTGGGAGCGGCAGTATCCATTACCGTGATTTGGGCACTTTGGGTTGCTGAATTTCCACTAACATCAGAGACAGTTAATGTGATTGTATTAACCCCTGTATCGGCACAAACGAAATTATAGCTAGAAAGAGTCATTGTATCAATTGCGCAATTGTCCGTTGAACCATTATCTACCTGACTAACCGTGAGGTTAGCAGTACCAGCGGCATCTAGGTATAGTGTAACGCTCTGTGCTATCGCAACTGGTGCATTAGAGTCTATTATTGATACAACAAACTCTGCTGAATCTAAATTTCCATTATTATCCAAGGCGTAGAGCAAAGTTGGATTAGCTCCAATATCTGCACATTGGAATGAAGAATTGCTTAGATATATAGAGTCTATCAGGCAATTATCAGAAGTTGCGGAATCTGCTAAAGATGCAGATAAGGTGGCCTGTCCAGAACTATTGAGATAAACACTGACGTTAGAATGAGGGAAAACAGTCGGACTTATAGTGTCAATATAAATTGCAATGGTATCAAAACAGCTAGAAATTCCGTCTGAAACCGTTACTGTGTAGTTACTAGTCACAACGGGTGAAACCGAGATACTCGGGCTGGTGTTGCTATTTGACCACAAGAAAGAAATATTGGTTAATGCATTGTAGCCAACTGTTGCAGAAGTATTGATACAAATCATTGTGTCGCCTTGAGCTAACACAGGATTGATGACACTTACATTAACGGTATCTGAGCTCGTACATCCTCCGTTATCTGTTACAGTTAGAGAATATGGTCCTGTTGTAGTGCATACTTTTGTTTGCGTTGTATCCCCTGCAGACCAGTTATACGAAGCCCAACCGGAACCAGCGTCCACTATTACAGAATCAGCAAAACAATTGGCTAGAACAGTATCGTTGGTGAATGAATAGTCAGGATCATTGACATTTACTGTTATCGTATCGTAGCACTCTGCAAAACCATCTGTTATCGTCACAAAGTATGTGGCTGTATCATTTGGGAATACATTTATAGAGCTAGTAGTATCACTATTGGACCATAAATAAGAAAATGACGTAGAACCCGAACTACCTCCATTTGATTCTATTGCCAAGGTCGCTGTATCTCCAATGCATATAGTGGTATCTCCTTGTTCTACGATGCTGTTTATGACGCTCACTACTATAGTATCCCAAGTATTACATTGACCATTATTTGATACCGTGAGCGAATAGGCTCCTGATGATGTTATGGAAGTTGTTTCTGTGGTATCTCCGTTAGACCATAAATAATTGTCCCAGGTAGATCCTGCAGATACTCCTACCGTATCTGCGCCACAACTAAAAATGGTGTCATTGCTGAAGGTGAAGTTGGGATCCACAATATTCACAGTAATGCTATCAACGCATTCTGCAAAACCATCTGTGATGGTCACATAGTAGGTTGTCGTGTCATTGGGAGAGACATTGATCATATTGGTTGTATCTCCATTGGACCATAAATACTCGTAAGACCCGCCACCAACGCTTCCTGCACTTGCTACTCCGTAGGCCGTTGTTATACCAAATCTATTGGCTACCGATTTTTGAACATTTTCTAACTCTGCGGGAGCAAGAGTATCATCAAACATGATGACCTCCATTATATCCACATTAGAAAGTTCGCCCAAATTTCCATATCCATTTAGCGTGAATCCTCGTGGATCGCTGCCGGCATTGCTGTTATACTTTGACTGAACAGTGGCGTTGCTGTAAAAATTCCAATTCGTTTGGTTTGCTTTCCACATAGTATGTATATATGGTACTTGCCAACCAGAACTCGAGGTTATACCTGGATACACTTTCCAGCCTTCGTAATAGGCAACATTTATACGATTTTGCCAGAATCCATGCAACCAATTTTGGTGATATGAACCAAATACGCGTCCATTACTAGATCCTGTAGTTTTAGCTGCGGTAACCAAGGTAAATGGTTGTTGAAATGTATAATTAACAGTATATCGGAGCTGCTGCGAATTGGTAAAATGTATGATGGGTGCTCCATAGGCTGAATTCAGGACCAAAGTTGGTTGTCTGCTATTTGTTGTTTGAACCACATCCCTCGAGTTACCACTTTGGTCATATAATGTTCTTACGTAAATGGTACTTGTCCCAGCCCAAGATGAAATTGCGGCCGCATCTAATTCACCATTTAGAAACCCGAAATCAGATAATGCATTATCGGAACTTCTTCTCAACTGAACTGCCTCTCCAGAATAATCTGTATTTATTAGGCGCAGACCTAAGGCCAATTTAAAGCCCGCTTCAGTCATTCCACCGATAGCGCCTCCGCCAAAGCCTATATCAGTTGAATCACCAATACAAAAAGTTGTATCTCCCTGTACAAGGGATGGATTAATTATCCCGATCGAAACTGAATCACTCACCGAGCAGTCGTATTGATTGGTTACCGTTAGATAATAAATCCCACCCTGAACAGTTGAGGTTATCTGCGATGTATCACCGTTACTCCATTCATATTTTGACCATCCTGAACCAGCATCAACTGAAGCTGTATCCACACCACAATTTGCAATCGTATCGTTTGAGAAAGTATAAACAGGAACGTTCACAAATACGGTCATTGTATCATAGCACGTTGATACACCATCTGAAATGGTTACATAATAATTCGTTGTTTGAGAAGGAGATACATCAATAGTTGCTGAAGTATCTCCAGTCGACCACAAAAATTGATAATTCAAAATAGGTGTGTATCTAATCACAACGATTCCTGATCCACCTTCGCCACCTTTATTGTTAGAGTTGAAGTGTGATCCGCCACCGCCACCTCCACCGGTGTTTGCGCCTGCGTTTCCGCCTGGTTTATTGGTTTGTGAGTTTGTGTTGCCGCCACCACCGGGTGATCCATTGTTTAAGCCAGCGCCACCTGTAGTGGTGCCAACAGCGCCACCGCCACCGCCACCAATGCCTCCGTTACCACCAACAGTGCTATAGCCACTGCCACCGCCACCACCAGCAAAATAATAGGTCGTTCCTAAAATATCAGATTGTAATCCAACGCCACCATTAGCATTGTAAGAGCCACCATTAGGACCACCACCGCCTTGACTACCAGCGCCGCCGCCGCCGCCAGAGCGGTGAGACCCGCCTCCATGGCCGCCTCTGTTACCCTGTCCAGTCGTTCCAAGTCCAGCCCCAGAACTATTAGGCGCACCATATCCTGAACATCCTCCACCGGAGCCTCCATTGTAACCAGAAGATTGTATCGTGTGTCCCCATACACTGCTACCTCCAGCACCTCCACCTAAGGCCGCTACAGCAGATCCTATTGAAGAGTTGCTGCCACTGATCGCGGGGATAGTATATTGATGCGAAGTTGGTTGACCATTAGTACCTGCTGCGGGCGCACCCGACCCCCCTTGACCGACGGAAATATTGTAAGTACCTCCAGGCAAGATAAATGTGGAATCTATGAAGCCACCGGCTCCGCCACCACCGCCCATATCCATGCCACCACCACCTCCACCTCCAACAAGAAGTGCTCTAACAGATGTTGAAGATGGTAAGACCAAAGTTCCGTCTGCAAGAAATATATTAAGAGCTTCTGTACCAACAGCGCCAAGAGTACCGCCACTAGCATATCCTCCTAGGGAAGAATATCCGGCGCTAATGGTATCCCCATTACACATGGTAAAATCTTCTAACTCAGGATTCGGGATACTCACAAAAACCGTATCCGATAGTGTACAGAGTCCATCATTGACAACGATGGTATATTCTCCTGAATATTTCGCCTTACAAACCTGCGTTGTATCTTGGTTAGACCAAGCATAAGAGTTCCAGCCAGCACCAGCATCAATCAAAACGCTATCCTGACCACAATTGACGGAAACCGTATCAGTAGATAACCCGAAACTAGGCTCTGTCACAAAGGCAGTGACTGTATCTCGATTAGGATTGCTTAGGAGGCATCCTGCTGATGCATCCGCAACCTGGCCGCCTGCCGTTTGCCAGTTATACTGCGAAGCAATCCGACCTTCGATGTACTCTCGCTCAACATCGCTAATTGTATCACTAAATATGAAAACCTCCATAATATCCACATTCGACGTCGAATTATTACCATTATAACCATTTAACTGAAAACCGTTAGGAGGCTGAGAGTTTGCGCTATTAATAGTATTTGCAGGCCACTCATCTCCATTATCGAAAAAGCGATGAGACGTATTTGATGCACTCATCGATGTATGAATCCAAGTATCAGAGCTACTTGCAGACACCTTGTTGATTGAACTATTTGAAACCCAAGTGTTGAAGTGGTGCCAATTTACTTGATTCGAATGAAACGCAAAAATGTAGTTATTGGAAGCACCAAAAACTCTTCCGCAGCTGTTGCTAGTTAGTTTAGCCGAAGTAACAAATGACATTGGGTACACAATATCATTTGTAGTATATCTGAGAAATTTTCCTGTTGTAAATCTTAAGACAGGTTTACCATTTTCTCCGCTTAGAAGTAGAATCGGTTGCCTTGAGGTATTCGTTTGTATCAGATTTCTTCCATTGCCACTCTGATCATAAACGGTGTGAACCCAAAGAGTAGATGATGACCCAGCCCAAGCATTTATTGAGTCCAGATCGACCTGACCAAAGCTGTCAAAACCAAAAGAGGCTGTATCATTCGCTGCAGCACTTTTCCTCAGAAGCACTGACTTGCCCTGATAATCAGAGTCTAATAACCTCAATCCCAATGCTAGTTGAATAGCATTATCAACCTCATCAGCAGGAGGCGTATAGGGTATGTAGCGAGAACTTACGTAATATGTGGTAGTATCATTTAAGACGGGCGTTGTAAACTGGTTACCATAGTGAATGGGCGTTCCACCTGATGGTACATCATACCATACCGTTTCAACCAGACTATCAGTTGTCGCACTGAAAGTGAAAGTACCAGAGCAATGCTCTTGGTCATTTATCTGTGGTAAATTTGGAGTACCAAAAACATATATTTCTTGAGATAGTGTGTCAGCCCAAGACCCGTTTGTAATAGTTACGAAATAGGTTGTGGAAGTAGTAGGCGCAACCGCAATCGATGACGTCGTGTCACCAGTATTCCAGAGGTATGAAGATCCCGTAATCACAGTCAAGCTTGCCGTATTCGAGGTTGGAGTTGTAGTCGGAAAACTTGACGATGTTGAGGCTAAAGCTATCCTACCGAAAGATCCTGCGCCTCCTGGTCCACCGCATCCATTATTTGTGCCTCCATTACCGCCAAGGCTAGTAATAGTGCCATTGCCGCTGAAAACACTAATTAATTTTATAGATCCACCGGCGCCACCACCGCCACCACCCATGCCGCATCCACCACCAGTTCCGTTGCCACCGTTTTGGCCGTTACAAGTAATGGTGCCAGCATTTTGAGTAACCGAAGCACTAATGTAGATAATTCCACCACCATCTCCGCCATATCCAGGTTTCTGGCCATCTTCGTCACCGCCACCTTCGCCTCCAGCGCCACCCATGATCAATAATTCTAAGTTTGCTGTACCTACCGAAAGGCCTCCAGTGCCACCAAAATGACTACCTTGGTTAGTTCCGTTAGTTCCGTTTGATGCATCACCGCCACCAGCGCCTCCACCAGAATCTTGACGTCCGGTGCCGCCACCGCCACCATTGCCATTGGCGCCATTCCAAGTGGCGCTGTTACTTCCGTTAGAGTTTCCTCCAACGTAGCCAGTACCATATATTCCTTCACCTTGAGCGCCATTCTTGTTGCGCCAAACTGCATTGTGACCAACGCCTCGGTATCCTTTTCCGCTTGAAGTAATTGTTCCTGAGTTGGTTAAAGTGCCGTTTGCTCTAAAGCACAAAACGCCTCCTGTTGAGCCATCCCACGTATTACAGGTAAGTGTAGCACCTGCAGAAATGGTGACACTTGTATAATTCGGCACCTTAAGCACCTGATGTTTACGCGAGCTCGCAGCGTTGTATGTATTAATATGAACAGCTGCCAGCGTTAAGGTATTTCCACTAATCCCCGAAATTATGTTGAAGTCGTGGAGCCCAACGGTGTTATTAGAGGTCGCTGCATCCACCATGGTAATAACCATAATTTCATCTCCCACAGAAAACCCAGATGAAGATGAAACGGTTATTGTATTTGAATTTGCGGCATTATTACCAGTAACCGATGTTCTAACTGCATCTGTGTATATTATGCCTGAGTTAACTGATATAGGGCCATCGGAACCATTTCCATAATTGGCGCCAACTGTGCCCGCAGAGAGCAGTGCAGAATCCCCTAAGCACATTGAATTGACACTTGTGGTCAAAAAACCTGTTGTGTCTTGCGCGCTCAGGTTACTTGACATCAAACCAAGCAAAATGATTAATATTCGATGGAAAAGCTCAAAAACTCGCTTGATTGGGCTTAAGGTAAATGTCTTTTGAAGGTCAAATTTCAAATCAGAAAATTTTCTACAAGGCTAAGAAAAAATAAGTGCACCGGTTTTAGTCTCGGCCAAATTGAAAACAGCTT
>Ga0257120_1000401_pt1 | contig 32303 bp, 29 predicted proteins | sample SI106_10metaG_FD_190153 | JGI IMG/M metagenome (GOLD analysis project Ga0257120, IMG submission 190153) | Marine microbial communities from Saanich Inlet, British Columbia, Canada - SI106_10 | ecosystem: Environmental > Aquatic > Marine > Inlet | place: Canada: British Columbia | collected... | reverse complement strand
GCACCATTGGTGCTCTGTTTTTTTTGTAATAAATAAAATCAATCACTTTAATTGGAGCACCCAATCAGTATTCTAAATTGACTACTAACTCAACAATAAACCCCAATATTTTGATTTAAATAAATATAAGCCTATATATTAACAAAATTTTATTGCATTTTGTTTGATAAATATGTATTTTTGTTAAACAAATTAAAATCAATGAACGATTTGAAAAAATACCTCCTACTTACGTTACTTCTGGCTACACTACATATTTTTGGTCAAGAGAAGTACACTATTAGTGGAATCATATACGACCAAAGCAGCAACGAAACACTTATTGGAGTTTCAATTTATTTCCCAGAACTAAACTCGGGGACTAGCACCAATGAATACGGATTTTATTCGATAACCATTCCTGCTGGAAATCATACGCTTTCTATTAGCTATTTAGGATATACTAGTATTTCAGAGACCGTTGAACTATCACAAAAAACAACCAAAGACTTTTATCTGTATGAAGAAGCAGAAAGTTTGGAGGAAATTATCATCGAAAGCAATATTGAAAAGCTAAATATCAGAACTCCTCAAATGAGTGTGCATAAATTATCAACCAAAACTATCAAACAAATTCCGGTAGTTTTGGGAGAAGCAGACATAATCAAATCGATCATCTTATTACCCGGTGTGACCAGTGCTGGTGAAGGAGCTTCTGGTTTCAATGTAAGAGGGGGTTCTGCCGATCAAAACCTAATCCTTTTGGATGAAGCAACCGTATTTAACTCCTCTCATCTCTTTGGTTTTTTCTCCGTTTTCAATCCTGATGTGATCAAAGATGTACAATTGTACAAAGGAGGTATTCCTGCCAGATATGGGGGGCGTCTTTCCTCTGTATTAGACATCTATCAAAAGGAAGGTAATAATAAAGAGTACAAATTGACTGGAGGTATTGGGCTCGTTTCTAGTAGATTGCTATTAGAAGGTCCCATCAAAGAAGAAAAAAGTTCTTTTCTTATTGGAGGTCGGGCTTCCTACGCACATCTTTTCTTACCCCTTTTCAACAATGACAACAAAGCCTATTTCTATGATTTAAACTCTAAAATCAACTATCGTTTCGACTCAGAAAACAACCTCTTCTTTTCTACCTATTTTGGAAAAGATGTCTTTGGAATTAATGACAGTTTTGTAAATACGTATGGGAATACAGTCGCAAATTTACGTTGGAACCATCTTTTTTCTGACAAGTTGTTTTCCAATTTATCAATCATTTACTCCGATTATTTTTATGGATTAACGTTAGATTTTGTAGGATTTGAATGGGATTCTGGAATAACCAACTTCAATGTAAAATATGATTTTGATCATTACCTTAAAAACAACTTTAAATTGAGTTATGGAATCAACAATATCTACACCAAATTCAATCCTGGAAAAATAGCTCCAAATAGAGAAGACTCTGGCATCATCTTAGAAAAGCTCACAGACAAATATGCGAATGAATTTGCGGCTTATATTGAAGCGAGCCATAAAATAAACACCCATTTTACCTTAAATTATGGACTTCGCTTTAGCAATTTTACCCGTCTAGGTCAAGATGAATTGAATACCTATAGCAATGACAGTCCTGTGCGCTACAATCAGGAATTGCAAAAATATGAATCTGCAGATGCTAGTGGAATCGAAACGTTTAAGCGAAGTGATGTCATTGCGAATTTCCACAATTTTGAACCCCGAATTTCATTTTCTTATTTAATGAATGATGAGAGTTCTGTTAAGGCTAGCTACAACCGAATGGCACAGTATTTACATTTGTTGTCCAACACCTCTTCACCCACTCCTTTAGATATTTGGGCGCCTAGTGGAAGATTTATCAAACCTCAACTTTTAGATCAATATGCCCTTGGATATTTTAGAACCATTCAAGAAGCTACCTACTCTATAGAAACAGAAGTATTTTATAAAGACATCCAAAATCGAATTGACTATATCAATGGTGCAAACTTAGTTGCCAACAACGCTATTGAAACAGTGATTTTGAACGGAAAAGCTAGGGCTTACGGATTGGAAGTTTTATTCAAAAAGAACGAAGGAAACCTAAAAGGTTGGATTGCTTACACACTTTCTAAATCGGAACAAGTGACGGCAGGCCGAAATGAGAGCGAACCTGGAATCAACAATAACAATTGGTACAATACACCTTATGATAAGACCCATGACCTCTCTATCAATGCCAGTTACGAACTCAATGAAAAGTGGAAATTCAGTGCAAACTTTCTTTTACAAACTGGACAGCCTACCAATTATCCTGTGGGTCAATACGAATTCCAGGGATTAAATGCCCCAATCTATAATGATACCCGTAGAAATGCAGACAGATTACCTGCCTACCATCGATTGGATATTTCTGCAACCTTAAACCCAAGTAAAAACAAGGATAGAAAATGGCAAGGAGAATGGATTTTCGGAATCTACAATCTCTACAACCGTAAAAATGCAGCTTCCATCTCATTTACTCAAAATCAAGAGACTTATAGAAATGAAGCCATCAAAACCTCCATTTTTGGGTTGGTACCCTCTGTTACCTACAACTTTAAATTCTAAAGAAAATGAAAAAACTAGCCCTACTCACCTCATGTATATTCTTCCTATTTAGTTGTGAAGAAGTGATCGAAATAGAGGTTCCTTCCGGAGAGCCAAAATTAATTATCGATGCCGTTTTTGAAGTGTATTTTGACGCTGTACCCGTAACCGCAGACACCTATGTAAAATTGCGATTATCTGCAGATTATTTTGACGAAGAAATCCCTGTAGTAACCAATGCAATAGTAACATTAACAAACGGATCAAATAATACCATTCTCAATTTTGAAGACATCAATTCGGATGGAAACTACAAACCTGTAGATTCATTTATTCCAGAAGATGGTGTAGAATATGAGCTCTCTGTTACCTATAACAATGAAGTTTTCAAGGGAAAAGCCACCAAAACAAAAACACCTCGATTTACCAGTGTCAAACAAGGAACAAAAACACTTTTTTCGGGAAAAGAAACGGAAGTGAAGGTCATTTTTCCTGATGATGGAACTCAAGAGAATTATTATCAATTTGATTTTGCAAACAATCTTTACTTGTCTATTGAAGATCGATTTTTTAATGGTTCAGATTATAATTTTTCTTTTTTTTATCAAGAAGAAGAAATTGAAATTCCAACAACGGTCCATATAAAAATGTCAAGTGTTACCAAAGAGTATTATACTTTTTTTAGAGTGTTCTCAAGTCAAAGTGGACAAAGTGGTGGCGGCCCCTTTTCAACCATCCCCTCGTCATTACTTGGAAACATCGTCAATACGACCAATTCAGAAAACTTTCCTTTAGGATATTTTCACATCGCAGAAACAGACACCTATGAATTGACTTTAACAGAATAAAATAAATTCCCCATATTTTATCATGCTTCAAAACTGCCTTAAAAAGTGTATTTTTGAAGCATGTCTTTTATAAAAACCACCGAACAAGATTCTAAATACAATTATTTAGAAAAAATGTCAATTACAGAAGTATTGGCAACCATCAACAAAGAAGATCAAACCGTTGCACTTGCTGTTGAAAGAGCATTGCCACAAATTGAAAAATTGACCCAAAAAATCGTGGAGCAACTTCAAAAAGGAGGACGATTGTTTTATATTGGTGCAGGAACAAGTGGACGGATAGGCATCCTAGATGCCTCAGAATGCCCTCCTACATTTGGAGTTTCACATGATTTGGTTCTCGGATTGATTGCCGGAGGTGATGTCGCTATAAGAAAAGCCGTTGAATTTGCAGAAGACTCATTGGACCAAGGATGGGAAGATTTAACGGCCCACGAGATCTCTGAAAAAGATATCGTAATTGGGATTGCTGCTTCTGGAACCACTCCTTATGTAATTGCTGCATTGAAAAAATGCAATCAAGAAAATATTATAACAGGCTGTATCGCATGCAATCAGAATAGTCCTTTAGCAGCAGTTTCAAAATTTCCAATAGAAGTCATTGTAGGCCCTGAATTTATTACAGGAAGTTCCCGAATGAAAGCAGGAACCGCTCAAAAATTGGTCTTGAATATGATTTCGACCACTACAATGATTCAATTAGGAAAAGTAAAAGGCAATAAGATGGTAGACATGCAACTCTCAAACAATAAGTTATTAGAAAGAGGAGCGAACATGCTTATTCAAGAATTGAATATCGATCAACAAACTGCTACTGCATTATTAAAAAAACATGGCAGTGTAAGAAATGTCATAAAAAATTTCAACTAAAAAGTATGAATACAAACTTATTGGGAAAGGCACTAAAAAAATTAGCCGTTTTGATTTTATTATTCATCGCATCCCCTGTTCTCTTAACAATGGCATTTAAAGCAATCAAAAATTATGAAGAAGGAATTGAATATTGGCTATCCGTCTTGTTTCTTGCAAGTGCAAGTTTTTTAATTATTTTTACCATCTATTTCGCTTTTAAAACCTTTGAAACGATATCTAAAGCGATTTTTCAAAAATAGTAAAGACACATTGTACGCATGGTACACTCAAACGGAATCATTGTAATTTTGTCCTACCCTGACACCTTTGTCAGACCTGCAGTTTGGGAGTTTTCAAGCCGATTTTGGCCTTATTTGGGCATTGGTCACAAAAATGCAGTTCAGGCTGGACACGCAGCTTTATTATTGATCAAAAAAAAGGATCTAGAAATTAACTATTTTGACTTCGGAAGGTACATTACTACCTATAAAAACGGTCGAGTACGCTCAAAAGAAACCGATGTAGAAGTAAGCATTCCGATTAGAGCAAAGTTTGAAAATAATTCTTTAACCAACCTAGACGAAATTCTTGTGTGGCTAGAAAGTCACCCCGAAATAACCCATGGAGACGGAAGGCTTATAGCCAGTATGAATGAATCAATTGACTATCAGAAAGCTTATGACTTTATCCATCAGTGCATTCTTCAAAAAGAAATTCCTTATGGGGCATTCAATAAAAAAGGAAGTAATTGTGCACGATTTGTTACCGACACATTGAGAAAATCGACCACTCAAAGAAAGATAAAAACAGCTCTTAAAACCTCTAAATTACTCACTCCAAGCCCTATTGGAAATGTGATAAAAGGAAAGACGATCTCAAAAATTTACGAAGTGCATAAAGGGGTAATCAAAGAATATCACAACCGATCCATTCTTAAAGAATACAAGCAGTGTTTTTTTAATAAATTGAACACGGAGATCAGTATCATAGGCACAGAAATCCCAAACAAAGAGCTCTTTTTCCCAGAAAATGCTACTTGGCTAGGAGGAATTGGAAGTGGTGCATGGTTTCAAATAAAAGGAAAAGAACATCTCGACACCTACAAAATAGCTAGATATACCGCTTCGGGTCAGAAAGACTTTGAAGGGACTTTTAAGTTCGTTGAAGAAGGGTTTGATGCAACTCAAAAATATCAATTTGTACATCCAACAAATTGTGTCGAGGCATTCATCCTTCAAAATGGGAAAAATTTTAGGTTGAAGAAATCGGAGTTTTAGAAGTATTTTTTGGGGTTGTAGGATTGTATCCAAAATCAGAATCCTTCAATTCTATTCCAAGTTGATTGACCAAATAGCCAATCATTGCATAATGATGAATGGTATGAGAATGTGCATACGCCAGAGCATTTTCAACAGTGTATTTGATGGTGATATCTCCAGTTCCCAAGTTATCGGTAACATCGATTGTTTTTTTTAAATCTTCTGAGCTAAGGTGCTTCAACTTTTGAAGGGTTTGATTGAAATACCGAATTCCTTCCGCAGTTGCTACCTCACTAATGGTATTCCTTTTCCGGTCTGAGAAATCTACACGTCCACTTTCCATTCCATTAAAGATGGAAGTGAACGCATCTAAAACATGTCTCATATGACAACCAATACTCGAAAAATACGGTGGGATAGTCGTATTCGCGTACTGATCATCTCGAATAGATGTTAATAATTGGATTCCTCTTTCTAAATTTTGGGCAATGGCTTTGATCATAAGATGAATTCTTTTTCTTTGAGAGGCACAATTTAAAATATAAATCTTATTTAATCAATTATTTTGATAAAAAAATCCCCTTTCAATACTAATGAAAGGGGATTGTAACTGAGTTTTTTTTTTAAAAACTTATCGAATTAACTTCTTGTATTTCAATCGTTTTGGAATCATATCTCCTCCCAAACGTTTCTTTTTATTTTCTTCATAGTCAGAGAAAGAACCTTCAAAAAAGTACACTTGACTGTCTCCTTCAAAAGCTAAAATATGAGTACATACTCTGTCTAAAAACCATCTATCGTGACTAATCACAACGGCACAACCTGCAAAATTCTCTAAACCTTCTTCTAGGGCTCTTAGAGTATTTACATCCAAATCGTTGGTAGGCTCATCTAATAACAAAACATTCCCCTCTTCTTTCAATGTCATTGCCAAATGCAAACGGTTGCGTTCTCCTCCAGATAAAGTGGATACCTTTTTGTTTTGTTCACTTCCAGAGAAATTAAAACGACTTAAGTAAGCTCGAGAATTGACTTGCTTTCCTCCCATCATTACCAAATCTTGTCCGTCTGAAAAGTTTTCCCAAATGGATTTTTCAAGATCAATATCCGAATGAGATTGATCTACATAAGCGAGTTTTGCGGTATCTCCAACCTTAAAACTTCCACCGTCGGGAGTTTCTTCTCCCATAATCATTCTAAAAATGGTCGTTTTCCCTGCACCGTTTGGACCAATAATTCCAACAATTCCTGCTTGTGGAAGGTTAAATGCAAGGTCTTCATACAATAATTTGTCTCCGTAAGCTTTTGAAACCCCAGAAGCTTCTATCACATTGGTTCCTAAACGAGGTCCATTGGGGATATAAATTTCTAGTTTTTCATCTACCTGCTTTTGATCCTGACTCATCAATTTGTCATAATTCTTCAAACGAGCTTTTTGCTTTGTTTGACGACCTTTTGCTCCTTGACGCACCCATTCCAATTCACGCTCTAGAGTCTTTTGACGCTTCGAAGCAGTCTTACTTTCTTTGGCCATTCTTTGCGATTTTTGATCCAACCATGAAGAATAGTTTCCTTTCCAAGGGATTCCTTCTCCTCGATCGAGTTCTAAAATCCATCCTGCAACATTGTCTAAGAAATATCTATCGTGCGTTACAGCAATCACTGTTCCTTTGTACTGCGCTAAATGGTGCTCTAACCAGTGTACAGATTCTGCATCTAAATGGTTGGTAGGCTCATCTAACAATAAAATTTCTGGTTCTTGCAACAACAAACGACAAAGCGCAACACGTCTTTTTTCACCACCAGACAAAACACCAATTTTCTTATCAGAATCGGGAGTACGCAAAGCATCCATCGCGATTTCTAATTTGGTATCTAATTCCCAAGCATTTGCAGCATCAATTTTATCTTGCAATTCTGCCTGTTGTGCCATCAGTTTGTCCATCTTATCTGCATCCGAATAGACTTCTTCCAAACCAAACATGTCGTTGATTTTGTTGTATTCATCTAAAATAGCAACCGTTTCGGCAACACCTTCTTTAACAACTTCTAAAACAGTTTTCTCTGGATCTAATTGAGGTTCTTGTTCTAAATAGCCTACTTTATATCCTGGCACAAAAGTGACATCTCCTTGAAAATTCTTCTCTGCGCCTGCAATAATTTTTAATAAGGTAGACTTCCCAGAGCCGTTAAGACCTAGTATTCCAATTTTTGCCCCGTAAAAAAAACTTAAATAAATATCTTTTAAAACTTGTTTTCCGGTAGATTGATAGGTTTTAGAAACCTTATTCATCGAAAAAATTACTTTCTTATCGTCGCTCATTTATTTTATTTTTTGTTATTGATCGTTCAATACTGATTAGACTCTTCCTTTCAAGGCATTAAAAACCCATGCAATTGCGAAGAAACCTCCACCAACGGCAGCGAATCCCCATCCAGAAATTTCTCTGTATCGAAAAAGCCCTAGGGCGATTAGACCAAATCCAACTATAATCATTATAAACGTTGCCCATGAGAGCACAGTATTCTTGTTCATCATTCTTGTCTGTTTTTTTTATAAAAATTTAAAAAATATATCAATTGGGGAGTACAAATATCGCTATTTTATTTTAATTGTGTTGCACTAAAAATAGGAACAAATAGCCAAAAGCCTTTTGTTCCTACTGATCTGAATTGTTTGATAATAACTGATTTTAAAACCTTCTATTAGATCTACCGCGACTACTTCTTCTATTCATGTTTGAAGGTACGTTTTGGTTGGTACTTCTAGGTCGCTCTGGTAAAAGATTTCTTTTTTGCTTTCTTTGGTATTTAATCCATCGCTTGTATTGTTTTTTCGACAAAACGGTTTCCAAAGTAGTGTTCAATTTTTTTTCGTGAATTTCAATCGAATCTCGAATTGGTAAAATGACTATTTCAATGTTTTTTCTAAGTTTTCTTCCCAAATCAGGATTCCCTCTTACTTGATCTCCAACAGAATTGATAAGCGTTTCTAATTCTCTTAATTTTTGAAAATTTAAAAAAGAAATATCTTTGATCTTATTGTTGTAGGAAATGAGTGCCTTTCTGGTAACATTCTTTACCTTCTCTTTTTTGATTTTAATTTTCTTTTGAACCTCGTCTAATTGGTAGTAAAAAATATTTGCCGAATCTTCAGCATCGTATTTTAACATTTTAGGAGGCTCTTGAGCACTCAACAAAAATCCTTGAAATAGAAAAAGTAGTAGGATGGTATTTCTCATGATAAAAAAATAAATTGTGCTGCAAATATATTGCATCTATTCACTATAACTCTATAATTAACTATAAAATTGAGGCCAGTCTAGCTCCCTGACTAATGGCTCTTTTGGCGTCTAATTCAGAAGCAAAATCTGCACCTCCAATTACATGAACACTTTTTCCTGCATCGAGTAAGGGTTGGTACAATTCCTTGTAAGGAACTTGCCCTGCACAAATAACAATATGATCTACCGCTAAAATTTTGTGTTCTTCATTTTGAATATAATGCAAACCTTGATCGTCTATTTTGGTATACGAAACAGCTCCTATAAACTGAACCTTTTTCTTCTTTAAAGAGGATCGATGTATCCACCCTGTTGTTTTTCCTAAATTTCCACCAAACTTTCCTTTACTTCTTTTGAACATGAATAGCTCTCTTGAAGAAGGCTCAAATTGAGGTTGTACATCCTCTATTCCACTTCTAGCTTCTAACGATGGGTCTATTCCCCATCCTTTTAACCAAGCATCTATGTTCTGAGAAGTAGAAACTCCTTCATGTGATAAATATTCCGAAACATCAAAGCCAATTCCACCTGCACCAATTACTGCCACTCGTTTTCCAACGGGTTTCTTCAATTTTAAAACATCGAGATAACTGAGTACTTTTGGATGATTGATTCCCTCAATATCTATGGTTCTAGGTTGGATACCCGTTGCTATAACTATTTCATCAAAATCGAACGCTAAGAGCGTATCATTGGTAACCCTTGTATTCAATTTTACAGTAACCTGATGCAATTCTATTTGTTTATTAAAATACCTTAGGGTCTCATAAAATTCTTCTTTCCCCGGAATCTGTTTGGCTATATTAAACTGCCCCCCAATTTCTGAATCTGCATCAAACAAGGTTACATGATGTCCTCTTTGTGCAGCAATCGTCGCAGCGGCTAAACCTGCAGGACCCGCTCCAACAACGCCAATTGTTTTTGGTGTTTTGGTAGGAAGATAATTGAGTACTGTTTCATGGCAAGCTCTTGGATTGACCAAGCAGCTGGCTACTTTTTGTTCAAAAACATGATCCAAACAAGCTTGGTTACAACCAATACAGGTATTAATTTCATCGGCTTTTTCTGCTGCCGCCTTATTCACCCATTCAGGATCTGCCAAAAAAGGCCTCGCCATCGAAATCATATCCGCATCACCATCTGCCAAAACCTTTTCAGCAGTTTCGGGCATATTAATTCGGTTGGTGGTGATTAAAGGAATTTGAATTTCTGATTTCATCTTTTTGGTTACCCATGTAAATGCCGCTCTAGGAACTGAGGTCGCAATGGTGGGAATTCGAGATTCGTGCCATCCAATTCCAGTATTGATAATTGTGGCTCCTGCTTTTTCAATTTCTTTTCCCAATTGTACAACTTCTTCCCAAGAACTTCCATTTTCGACCAAATCTAACATTGACAAGCGATAAATGATGATAAATTCTTTTCCGACTGCCGCTCTTGTTTGTTTGACCAATTCAATTGGCAAACGCATTCTATTTTCGTAATCTCCTCCCCAAGCGTCTGTTCGTTTATTGGTTCTTTTGACTATAAATTGATTGATTAAATACCCCTCAGATCCCATGATCTCAACTCCATCATACCCTGCAATTTTTGATAATTTTGCACAATTGACAAAGTCTCGAATGGTTCTTTTTATTCCAGACGCTGTTAATTTGAAAGGTTTGAATGGGTTTATAGGTGCTTTAATTTTTGAGGGAGCTACCGTAAATGGATGATATCCATAGCGTCCAGAATGTAAGATTTGCATACAAATCTTTCCTCCTTCTTTATGAACCGCTTCAGTTATTTTTTGATGTTGTTTTGCATGTTTTGCTGTAGACATTCTTGCTGCAAAAGGCCCTGTCCAACCTTGTATGTTTGGCGAAATTCCACCAGTAACAATAAGTCCTACACCTCCCTTGGCACGCTCTGCATAATAGGCCGCTATCTTCTCAATTCCATTTTTCTCTTCTTCTAAACCCGTATGCATAGAACCCATAAGGATTCTATTTTTTAAAGTGGTAAAGCCCAAGTCTAAAGGCTCAAATATGTGTTTGTATTTCATTTTTCTAGAGTTCTATTTATTATGCATGCATAATAGTTAGCAAGATAAGTTATATTTATCAAATGAAAAAGCCAAAGAAATTGATTCTTCAGCTATGTATAATTTGAAAATAGAAATCCTAAAAAAATGTATGCTAAAACATTGGAACATCTATGATCAATAGGGAACTTTTTTTAGTGCCTTTTAGCATCGCTGTATCGGTCTCTGAAATTCCGATAGCATCTCTTCTTCCAAGAGTTTCGTCTTCTATAGAAAGTTCTCCTTCCAATAAGAAAAAATAAGCGCCATTTTTGAGTTCATAAGAAATCTCAAGCCCTTCGTCCAGATCAATCCTAGAAATATAGGCTTGTTGTTGTATGGGCAAAGAACCTTCTATTTGTTGGCTTGCAGGAGAAACGAGAAATTGAAATTTATTTTTTCGATCGCTTTCTGAAAATACCTTTTGGTCGTAGCTAGGGATACAATTTTCAACTTCTGGAAAGATCCAAATTTGTAAAAAATGTACTGCATCCGTTTTACTATCATTAAATTCTGAATGTGTCAACCCTGTTCCTGCAGTCATTACCTGTACTTCCCCAACCTCAATAGAGCGTTGATTGCCCATACTGTCTTTATGAGACAAGGCACCAGAAATTGGTATGGAAATGATTTCCATATTTTTGTGAGGGTGGGTCCCAAACCCCATCATGGGCTGAACAATATCGTCATTCAAAACACGTAACATTCCGAAATTCATTCTTTCAAAATTTTGATAATTGGCAAAACTAAAAGTATGAAACGATTTTAGCCACCCATGGTCGGCATGTCCTCTAGATGTAGAGGGATGAAGTATTTTTCTCATTGTGAAATGTGTTTGTTAGATTCTTGAATACTAGTATAAATACCCCATTTTTCCTTGTTGATAATCGCGCATGGCTTCTAAAATTTCAGTTTGGGTATTCATTACATATGGACCATATTGCGTCACTTTTTCATTGATGGGAGCCCCCGATAAAATCAGTAAAGTACTTGTTGTTTTTGCTACTATCTGAATTGCATTGCCATCTTGATTGAAAGTAATCATTTGATATTCTCCTGTATGTAAAACTTGAGAACCATTGATGATAATAGATCCTTCCAACAAATAAACGATGGATTGATGGGGCTCTGGAAGATCAACTTCTAACTTCCCATTGGCATCTACTTCTGCAGTAAATACATTGACTTCAGTTTGAGTTTTAATCAAGCCTTTTTCGCCTTTTTGATCTCCAGCAATGATATGGAGTTTCGTTTTTTGATCTTCCGAAGTAATTGTTGGAATTTGAGCCGCCTCTAAATGTTGATAATTTGGAGTCATCATTTTGTCTTTTGCTGGTAAATTGAGCCACAACTGAATTCCTTCCAACTCCCCACCTTTTTTTACAAACGCTTTGCTAGGTGCTTCTGCGTGAACAATACCTCGTCCTGCAGTAGTCCATTGCACCCCTCCAGCTTTTACAACCATTTCATTTCCTAAAGAATCTCTGTGAAATTGCTCGCCTTTAAAAAGTAAAGTGATGGGTTCAAAACCTCTGTGCGGATGGGGTCCTAAATCGAACGGATTGTTCATTTCAGAAATTGCATAAGGCCCATAATGATGTAGTAATAAAAAAGGATCTACGTTTTCTATCCCCTGCGTTGGTAGTGGTTGACGCAAACGTAAAGGTCCCATGTTCACAAAGGGACTTGTCACTTTGTGTTGAATTGTTTTGAATTTTTTCATTGTATTTGTTGGTATATCACTTAGGATACAAATCTATAATTATCGGATTTTGTCTAGTAAATCACTTAAAATCCTTGCTTCTTCGATCGATAAATTATCTAAGAAAGAGAGGTGTTTATGGCTATCAATAGAGTTTAACAGTTGTAATCCAGTGTCTGTAATTTTAACATACACTACTCTTCGATCCTGCTCACATCGAATTCTTTCGATCAATTTTTTTTCACACAGTTTGTCCATCAAACGGGTTGCGTTTGGAGCGCGTTCAACCATTCTATCTTTGATACGCTGCACCTTGATTTCATTTTTAGCCCCTCGCAATATTCTGAGAATATTAAACTGTTGAGGAGAAATTCCATAAGGTTTAAAAAAATCATTTTCTTTACTATTCAGCCAATTTGCAGTGTATTTGATATTGATAAAGGCTTTAATTTTTTCGTTTTCAAATTTAGATTGAATGTCTTTTGAGATATCTCCCATTATCCTTTTAGCATTAAATTTTTCATAATCTTATTAAACTCATCTGAGGTAGGTTGCATATAAACCAAATCATCAATAAAAAGGGTGGGTATCTTTACAAGCCCATTGTACAACTCTTTGGTATGTGCTTGTGCCGCTTCATCCTTTAAAATATCTTTGTACTCGAAAGGAATGTTTCCAGTTCTTAAAAAATTTTTAAAAGCGACTGTGTGCGCGTGTCCTTGCTTACCATATAGGCATATTTTCATAAATGTGTCCCTTAAATTTTACACAAAAGTACAAAACTTCTTTTTATTTCCCAAGGAATATATTGTATTGGTATTTAAAATAAATTTATTAAACAAAATATATTTTAACATTATTCGTTTTACATTATTCTTACTTTTGGTTGAATTATTTATTTGCAATGAAAAAAGTCTTATTTTTATTTCTAGTACTCTTGTGCAACCATTTGTTTTCACAAAACGGATCTCCCACCTGCGAAGGTGCTGAACCTGCTTGTTCAGACAATTCGGGGGTGAAAATTTTCCCAAATGTCACGGGGCAACCAAGTCAAGGAAACTTTGGTTGTATGGGTGAATCGCCAAATGGAGCTTGGTTTTATATCAAAGTTGGACAACCAGGAGATTTGGCTTTTAATATTATTCAAAATACTTCATTTGATGCAAATGGAAACGCTACTGGAAATGGTATTGATGTTGATTTCGTTGCATGGGGACCCTTTGCAACTCCAGATTCAAATTGCGAAAATTTAGATACTGATTGTGTAGGGGTGTGTCCTAATAATAACGATTTTTCAGACCCCAATAATACAGATGGACGGTTTTATATTGACAATAGAGACAATACAAACATCATCGATTGTAGTTGGTCTGGATCTTCTGTAGAATCATTCACAATTCCAAATGCACAAGCGGGGGAATTTTATGTTTTACTTGTTTCTAATTGGCCCGATATTGACACTGATGGTACTCCAGGGTTTATCAAGCTAGAACAAACCAATTTGAGTGTTGCAGGAGCTGGTACTTCTGACTGCTCTATTGTTGTAGGAGAACTTGGACCAGACCAAGAAGTGTGTGTTGGAACGACGGTTTCACTAGACGCCACACCTACAACCGGAACAATAGTGAGTTATGAATGGCAAGTTGATACCGGTAGTGGTTTTACAACCATTTCTGGTGAAACAAATGCTACCCTTGACATTCAAAACAATCTTTCGGGAACCTACAAAGTAATTCTTACCGATGCCGATGGAGCTAAAGGAGAAGATGAAATTGGAATTACTTTTTTTGAAATCCCAGTTGCCAATCCCATTACAATAAATAAGGTTTGTGATTCAGATCGAGATGGCTTTCATGCGTTTGACTTTGATGCCGATGCCACTCCGCAAATTTTAGGCAGCCAGTCTGCAACAGACTTTGAAGTACTGTATTTTAAGAGTATGGCAGATGCAACAGCGAATATTTCAGGGACCAATATCACAAATCCGTACACAAACAGTACTGCTTTTACTGCAGAAACTATCTATGCTAGAATTCACAATAAAGGAAGAAAGGAATGTGGCAACATTACAAGTTTTACAATTCAAGTAAGAGATGTTCCAGTTCCTGTTCAACCATCAGCATATCGAATCTGTGATGATATCGCGAGTGGAAGTGATACAGATAAAACTACCAACAGTTTTTTATTGTCAACAAGAGACAGTGAAATCTTAGGCCTTAGCAATTCAAATTTGCAGTTTAACATTTCTTATCACAGTACCTTATTGGGTGCACAAACAGACAATACCACCAATGTTATTGACAAAACAATGCCGCATTCGGTTACGAACTCTCAATTGATTTATGTTCGAGTAGAAAATAAAGACAACCCGAGTTGTACTGTCGTTTCAGACAGCAGTCCTGGAAGTACATTTACTCCCTTAGAATTGATTGTGGATCCTCTGCCTGTAGTAAATAACCCTGTAGAATTGATTCAGTGTCACAACGATCCAGACCTCGATACAACAGTAAATCTAAAATTAGCACGAATCAATATTTCTTCAAATTATTTGAATGAAACTTTTGAATACTATGCAACAGAAGCAAATGCAATCGCTGGAACCCCTCAAATCACTGGAGCCGATATTGAAGCATATCCAATTGTTGGAACCGATCAAGTATGGGTTCGTACCATTTCCGATCAAAATTGTTATCGAATTTCTAAAGTTGATATTACAGTCAATTTTAGTTCTGATTTGGCCTATGACAAAACCTTTATCGAATGTGATGATTTCTTAGATATTGATGGAAATGACACCGCTGCAAATGATGATACTGACGGAATTACCCGCTTCGATTTCAGCAAAGTAACCGACGAAATAAAAGCATTTTTCCCTGTTCTATCAAGACCTGACTTGGATGTTTTCTACTATGAATCTATTACAGACAGAACAGCTTCTCTAAATGATATCAATAGTGAAATAGCCAATCATAGAAACAACAACGACCCAAACTTTGCCAACAATCAAACCATTTATATTAAAATTGTAAACAATACCAACAATGGATGTTCTGGAACTGCAAAAATATTTTTACAAGTAGATTCTGTACCCATCGCAAACAACTTGGCAAAACCGCTCACCTTTTGTGATGATTTTAACTCGGGGAGTCCTGATGATGGAGAAATTGTAGGAATTAATTTAAGAAGTACGGTTGATGAAATCCTTGGAAATACACAAACCGAAACCGATTATATTGTTACATACCACACTTCACAGGCAGATGCCACTTCAGGGACAGCTCCGATAGTCAATGATACCAATTTTAGAAATACCGCACCCGCTGGGTTTGTTCCAGGAACCATCAGTCGTCAAACTATTTTTGTTCGTGTTACAGACCGTACCAAAATTCCCGCTTGTTATAACGACCATGTTTCTTTTGAAATCGAAATCATTCCCTTACCGGCACTAGAGAAAACCATTGCCCCCATTGAGATCTGTGACGTCCCTACTCCAACAGATAGTGACCCTAGAAATAGAGTCGCCGAAAGTATCGATTTGACACAAAGAAATACCGATATTTTAAACGAAAGAGATCCCACTAATTATTCAATTCAATTTTACAAGTCTCAAACGAATGCATTAAATAATTTGAATCCGCTGTCGGATGCCGATTTGATCAATTATAAGAACGATCCGGCAACCACCACTTTTCCTTCCGATGCAACCAGTGATGCCCCAGGTATTGAAATCATTTTCTTTACCATTACTGATGCCAGTACTGGATGTACTTCAATCCCATTTACTCTTGAGCTTCGAATCTATCCAGAACCTAATATTCCTGTCAACATCAATAATTATGTTGCCTGTGATACCAATAATAATGGCTTGGGAGATGATACTGACGGGATCCTAGAAAACATAGCCCTATCCTCTAAACTCCCAGAGATATTGGCCAACTATCCTATGAGTGCCCATGGTAATTTTACCGTTACGTATCACAAACTTTTGACAGATGCCCAATCGGGAAGCAATGCTTTAAATAGTAATACCTACAAGAATGAAACCAACAATCAACTCATTTTTGTACGCGTCTTAAACAATCAAACAGGCTGTGTTAATGATGACTTGACATTCGAAATTAAGGTGAATCCTTTACCCTCCTATGCCCCCTTAAACCTTTCACAAATTGCTTGTCTAAACAACTTGCCCTTAACCCTTGAAGTTGTCAATCCGCTAACAGCATATGATTATCGTTGGGTAGAAAATCAAACAGGCACAGAAATAGGAACTGCATCCTCTGTAGCTATCAGAGCTGGTGGAAACTATACCCTAACGGTAACAGACAGGGTTACTTTTTGTGAACGTATAGAACAATTTGAAATTCTTGAGTCGGAAGCAGCCAAGATTACCCGTGAAGCCATTTTTGTGATCGATGACACCTCAGACATCCGTGAAAATAGTTTTTCAATCAGCATTGATCCAACAAATTTTGGTATTGGTGATTATGAATATGCCTTAGTCAATGAAGAAGGTAACTTTGTAAAAAACTATCAAGACGAACCAAAATTTGAGCAATTATCAGGTGGATTCTACACCCTACTAGTTCGAGACAAGAAGGGTTGTGACATTAGTGGAGTAGCCGCTTCTATAGAAGTTCCAATCGTAGAGTTCTCGAAATTCTTCACCCCTAATGGAGATGGAATCTATGATACTTGGGCTATCAAAGGAATCAATAGTTCCTATTATCCTGCGAGTGAAATTTATATTTACAATCGTTTTGGAAAAGTAGTTGCAAAAGTTGACATCGATTCGCAAGGTTGGGATGGCACCTATGATGGAAAAATTCTCCCTTCCGATGATTACTGGTTTTCTATTCAATTGGTCCCATTTGATACCACAAAGAAACCCATCTTAAAAACTGGAAACTTCTCGCTGTTAAGAAAATAATTAATGGAGAAGTGTTTTAAATGAAAACAGCTTTTTAGACCACAAAAAATGATTATTTTTACTCTCTCATAAATACATCCCAATGGATATTAACTTCAACAAAAACGAGGATTTTAATAAACTTTTAGTTTCAGATTTGCGCAAACGCTTTGCCAAAGTCAAACTAGGTGGAGGCAAAGATCGAATAGAAAAACATAACGAAAAAGGAAAATTGACTGCTCGTGAAAGAGTAGAATACTTATTAGATGCCGATGCCAAATGTATAGAAATTGGTGCATTTGCAGGTGATGAGATGTATAAAGAACACGGTGGATGCCCCTCTGGAGGTGTGGTTGTAAAAATAGGGTACATCAAAGGAAAACAATGTATTGTTGTTGCCAATGATGCTACTGTAAAGGCAGGTGCTTGGTTTCCAATCACGGGGAAGAAAAATTTACGCGCACAAGAAATTTCTATCGAAAATAAAATTCCAATCATCTATCTGGTCGATTCGGCAGGAGTGTATTTACCACTCCAAGATGAGATTTTTCCAGACAAAGAACATTTTGGACGCATTTTTAGAAATAATGCCATCATGAGCAGCATGGGAATTACACAAATTTCTGCAGTAATGGGAAGCTGTGTCGCTGGGGGGGCCTATTTACCAATCATGAGCGATGAGGCCATCATTGTAGACAAAACAGGAAGTATTTTCTTAGCAGGAAGTTATTTGGTCAAAGCTGCTATAGGTGAAAGTATCGATAATGAAACTTTGGGCGGAGCTACTACCCATTGTGAAATTTCGGGAGTAACCGACTATAAGGCACTGGATGATAAAGATGCCTTAGATAAAATAAAACGAATTGTAGAAAAAATTGGCGATTTCGATACAGCAGGTTTTAATCGTATTGAAGCAGCAGCGCCAAAAGAAAATCCCGAAGAAATTTTTGGAATTTTACCCAAAGAACGAAATGCCCAATATGACATGTTGGAAATCATCAAACGTTTGGTAGATCATTCCGAATTTGATCAGTACAAAGAAGGATATGGCCAAACTATTTTAACCGGATATGCACGTATCGATGGATGGGCTGTGGGTATTGTTGCCAATCAACGTAAACTCGTGAAAACTGCCAAAGGAGAAATGCAGTTTGGAGGAGTAATCTACAACGACTCGGCAGACAAAGCAACACGATTTATCGCAAATTGTAATCAGAAAAAAATACCTTTACTCTTCTTGCAAGACGTAACAGGGTTTATGGTCGGTAGCAAATCGGAACATGGAGGAATTATTAAAGACGGCGCCAAAATGGTGAATGCAGTAAGTAATTCAGTCGTACCAAAATTTACCATCATTATTGGAAACTCTTATGGTGCAGGTAACTATGCCATGTGTGGTAAAGCCTACGACCCTAGACTGATTGCCGCTTGGCCTTCGGCACAATTGGCAGTCATGAGTGGAAATTCTGCTGCAAAAGTATTGTTGCAAATTGAAACTGCTTCCTTAAAAAAACAAGGCGAAGAAATCAGCCCCGAAAAAGAAGCCGAATTATTTGACAACATAAAAAAACGCTATGACAATCAAATATCTCCCTATTATGCTGCAGCGAGAATTTGGACAGATGGAGTCATAAATCCGCTAGATACCAGAACTTGGGTATCTATGGGAATAGAAGCTGCAAACCACGCACCTATTGAAAAAAAATTTAATTTAGGCGTCTTACAGGTATAAGCAACAATCTAAAAACAGTCATCAGATAAATTGTGAAACAGTATGCAAATTTTTACATTTGCTTTGAATAATTTAAATACAAAAAATAGAAATGGGTAGAGCATTCGAATTAAGAAAAGGACGTAAGATGAAGCGTTGGTCGGCAATGGCAAAAACATTTACCAGAATTGGTAAAGATATTGTAATGGCTATCAAAGATGGAGGACCAAACCCAGACGCAAACTCTCGTTTGAGAGCAGTAATGCAGAATGCAAAAGCGGCAAACATGCCGAAAGACAACGTAGAACGCGCCATAAAAAAAGCTACCGATAAGGACACTGCAAATTATAAAGAAGCCTTATTTGAAGGGTATGCTCCTCATGGAGTGGCAGTTGTTGTAGAAACTGCTACCGACAATAATAATAGAACTGTAGCCAATGTTAGAGCAGCTTTTAATAAATGCAACGGAAACTTAGGGAATTCTGGTTCTGTCATTTTTATGTTTGATCATACCTGTACCTTTACGATTAAAAAGGAAGACATTACTGTAGATCTTGAAGAACTAGAATTAGAACTCATCGATTTTGAAGTAGAAGAAGTTTTTGATGACGAAGAAGGGATTATTATTTATGCTCCTTTTGAACAATTTGGTGCCATCCAAACATTCTTTGAAGATAGAAGTGTAGAAATTTTATCTTCTGGTTTTGAAAGAATACCAACTACAACTGTCAAACTCAACGAAGAGCAACAAACAGATGTAGAAAAACTATTAGAAAAATTAGAAGAAGATGATGATGTTCAAAACGTCTACCACAGTATGGAAATGTAAGTTTCATTATATCCTATCAATCAAATCCAACGTTTTTTTTCGTTGGATTTTTTTTGTTGCTGTTTCAACAAAATTGGATGTCACATAGATTTCTTTGGGAACTTCAAACCTTGAAAGTGTTTGCAAAGCGTTGATTTTTTTCGCTACTAAAATTCTAAAGGTGCTCACATCTCCCCCATCAAACTCAACAACCAACACTAATTTCTCTCCCAATTGGGGGTCGAAAATTCCAGTTACAAAAAAACGTTGGTCAAGAATTCCAGATAATTTTTCTTCAATTTTTTCAGGATGTAGTTTAATTCCCCCAGAATTGATCACATTGTCATAACGCCCTAACCATTCAAATTGGGTGTCTGAAATGAATTGGACCACATCATTGGTAAAAAGAATTCCATCAGAAACTTTGGGTGCGTCAATCACCAAACAATTTCTAGTGTCTTTGTATATTTTTACATTGGGTAGCACTTTGTAAAATGAGTGTTTAGAGCATTCTCCCTCAGGAAAGTGATTCAGTTGCTTTAGTGCAATATGTGTACTCGTCTCGGTCATTCCATATGTAGCATATACAATCGTATCGACTGATTGCAATTGTTCTTTAAGCTCAAGAGAAACCACTCCCCCACCAACAATTACTTTTTGTATTTGATGAAGCTTGTCTAAAGAATTCTGTAATTGCAATGGCACCATGGCCGAAAAATCATAGGTTTTGTTGACATCTTTCAACGGGTTTGAATCTGGAGCCACCATTTCTAAATCCCAACCCAAAACGAGAGCTCTCACCAACATCATTTTACCTGCAATATAATTTTCTGACAAACACATCAAAGCAGTTGAATGAGCTCCTAAATCAAGTTCTTTTTGTGTTGCTTGAGCAGAGTGTATAAGAAATTCCTTTTTTAATAAAATCGTTTTAGGAGTTCCTGTAGATCCCGAGGTATGCACCTCTATGGAAGGAGTCTTAGCAAACCATTCCTTCAAAAAAAGCTGAAGCCCCTTCGAAATTTCTTTTGAAAAATCAATAAGTTCCTCCGGAGAAGAAAACCCCCTACCGTTTAGTTGAAAATTGTTATGCAATTTCATTTTCATCGGCAAATAAGGGTTGTTCTATTTTTCCAAAAAGCTTTTCTTTCCAATGATTCCATTGGTATTTTTTTGAAAACCAATACAACATCAGTGGATATAAAACAAAAACTGGCAAAAACATAAGGAAAGACAAAGAAGGCTCTGTTTTATCTAAAAATAAAGCATCGGTTTGAAAAACAGTCCAATCGGTCGTTACCAAAAATGCTGCAACAATATTGTTCGAAGCATGAAGTCCCAAAGCCAATTCCGTTCCTTCATCCATTAGGGTGGTAATCCCAAAAAACAAGCCGGTTCCGATGTAAAAGATCAAAGCCAAATTTCCAATTTTTTCAATCTCAGGATTTGCCAAATGCAATACCCCAAAAACAACAGAAGTTACTATCAGAGGAAACCATTTGTTTTTTGTCAACAATCCCAATGCCTGCATAAAGTATCCGCGAAACAACAACTCTTCAGTACTTGTTTGAAAAGGTAAAAAGATTACTGAAACCAAGACTAGTATAAAAAACGGAATGGGTTTAAAGTTCCAAACATACAGTTCTGGCTCCAAATAAATTCCAACCAAAATTAAAGAGGTCGCTACAAATCCCCAGGAAAAAAAACCAAAAGAAACACGTTTCCAATCGATATTTTTTCGAGAAGTAACAATCCATTTGAATTGCTTTCTGTGAATGTATTTTACAGCGATAAACAAGCCTACAAGCCCCACCATAAAAGTAAAAATCATTAAAAATAGAAAAAGACTGGTATTGATTCCCATTTTCATAAAATTGTCATTTGCTGCTTCCTGAAAAACATGCATATTGCCTTCCGACTTTATAAAAGCAACAATTCCCAGTGGGATTGAACCCAATTGAGTTCCAAAAAAGACAAATAGTAGTCCTATAAGATACATCCACCAGTCATTTTTTCCTTTGTAACCTGTCTCTATAAATCCCATACTTAAATTTTAAATTTCCAATTGATTGTGTTGTTATATTGTAAGGTACCTCTTTGTACTTCTAGAGGACCTTCAAAATTATTGATAAACAATCCGCCTGTTCCAAGTCCTTGCGGATTCATATTATTTAGGGTTGCTGTAAATTGTGCAATGGCATTCAACCCAATATTGCTTTCAAGAGCTGAGGTAATCCACCAATCTATTTGATTTGAATTGGCAAGTGCAATCCACTCTTTACATCCTGCAAAACCACCGACCAAACTTGGCTTCAAAATAATATATTGAGGCCGGATGCTTTCAATCAATTTTTTCTTTTCTTCGGAAGAAAAAACTCCAATCAGTTCTTCGTCAAGTGCAATAGGCAAAGGTGTTTTTGCACACAATGCTGCCATTTCTTCAACTTGCCCTTGCCGAATAGGTTGTTCTATAGAATGTAGATTTAATTCCGATAAAACCTGTAATTTTCCCAAAGCCTCTTTTGGTGAAAATGCACCATTTGCATCCACTCTAAGTTCAATTTCTGAAGCTGAAAATTCTTTCCGAATCGATTTCAATAAATTGATTTCTGCATCAAAATTTATCGCTCCAATTTTCATTTTTAAACAAGAAAAGCCTTGTGCTAACTTCTCTTTGATTTGGCTTTTCATAAAAGAAGGTTCTCCCATCCAAATTAAACCATTAATTGGGATAGCCTTTGAAGAATCTGTAAATGAAGATGGAAATAAAACAAATGGATCGTTGTTCTGTAAAGACAAAAATGCTTGTTCTAAGCCAAATTGGATGGATGGAAAAGACATCAATTCCTTTAATAATTTCTCTTCGCCAAGATGAATATTCTTACAAACCCACTGAAGAGTTTCTTCATAATGCGGAATATCGTCAATGCTCAAGCCTCTAAAAATACCTGTTTCGCCATAACCTTTACGACCATTTTCTTCTAATATGATAAACCAAGTTTCTTTGGTTCTTAAAATTCCTCGGGAAGTTCCACTAGGATTTTTAAAATTTAGAATGTATTTGGAATAGCGTGCTGTTTTCAAAATAAAATTAGTTTTCTAGGTATGCCTTAAAATTATTCAAATACGATTGATCTTGAGCTTGAAATGTTCCTTTAAAATACGGAAACATACAAGCCATCAAATAAGAATCACTTCTACAACTCGAATTTAATTGTATGGTTGTTCCCCCATTGCTCTTGGTAAAAACATAGGCATCTGTTTTTAACATATTTTGTGCATCAAAAAACAAGGTTACTTTTTCGTTAGGCACAAATGCGATTACTTTTTCGGTCATGGTAATTTTTTGCCCCTTATTATCAACAACAACTTGGTGAATATTCCCAACAATGTTTGAATTTTCTGATACAATAGCAATCGATTGTATTTCAGGAATCCAGTTTTTTCTGTTATCAATATTGATGAAGCTCGCAAAAACCTCTGAAATAGGTTGCTCCACAGTAACACGTACTTCATAGGTGGTTTCAGTAACGAAAAAACCAGTAAGAAAAAAAGCAAGGACAAAAAAGGTAATAATTCCTAATATAATTTTAATCGTTTTCATGGTATTGATTTATAAAATTTGTCCGATTCCAAAAAGAATTGCAAATAGGAAAGTACTCAATGCTACTTTCTTTAACTCTCCATCTAATTCTGAAAAAAGAATATTTTGCGCAACGACCTTTAGATTGAGAAATAAAGGAACAAAAGCAATTAAAAACAAATATTGAATGGATGAAACAAAGGTCAATTCAACATAAACAACCGCTACAATAAAGGCCGCTATAATCAATGAGAAGTGATACAATTTTGCTTTTTGACTTCCCAACATCACCACCAATGTATTTTTATGATGCTTTTTATCTTCAATTTGATCTCTCATATTGTTTAAATTCAAAACAGCTGCACTTAGAAAACCTATCGAAATTGCAGGTAAAAAAACAATCCCATCTACCTGTTTGGTAAATAAAAAATAACTTCCTACCACACTGAGCAATCCGAAAAACAAAAATACAAAAACATCTCCCAAACCACTGTAGCCATAGGCAGATTTTCCAACGGTATATTTGATTGCAGCAGCCACAGAGGCAATTCCTAGAACAAAAAACAATACCGAATACTCAAAGTTTTTGCGTCCAAAAGCCACATAAATTAATACAATAGCAATGCACATAGTGAAAATAGTTGTCACCACCATGGCTCTTTTCATCTGTGCTGGAGTAATTGCTCCAGAAGAAACCATTCTCGCTTCACCTTTTCGATTGTCATCGGTCCCTTTGATTCCATCTCCATAGTCGTTGGCAAAATTGGATAGGACTTGAAAACCGATAGTCGTAAGAATAGCCAACCAAAAAATAGGAGATACCACTATAGAATCAGCAGAAGAACTTGCTTCCTCCCAATGATTCCCTAGAAAACTTCCAACAATTATACCAGACACCGATAAAGGTAAGGTTCTTAAACGTGCGGCTTTGAAATAATTTTTTACATCCATGATTGTTTACTTGTTGCTACTTTTAATAAAGTATCGTTATAGAGTTGATAGGCGTCTTCTTCTTTCAGACAAGGGATTCGTATTTTGCCCGAAGCGGTTTGAAAAATGAGGTCAGTCACCTTATATTTTACTTGAAACACAGACTGTTTCAATGTTATATTTTGAACTTTAAAGAAAGGCAAATAAGTTTGATGAGTTTCTATACTTCCTTTACCAATTACTAGAATTTCATTGGTACAAAAGTAATATTGTTTCTGATATTTTAAGTGAATCAATCCTATCAAAAAAGGCAGTATTATTGCATTGCCCCAATATATTGGATGAAATTCAAAACGAAGATACAGCGATGCATTGACGACCAATAAAAAGAACCCAATTCGAAAGTACAGTCTTTTTTTATAATAGAGGTCAGGGTGTTTTTTGAGAGGGTTCTCAAAATTTTCATTGGGAAACAATACGTTTTTGATAGCGGCCACCTGTTCTTTTTTACAGCCTACAATCTTAATGATTTTGTCTTGTTTCTTTTTTATTTTTCCACTGATTGCCTGTTTAAAGGTAATGAATGAGATTCCTAACTTCTTCTTTATCGGATTGTGTGAAATCGTAATGTGTTGTACTTTTTCTTTTTTTAAGAGGATCGTGTTTTTAGTCATCAATCCTTGATCAATTTTGAAGGCATTGCTTTGAATAAAAACGGATAAATTGAAGTGTTTAAAAAAGACTCGAACCATTGAACTAGCAACTGAAACGAACAAAAAAAACATCCCCAAACCAATCATAATGAAAACATTCGCCCCAGATGAACTTGTGGTTTCTTCAATATAAAACTCCAACAATTCTCGTTTCCCCAGTCCTTCAAAAAGCTCGGTGATTTGCTGATAAAACCCCATTAAAAGGGCGATCAAAAGTAAAAAGCTTTGTAAGTGATTTTCTGTAACACTGACTTTTATCAGCTGTGAAAAACTAATTTTTAGGATGGGTTTTTGTTGAGAGGAAACATCAACCTCAGCAGCGCCAAATTTCTTAGAGCTAAGGCTGTGTTTTAAGGCATTTGCATCGTTAAAAGACAATGCTTTGATCGAAATTTCTGCTTTACTAGAACCTGCTGTCTCTATGTTGACTTCAAATACATTGATGAATTGTTGAACGATATTTTGCTTAAAATTGATATTTTGAATACGATCAAATGGAATCGAGGTACTTGTTTTTTTTAAAATCCCCCGCTGCAAGATAAAATGTTGCTCCTCAATTTTGAATTGAAAATTTCGAAAAATTAAAAAAGATCTGATGAATAAAAAGATGAGCAAACTACCAATACCTAAAAATATAAAACCCAGTTGACTTTCAGAAATATTAGAAAATTTCTGAATCAAGATGAAAAGAAAAATCCAAAACACTTTGAAAGCCTTGTAAAATGCATTCAAATAAATAATTAAAATTCCTTTTTTAGACTGTCTACTAAATTGGCAAAAGGGTTCTCTATTATCCATCTATTTGAGAGCTGATGTATTCTTTTATCTGGGCAGCTTCTTCTTTTAAAAGTCCACGAATTTTCAAATCGTCACTGCTATCTCCAGCGGTAAAAACACTCAAAGAAACCAAGTTGAATAATCGACTAAAAAGGCCTTGATCAATTTCAATATGTTGAATTCTATGAAAAGGAACAGTGGTCAGTTTTTTAAAAAACAACCCATTTTTGTAAGAAATATCTTTTTCTCTTAGCAGGTACTTTCTGGTTTTAAAACTTATTGCTTTCAGAAAAAAAATGCCGCTGAAGAGAACTGTAAGTATGCTATAAATTCCAAAAGGCAATTCACTGAATTCGAAAAGACTTTTTGAATCTAAAAATAAAGCGAGTCCCAAAGTCAATAAAAAAATAAAAACGATGTTTAATCCAATTACCTTTTGATACGATTTTTGGATGGGCTTAAATACCACTTCAAAAATAGTTGGCAATGAGCTGACGACACTATTCTGAAAAGGTGCTGACATAGAATTACTTTTGTAGAGCTTCCATTATCGAAATAGGAGCCCCATTTTGTATGGCTTGTACAAATGCTCCTTCATACTTCTTTAATACTTGTTTTCTATAGTTTCGAGCTTCTTTATAATTGTCAAAATTACCCAATCGATATTTGATTAAGGAGTTTTCTTGACTCACAGAAACACTCTCTAAATTTGCTAAAATTGCATTTTCCATTTTCAAGGCTGCAATTTGAACTTTAAAAACGATCAAGTCTTCTTGTACAACTTCTTTTTCGAGAGGAATAATACTATCTACTACTTGAATTGGGGCTTCAGGTGTTTTTGCCTTTTCGGTTTTTGCACATGAAAAAATAAAGGCTCCAAAAAAAACTAAGAATATCGGTTTCATAATTATAAATTATTAGCTTCTATGATTAACTCTGCGATGTCTTTTACCACCACTTCGCTTTCTTTCTCTTTAAATTTAATCCCATCAGTCATCATTGTATTACAATACGGACAGCCCGTTGCAATAATTTGAGGCTGGGTTTTTAAAGCATCTTCTGTTCGTAAAACATTGATCTCTTGTGTCCCTTTTTCAGCATCTTTAAACATTTGTGCCCCTCCTGCTCCACAACATAATGCGGTTTCTTTGTGACGTTTCATTTCCGTTAAATTCACCCCTAATCTTCGAATAAGATCTCTTGGTGACTCATAAACTTCATTGGCCCTTCCTAGATAACAGGGGTCGTGAAAAGTAACTCTTTTCCCTTTTAAGGTTGTCTTGTCTATTTCTAAACGTCCTTCCGAGATTAATTGCTGAATAAATTGTGTATGATGAAAAACTTCGTATTTCCCTCCTAATCCTGGGTATTCATTTTTTAACGTATTGAATGAATGTGGATCACAAGTCACTATTTTTTTTACTTCATATCCATTTAAAACCTCAATATTCATCAATGCCTGCATCTGAAATAAAAATTCATTTCCAGCTCTTTTTGCCGCATCGCCTGTTGAGGATTCTTCGGTTCCTAATACCGCAAAATCTACTTTTGCCGAATGTAGAATTTTGACAAATGCCCTCGATATTTTTTTAGCTCGATCATCATAACTTCCCGCTGCTCCAACCCAAAACAAAACTTCGGGTTGCTTGCCTTGCGCCATCATTTCTGCCATTGTAGGTACTACCATCATATATTTCAGTTTTGAAGAGTTTATTTATTCTTCTTTTGCCCAGTTCAATCGATCTTGTTGATTGTATTGCCATGGTGCACCATTGTTTTCAACATTGGTCATCATCATGTTTAATTCTTGTGGTGCTGCACTTTGCTCCATCACCAAGTATTTTCTCATATCCATAATAATAGATAATGGATCAATACTTACAGGACATTCTTCTACGCAGGCATTACAACTTGTACAAGCCCAAAGTTCCTCTGGAGTAATATAATCATTTAACAATTGTTTTCCATCGTCTACGAAGCTACCATTATTCAAATCGATATTTCTTCCAACCTCTTCCAAACGATCTCTCGTTTTCATCATGATATTCCGTGGAGAAAGCTCTTTTCCAGTAAGACTTGCTGGACAGGCAGAAGTACACCTTCCACATTCGGTACAGGTGTAAGAATTCAATAATTGCACCCAGCTTAAATCGGCAACATCAGAAGCTCCAAATTTTTCAGGCACTTCCTCTTCTGCACCTTCTTCTGGAGTTGCATAGGGATCTGCCGATGGATCCATCATTAATTGTACTTCTTTGGTAACTGCTTCAGAATTTGGAAATTGTCCCTTCGGATTTAGATTCCCAAAATAGGTATTTGGAAAAGCTAATAAAATGTGTAAATGTTTGGAATAAAAAAGATAATTTAAGAATACCAAAATACCCGCAATGTGAATCCCCCAGGCAGTTCGTTCAACAACATGGAGAGTGTCTGGAGAATATCCTTCAAAAAATGGTGCTACAAATTGACTGACTATATTTCCAACTCCAGCATCTTGAAAAGGAACATCTGTGGCATTCATCACAAGAAATAAAGACATCAATACCATTTCAAAATACAGTATCAAATTCCCATCTCTTTTGGGCCAACCTTTCATCTCCTTACTCAAAAATCGTTGGATATTTGACACATTTCTACGGAGCCAAAAAATGATTACGGCGACAAAAACAAGGGCTGCTAAAACTTCAAAGACACCAATTAAGAAACCATAAAATTGGTCTCCCAACAGGGGTTGAAAGATTCTATGCGTTCCAAATAAACCGTCAATAACAATCTCTAAAACTTCAATATTGATGATCACAAAACCCACATAGACAACGATGTGTAAAAAACCAGAAAAAGGTCTTTTGACCATTTTAGATTGCCCAAGGGCAATCATTGCCATATTTTTTAGTCGTTGCCTTCTATTATCTGTTCTATCTACAGATTTTCCTAATTTTATATTTCTAAAGATTTTTTGAATGTTCACGACAAAATAACCAATCCCTACAAATAATAAAACTCCAAAAAGAATATTAGAAATATAATTCATACTGTATGTTATTCGTTGGTTTTGTTATCGGTATTGTTTTGTTGATTGTATGGGGTCGCTTTTTTTCCAAATAATGAGAAATGAACAAACCGTTTCGGGTTGAGTTTTACTTCTCTAAGCAACTGCTCTAATTCTTTAGACACATTGGTCAAATTGGTATACATTGCATCGTCATTGACAAACTTCCCTATAGAACCTTTTCCTTGATCGATTCCTTCCAATAAAGAATTGACTGTAGCCAAAGTACGCTGAGCATCTCTCATGATCTTTCCTAGATCGGCGTTGACAAGTGTGTCAGTCACATTGGCTAAATTTTGAGTAAGATATTTTGTGTTTTTAACTGTTTCCTTTAAATCTACTGAGGTAGAATCCATAATTTCATTAACAGATTGAATGGTTTTACGCAAATCTGCGATGGTATGTTCTATGGTTTTTACCGATTTTTTAACACTTAAAATCGTTTGGGCATCCAAGATATTATTGATGTTTTTGAACAAGGAATCAGCACTTACGATGACGTGTTCTAATTTTGTTTGAATAGGATCTAGGCGCTCACCGATAGAGGTAAACAAACTCGATTCGATCTCTCCCTGTAAAACATCTCCCGAAACAGCATTTTCACCGGTATAATCGGGAATGATTGCCAAATTTGAACCTCCTAGAGGGCTAGGAGAATAAATTTTTACAATACTTTTTTTTGAAAACTGAAAATCATTTTCCATGGAAAAAAGCACAATCAAGCTCCCTCTTTTGGTAGTATCTGGGTCAAATAAAATTTGATCTACCTTCCCAACTTTCAATCCATTAATCGTTACTAAACTAGACTTGCTCAACCCCGCTATGTTGGAATATTCTACTTGGAACTGACGACTGTTTGGCTGAAAAATATTTTCCCCTTTTAAAAAATTGTATCCCCAAATAAAGAGTACAATCACTACAATAGCAACAATTCCAGTTTTAAATTCTTTTGACATAAGTTTCTTTTCTTGTTCTTGTAACAAAATTACTGAATATTTTGTTGAGAACGTGTTAAAATCACTGCAGATTCCGAGCTTCTTTCAAAGAGATTTTCTTTCCATTTTTGAAAGCGACCATAAAGGCTGTTTTGTAGCCTTTCTTCTTTGCCTTTCGAAGAGAATTCTCTGCCGCTGCCAGATCGCTTGAACTTGCATAATAATATTTATAAAAAGAGCCGACTGCTGCTCTTTCTACATTCTTCAGTCCTCTAAAATTATACGCTTTTGTCGCAATTTTATTTTTACCCGACCCTATTTGAACTTTATATACTAGGGATGTTTGTTGATTTTCTTCAGCAACATCGTCCATGACAGCAATGGTATTGATCTTTAATTGATTGATGTATTTTTTAATCGCCTCTGCAATGGTTGAAGCAAATGCTTTTTGTCCTTTATTAGAATTTAAATAGCGTCCTTCTTGTTTATTTGTTAAAAAACCCAACTCAATCAAAACACTGGGCATAATGGTTTCTCGTAAAACTTGAAAATTATCTTGTTTTACTTTTCTATCCAAACGTTTTAACTTCTTTGTGAAATTGGTCTGAATTAAACTCGCAATATTTAAACTTTTATCTAAATTTTCTTCTTGTAGTAGTGACAATCCAATCATGGATTCAGCAGAATTGGGATCAAAACCCTTGTAGCGTTGTTGGTAATTGTCCTCTAGAAGAATTACGGCATTTTCTCTTTTAGCAATTTCTAAGTTTTTTTTGTTTCCTCTAATTCCTAAAACAAAGGTCCCTGCTCCATAGGCATTTGAGGTATGAGAATCGCAATGAATAGAAACAAACAAATCGGCCTTTGCTTGATTGGCAACATCACCTCTTTTCCACAAATCGATAAAAACATCTTTATCTCTCGTAAAAACGACTTTTATATCTTTCTCTAGATTCAAAAGTTTCCCTACCTCTAAGGCTACTTGTAGGGCTATATTCTTTTCTTTATAGCCGTTTCCCATATTTCCAGGGTCCTTTCCACCATGTCCTGCATCCAAGACTACTACATACTTTTTTTGAGCATGAAGACTTGAATAATTCAATAGCGAAAAACAAAATAGAACTAAAAATAGTATTTTTTTAGTTTTGGCAATAAATTTGTTGTGTAGTAAAAAATTCATCAATAAAATTTAACTAATTTTGGCAAATGTAAGTTTGGTGCTTCAAACATTAATCCTACTTTTACCGTGACACAAAAATAGCATTTATAGCATTGCAATCAAACCGATCATACATTCTTTTATTTTTCTCTCTTTTTCTGAACCAGATAGGGAATTCCCAAGAAGTTCCAGTACAAAAAGAACGAGCGATCTTTTCAATTCGGATAGACACAGCACAAACCAACCCAAAAGATCGTTTTTCAAACATCAAAAATGATACCCTTTTTACAAAAAAAGGAAACACGACTCGAATTGATTCCATCAAACCAAAAGAAACTATCGAGGATATTATTACCCACGACGCGAAAGATTACACCATCCAAAACGCCAAAGATAAGACCTTAACGCTCTACAATGAAGCCGTTTTAGTTTATGGCGAAATTGATTTAAAAGCAGGGCTTATTGTTGTAGATTACGATAAAGAAACCTTATTTGCAAAAGGAATTATAGACAGTACAGGCTATAGTCAGCGTCCTTATTTCAAACAAGGAAGCGAAGAAACAGAACAAGATTCGTTACTCTATAATTTCAAAAGTAAAAGAGCTTTGATTTATGGTTTAAAAACCAAACAAGGAGAAATGTTTACTTATGGAAAAAAAACAAAGCGGGTAAATGACTCTACTATCTATGTTCGAAACATTCGTTTTACCACTTCTGATAAAAAAGAAAACCCCGATTATTACATCTCCACAGACAAGGCAAAACTCATTCCTGGGAAAAAAATAATTGTGGGAACCAGTAACTTGGTCATAGCAGACATTCCAACACCGTTGTTCTTGCCTTTTGCCTATTTCCCCTTGGGTGAAAAAAGTGTTTCTGGGTTTTTAATTCCGGCACTTGATACGGGAAGTTCTAACAGAGGTATTGGTTTACAAAATGGGGGATACTATTTTGCCATTAGTGATTATGTCGATTTAGCCCTAAGAGGAGATGCCTATTCCAACGGAAGCTGGGGGCTAAGAGCACTCTCAAACTACAATTTCAAATATCGATTTAGCGGAAGTTTTAATGTAAGTTTTGAAAACAATATTCAAGGCATTCGTGGTTTTGATAGCTATAACAAAGCCAGTAATTTTAATGTAAGATGGAGTCATTCTCAAGAT